>OHUJ01000975.1_pt1 | contig 11111 bp, 7 predicted proteins | sample 1579241 | NCBI WGS metagenome assembly OHUJ01 (sample SAMEA3882547, study PRJEB24775) | human gut metagenome | biome: human-associated habitat; feature: intestine environment; material: feces | place: Netherlands | collected 2009/2010
CCACTACGCTCGCCGTTGCGTCGTTTATCTCGTCGGAGAGGACGATTATCCTGTCGCTGAGCAGGCGGGAATAGATATCGTATGAACGCTCGCCTCTGCTGGTCTGTTCGATAACGTAAGGTACTAATGCCATTACTTTTTCCTCCTTTGTTGTCCGATGCAGGTGCCGTATGCTTGCGCCCGCCCGGCGAAAAAGCCGGACGGGAGCAGTACGGATTAATTATAGTATCGTTTGGCGAAGATTATTCAGCGTCTTCCGCTTTCTTCTTCGCGGGAGCCTTCTTTGCGGGCTTCTTCTCAGCAGCCTCGGCATCGTCGGCCTTCTTTGCGGCAGTCTTCTTCGCCGCGGGCTTCTTGGCGGGAGCCTTCTTCTCGGCTTCGCCCTCGTCCTTCTTTGCAGCGGCTTTCTTCGCGGGAGCCTTCTTCGCTGCGGGCTTCTTCTCGGCAGCCTCAGCGTCGTCGGTCTTCTTTGCGACGGCTTTCTTTGCCGGAGCCTTCTTAGCCGCAGCCTTCTTGCCGGGCTTGAGAGCCTTTGCGTTGTCAACGACGAACTTGACAACCTTCTCTTTGAGCAGGTCAGCCTTGAGCAGATCCTCGGCTATAAGGCTCTTGATCTTCTCAACTTCCATGCCGTACATCTCGGCGAGCTTCTTGAACTCCTCCTCGATATCCTCGGCGCTGACTTCGATCTTCTCGTCCTCTGCTATCTTGTCGAGAGCAAGACCGAGCTTGACCTGAGAAACAGCCTGCTCGCGCATGGAGCTCTCGAAAGCTTCCTTGTCGGTGCCCATGTATGAAAGATAGGTGTCAACATCGATGCCCTGCTGAGCGAGTCTCTGAGCGAAGTTGTTGATGTTCTCCTCTTTCTGGGTGTCGAACATGACTTCGGGGATCTCAGCCTCGACATTGGCAACAAGCTCTTCCATGAGCTTTGCCTCGAACTCCTTCTCGACATCGGACTGTCTGTGCTCAAGCATATCAGCCTCGACGCCCTTCTTGAGCTCGTCGACGTTATCGTAATCAAGATCCTTCGCGAACTCATCGTCGAGCTCGGGAAGCTCCTTGACCTTTATCTCGTGAAGAGTGACCTTGAAAGTGGCATCCTTGCCCGCAAGCTCGGGAGTGTACTCCTCGGGGAACTTGACATTGACGTCGAAGCTCTCGCCTGCGTTGTGGCCGATGACCTGATCCTCAAAGCCGGGGATGAACTGACCCGAACCGAGCTCAAGCTCATAGTTGGAACCCTTGCCGCCCTCAAAAGCCTTGCCGTCGACAAAGCCCTCGAAGTCGATGACTGCGATGTCGCCCTTGGCGGCTGCGCGATCCTCAACGGTGATGGTTCTTGCGTTGCGCTCTCTCATAGCCTCGATGCGTGCATCAACCTCTTCGGGGGTGACGGCAGCTTCAGCCTTCTCGGCCTCGAGACCCTTGTAAGCCTTGACCTTGATATCCTCGGGCTTGACGGTGACTTTCATCTCGAAGAGAACGCCGTCCTCGCCGATCGACTTAACATTGACATCCTTCGGGCTGTCAACAGGCTCGATGCCCGCTTCCTTATAAGCGTCGGAAACAGCCTCGGGGAAAGCTATCTCAAGTGCATCTTCATAGAAGACATCCTTGCCGTAGAATCTCTCGATCATGGCAAGAGGAGCTTTGCCCTTGCGGAAACCGGGAAGTGCGATCTTGTTCTTGGCCTTGTTATAAGCCTTGAGAACAGCAGCCTTGAACGGCTCTGCGCCGATCTCGATCTCCAGCGTATAGACGTTGGTGTCCGTTTTGTTTGATGATTTTAAACTCATTCGTTTTTCCTCCCATTATACAGGTAACTCTAAGATTATAGCAGAGATATGTTAAAATTTCTACACTATTTTTCAGATTTTCTGCCAAAACAGGGATTTTTTCTTCGTTTTAGCCGCAAAATCCGCCGACGGGCAGAAATTACGGCTGTTTTTCAATAAGTTTGGGCAAAAATTCGAGGTGATCGCCGGAGATAAGAGAAAACTTTATCCCGTCGCGTTCGCCCTCGAAAGCGCTTTTGGTTGCAAAAGAATGGAGATGCCCGTAGAAGCACCGTTTTATTTTGTACTCGACGAGGACATCATATATTTCGGGGCATATTCTATCCTGCGTTATCGGCGGATAGTGGAGAAACACGACCGGCTCGCCGCCGAGCGCGATTCCGCTTTCTATCGATGTGCGGAGCCGTCCCGCCTCGCGCAGAAGAACTTTTTTGTCCGCGTCCTCCTCCGCGTCGAAGAACCAGCCGCGCGTGCCGCAGACGGAGATATTGCCGACGGACAGCGTTTCAAAGCCCTTTTCTTTGAAAAAATTTTCCATTTTCCTAGCGGTGTTCCACCAGTAGTCATGATTGCCTTTCATGAGTATTTTTTTGCCGGGAAGCGAGTCGAGAAAAGCAAAATCTTTCTGAGCACCCTCGAGCGACATCGCCCACGACACATCGCCTGGGATAACCACCGTGTCGCCGTCCGAGACAACAGCCCGCCAATTTTTTTCGAGGCGCTGCACATAGTCGCTTCAGCCGTTGAATATATCCATAGGCTTGTCCGCGGACAGGGAAAGATGCGTATCCGCAATTGCAAAAAGTGACATCGTGCTCTCCTTTTCTTTTTAATAATCGGACTTCGAACCGGGCAAAATACTTTCAGCGGCATGAGCCGCAAAAACATTCGGAGGTAATCGAAAATGGATAAGGTCATCAAGGATATCCGCTGCAACGCCTGCAACTGCGTCCATCACGCGGACGATTACAAGTGCACCGCAGGTCACATCGAAATAGGCAACACGAGCGCCTGCTCATGCCAGGACACGCTGTGCGCAACATTTGAGCTCGACAACTCGAAGAAGCACTGCGGCTGCTGAACACGGGGAACGCCCCGCGTCATATACCGAGCAGTCTGAAAACAGCCTTCTCCATGCTGTCCCTGTCGCAGACGTCCCTGAATCTCACGGGCTTGTCCCTGAGATCGGCGAGCTGCGGGGGGCAGCTTGTCTTTGTCACGCGGGCAAGCTCACCGACCATGCTGAACTCGTCAAGCCCCTCGGATGCGCCGGGTTCGACTGCGTTGAGCACGCTGCGGCTGAACTTGAACGGATTTGCGGTCGAGTCGATAACGGTGGGAGTCTTGTCCCCCGTTTTTTCTGCATATTTTTCATAGACATTGATGCCGACAGCCGTGTGCGTGTCGCACAGATAGCCGTAGTCTTCAAATGTCTTTTTAATTGTCTCTTTCGTACCCTCATCGTCGCAGCAGCCGGCGAGAGTGCGGGCGAGCAGGCCGCGCAGGCGCTGAAGAACATCAAGCACATCCTCGACACCGCCGGCTCCGGCATCGAGAATGTGTGCCGCGCCACCATCTACATGAAGAACGTCGAGGACTTCCATGAGGTCGACGACGTATACGCCAAGGTCTTCATCGGCTCCGTCAAGCCGGCCCGCGTGGCCTTTGGCGGCAACGACATTCCGAAGGGCGCGCTCGTCGAGATCGACGCCATCGCCGCGCTCTGAGCATTTCGCGCATACCGCGAGTAGCGCGATCGACGGCCCGCATGCCTTCCCGGCTGCGGGCCGCCGCTGTTCCGGGCGTTCCTCCGCTCGCGGTCGATCCGACGATGCTCGCGCATTGCCGTGAGCCTGCCGTATAGTATTGCGATTGTGCGGCCAGCCAAAACACACGCCGCACCCAACCAAACGCGCAGGAAGCCGGAGGCAAGCATGGCGCAATCGCAAGCAGAGCAGCAGGCACAGGCGCAGATCGCCGGCGAACCGACGCGGACGAAGGAACGGCAGCCGCAGCCAGCGACCGGAACCGCCGCGGATCCCACGGCGCAAGCCCAGCAGAACGACGAGCAGGGCGGGCTGGAGCGCAAAATGGAGACGCGCCACCTGACCATGATTTCGCTTGGTGGAGTCATCGGAACCGGACTGTTTTTAAGCTCCGGCTACACCATCCACCAAGCCGGTCCACTCGGTGCGATTATCGCCTATGCCATCGGTTCCGTACTGGTCTACTTCATCATGCTGAGTCTTGGCGAACTCTCTGTGGCCATGCCGTACGCCGGCAGCTTCCACCTGTACGCGAAGCGTTTCATCGGCCCCGGCACCGCGTTCACCATCGCCGTGCTCTACTGGCTGAATTGGGCGGTGGCGCTCGCCTCCGAATTCACCGCCGCGGGCCTGCTGATGCAACGCTGGTTCCCGCATTCGCCCGCATGGATCTGGTCGGCCGCGTTCATCGTGGTCGTGTTCCTGCTCAACATCCTGTCGGTGCGCCTGTACGGCGAATCGGAATTCTGGTTCGCGTCCATCAAGGTGTTCGCCATCATCGCGTTCATTATCATCGGCCTGCTCGCCATGTTCGGCGCGATTCCAATTGCCGGCTATAGCCATGCGCCGATGTTCGAGAACTTCTACAGCGACGGCTGGCTGCCCAACGGCGTGCTGCCGATCTTCTCCACGCTGCTGACGGTCGTGTTCGCCTTCTCCGGCACCGAAGTGGTCGGCGTCGCCGCCGGCGAGACGAAGGACCCGTCCAAGGCGATTCCGAAGGCCGTGCACACCACCGTGCTGCGTCTGGCGATCTTCTTCATCGGCTCGATCGCCGTCATGGCGGCGCTGATTCCGTGGCGCAAGTCGGGCGTCGACACCAGCCCGTTCGTGCTCGTGTTCCAGTCGATCGGCATGCCGTTCGCCGGCGACATCATGAATTTCGTGGTGCTGACGGCCGTGCTGTCCGCCGCGAATTCCGGCCTGTACGTGTGCTCGCGCATGGTGTGGTCGCTCGCGCAGGAGGGTATGATTCCGCGCAAGCTCGCCAAAACGAACTTCCACGGCGTGCCCGTTTTCGCGGTGATGTTCAGCATGGCCGGCTCGCTGCTGGCGCTGCTGTCCTCCGTGGTGGCCGCTTCGACCGTCTACCTCGCGCTGGTCGCGGTTTCCGGCCTGGCCACACTGGTGGTGTGGGCGTCGGTTTCCGTCTGCCACTTGCGATTCCGCCACCAATGGCTCGCGCAGGGACATACGGTTGGCGAGCTCAAGTACCGCGCGCCTGGCTACCCGTTCGTGCCGATCGTCGCGATTGTGATGTGCGTCGGCGCGCTGGTTCTGGTGATTTGCGATCCGTCGCAGCGCTCCACGCTGCTGTACATGATTCCGTTCGTGGCGCTGTGCTACACGGGCTACTACGCGTCCGTGGCGTGGCGTACGAAACGGCATGGCGGGCAGGACGATGCTCAGAACGCCTTGCAAAGCGTTCCGCAGGACGTATCGCAACCCCATCGTGAGGATGGACAGGAAGACTGATTCTGTCAGCGTGCCCGGTATTCTTGGAAGAATGAGTCCAGAAGCCCTTAGTGAACTGATTTTCAACATTGCCAACACCCTTGTCTCCGAAGGCAAGGCAGGCACCCTGACCGCCGATCTGATTCCGCCGCAGGCCAAGTTCGCCGTGATGCGCCCGAAGGACCGCGCACATGGCGATTGGGCGTCCAACGCGGCCATGCAGCTGGCCAAGAAGGCCGGCATGAAGCCGCGTGATCTCGCCGAGCTGTTCGCCGTCGAACTGACCAATGCCGACGGCATCAAGTCCGTGGAAGTGGCCGGCCCCGGCTTCATCAACATCACGCTCGACTCCGCATCCGCGGCCGCAGTGGTGGACACCGTGCTCGAAGCCGGCAGCGACTACGGCAAGAACGACCACCTGTCCGGCAAGACCCTGAACCTCGAATTCGTATCCGCCAATCCGACCGGCCCGATCCACATCGGCGGCACCCGCTGGGCGGCCGTCGGCGATTCCATGGCCCGCGTGCTTGAGGCCAACGGCGCCAAGGTGGTGCGCGAATACTACTTCAACGACCACGGCGAGCAGATCAACCGCTTCGCCAAGTCGCTCGTCGCCGCGGCCCACGGCGAGACCACCCCGATCGACGGCTACAAGGGCGCCTACATCGACGAGATCGCCAAGCGCGTCATCGACGAAGCCCAGGCCGACGGCGTCGACATCCTGAACCTGCCGCGCGTCGACGGTGGCGTGGACAAGGACGGCGAACCGCTCGGCGAAGGCGATTCCGAACAGCGCGAGGAGTTCCGCAAGCGCGCCGTGCCGATGATGTTCGACGAAATCCAGCGTTCCATGAAGAACTTCCGCGTCAATTTCGACGTGTGGTTCCACGAGAACAGCCTGTATTCCGACGGCGAAGTGGACCAGGCCATCGCCGATCTGCGCGCCCGCGGCGACATTTACGAAAAGGACGGCGCCACCTGGTTCGAATCCACCAAGCACGGTGACGACAAGGACCGCGTGATCATCAAGTCCGACGGCAACTACGCGTACTTCGCCGCCGACATCGCCTACTACCGCAACAAGCGCCACCGCGAGACCAACCCGGCCGACGTGGCGATTTACATGCTCGGCGCCGACCACCACGGCTACATCGGCCGCATGATGGCCATGTGCGAGGCCTTCGGTGACAAGCCGGGCGAGAACATGCAGATCCTCATCGACCAGCTCGTCAACGTCATGAAGGACGGCAAGGCCGTGCGCATGTCGAAGCGCGCCGGCAACGTCGTCACCATCGACGACCTGACCGACGCCATCGGCGTGGACGCCTCCCGCTATTCGCTGGCCCGCACCGACTACAACTCCCCGGTGGACATCGACCTGAACCTGCTGTCCTCGCATTCCAACGAGAATCCGGTGTACTACGTGCAGTACGCGCACGCCCGCTCCTGCAACGTGGACCGCAACGCGGCCGCCGCCGGCATCACCTACGAAGGCGCCGACGTGAGCCTGCTCGACACCACCGCCGACGGCGAAGTGCTCGCCGCGCTCGCCCAGTGGCCCGCCCTGCTGCGCGAAGCGGGCGACCTGCGCGCCCCGCACCGCGTGGCCCACTACCTGGAGGACCTCGCCGCCACCTACCACAAGTGGTACAACGTGGAGCGCGTCGTGCCGATGGAACTCACCGATCCGGAGGCCCGCGGGGAACAGGCCGACGCCATCCGCATCGCCAAGGCTCCGGAACCGGCCCGCGCCGCCGCCCGACTCAAGCTCAACGACGCCGTCAAGACGGTCATCGCCGAAGGCCTCGACCTGCTCGGCGTCACCGCTCCGGACAAGATGTGAAGCGAATCCACGAAAAAGGGAGATACGCAAACCATGCCTGTAAGCCCAATCTGGCCGGCCGGCTCGGCCGTGAACGACGAAGGCGAGATCACCTTCCACGGTCGTACCGCCGCAAGCCTGCTCGACGAATTCGGATCTCCGCTCTACGTCATCGACACCGATGACGTGCGCGCCCGCGCCACGAAATTCGTGCATGCCGCGTCCCACGCGTTCAACAACACCGTCACCCACGTCAGCTTCGCCGGCAAAGCGCTGCTGAGCAAGGAAATCTGCCGCATCGTCACCGAATCCGGCATGCTCATCGACACCTGCACCATGGGTGAGATGCGCATCGCGCTCGCCGCGGGCGTCCCAGGCCGCCGCCTCGTGCTGCACGGCAACAACAAGTCCGATGCGGAAATCGAGCTGGCCATCGAACAGGGCTTCAACAAAATCGTGATCGACGAGCCGGATGAGCCGGCACGCATCGCCGCGATCGCCAAGCGGCTCGGCAAGCGCGCCCGCGTCATGCTGCGCGTCACCTCCGGCATCCACGCCGGCGGCCACGAATTCGTGTCCACCGCCCACGAGGACCAGAAGTTCGGCGTGGCCCTGCTGCCCGCCGGAGCCGACGCCGGCAAACTCGGCGTGCTCGACGACCTCACCGACGTGACGCCCGCCGGCTCGAATGCACGACTCGGCGAACACGCCTCCGAAGTTCATGCGCAACGCGAGCTGCAGTACGACATCAAATACCCGTACGATTTGAGCCACGAGAAGGTCTCCGAAGGCGACCGCAAGCTCGCCGAAGCCATGACCATGGTGGCCGACGGCCCGGCGCTCGCCGTGCTCAAGGACATCTACCGCCGCCAGGACGTGCTCGAACTGGTCGGCGTGCATTCGCACATCGGCTCCAACATCCATGACGCCGACGCCTTCATCCAGGCGGCCAAGCGCATGATGCTGCTGCGCAAGACCTTCTACGCCACCGATGCGTACACCCTGCCGGAGGTCGATCTGGGCGGCGGTTATTCCGTGGCCTACACCGACGGTGAGGATTCCATGGACATCGACGTGGAGCTCGGCAGGCTCGCCGACGCGGTCAGCACCGTGAACCGTGCACTCGGCATGCCGGCCCCCGTCATCTCCTTCGAGCCGGGCCGCTGGACGGTGGCCCCGACGGGCGTCACGCTGTACCGCGTGGGCACCGTCAAGCCGGTGCAGCTGAACGGTGAAGCCAAAGACAAGGGCGGCAATCCGGTGACGGAACGCGTGTACGTGTCCGTGGACGGCGGCATGTCCGACAACATCCGTCCGGCGCTGTACGGCTCCGACTACACCGCGCGTCTGGCCAACCGCAAGGGAAGCGAGCAGACCAAGCTGTGCCGCGTGGTCGGCATGCACTGCGAATCGGGAGATATCGTCGTCAACGAGGTGCGGCTGCCCGCCGACATCAAGCGTGGCGACATCCTCGCGGTGCCGGTCACCGGCGCATACGGCCGCACGATGGCCAGCAACTACAACCAGGCGCTGATTCCCGCCGTGGTCGGCGTCGGCGAGGCCGGCGCACACGTCATGATCCGCCGGCAGACGATCGACGATCTGCTGAGCTGGGACGTCAGCGAATAGTCCACGATTGCGTCTCACGGTATGGACGGTTTTCGGGCTTCCTTGCGGGGAAAGCTTCGGAAACCGTCCATTTTCTTGATATTCCGCGGCCTTACGTCATATTGAGACCGTACAATAAGCAAGGTCACACCAATACTTCACATTCAAGGGAGGATGCCTTGGCACAGGAAGATGTTGCGCCGATTCGCGTTGGATTGCTGGGCGCAGGTACCGTTGGTTCCCAGACCGCACGCCTGCTGGTCGAGCAGAAGGACGAGCTTGCCGCACGTATCGGACGACCGATCGAGCTGACCGGCGTCGCCTGCCTTGACCCGGCGGAAACCGATCCGTTCCCGTGGATCGACAAGGCCATCGTGACCACCGACACCATGAGCGTGGCCACCAATTCCGACATCGTCATCGAGCTGATCGGCGGCACCGGCGTGGCACGCAAGTTCGTGCTCGCCGCCATCGAATCCGGCGCCTCCGTGGTCACCGCCAACAAGGCGCTGCTGGCCAAGTATGGTCCGGAGATCTACGCGGCCGCCGAAGCCAAGGGCGTCGACATCTACTTCGAAGCCTCCGTGGGCGGCGCCATCCCGTTCCTCAAGCCGCTGCGCGAATCCCTCGTCGGAGACAAGGTGACGAGCATGCTCGGCATCGTCAACGGCACCACCAACTACATCCTCGACGAGATGACCACCAAGGGCCTCGACTTCGATGACGTGCTCAAGGACGCGCAGGCCAAGGGCTACGCCGAAGCCGATCCGACCGGCGACATCGAGGGCTACGACGCGGCCAACAAGGCCGCGATCATGGCCACCCTCGGCTTCCACACCTCCGTCACCATCGACGACGTCTCCGTCGAAGGCATCACCAAGATCACCGCCGACGACATCGCCGCCGCCACCGCGGAAAACAAGGTGATCAAGCTGCTCGCCGTCGTGGAGAACACCGATGCCGGCGTGTCCGCGCGCGTCTACCCGGCACTGATCTCCAACACCCATCCGCTGGCCTCCGTGCACGGCTCCTTCAACGCCGTGTTCGTCAAGGCCGAAGCCGCGGACGACCTCATGTTCTACGGCCGCGGCGCCGGCGGCGCTCCGACCGCCTCCGCCGTCGTGGGCGACGTGGTGACCGAAGCCCGCCATATCGCACAGGGCTGCACCGGTCCGTCCATCCCGCTGTACAAGGATCTGAAGAAGGCTCCGATCGAGGCTTCCAAGGCCGAGTTCGCGGTCCGTTTCGTGATTCACGACAATCCGGGCGTGCTCGCCGCGATCGCAGCCAAGTTCGCCGACCATGGCGTGTCCATCAACGGCGTGAACCAGGATCTGAAGCCGACGCTGAAGGATCCGGGCTATGACGGCGAGCTGCAGCAGCTGCGTCTGGTCACCCACATGACCGATGAGCTCACTCTGCGCGAAACCGTCAAGGACGTGTGCGAGCTGGATTGCGTGTGCGGAGAGCCGTCGATCCTGCGCGTGCTGAACTGATATCGGATGCGATTCGGGCCCATGATGCGATTGACATGCAAGCCATGCCAAGCCGCCGTCATGGGCCCGAATACGATGCACGGGTGCGGTTCCCCCTGAAATTTGACTCTGGCACTGCCACGGTATACGGTGCTTGATTTGTAATGAAGATGTGACGAAGGACGACGAGAGATGACTCCAGTTACCCGCAAGGTGCGTGTGAAGGTTCCGGCCACCAGCGCCAATCTTGGCTCCGGTTTCGATACGGTCGGTTTGGCCTTGGACTATCATGACGAGCTTGAATTCACGCTGAGCGCCGACCCGGTGAACACCGCGGCGCAGGTGATGATCGAAGGCGAGGGCGAGGACACCCTGCCACGTGACGAGACGCACCTGGTGGTCTCCACGTTCCGCCGCGCATGCCAGACCTTCGGCCTGGGACGCGTCGGATTCATCCTGCAGGCGCACAACAACATCCCGCAGGCGCGAGGCATGGGCTCCTCCGCCGAGGCCATCGTCGCCGGCATCGCCGCCGCGGCAGCCTTCGCGCAGGACGACGACCTCAACCGCGACGCCGTGTTCGAGCTGGCCGCCGCCATCGAGGGCGACCAGGAGAAGCTGCTGGACCAATACTGTGATTTTCTGTGCCTCGGCACCGTCGCGGACGTCATGCCGCTGACGGGCGAGAACCGCACGATGGTCGCCCGCGGCCTGCGGGCGCTGGCCAACCCGAAGCGCGTCGGCATCGCCGCGCTGATGGCCGAATGCGCCGTGCAGAAGGGCCCCGTCACCGCGGGGACGATCGGCTATACGCTCGCGCCGCGCATCAACGCCGCCGGGCGCATGGGCAAGGCGGACCTCGCCGCCGAGCTGTTTCTGACGCAGGACATGGACCGCGCGATCCGGC
>OHUJ01000977.1_pt1 | contig 11107 bp, 8 predicted proteins | sample 1579241 | NCBI WGS metagenome assembly OHUJ01 (sample SAMEA3882547, study PRJEB24775) | human gut metagenome | biome: human-associated habitat; feature: intestine environment; material: feces | place: Netherlands | collected 2009/2010
TGGAGCGCTCGGAGGAGCCGGTGCAAAACCCCCAGGTGCCCCCAGCCCGCCAGGTGGTGGAGCAGTCCCACCAAGCCCTGGATAAGCCCGCCGAGGGCTGACCATTTCCGCCCTTGGGGCGTCTAAAAGGAGGGAAGCTGTGTGAAAATCGCTGTGGTGCCCAACTTGACCAAAGAGGCCGCCCAAACCTGCACCGACGAGGTGCTGTCCATTTTGGGCCGCTGCGGCTGCGAAACCGTGCTGAAGACCGACTTGTTCACTGCCCACGGCATCTACCAGGAGCGGGTGGAGGATTCCCTGCGGGCCTGCGATGTGTTCATCGCCATCGGCGGGGACGGCACCATCATCCACACCGCCAAGCTGGCAGCTTCCTTGGGTAAGCCCATTCTGGGCGTGAACGCCGGCACTTTGGGCTTTACCGCCGGGGTGGAGCGCCACCAGCTCTCTTTGCTCGCCAACCTGGTGAAGGGAGAGTACCGAGAGGAGCGGCGGCTCATGCTCTCTGTGGAGCTCTCCTCCGGCGGGGAAACCCGCGGCTTTTACGCCATCAACGACGCGGTCCTCTCCGGGGAGCCGGCGAAAATCATCGACTACAACATGGTGCTGGGGCGCCGCTCCTACCGCTACCGGGCGGACGGCTTTATCGTGGCCACGCCCACAGGCTCCACAGCCTACTCGCTCAGCGCCGGAGGCCCCGTCGTGGCCCCGTCGTGCGCCTGCCTGGTCATCTCGCCCCTGGCGCCGCACAACCTCACCATGCGCCCGGTGGTGATCCCCGACTCGAGCGTCATCACGCTGCACGTGCACGCCCGCCGCTCGGAGGCCTTCGTCACGCTCGACAACCGCGCCTACGCCATTCCGCAGGAGGCCACATGCATCGTGCGGCGGGCCGCACGGCCGATTTTTTTGGCCGTACCGCACAATATATCATTTTACGACACGTTACGCAATAAGATGATGTGGGGCGTGGACATCCGCAGCTGACCCGCCCGGTCGGAATCGGAGTAAAGTTGTTCATCAAAATAGGTAAATTTCATTTTATTCCCTATATTTGTGCCCTAATATCGAGCCCCGAACTATGAGCGATCAGAACCGCATACCGCAACACGTGGCCATCATCATGGACGGCAACGGCCGCTGGGCCGAATTGCGCGGCAAGGAGCGTTACGAAGGACATGCCGCCGGGATCGAACCCGTGCGGGCCTCGCTGCGCGCCGCCGTGCGCAACGGTGTGAAGTACCTGACGCTCTATGCCTTTTCGACCGAAAACTGGGGCCGTCCCCAGAAGGAGGTCGACTCGCTGATGGAGCTCTTCTGCCAGAGCGTCATCAGCGAGACGCCCGAGCTCGTCCGCTAGGGCGTGCGCGTGCGCATGATCGGCGAACGGAGCCGCTTCTCGGAGAAGGTCCGCAGCTACCTGGCCCGCGCCGAGGAGCAGACCGCCGACGGCAAGATCCTGACGCTGATTCTCGCGCTCAACTACTCCTCGCGCAGCGAGATCACGCGCGCCGTGCGGAAGATCGCCGCGCGCGCCGCAGCCGGCGGGATAGACCCCGCCGCGATCGACGAACGGACCGTCTCCGAGGCCCTCGACACGGCCGAATACCCCGATCCGGACCTGATCGTCCGCACGAGCGGCGAGTGCCGGTTGAGCAACTTCCTGCTGTGGCAGGCCTCCTACGCCGAGCTCTACTTTCCCGAGGTGCTGTGGCCCGATTTCACCGAAGCGGAGTTCGACCGCGCACTGGCCGAGTACGCCCGGCGCGACCGGCGGTTCGGACTCGTTAAGTAAATGAAGTTAGATTAGATTTCGACAGATGAATTATTTCGGTAAGGTATTCACGGCCGCGGCGCTCCTCGTATCGTGCAGCCAGAACATGTTCGCACAGCATGCGCCCGCCGCGGAGCAGCCTTCGACCGCCCCGGCGGCGGAAGCCGCCCCCGACTTTCCCGAGGACGCCCCCATGATGCAGGGCAGCGGTGAACCCCGCCTCTACTACATCCGCAAGATCAACATCCACGGCGTGCAGTACCTCAACGCGGACATGCTCAAGTCTTCGGCCGGTCTGATCGAGGGCGACTCGATCTACCTGCCCAGCTCGTTCATCTCCAACGCCATTTCGCGCCTGTGGAGCCAGCGCTTCTTCTCGGACGTGAAGATCGGCGCCGACATCGAGGGCGACAGCCTCGACCTGGAGGTCTTCCTCAAGGAGCGGCCCCGGGTCAACAACTGGGCCTTCGAGGGCATTCCGCGCGGCAAGAAGACCGACCTGCTGGAGAAGCTCAAGCTGCGCCGCGGCGGCGAGCTGTCGGACTACGTCATCGACAAGAACCGCAAGCTCATCAAGGAGTACTGGTCCGAAAAGGGATTCCGCAACGCCGAGGTCGACGTGCGCATCGAGAACGACACGGTGCGCCCGCAGATGGTGAACGTCACCTTCGTGATCGACCGCAAGGACAAGGTCAAGATCGGCCAGATCAACTTCATCGGCAACACGGAGTTCACCGACAAGCGGCTGCGCCGCACCTTCAAGAAGACCCATCAGAAGAGCATCAACATCTTCAAGGGCACGAAGCTCAACGAAACGGACTACGCGGCCGACAAGGAGCTGCTCATCGACTTCTACAACTCGAAGGGCTACCGCAACGCCAACATTCTGCGCGACTCGATCTACCCGATCAACGAGAAGCGGCTGGGCATCGACATCGAGGTGTCGGAGGGCAACAAATACTACATCCGCAACGTCTCGTGGGTCGGCAACTCGGTCTACACGACCGAGGACCTGCAGCAAATGTTCGGCGTCGAGTCGGGCGACACCTACGACAAGAAGACCATTCAGAAGCGCCTCGGCATCGGCAAGGAAGCCAACCCCGAGGAGATGTCCGTCTCGTCGCTCTACCAGAACCAGGGCTACCTGACCTCGCAGATCGACCCCGCGGAGACAATCATCGGAACGGACTCGATCGACATCGAGGTCAAGATCTTCGAGGGCAAGCAGTTCACGATCAACGAGGTGGGCATCACGGGCAACCAGCGCGTCGACGACGAGGTGATCCGCCGCGAGCTCTACACGCGGCCGGGCGAGCTCTACGACCGCTCGATGCTCATGCAGACCATCCGCATGCTCGGCTCGATGGGACACTTCAACCCCGAGGCCATTGCTCCGGACATCAAGCCCGTGTCGAGCGAACTGGTCAACGTCAACTGGGCGCTCGAGGAGCAGGCTTCCGACCAGTTCAACATCGCCGGCGGCTGGGGCTCGGGCACCTTCGTCGGATCGGTGGGCATCACGCTCAACAACCTCTCGGTCAAAAACTTCTTCAAGAAGGGCGCCTGGCGCCCCTACCCGATGGGACAGAACCAGCGGCTGTCGCTCTCGGCGCAGACCAACGGTACCTACTACAAGGCCTTCGCCTTCAGTTTCACCGACCCCTGGCTCGGCGGCAAAAAGCCCAACTCGTTCACCCTCTCGGCCCACATCTCCGAGCAGAACAACGCCTACTACGTCTGGCAGAGCGCCACGCAGTACTTCCGCACCTACGGCGTGGCGGCCGGTCTGGGCAAGCGCCTCAACTGGCCCGACCCCTACTTCACGTTCTACGCCGAGGCCAGCTACGAGCGCTTCAAGCTCAAGAACTGGAACACGTTCGGCATGACGAACGGTGCGGCGAACCTGCTCTCGCTCAAACTCGTCTTCGCGCGCAGCTCGGTGGACCAGCCCCTCTATCCGCGCCGCGGTTCGGAGTTCAGCGCCTCGGTGCAGGCCACGCCCCCCTACTCGCTCTGGGACGGCAAGGACTACAGGATGCTCGAACAGCTGGCCTCGAACTCGAGCACGAGCGACGCGGCCAACCAGGAGCGCTACCGCTGGGTCGAGTTCCACAAGTGGCAGTTCAAGGCCCAGTGGTACCAGACGCTGTCGAAGAACTCGAACCTCGTGCTGATGCTCAAGGCCGAGATGGGATACCTCGGCGCCTACAACAAATACAAGGTCTCGCCCTTCGAGCGCTTCGAGGTCGGCGGTGACGGCATGTCGGGCTACAACATCTACGGTATCGACATCATCTCGATGCGCGGTTACGAGGACGGCGCCCTCGACCCGACGAGCGACTACTCGCGCGGATACAACAAGTACACGGCCGAGCTGCGCTACCCGGTGATTCTCAAGCCCTCGTCGACGATCTACGTGCTGGGATTCCTCGAAGGCGGCAACGCTTTCGAGTCGTGGAAGAAGTTCTCGCCCTTCAAGATCAAGCGTTCGGCCGGCTTCGGCGTGCGGCTCTACCTGCCCGTCGTCGGCATGCTCGGAATCGACTGGGGCTACGGATTCGACGCCCCGGCCAACTCCACGTCGAAGAGCGGCAGCCAGTTCCACTTCGTGCTCGGACAGCAGTTCTGATGCGCGGCTGGCAATAAAATTGGAAGAAAAGAGTTATATTTACATACGGAAGCGGCCGTTGCCGCCTCCGGAGCGAACCAAAACGAGACAAACCATGAAACGACTGATTCTGTTCGCGGCAGCCCTGCTGGCAGCCGGGACCCTCGCAGCCCAGAACTGCATCATCGTGGACAGCGAAAAGATCTTCAAGTCCATCGACGCCTACAACCAGGCCATCAGCGACCTGGATGACCTCGCCAAGCAGTACCAGGAGCAGGTGGACAACCGCTTCCAGGAGGTCGAGACCCTCTACAACAACTACATGAACCAGAAGGCATCGCTCCCGGCCACAACGCGTCAGGCGCGCGAGCAGGCCATCCTCGACAAGGAGAAGGAGGCCCAGCAGTTCCAGGAGAGCCTCTTCGGACAGGAGGGCACGCTGATGAAAAAGCGCCTCGAGCTGATCCAGCCGATCCAGAAAAAGGTCTTCGATGCCATCGAGGCCTATGCCAAGCAGGTCGGGGCCGCGGCGGTGATCGACTCGTCGAACAACCCCACGCTGCTCTACGCCTCGCCCTCGGCCGAGCACACGCAGCAGGTCATCGAACTTCTGAAAAAGTAAACACTACCAATACATCAAAACATTAACTGACCAATTGTTATGAAAACAGCTATCAAACTGACCCTTGCGGTTGTACTCATGATGAGCGCCACGTCGCTTTTTGCCCAGAAATTCGGTCGCATCAATACGAGCGAGATCATCGCGTCGATGCCCGAGATGAAGCAGATGCAGGTGGACATGGAGAACTTCGGCAAGACGCTGAACGAAGGAATCGAGGCCATCAATGTCGAGTACGCGAACAAGCTGCAGGAGTATCAGAAGAGCTACAACACGCTGCCCGAGGCAACGCGTGAAATGAAGGCCCAGGATCTGCAGAACCTCATTACGCGCCGCGAGCAATACCAGCAGGCCGCACAGCAGGACTACGAGAAGAAATACAACGAGCTGATGGCCCCGATCATCGAGAAGGCCAAGAACGCCATCGACAAGGTATCGCAGGCCGGCGGCTTCCTGGCCGTCTTCGACACCTCGACGGGCGCCCTCGTTTCGTTCGACGAGACGAACCTCATCGACATTGCTCCCGAGGTGAAGAAGGAGCTGGGCATCACCGATACGCCCGCCGCGGCAGCCCCCGCAGCTCCCGCCAACTGACGAAAGCACAGCGTGGTCGGAGCGAACGGGCTGTAGGCCATCAGGCGATGCACCCCGCGTGAAGAAGAGAGACCCCGAAGACCGGAGCGCCGCAAGCGACACCGGGCCAAGGCAAGAGTCGACGGACCGAAGCAGGCGACAGCGGACCGAAGGGCGTGAGCAGACGATCTCCCGCACACGGAAGATTCGGAGACGAGGGTACGTGCCGACGGAGGAGAAGCAGCAAAGGACGATTCGCCCGCCACGAAAAACAGGGCCGGGATCACCACGTCCCGGCCTTTTTCATACCCCTGCCGCACGTTCGATCTTCCCGTTGCCGAAAACGCGCAGCACGGGTGGCCGAAAACAGACCGATACTGTTCATTATTTCCCACAATACTAATAGAACGAACAGAAAATAGAGAAAAAGTTACTATTTTTGTCCGCCAATAAAAAAAATATGAACAACACCACATCGAACGAAAAAACGATCACGAACTTCACGCTGCCCGAACTGCTGGCCCTGGCCGGCCGCAAGGGGAACGGCCTGACGAACGAGTGCATTACGGCCGACAGCGACTCAACCTTTCAGCTGCCCTACCCCAGCCGGATCGACGCCTTCATCGTAGGCATCGGCACCGACGGAGAGACCACCGTCACGTTCAATCTCCAGGACTACCGCATCCGGCGGAACTCGATGTTCGTGTTCAGTCCGCAGAGCATTCTCCAGACCGCCCCGGGGGAGCACTTTCGGGCCCACGTTCTGATCGTCTCGCGCGAGATGATGCAGCGCATCAACATCGACACGAAACACATCATGCCCGTGCTGCTGCAGTTCGGAGCACACCCCTGCATCGAGCTGACCGAGGAGGAGAGCCGCGAGGTGCGCAACTTCTTTTCGCTCGTGGGACAGGAGCTGCGCACGCCCGAAACGGAGCTTTCACGCGACATCGTGGGCGACCTGCTCTCCGCTTCGATCTACAAGATCGGCAGCGTGCTGCACCGCTACGTCCGCGAGCACCCCGAGACCGAACGGCCTCCGCAGACGCGCGCCGAGGAGTATTTCAAGGAGTTCATCCGGCAGCTCGGCGAACATTTCAGGCAGGAGCGCAGCGTCGGATACTATGCACAGCGGCTCTGCATCACGCCAAAGTACCTCACAACGCTTGTCAAACGCATCAGCGGACGGTCCGTATCGGAGTGGATCGACACCTTCGTCATCACCGAGGCCAAGACCCTGCTCAAGTACTCGAACCTGAGCATTCAGGAGATCGCCTACCAGCTCAACTTTCCGAACCAGTCCTTTTTCGGCAGCTACTTCAAGCGCAATACAGGCATGTCGCCCTCGCAGTACAAGGCGCAGAAGTGACCCGGCAGCAGATGCCGGTGCACACCCCCCCCACACCCGGACCGCACGAACGGCCCGGGATTTTTTGTTCGGGGAAAGCCGATGCACGCAATCGGAAGGCCGCCGGCACCGGGAGCGGGAGCGGAGAACGGATTCGCGGCAAGCGGCACACGAAAAAGGACGGCGCAAGGAGGCGGCGGCACACGGCGCGCAAACGGTGCGGCAGCAAAAGCCCGCCGCAGGAAGCAGGCAGAAAAGGGGGCGCCAATGAAAAGTCGGCAGCAGCAGGCGCGCAAACGGTGCGGCAGGGAAAAACGCAGCGGCAGGCGCAGGTAGCGGCGAGCGCAGGTAGCGGCGGGGGATCAGAAGGGATAGCCCACGCCGAAGTTGAGCGCCGTGTTTTTCCACTTGAAGTTGTGGATCCACCGCTCCCCCGCGGGGTTGTTGGGGTTGTGCAGCTGGATGCCCCAGTCGAGGCGCAGGACGAAGAACTTGATGTCGAAGCGCAGGCCGAAACCCGTATTGAAACCCAGCTGCTTGTAGAAGTTGTCGAAGAAGAAGACCGCATCGTCCGAATAGTCCGGACTGCGCTTGATATACCAGACGTTGCCCACGTCGAAGAAGGTCGCGCCGTGGACGATGCCCCAGATCGGGAAGCGCAGCTCGAGGTTGGCCTCGAGCTTCACGTCGCCCGTCTGAATCGGGAAGGCGTCGTGCGGATCGGGCACGGAGCCCTGACCGAGGGTGCGGGGCGTCCAGCCGCGCATGCCGTTGCTGCCGCCGCAGTAGAACTGGCGGTCGAACGGCACGGCCGACGAGTTGCCGTAGGCCATGGCCACACCGCCGTAGAGGCGCCCGACGAGCGAGGTTACGTCACCGAGCATCACCTTGCGGCTGACACTCAGGTCCGAGCGGAAATACTGCGAATAGCGGATGCCGAAAATCGTATAGTGGTCCAGCCCCTTGGGCCGCGACCAGAAGAGGTGCTCCACCGCGTCGATCAGGTTGCCCGCGGTCTCGAGGTTGAAGCGGATGTTCGTGGCGTTGCCGCCGAGGTTGCGGCGCTGGTTGTTGAAACCGTAGCTGAACGAGAGGCCGCCGACGAACTGCGTCTTGAAACTCTCGACAAGGTACCGGTTCTGCACCATGCCCGAGCTGCCCGAGCCGTCGACCTGAAGGAAGTTCGGGTCGAGGCGCGTCACGTCGATCAGGTTGATGTCGATCGGCCGCAGCGAGAAGGTCGAATAGCGGTTGTTGGCCCACTGGTAGGTGATGCCCGCGCTCGACAGCGTGCGGTTGTAGTAGGGGCGGTCCTGGAAGTTTATCGAGAGCTCGACCTTCGTTTTCGGCTGGTTGAACCGGTGGTAGTGCGATGCGCGCCACGGCAGGAGGAAGCGCGGAAAGGTCAGCCCCGCCGTCACGCCGAACTCCGTGGCGTGCTTGCGCTTCGCATCGGGCGCCTTCATGAACTCGTATCCGACCGTGAAGGAGATGTCCAGCGCCTCGGCCCCGCGGAAGATGTTGCGGTTCTGGTATCCGACGGTCGCCTTCAGCCCGTAGAAGCTCGACGTCGTGGAGCCCTCCAGCTCGGCCTTGAAGCTCTGACGCAGCGTCGGCGTACAGAAGATATTGCACTCGAGGTACTTCTCCTTCGTATAGCGGGTCTCGGCCGAATCGGCCGAGGGGCCGACGTAGGCGACATAGTGGACCGTGTCGCCGTGCGGCCGCTCGGAAAAGGCGAGCCGCGCGCTCTTGAAGTAGCCCAGTCCCATCAGGTCGCTGTAGGTGCGGTTGATCTGGGAGGCATTGTAGATGTAGTTGGGATAGAGCGGAATGGCCCGCCGCAGAATCGACGGCCGCACATTGGGGCTCTTCTCGTAGATGACGTTCAGACCGCGGTAATGGAGCGTATCGAGCCGCGACAGGAAGGTCGAATCGAGCCGGGCCGCCGTGGGGTCGTAGTCCGGGAAGACGTTGATCCGCCCGATGCGGTAGACCGCATTGTTGTCCAGTTGGGGGCGTCCGTGCTCGTCGTAGCCGGTCAGGTCCTGCCGGACAATCATGCGCAGGTCGACGCGGTTGTTCCCGCCCAGCGTATCGGCGATGTACTCGATGTTGTTGACCGTGAAGTTGTAGTAGCCCCGCTCCTTGAGGTAGGCCGTGATCCGCTCGCGCTCGGCATCGAGCACCGTGATGTCGAAGACATCGCCCGGCCGCACGAGCCGGTGAACCGTATCGGGAAGCACCAGCTGCTCGAGGAACTTGTCTCGGAACTCGTAGGTGATCGTGTCGATGCGGAAGGGTTCGCCCTGCCGCGTGCGGAAGGTGACCTTCGCCCGCCGGCGCCGCGACGTGGTGTCGATCTCGAAGTCGGCACGCGAGGAGAAGAAGCCCTTCGAGTCCATGTAGACCTTCAGGTTCTGCACACTCCTGAGCGTGAGGTCCATGTCGAGCAGCACGGGCTCCTGCCCGATGCGCCGCTTCCAGTTGTTCCAGCCGTTCTGCTTGTCGGGATCGGCCTGCTCGTAGAGCCACACGTAGAAGTTCGTGCCGAAGAGCCGCTTGTTCGGGGACTGCCGCACGTACTTCTCCAACTCGGAGGCCGGGATGCGCTCGTCGCGCGGTGCAGTGCGGTCGGGTTCGATCTTCACCCGCTGCAGCAGGTACTGCCCCTGGGGGATATGCCGCGTGACGCTGCATGCCGACCCGATGAGGAGCAGCACCACGGCGACGAATATGCGGCGCACCCACCCCACGGCGTCACTCCTGGTTGAAGAAGCCCTTCTCCTTGAGCAGCGCGAAGTAGGAGGCCGAGAAGGCCAGGTTGTCGCGGCGCACGTAACGGCGTTCGGTGAAGACCTTGGCCAGGTTGTCGAGCCCGTTCTCCTCGAGCAGCCGCTTCGTCAGCTCCGACTCCTCGCGCTCGGCCCACAGCTCGTCGATCTCGGCGGCCGTGTAGTCGGTGTACTTCTCGTAGTGGACGACGGCCTCGAGCGGCAGGCGGTCGGTCAGCGCGGGCGACTCGTCGGGATAGCCCACGACGATGGTCGTCAGGGGGATCACCCCCTTCGGGAGCTCGAGAATGCGCGAAATCTCGCCCGCCGTGTAGATCGTCGTGCCGAGGTAGCAGATGCCCAGTCCGTGCAGCTCGGCCTCGACGCAGAAGTTCTGCGCCGCCAGCAGGGCGTCGGTCGCCGCATTGAGGAACCAGCCGAAGTTGTCGTAGGCCGGATCGGCGTCGCGCTGCTCGCACCACATCGTGAAGCGGTGCACGTCGGCGCAGACGGTCACCACGCAGGGAGCCTCGCGCACCATGGGCTGGTTGAAGTGGCACGGCGCGAGCTGCTCGCGCAGGGCCGCGTCGCGCGTGACGACGAGCGAATAGAGCTGCATGTTGCCGCACGTCGAGGCCCGCGTCGCGGCTTCGAGGCATTCACGCAACACCTCGGCCGGGATGGCCGCAGCGCGGAATTTGCGTATCGAGCGATGTTTGAAAAGCACATCTTTCATGGTCTGTCGTATTTGAGGATTTGTCGTGGCGGCCGCCGGGGCGGGCTGTCGCCGTCCCGAGGCACATATTTTACGCAAAAATACGAAAACTTTTAGAAGTTTTGCTATTTTTGCCGTGACATCGAAACACTTTCGACCGTGCAGCAACCGTTTGCGAAATACGAAGGCGCAGGCAACGACTTCATCCTGATCGACAACCGCAACGGGGCATTCCGCCCCGATGCGCGGCACATCGCCCGGCTGTGCGACCGCCACTTCGGCATCGGGGCCGACGGGCTGATGACGCTCTCCATGACGCCGGACGGTGTCTGCACGATGCACTACTACAATGCCGACGGATCGGAAGGCGAGATGTGCGGCAACGGCGCCCGCTGCTTCGCCCTCTTCGCCGAGCACCTCGGCATCCAGGGCCCCGTCAAGCGGTTCCGCGCCACGGACGGACCCCACACGGCCCGCGTGCGCCGGACGGGCCCCCTCACGGGGGAGGTCGAAGTGGCGATGACCGACGTGGCGCAGATCACCGACGGCGACGGCTGGTGGGCGCTCAATACGGGAGTTCCCCACTACGTGGAGTTCGTCCGGGGAGTGGAAACCGTGGATGTTGCCGGCCGCGGCCGCACCATCCGCCGCGACACGGCCCGCTTCCCGCAGAGTACGAACGTCAACTTCGTACCCTGC
>OHUJ01000979.1_pt1 | contig 11074 bp, 10 predicted proteins | sample 1579241 | NCBI WGS metagenome assembly OHUJ01 (sample SAMEA3882547, study PRJEB24775) | human gut metagenome | biome: human-associated habitat; feature: intestine environment; material: feces | place: Netherlands | collected 2009/2010
CGCACGGTGTCCGTCAGCCAAGTCGCGGGCATATACCGGCAGTGCGGCAGGAGCGTGTCGATCTGCATATGGACCCATCCCGCGCCCGCGATCTCGATGTGCCCGGACGGAAGCTGGAACTCCAGCCCGTCGCGCCGCCCGTATCCGCCGACGCCCGGCATCTGTGTTTCGCAGAGGGCGCGCAGATAGAGCGTCGCAGACTCAAAGAAATATGCGGTTTCTTCCAGCGTGAGCTGTAATTTCTCGCGGCTCATTTTGCCGCCGTCCGCAAGTGCTGTCAGCGCATTGGCCTTCTGCAAAGCCCTGCTGACGACCGACTGGATCTTCTTCATTTCCTTTGCAAAGCGTTCTTCGTTCATGCTTCTCGTTCCTTTCTGTTCAGCAAATCTGTTGGGGACGTTGTAATGGCGTCATATTCTTTTTGAGTCGCGTAGAATGCGATGGGTACATGGTTATAGCCGATGCAAAGAAGCCCCTCGCCGCGGCGGAATCTGGTGATCTGACGGACTTCTTCCTCGGATAAATTCAGGACATTTTGAATCAGCCGCGCTTCCTGTTCCTCCATCTGCATGACGATCTTGATGCGGCTGGAATCCAGAATGCCTTTGCCGTATTTGCCGTTATCCAGTGAGAACAGGTCCTGCATGCCCTGTGTGGACGTGATCGCGATACCGCCAAGGCCGCGGATGGTCTTGACCATTTCCTGAATATAGCCCGCCGCCAGCGGATTGGAGTTTGCACCGACCAGCGACCAGAGTTCGTCTGAGATCAGCGCGGAGAGCTGTCCGCCCGCGCTGGAAATGAGGTCATTCGCAATGTCCGTCGCCCAGAAGATGCCGGGCAGAAGCAGATCATCCGGCATACCGGATGTGTCAATGACGATGTATTTGTTATCAAGGTCAATTTCATTCCGGCTGCCCATCGCGGAGGCCGAGCCGGTCACATAGCGTGCCAGCACGACGGCAAGATGCCGCGTATCCGTGCTTTCCTGCAGCACGTCGTACCAGTCCGCCAGAACGGGCATTTCGCAGAAATTCCCGTCTTCGTTCAGCACGGAAGCATTGTCAAATGTGATGCCATACCGCCGGTAGCACTCGACCAGCGACGTGTCCAGATAGTTCCGGTCTTCATCGCTGAGGTCACGCTTTTGCAGGCTGTACCAGATGATGAGCCGCGAAATTTTATCTGCCAGCACGGAATCGTCGCGGGAAGCAAGCCCTTTGAGACCCGCGTAAGTGTCGAGCGATTTTCTGCGGATGGCCATAATATTCGGGCAGTCCGGCGAGGATGGTGACATCCTCAGATACAGTCCGCCAAGCTGCTCACACCGCGGACGGAACTCGTGCCCCTTTTTCGGAATGATGTAGATGACGCGTTTTCCTTGCTGCCGCAGACGTCCGCCAACACATTGGAGCGTGAACGTCTTGCCTGCACCGGACGAGCCGCCGATCCAGATGTTGCCGTTCGTATATTTATAGTCGTCATAGGGGTTCAGAAAGACCGGCGAACGGTTGTACATATTGAGACCAAGGAAGATACCGTTCCGGTCAGACAACTCATAGGACGCAAACGGGAACGCCGCCGCCACGCCGCTGGTAAGCGCATTGCGGCGCGATTTGCGTTCAATGTCCGGGTCGAGGTAGAGAATTGGCAGCATGGACAAAAATGCCTGCTCCTGCTTATATTCGCAGCGGCGGGCGATCATGTCCACGGAGACGCAGAGCTTTTCGACCGCCGTGACGCGATGCTCCAGCGTTTCAGGATCACCGGCCGTGACCTCAATGAGCGTGTGCATATAGTAAAAGTCCTCGCCCTGCCGGTTCATTACGTCCTTTAAGTACATCCCGGAGGCGATGGCGCTGTCCAGCTCCTCAAAGTCCTGCCGGGTGTCTGCAACGTCGCGCATCCGGCTGCGGTTCATCATGGTCTGTTGGGAGATCTTCGCCAGAATCTTCTCCTTGGATTGCTTGTCAAAATGGAACGAAATGCTGACGCCCTCGCCGGCCTCGACCAGCGGCGCCAGCCAGCTTGCGCCGACAGTCGTAGAGTAGCCATAACCCGTGATGTAAAGATAGGCATGAAAAATGCCGTCCACTACAATGTAGTCCCGGCTTTTGGTGTCCACGCTCGTGGGCGAAAGAATATCCAAGATCGTTGTTGAGCCAGCCTCCAGCTCGCTCAGATCCGGCGTTTCCTCGCCGAACAGCAGCCGTTTGAGAAACGGCTGCTTCTTCGGCTGCTCCTCGATGGGCGGCTTCTCATCCGGCGGCAAGCCGGGCGGCGGGGCGTTTTTGTTCTTGCGGTTCTTTTTCAAGTGGATCACACTCCTTGAAATGGTTTATGATTGCTTTTGTTCATAGAAAATTCAGAACGGAATTGTTTGGTATGGCGTTGATTTTTTGCATTATGTCGCATATAATATGGGTGAATCGAAAGATTCACAGCAGGTGTTTCGCCGCCTATATCCCAAGTGCGAGGCGTTAATGATGTAGCTGGCTTGGGCGTAAGTTCTTTGGGCCACCGCAGGCAGGAAGAATTTCCTGCCATTTTTTATAAGCGCATGGTGAAGGCCTCAGTTCATGGCGGCTTGACAATATATCATAAAAGGAATATACTAATAGTGGGCAGATAAAAGGTGCATATATGTTTGAAATTGAGTTTTATCAACTACCGAATGGAACAAAACCGGCGGAGGAGTTTCTGGACTCGCTGGATACAAAGATGCGCGCGAAGGCCTTGCACAGTCTTTCGATTTTAGAGGAGTTCGGAAATCAACTGCGCGAGCCATATTCCAAACAGTTGGAAGACGGTCTGTTTGAGCTTAGAATCAAATTTGCGAGTGACATTTCCAGACTATTTTATTTCTTTGTGGTCAATCATACGATCGTTATTACAAATGGATTTGTAAAAAAGACTACGAAAACCCCAAAATCAGAGCTGATACTTGCCCGTAAATATAAGGCAGACTATGAAAGGAGTCATCGCCATGAGTGATTTCAAAAAGTATCTTGCGCAGCAAATGGAAGATTCTGCGTTCGCTGCTGAGTATGAAGCGCAGCGGCCGGAATACGAAGCGATTCGCGCGGTGATCGCTGCGCGGCTTGCCTGTAATATGACGCAGAAAGAGCTTGCTGAAAAGACCGGGATCCGGCAGTCCAATATCAGCCGGATCGAAAACGGCTCTGCAAGTCCCACGATCGATACACTGGCAAGAATTGCGGCTGGGCTCGGAAAGCAGTTAAAAATTGACTTTGTCTGAATTGAATCCTACACATTCAGGAGGAACGGAGAAATCCGTTCCTCTCTTTATTCTCCATACACCCCATGCACCTCCGTGGTCATATCGAACACGCCCTCCGGGAGCTTGACGCGCAGGCTGGTGCCCTTGTTGATGAGTTCGTACAGGAGCTTTAGTACGAAATCGTCTGTGTAGCGCGGTTCTAAGACTTCCAGCTCGCAGATGTCCAGATAGCGCCGCGCGGTATCTGCTTCTTCGTTCAGACGCTGAATGATGCCTTTGACGGTGTTGCGTTTGGCGCGCATTTTGGCTTCATACTGAAACACAAGGAAGAATCGGTGCCGGATGGATTCACTTGCGATGCCGAGGCCGATCTTTTCAATATTGTCCTCGATCTCCGCGCGGCAGTTTTCGCTTTCCTCGGTTTTCTGGAACTGCCGCATCTGCTCGACATACTCGCTCGTGTCCGGCGGGAGCGTGCGCACCTCGCAGCTCATGCTGTCCGGCGCGATCTTCAGATATGCCGCGTAGGACGTGATGATATTCTGCTGATCGGACGGGGATTTCAGATAGAAATTGACCGGCAGCACCTCAAGAATTTTGATGAACCGGTTGTCCTTCGTGATGACCACACCGCCGATAATATTCTTGACCGGCAGCCATGCCTGAATGCTATCACGATAGCTCGCGCCACCGTGACTGGTCGGCGCGGCCGTGCCGAAAATGGCGTCCTTCATGCTCATAGACGCACCTCCCCGCGGTAAAAGATCATGCGCCGGTGCTTGCGCCAGTTTATCCACGCCTTGAGCCATCTGGTGAGGCTGTCGCCGCCGATGCCAATGAGCGCAAAGCCGCCCACAGGGACGAGGATCGTCATCGTGACGATGATCTTCGGCATAAGCGTCAGCGGCAGCAGCGCCAGACAGAGAAAGAGGATAGGAATGCACAGCAGCACGGTTTCGACCGCGTTGCGGATCTCAAACACACCGAACAGCTTGCCCGCGTCCGTAAAATTTACGGGGATATGATAGGTTTCATAGCTCATATTCGTATTCTCCCACACGTTCCATCAGCGAATTTTTGCAGGAATCGTAGTCCTGCCGCAGCGTGCCCAGTTTTTCTCCGCGCTGCGCGATGATCGTCTCAAAGCCGCTTTGGATTTTCTGTACAGTCTCCGCCGACGGTTTGTTTTCGCTCAGCTCCAGTTCGCTGATGCGCTGCGCGGATACGCCGCAGGCCCGGCCAAGCTCGACCATGCTGACATGGTGCCGCAGGCGGAGAATGCGGAATTTTCTGACCTTCATAGGCCCTCCTTTATTCGTCATATTGTATGTACGGGATCTTGCACCAGCCCTGCCAGCCGCGGCCTTCGACCTTTGTGCGGACGACGCCGTACTGCGTGCCCATCGCTTCAATGGCATAGCCGTTCCCGACGTAGACGCCCCAGTGTCCCTGCTTCCAAAGACCAAGACCGACAATATCGGGCATCGTGTCCATGCCGCCGTACTCGGTGCCATTTTCCTTGGCAGACGCATACATCCGGTCGGCATTGTAGTCCGGCATCCCGTTCGTATTGTAGTCAATGGTCAGCGTATCAGGGTTCAGCCATCCATAACCCTTCAGCAAGCCAACACAGTCTGTTGTACGCCTGCCGAGCCAGTGTTCGCGGATAAATGCTTCCGACGCGCCGATGTCCGGGTACTGCTCCAGCTTGTATTGGAGCATGGATTCCGTCAGGACGGCTCCAAACGTCCCCCATACATACCCCCAGCCGTGTTCCCACGCCTGTATCGCATAGGCGGCGAGATCATGGTTGTTTTTTGTGCGTGGATTTGTAAAACCGGAGATGTCGATGGTATTGTCGGCGCTGCCGCCGCTCTCCGCGCCACCACCTCCACCGCCGGGTGAGGTTTCCGCCGGACCAGTGTAGCCGGTATCGCCCGCGTAGCTGGGCTTATATGCCTCAAATTTGTCCTTATATTTATTGACCGCGTCGCTCTCGTAGATTGTCTCGAACAACGCACCCGCCCACGTTTTGGCGTCCTCATCGAACTCCAGATCATCCATGAGCTTGTCTTTATCGAGTGGCTGGAAGATAATACGGAGGACAGTCTGGTCGCCGGAGGATTCCAGCCGCGTCGTGTGTCTGAGGTTTGAAATTAAAAGCGACTGTATCTCCTCCGGCTTCATTTCTGACAAGTCCTGCTTGTGGGCGACGGAGTTGATAGCGATATACCAGCAGAGATCTTCGTCATCGAATTTGCTGGACGCCCGGATCTCATCAATCGTGACGCCCTGATTCTCATACGCGGCAGCTTCGCCGGTAATAATGGCGTCCTGCTGCGTTTTTTCAAAGTCCTCCATAGACAGATACGCGCCGCCGATGGAAAGCGCCTGCTCCCGCATGGTGATCTGCGCGTCCTTTTCGGACGTTTCGTAGCCGAAAAACATATTCGGCATGGCAGAGATCACGAACATTGGGATCACGATGATGGCAATGAGAACGCCGACGGCAAACTTGATGATCGTTGGCAAGAGCTCCTTCGCAGCGGCGGCAGCCGCGCCGTGAAGCCCTCCTGCGATCGCCGCCCGCACGATGTTGACAGCTGCCTTGACCACGCGCGCCGCATTCGCCATGACCTCCGCAGCAGAGCGGCGGTTCCGATCATTCATCCGATGCCACCTCCTGCGTGTTCTCTTGCGGGCGCTTCGTCGTCTTCTGCGAGGCTTCATGCAGATCGAGATGCGACGGAATGGATTCCGGTGTTCTGCCGGTCAGCGGAACGAACGGTTTCTTTGCCGCCTTTTCCGCAGCGGGCTTCTGCGCCGCCGATGCTGCTTCCGTGTTGATCCCAACTGCCGTGGGCGCGATTCCTGCGGTACCGGGGCGATGATAGAGCGTCTGCTCCTTCTTCTGTGACTCCGGCTGTGTACCGACCCTGCGTTCCTGCGGTACCGGACGCTTGGCGGAGGATTCTGCTGCAGGGCTTCTCTGCGGCCTGCGCGATTCCTGCGCTGCCGGAGCCGGTGCAGTCATGCTGCCTGTGGGAGCAGGGGCAGCCGGTTTCCTGCTCTGCCGTTCGGAAGAAGCGGCGGAAACAGGAGAAGCTTGTGTGCCAGTCTGCGGTATCGGCTTTTCTGCGCTGCCGCTTTGTGCGGGAATTGGGCGCTGCGAAGCGCGCTGTTCTGCCGGACGTGCCGCATCAGACCGCGCGGTCGAGCGCGGAGGCGTACCAGTTTCGCGGTTGGAAGACGGCGCTGCCGGGGATACCGGCGTTGTGGGTGCGGGATGCTCCCGATTTGTGGAGCGGCCATCCATACGGACTCCGCTGGACGGCTGCACCGTGCCGCCGGACTGCTGGGCAGAAACATGGTTCTGCTGCGTGATCTGGGTATTTCCATTCGCGGAAACGCGCGTCGTCTGCTGCACGGGCTGGGTATAGCGTCCGCCGATAGACGTGCGCTGTGTTCCTGCTGTACCGGGGACTGGCGTATTCTGCGGGCCGCCCGATTGCTGCGGCCGCGCACCAGTTCCTGCGGTATCGCGGGCGAGTGCGGAATGAGAATCTGGCTGTTTTCCTGCTACACCGTTTTGTGCGGGAATTGGCGGTGTGCTGCTGTGCGGCACAGACGGATTTCCTGCCATACCGGATCGCGGAGAAGCAGGCGAAGCCGGATGATCTGCTGCTGGCTGCGCGCCTGCCATGTTTGGAGCCTGCACAAAGGTGCTGCGCTGCTGCGTCGTTTCTGTATGCGCAGACTGCATCTGACCTTTTCCTGCGCTGCCGACAGGCTGTGCCGGGCTGCGCGGAGTGGCAGACGGCAAAACAGAATTGTTCGGCATTGCATTTGGAGCAGCTGCCATTCCGGGCGCTCCGCGTTGTGTATTAGGCGGCTGCGCAAAGGTGCTTCGCTGTTGTGCAGACTCGGCCTGTACCGTCTGCCCCTGTGCGTTGCTGCTGTGATACGACTTTCCTGCGGGACCGGTCGGCTGAACGGTAGTGCGCGATGGATTTTGGCCTGCCGTTTTTCCTGCCGCACCGAACGAAACTGCGCCAGCATGATTCTGTACCGATGCGCTGCTGCGCGGATAGGATTCCGACTGGGAATGTACGGCCTGTTCCTGCTGCGTATTCTGCATGACCGCGCCGCCCATGACGGACTGCGAAGTTCCTGCATGATGATACGGCGCACCGGGCAAGGTTTTTGCTGCCGCGGGCGCTGCATGGTTCTTCGGCGCTGCCACATGGCCCGGTGCACGTCTGGTGCCGGGCGGCACGGCTGTTTTCCGTGTGGAGTTTGGCTGCTTGCCAGTTCCGGCAGGCGCAGCTTGAGGGAATGCGCCCGCCATCTTTTCGGCGGCGGATTGTACGGTATCCGTCTGTGCAGCAACCGTCTGAGCCGAAATAGATTCTTGATTGAATGCAGGATTCGCGCTGTTTTGCTGCGCAGACGTGCTATGATGATAGCCGTTTGCGTGCGAGGGCGCATTGACATTGGAAGCGCTGCCAGAGCCGCCAGAGCGCGGTCCGGTCGGTGCATTCGGCTTGGAATTTCCGCTGCCGCTGCGCGGCTGATTGCCGTTCCTGCCGAGGGTATGCGCTGCATTGGACAGCAGCGAACGCACGACCATCATTGTCATTGCGCCGGGGAGGCCGCGGCCTAATGGATCGCCCGTCATAGCTGGATTCAGGCCGATACGCGCAAGGATGCTGTCCGCTTTTTTCGCCACCTTGACGATGGTAATGACCAGCACCATCCATGGCAGCACGTCAAGGCCGCTCGGATAGTACGACAGCACAGATAAAAGCATCTTGACGAACATCACGTTCGTCGCCATGAGCAGGCACATGGAGCCGAACATCCGGCACCAGCCATTAAAAATGTCCGACGTGTTCCGGCTGCCGCCCATGCCAAAGGCCAGCGGCGAGGTGATCGTCAGCACGGCGAGGATAAAATACCGCTCTGCCATTTCCATAATGAGCTTGAACGTCTGGAACATAACGATGATGCCGCAAATCACGACAAGCAGCCAAGAACCGGTCAGACCGCCGAAGGAGGCTTCATCCGCAAATGTAATATCCACGGCGTCCGGCATTTGCAGAAGCTCGATGACAGTTGAGGTCATGTTCAGCCCCAGCTCGCAGATCTGCGGGCTTGCCACCAGCAGAAACGAAAAGGCAAACGTCCGTGTAAAAAGCAGCTTCGGGTCCTCCGCGTCGAAGCCGAGCCCCGCCGCCATGCCGCGCGTGGCCTGAAAGACGAGATTGCCGATGAGCAGTGCCCAGCCGACGCCCAGCATGATCTGGCGGATGGTATCAATGACGGGCATGTGCTCACGCAGATACGCAAAATCCAGACTCATGAGGTCAAACAGCACAGACGCAAAATACTCCCAGCATTCCAGGATCAGGCCGTAGATCCATTCGATAAAGCCCTGAAAGAGCAGTTCCAGCAAGCACCGTCACCTCCGTTCCGCGCCAGATGATTCTGTCCTGACTTTTTAACTCTGGATCGTTGCAAGGCCCTGAAACAGCGGCGCAACATAGGCAATGAACGCGCCGATGCCGTTGATGACCGCCCACGCGATCCAGATGCGGCGCAGCCAGTCCCACGCCTGATCGACCTTGTGCTGGTTGTTGGAGAGCTTCGCGCCGACGACCGCGACAGCGGACATCAGGCCGGCCAGCACCGTGCTGACGCCTGCAATTTTGCTGTAAACGTCCACGATGATGCGGTTCGCCGCCGTCCACATATCCTCGACAGCAAACGCCTGCACACAAAACAGGCTGACGCACAGCAAAAGCAGCAGGCAGAGTGTATAAAAACGATATAGCTTTTTCATGTATTCCTCCAAAAATGGATGTACCGAAGACTAAGCAGCCCCCGGCGTTGAAATGTTCACATTTGAACGGTAAACTAAAAATGTAAAGGAGTGAACGCCATGCTCTACGCATGTAATACCTGTGAGCAAACCTTTTGGGGCTTTGACCGCTTCATGCCGCAGCAGTGCCCGGAATGCGGGTGTATGACGGTGCGCAAAGCAACCGAGGAAGAACAGATCGCCTATGAATTGGAGCAAGCCCTATCCTGGCAGGCTGCGCACAACAGAAAAGAAGCGTAAACCTGAGAACGGAATATCCGTTCTCAGGTTTTTTGATTATTCACCGCCCCATTCCAGCACAAAGACAATGGAGAGAACTTCCTGTTCTGTAACTGCTTTGGACACAGCGCTGACAACGGCATCATAGGAGATTGGAAGCTTGCCGTTCTCTGCAATATCCCACGGTCCGCGCAAAACGAGTGTTTCTGTGTCGCCGGTTTTCGCCGTCACAGAATCGTTGATCTTGAAACCAAGCTGTTTTGCATCAACCTTGACATGCGCCATATCCGTATTAAACGGAACAAGCTGCCAGCCGTTCTTAGTTGAAATGCTGACAGAGGACACGATGACTTCACCGGTAGAACCGTTGATAATTTCTGCTGCGCCGGTGTGAACTTCACCGTTTTCATCTACGGTCAAAGGGAGCACAACCGGAACCGTAACGGAGAAGACCTCGGTGATCTCCCAGTGGGCGTAATACGTTTTATCTGCGGTTTCCGTGAAAACGTCATTTTCCGTTACCTGCGTACCGCCGTTCGCTTCGGTAAACCATCCCAAAAAATCTGCATTTTTGCGTGTCGGCTCGATCGGCAGCACCAACTTTTCGCCGTAGGTCTGATTTGTGGTTTCCGTTTTGCCAGTACCAAGATCCCATGTCACGACGTATTGGTTCGCTTCAAACTGCGCATAAAACGTTGTGCTGGCCGTGATCGAGGTGACAGTGTTGTAGAGCTTGCCGCCTGTTTTGGCCGTGTACCAGCCCTTAAAGCTGTGCCCCTTTTTGACGGGGAGCGATGCGGGAATCGTCGGCTTGCTGTTCGGCTGAACAGTTTCACTGTACGTTGCTTTGCCGTCAATCGTACCGCCGTTGCCGCCTGCGTCCCATGTGACCGTCAACGAAACCGTTGCGCCGCAATCGTCGCACCTTCCATCGTCGTTCGCATCGGTGTGGTCTGCATATTCATAGCCAGAATCTCCGCAAGCCGAGCACGTCTTGGTACGCTTATGCTGCGTTTCGCTGTCCGAAACCCACGAACCGTAGGAATAGCTGTGATCTGCATAATCATAGGTAGACGCGCTACAGGACGTACAGGTTTTTGCACGTCGGTGCTGCGTATCACTGTACTTGCTCCATGCGCCAGTGGAATAGCTATGATTTCCGTATTCCGTTGTGGAGTACCCACAAGTACGGCAGGATGCCGTTCGGCTGTGCTGGCTGGAAGAAGAATTGCTCCAAGATCCATAACTCATGCTGTGCGAAGCGTAGTCATAGTCCGTCGCACCGCAGTTCCAGCAAGAGCCTGTGCGCCGGTGCTGGCTGGACGAATACTGTTCCCAGCTTCCATAACTGTAACTATGGCCGCTGGAGTAAATGGTTTCGCTCTTGGTCTGACCGCAGGCGCAAGAATACGAACGGTATCCATTGCTGGTGCAGGTAGCTGCCTGCTGACTTTGCAACACCCATGTATGGCTGCCGCAGTCCGGGCAAGTCCACGAACCATACGAGCCGGAACCGTGGTCTTTATACACATAAGTGCCCAGATTTTGAACATAATGGCAAAGATAGCACTCGTAATATTCGGCATGGCCTCTGTATGTGTGCGACTGAGAAACGTATGTTCCCTGCAAAGAGTTCTTTTTACAGGATGGGCAAGTGCCGACAATGCCGGTGGACGCGCGGGTGGAAACTTGTGCAGGCGCTTTCTTGATGCCGCCTGCGGTGGCGGCATCTG
>OHUJ01000984.1_pt1 | contig 11006 bp, 6 predicted proteins | sample 1579241 | NCBI WGS metagenome assembly OHUJ01 (sample SAMEA3882547, study PRJEB24775) | human gut metagenome | biome: human-associated habitat; feature: intestine environment; material: feces | place: Netherlands | collected 2009/2010
TCCGGAAGCAAAGCTCATGCTCTGCTCCCTGGCTAACTCTTCCCACGACACCACCAGTTCACAAGGCACCGAGAACTTCATGAGCTGGTCCTTCAACTACTGGCAGTACACCGATTCTTTTGTGTACTGGTCCGGTTCTGAGGAGGGCCTGATCTGCTGCCCCACCGGCGAATTTACTGACGCTGCCCACACCAACGGTGTGCCGGTCGTTGCTACACTGGGCTTCCCTTGGGGATCTGGCTCGGGCTATGCGGAGGAAGTTGACGCTTTCTGCCAAAAGGCGGAAGATGGCAGTTTCCCCGTGGCAGATAAGCTACTGGAAGTGATGGATTACTATGGTTTTGATGGATACTTCTTCAACCAGGAATCCTTTGGCTGCAGTGCAGAGATTGCATCCAGGTTGGATGAGATGATCCGCTACATGCGCGCCAAGTGCCCCGACATCTTGATTAGCTGGTACGACTCGATGCTGCCTTCCGGCAGCGTATCTTACCAGAACGCGGTTAATAGTTCGAACCAGCGTTGGATGGAGCGTAGCGATGATGGCTCTGTGGGAATCAATGAGTTCTTTATGAACTACAACTGGTATACAGGGCAGATTTCTACTACAGTCAGCACGATGAACTCTATTAACCGCAGCCCCTTCGATGCTTATGCGGGCTTGGATGTACAGCAAAACGGCATGAACACGCCTTTCCGTGATGAACTGCTCGTGGACGAGGATGGCAAGCTAAAGCTATCCATCGCGCTGTATTGCCCCAACTCCACGTTAGGTAACTCTGCAAACGGAGCGCAGTTCCACGATGTTGAACAAGACTTCTATGTCAATTCTGCTTCAGATCCGCGGGTAGAAGTGGATAATGTTTCCTCATCCACTTGGCTGGGTATGTCCCGATTCTTCGCCGACAAGACGCCGATCCTCAGCACACCGTTCGTAACCAGTTTTAATTCCGGCCACGGTGTTGGTTATTATGTGAATGGTGAACTCTCCCGTGACAACGAGTGGAGTTACCAGTCCGTGCAGGACGTTATGCCCACCTGGACCTGGATCATCGATTCTGACGGCTCGAAGCTTGATGGCGGCTATGACTTCACTGACGCCTATAACGGCGGCACTTCCATTCAGTTCTATGGTGATCTGGATGCCAACAAGGCAAACGACATCATGCTGTACAGCACCGATGTCGCTGTGACCGATGGCATGACACTGAGCCTGACGGCCAAGAACGATGATGGCAAGGCCAGGTTGGTTGCCTATTATGGCGATGACAGCACTGCCAGCTATGAGGAATGCGAAACAGTCGCTTACGATTTGACTGCCAGTGAGGCTGATACCTGGACCACCACGGTGGTAGATATTTCTGATCATGCCGGCAAGACTTTGTATGCCATTGGTTTAAAGGTGGAAAGCGATACTGCTGTGTCCGACTACCACATCAACCTGGGCCAGCTTGCCATTTTGGATCAGGATCGCGCGGCGCTGTCCGGTCCTACTTCTGTGGCGCTGGACGAGATCCTGTATCACAACGCCTATGATGCGGAAGCACGTATTTACTGGGATGCTGTGGACGGCGCTGCTTCCTATGAGATCTACAAGGTCAACGCGAACGGGACTTCTAATCTGATCATGGAGACCCCCAACACGGCCTTCTACCTGCCTACCCTGGTTCGTGATTTTGACGAAGACGACGTGACGCTGAAAGTCGTCCCCGTTAATGCCAACGGTGTACGCGGTGAAGGCACCGAACTGATAATCGACTGGCTGTATAGCAATGAGGACTCTGAAGTCTACGAACCAAAAGAATTCGAAAACGTCTGCCTGGGGGCGACGGTAACCGGATATTCTGGCCAGAATAAGAGCGAGCCTGCCTCCAAGGCCATTGACGGGACCTCCCTGAATGGTTCCAAATGGTGTGTTACCAATGCGGAGACCGGATATATGGACATTGACATTGGTCGTGAGGTGACGGTCCACCGCTGGCGCGTAGAACATGCCCAGTACGGTGGCGAGGATGTGTTGATGAACACCGTCGACTTTGCTCTGGAGTATAAGAATGCGTCTGGCTGGTGGGTAGAGGCAAAGCGCATCCAGAACAACACCGCCGCTGTAACGGATGTCTTGCTGGACGAACCGGTGACTGCACAGGAATGGAGACTGCGCATTTATGATGATGGAACTTCCCCCTGGGGCGGTATCCGCATTTATGAATGGCAGATGTTCGAGACCGCCGAGTTCCCCCAGACGGAGCCGGTGTCCATCCAGTTTGCCGCCGCAGAGAATGGCACGGGCGCCAATGATACCTTCACACTGAAGAACGTGCCTGCGGGCCAGACTGTCACGGTCTACACCAAATCCGGCAGCGAGTATAACAAGATCGGAGAGGCGGTTGCAGAAAGCGGCACTGTCACTATCACCGGCCTTAACTTTGGCACGCAAGAAGCCGGACGTATTTACTACACCACCACCGCCACAGGTTCCGCAGAAAGCATCAAGCTGAGCGCGAGCTTTGAGGCGGAAAATGCCGCAAAATCTGAGGCGGCAAGGGATGTTACAGCGGAAGCTTATTCACAGCCTGGCTCGGTTAGTTCTTCCAACGGTGGCGACATCTATATTTCTCTTACGGTGAATGGCCTGAGTGAAGGCGATGTGGTCTACGTTTACGAGAACAACTCTGGTGAATACACCAAAGCCTCTCTCCCGGTGGCTGCTGGCGAAACCTCGGTAATTATCCGTGGCATTCGGGTCCCGCGTGCGGGCAGTGAACTCACCCTGCAAGTAAAACGCGTCAGTAAGCTGATCTCTGATAAGTATACTGTCGAAATCCCCGCATTCCCGGAACCGACCGCTTTCTTGAACTTGGTGGCGACCAATGCCAAGGGCGAGAAACTGACCGGCGTTACTTATGGCGTTTACAACAGCAACAACGAAAAGGTCTATACTGTGACTACCGGCAAACCTGCTGAGGTTGTATTGGGGACGTACACCATTAAGTGCGAAAATGTTCCTGAAGGCTACCTGATCAACGACACGGTTGTGAAGCGCCTGGTCGTGACCGAAGGCCAGACCTACGATGTGAATGTTACCCTGCAGAGCGATTCTGTTGGGCCAATCGTTACATCTGTTACGGTATCGCCCGCTACTGCATCTGTGGAGAAGGGCGCAACCAAGCAGTTTGCAGCTATGGTCAACGGCGAGAATATCACCGACCATTCTGTGACCTGGAGCGTGGACGGCGCGGTCTCTGAGGCGACTGAGATCGACGAGACCGGCCTGCTGACCGTTGCGGAGGACGAGACCGCAGAGCAGCTGACCGTTGTTGCGACCTCGGTTCAGGATCCGAATGTTTCCGGCAGCGCTGCCGTGACCGTCACCGAGCCTGTGGGCGAGCTGGAACTGGTGTCCCAGAATGCGACCATCGTTGGCTACAACGGCAAAAAACTGGGCACTGCCCAGGGCCCCGAAAAGCTGTTTGACGGCGACAAGGAAAACCCCGATACCGGCAAATGGTGCGAGGATGGCAGCAACCTGTGGGTCGCCTTTGACATTGGCGAAGAACGCAACGTCCGGCAGCTGGTCGTCTCCCACGTCGGCGTGGCGGAAACGTCGACGGCCGGCAACGGCAGCATGAACACTGCCAATTACGAGTTCTATGTGCTGAACGAAGAAAAGGTCAACGTGGACGAACTGCTGGCCATGGAGGCCGAGGAACGGAACGCTGTGCTGGCAGACGCTGCGAACTGGACAGAGCGTGCCAAGACCACCGATAACGCGGCCGATGTTACCACCAATGATCTGGGCGATGCGACCGGACGGATCTTCAAGCTGAATGTCAGCCGTACCGATACCACCGGTTGGGCTGCCTGCGTCCGCATCTACGAGGCCGAACTGTACGCTACGGCCAAGCCCACCGAGCCTGTTGTGGACAAGACCATTCTGAATCAGCTGATCGAGCAGGCTTCCGCCCGGGTGGAAGACGATTACACGACCACCAGCTGGGCAGCGTTTGCAACTGCGCTGGCCGAAGCGCAGAGCATCTCTGCCGCTGAGGATGCAAACCAGGTGACTGTCAACCATGCAGCTGACGCTCTGCAGGACGCCATGGAAAGCCTTGTGAAGCGTGCTGACAACTCGAACCTGGTCGCGGCCATCGACAGCATCAAGGAACTGGATGAAAGCAGGTATCAGCCTGATTCTTGGGCTGCCCTTGCCCAGGCTTTGGCAGAAGCTGAGAAGGTCGCCGCCAACCGTGATGCAACCGCCGATGAGATCGAAGCTGCTTATACAAATCTGGAAGCTGCTTACAAGGCACTGGCGCTCCGAGCAGATATGACTGCAATTGATGATATGATCTCCAAGGTGGAGGCCATGGATGCGAACGCTCATACTGCAAAATCCTGGAAATTGGTTGCCGATGCATTGGAGGCCGCAAAGACGGTCGCCGCCAATGAAAACGCTACCCAGGAGGCTGTAGATGCAGCAGCACGGACGTTGCAGGCCGCAGCGGCGGCATTGGTAAAGGCTGGCGATGCCACCGAGTTGAATGCTTTGGTTGAAGAAACCAAGCAACTTGACCTGAGCAAGTATACTGTGGAGAGCGCGGACGCTATCCGCCAGGCAATTTCTGATGCGGAAGCTGCTATCGCAGGCCGCGCAAGTGCTGAAGACTTGAAAGCCGCCCTTGATGCAGTGCGGAATGCTGTAAATACTGCCCAGACCAAACCTGCGGCACCGGTACAGAAACCTGCTGATACTGTGAAGCCGGTACAGAAACCTGCTGATACTGTGAAGGATGAACATCCCGATATTGCGGGAGGAATTGCAAACGGCACTTGGGGTGCTGCGCCTACTGCAAAGCCGAATGACGGCAGTGCAGCGGCATCTGGCAGCGGAGCAACAAGCGCGATTCCTCAGACGAGCGATAACTTCCCTTATGAAGTGCTGTCGATTCTGGCTTGCTTGGCCGTGGGTGGCTTTATCGTTGCACTCTACCTGAAAAAACGCAGTGGCAATCGCTGATGTCTACGAGATGAACGTAAACTCCTAATTCTAAAACACATTATGCGCTTGATCGCAATCGACAGATTGACCAAAACTATAAGATTTAATCATATTACTGGCATATCTATCACTGTGTTTGGCAGTCAATCGGAAGGGGAATGAGACAAGTCCTCGGTGTTGGTTGATGATTAAGGTATAACTGCAAAAGTGCCTCTTGCGGGCTTCGAACCGCAAGGGGCACTTTTGTGTCTACAGGCATGGAGGAAGACCAACAACTCGGAATTCTTGTCAAACAAAATATTGTTGTAGACAGAGGAACGAATGGTGCGCTCAACGCGTTGGTGGACTATAATCCACAGTGCGAAATAATTTTAATCAACATATAGGACCAGAAAAAGCCAATGAAGCGGGGATTTTTTGCTTTTCCCGGCAGTTTTCATTTTGTTTTCAAGTTTCCCATTTTATACCTATTTACAATAAGGAGGATTTTCACTATGAGCATCATTATCGGCATCGACCACGGCTACTACGCCATCAAAACAGCCCACTGCTCGTTCCCGGCAGGACTGACAAGCTACGGAGAACACGAACCCTACACCCGCCAAGGACTCTTAGAGTTTGGCGGGTGCTTTTTTGTTTGTGGCTCCGGGCGGCAGCCTATCCAGCGGGACAAAACTGTAAACGACAACTACTACCTGCTGACGCTGGCAGCTATCGCAAAGGAGATTCAGCAGCGCGGTTTGCCTCCCGAATGCTCGGTGCGAATCGCGGCGGGTCTGCCGCTGACGAGTTTCGGACGCGACAAACCCAAGTTCAAAGATTATCTGCTGCGGAGCAACCAGCCTGTGAACTACAAGTTCGAGGGTGTGGAGTACAGCATCACCATCGAAGAAGTTGCTGTCTTCCCACAGGGCTACGCCGCCCTCATGACCGAAGTAGGGCTTTTGCAGGACGAACCGTCCATGCTCCTCATGGATCTCGGCGGCTGGACAGTGGACCTTATGCGCATAGACAATGCCATTCCTGTGGCCGACACTGCCCACAGCTTGGAACTCGGCATGATCCGCTGCGTGGATGACATCCGGGAGCAGGTGCGACGCGAAACCGAGTTGTCACTCACGGATGCCCAAATCGAAAATATGCTGGCAGGTCAGCCCTGCACGGTCAGCGATACGGTGCGCGACATTGTAAACAAACAAGGTCGCAAGTACACAGAGCATCTGCTGTCTGCCACGATGGAAGCCGGCTTTGACCTGCACGCCATCCCCGCCGTGCTGCTGGGCGGCGGCGCATCGGTGGTGAGCCGCCACCTCAGCCCCAAAGATGGCCTTTGTAAGACGATTTTCCTGCTGGACGACAAGGTGAACGCGGTCGGATTCGAGCGCGCGTTGGCCGCCGTGTCGCGCCGTAAAAGCGAGGCATGAAACGCCCACAGTACGTTTTCCGTCCGAACCTTAGCGACCCGTAGCACCGCCGCGCATGGGCGTTGCTGCAGCAAGTGCCGTCAGCCAAACGCAAAGAGTTTCTGGTACAAGCCATTCTTGCGACGGAGCAGACAGATAGGCTGGAGAAAAGCATCCGTAAGGTTGTGCGGGAGGAATTGCAGGCAGTCAACATAACCAACGCTGTTCCAAGCCCACCGCCAGCGAATGCTATACCGGACTCTGCGCTCGATTTCCTGAATTCATTGTAGGGGGTGATTCCAATGTTTGAATAATAAGCAGAAAAGCAAAAAAATAAAAGGATGAATATTGCAATGCTGTCCGATGCAGAACAAATCAATACAATGGAAGTCAACGAAGCGCTTCTATCAATTTTACTTGCGGCGGCACAGGAAGAAAGCGCCGCGAAAAGTGAAAATATCAAGTTTGGCATCCGTCAGCGAATGCGTAGTGGAAAAGCTGTATTAAACCATACGCGCTTTTTAGGCTATACTAAGGATGAAGACGGTAGGCTAGTAGTCGTACAGGAAGAGGCTAAAATTGTGAGGAAAATATTCTCGCTATATCTGCAGGGTTATGGTGTTCGCAAGATTAAACGGTATCTGGAGGAAAATGGCATAAAGACTGTCACTGGAAAATCCGAGTGGAGTACATCCACGATAGACCGTATGCTGAGCAATGAAAAGTACATGGGAAACCTTTTACTGCAAAAGACCTGCACCCCGGATTTCCTGACCGGAAAACAAAAGAAAAATTGTGGTGAGCAGAGTATGTTTCTGGTGGAAAATGCGCATGAGCCGATTGTATCAAAAGAAATATTTGAAGATGTACAAAGACGGAAACATAAAATGTAAGATGCTTGGTTTGAGTTAAAAACATGGAGAGTTTTTCTTGCTAATCCGTGTGAAATTTGCTATCCTATTAATAGGAAATCTCTTGGAAATCGGGTGACCTTATAATGAATGAAAACGAACAGCTTCAGCTTTTTGAAGATCAGGCGATTCGTACCGCGTGGGACGAGGAAAACGAAGAATGGTATTTCTCTGTTGTGGATGTGGTATCCGTGCTGACTGATGCAAAGGACTATGACACGGCGCGTAACTACTGGAAAGTCACCAAAAAGAGGCTGAAAGACGAGGGCAGTCAGTTGGTAACAGATTGTAACCAACTGAAATTGAAATCCCCCAAGGACGGTAAACGCTACAAAACAGACATAGCCAACACACAGCAGCTGTTCCGCATCATCCAGTCCATCCCATCCCCCAAGGCGGAACCGATGAAATTGTGGCTTGCGCAGGTTGGGCGGGAGCGCATAGAGGAAACACTTGACCCGGAACGCATTGCGGAACGACTAGTTTCCACCTATGAGCGAAAAGGGTACACACGGGAATGGATCAATCAGCGTTTGCAGGCAATTTCGGCCCGCAAGGAATTGACTGATGAATGGAAGGATCGCGGCATCGAGAAAAACGCGGAGTATGCGATTTTGACCGACGAAATCACCCGCGCGTGGAGTGGTATGAGTACCCGGCAGTATAAGAACCTGAAAGGGCTGAAAAAGGAAAGCCTGCGGGATAACATGAGTACCTTGGAATTGGTGCTGAATATGCTGGCAGAAGTGTCCACAAAAGAAATCTCCCAGACTGAGCAGCCGGAAGGCTTACAGCAAAACCGCGATGTGGCGCGCCGTGGCGGTTCGATTGCAGGTGAAGCGCGGAAGCAAATTGAACAGCAGACGGGACGGCCTGCAATTACCAGTAAGGGGGCAGCAGAGTTGAATCATGTTGTGACGGAGATGCTGGAAGCAAGTACAGATGTGACATTATTACAGAATTCGGAGAAGCTTCTAGATGAAAAATGAAATCGTAAGCCTTTCTCTTAGCACAGATTCAATAATTGCAATCATTGGAATTGTAGTAACTGTACTTATTCCTGTCATTGGTGGAATATATAAAATTGTAACAAGTACGAAAAAGTATGAATTGACAGAAAATTATAGAAAAGAGCTTTTGCAATGGTATACTTCTGTGGTAGAAATTATGATACGGATTATCCATTCTATGGAAAGTCAAGAATTCTTTTCTGATGAATTTCAGCCACAGAAAACGGAAATGCTTTCCAGACTATCTGCACTGACAGAAATCGGAAGATTTTATTTTCCCAATGTTATCAAGGAAGATTACTTTGGGCATGATAAGCCATCTGCATATCAGGGGTATAGAGATGTTTGTTTGGAATTCTTAGTATACTTTTACAATACTGCATTAAAATCTGTTGATGATAGTAATATTTCAGTACTTTGGAAACAAGAACGCAATTTTACTGCGCTTATGTTTGATGTAATTGAACCCAGAAAGCGAAATCGGGATTACTCAAAGCATCTGGGATTGACCATTCCCAAAGGACAAGCTATTGAAGATTTTATATACGAAAACCCGAAAAATATAAATGTGTTTAGAAGTTAATAGGAAAATTTATAGTTTGTTTCCTATAGTTCTAATAGAAAAGAATATAATACTATGTAAGAAGGCGTGTTGTAGATATAGAGAATGTACATGACATTGCAGATTGGTTTTTGAGGCAAGAACCAATGACACATGAACTTCAGAAAATTGAAATTCCACAAAAGCAATAAGAAATCGAAAGGCTGAATAAAGAACGAAAAACGGCAAGTTACTGATGTATCAAGAATTCTGAAGCCAAAAGAGTAGAAGAACAGGGTATCTTTTTTGTAACACTCAGACATAAAACAAGCGCTGAAACGTGATGTTTCAGCGCTTGTTTTTTTGTGCTGTTTGAAATTGTGGGGGTTGACTACTTTTTGACTACCGGCTATGATTTCATGGAAGGTCAAGTAGCCTCGGCGGCGTGAGAGGTCGGCTCCTGTTTAAGAGAGCCTCTTACTCAATTTCGTTTTTTTTCGGGCGCTTCGGACGGTGCATCCTTCGGGCGGGTGCTGTTGTTGGCTACCGGGATGAACCGTTTGGCAAACTTGTTTTCGCCGCGGCTGCACACGTAGAAGTAGCCGATGATCGAGAACGTCAGCGCACCGATGAAGTTGACGAACAGATCCTCCATCGTGTCCAGCAGACCAATGTCCAGATACCCGCCCAGCCCCAGTGCGGTCTGGGTGCCGTCCGCCTGCACGACGATGACGTCGGTGATGTTTTTCAGCACAGTGGACGTATTGCCGCCCGTGGGGTCCAGCATGATGGAGCCAATCGTGTTGACGACGGTGTCCTTCTGCATATCGAGGAAGAACAGCTGGTCCATCGTACACTCAAAAAATTCCCAGATGACGCCGACGGTCATCGAGAAACAGAACGCCACGATGGCCAGATACAGCGGCGACAGGTGGAATCGCGCCTCGCTGTGGCGGTTCAGAATGTCCAGCAGCGAGAACCCGATGGCCGCGCACAAAAAGCCGTTCAGGGTGTGCAGCACGGTATCCCAATAGGGGAAGGTAACGTAATAGGCGTTAATCTCGCCCAAGATTTCCGCCGCATAGATAAACAGCAGGATGATAATTTCCAGCGTATTTGGCAGTTCAATGTCCAGCCGGTGCTGCACCATGTTGGGCACGCCGAACAGGAACAGCGTCAGCACACACAAAAAGACATTTTCAAAGTTGCGGTTAAAGATCTGGGCAATCAGCACCAGAATGACCGAGGCACGCAGCAACAGGTAAACGATGGTAACCGAGCGCTTGTTCTTCCAGGCATCTTTCAGCTGGCTCAAACGGCGGGGGCGCGGCGAGGGTGGTACGTTTTTCAAATCGGGCATGAAATATCAGTCCTCCAGGCTGAAATCTTTGGGGTCATAATGCGGCAGTTCCTGCCGGTGCGGCACGCGCAGCAGCGGGTCATACCGGAACTTGCGGCAGGCAAAATAGGGCGAAACCACGCCCCGGTTTTTGCACAGAACCATTTTCTGGTCAGCCGCCGGAGAGCCGTGGTTGCAGTAAGCACACGCCGGAGAGATTTTTGTGCCATAGGGCGGCTTTTTGAACATCCGCTTTCCTCCAATACTGCAAGGTTTGGCAGCGGTTCACCGCGGGCCGTCTGCACGGCTGCGGTGCGCTGCCGGAATAGTATTATTATAAGAGCTTTGGCAGGTTTTGTAAAGTTGATACAGTGCAGCGCACAAAAAGAATGCAATTGCCAGCGCCGTATCCCACGCGGTACTCTTCATAACGACCACCTGCGGGGCCAGACTGGTGAACACAGCCGCCTGCCCCGGTACCAGCGGAAGGCACAAGTGCAGCAGCCCCTGCAAAAACACAAAATGCAGCACCCGTGCGGCCAGCAGCAGCCCCAGCGGCACCGTCCCCTGCAGCAGCGCCGCCAGCTGGGCAAGCACCGATGCCCCCAGCAGGCTCAGGCACAGGCACACCCCCGCCACGCTGCCTGCAGCGGCAAAATCTGCGCAGCCTGCGGAGATTTCCAGCGCAGCGTTCAGGTAAAGCCGCGCACCATCAGGCATTCCCTGCCCCAACACACTGCCCACCACGCGGCAGAACACCGCGCAACCGCACACCGTCAGGCTGCTTTGCACCGCATTGTTGA
>OHUJ01000998.1_pt1 | contig 10879 bp, 10 predicted proteins | sample 1579241 | NCBI WGS metagenome assembly OHUJ01 (sample SAMEA3882547, study PRJEB24775) | human gut metagenome | biome: human-associated habitat; feature: intestine environment; material: feces | place: Netherlands | collected 2009/2010
TACCTCGGCTACAACTACTCCCGCCATGTCTGGACAATACAGGTAAGGGATACAAAAGAAGAATACGACTATCTTCTTAACTCTTGACAGAATCCATGATAAATGATATACTTTGTGTATAATCTTTCGAAATGAAAAGTTGTGGAAGATTAATTTTAGTACCTAAACAAATTGCAAAACGTGACTGTATGTAATTAAAGGTATTTATCCAATGCAAAAAAGAGCTGCGACGGAAGCTCTTTTTGTTTTCCAAGTTTTTCAACAGTAGGATTGACTTTGAATCTTTGCCAGCTGTTTTTTATGCCGTTCTTCCGACGTTAATTCTTACATTTCTATTTTCCCATCTTTTCCATTTTAAAGTTTCCGATATACTCTTCCATATTTTTCACCGAAATCTCCTTTTGCAAATATTTCCCCATATCTACACAAAAAATCTGTTGTCCGTTACAATCCTGTTTTTCGTTAACACTGCAAAGCCCTGCATTAATATATTCTGTAAAATCTTTTGACAATTTTTGATAATACATGATTGTAGAAATACAAAGAACAAAGCACAATGCATCCATTACAAGACCAAATATACCCAAAATAAGTATAATAATTACCATTAATTGAAATAATTTATATTTTCCTAGCACTTTTGCAATAAAAACTAAAAGATATGTAAACAAAATTAATGAACATACAGAACACATCACTACAAATACAGTATCCCGTTTCCATTCTTTGATTTTTTCGCCATATAGTTTTTTATACAAAATCTCTTTTTGATGTTCCGTCATAAGCAAATCCTTTCTTCTTTTGAGCATAAACGCTATACCAAACACACAAAATACGGGAAAAACGATGCATATAGACCATATCGAGATCCAAACAGAAATACGCCACATACAACCAATAATAAAAATGAAACTCCAAATGCAATGATATATCTTTTCATGCTTGCTACCTCTTATTACTTCTTTTCTATGGAATGCCAGTACCGCTCGATCCACTTATACCCAGCAGGAAAGTACCCCTGAAAATACCGAAGAAGTTCCTGTATCTCCGCTTTATCAGCAGACTGAATATACCAAAGAATATCCTCCGCAATATCCTCTGCCATTTGATTGAACTTGACCCTCCGATCGCTTAAAATTGAACAGTACAAACCATATTGGCAATTTTCATGCGAATACATCGTCATCGCCTGGATGAACTGTATTCTTTCTGCAAGATCGCTGTCTTTTGACTTCTTCCCTTTTGCACTTATCTTCTGCTTAACAAACTGCTCAATCACACGCAGCTGATTTAAGTTCCGCGATGAATTTTTCTGTTTGCATACAACGCATACCCGCGAATACATATCCATGATCTTCCCTCACTTCTTCCCTATTCTTCTGTTTTCTTTGTTTTTTGAACAATGTTTGTAACTCTCTTTTGCACAATTTCCACCTGCTCATTTACCAACAGCCGGGTTTCCTTTCCTTCCTTATACATGCTGATCTGAACAACCCCATTACGGAGAACCGTTACATCGAACACATCGTTGTAAGACCGCTTAATCGTTCCATCCTCGTTATATACATACACTGTATAATGGATTTCGTCTTCTGTTTCCGGCTCCTGGGTAGCTGCTTCTTCCATTGACCGAACCGCATCCTCAACCTTTTGTGTTTCCACTTCTTTTCCATTCGACTCTGCACCCGCACATGCCGTAAATGACAGCACAGCTGCGGTGCAAAGACCTACAAACAGTAATCTCTTCCTCATATATTTTCTCCAATAAGTCTTATTAACTGGCACTCACTTTAATCTTGCAGCCTTCTTTTAACTTGAAAATTTTTGTATGTCTTCCCTTCCAGGAATGTCCTTTGTCTTCGAGAATATCTTCACAAGCTTTGTAAAATGCATATGGCATGAACATGTATCCGCATTTGAGAAAATGAAATTCTTTATCCAACAGGCTTTCTTCTTCCGGATTTTCAACAACTTCATCGTAAATATTCCCCAAATCAAAAATACTCTGACAGAAAAACTTTTCTCCATTCTTTTTCCTCTCCCGTCTTTCTGATTCAAGTCTCATTACGATCGATTCAACAACATCCAGAGCTTCCATGAAATCGTCAAGTTCGCCCTCGTAGCCACCATCCTCATCGATTGTGATGCCCTTGCTTTCGATGTATTTAATCCATTCCTGGTAATATTCGTTATCACCAAACACCTGCGTATCGTTGATGTAAGTTCTGTATGCCATAGTCAACATCTCCTATCTTTTCCTTTGTTATTTCATGAAAATTAGCCATCTGGTCTTACCTCGCTGATCTCCAAGCAAGGGTTTTGTCCCAAACGCTTTCAACACTTTCGACAACGCGATCTGTTCCTCATTCCATTTGAATACGAAGAGTCCGTCCGGTTCCAAAACTCTCATACATTCGTCGAATCCGGCTTTTAAGTATATGGGCCAATCTTTTGGAAGTATTCCGTATTTCTGCCGCAGCCACGAACCAGTTCCGGCATGAATAAGATGCGGTGGATCGAAGACCACTACTTTAAAGCTGTTATCCGGATAAGGCATATCGCGGAAATCCATTTTGACATCCGGCTTAATCAGAAGATGTCTTCCATCGCAGAGTGTTGTTTCCAATTCCCTATTATCTGCAAAAATGACGTCCGGGTTTTCCCGGTCAAACCAGAACATCCGGCTGCCACAACAGGCGTCCAATATTTTTTTCATGGATTCTCCCTCATTTTCCTATATTCTTCATCAATTTTGTCAACGATTTTTGTCATTGTCTCATCTGAAAAATACTTATCACATGATACACTTACTTCATCATTTCTCTTGCCACAAAGCCGGAAAATAATTATTGAATCTTCACTTAAGTATTTGCAAAACTCTACAAGCTGTTGAGAATACAAAGAAATACATTCCACAATTATGTATTGCAGCAACTCATCATGTTCATTTGGAATATTACTTTCCCATACGCATGACAATGGACAATCTTGTGCATTAACTGGTTCATTGTCCATGATCTTTTTATATAACTCTGGATCATTATCTCTGACATTCGCAAGTGTCTCATCCGATACAGTCCCATAAGTTTCGTATTCCATGGTTCTTGTATTGTAAAACATGAATCCCAATACCTTCATCTCACCATCCATCATAGGATTTTCAACGATAACTGTATTATCCGGCAATATAGGTATATAAAGAGTACAAGATTCCATACCATTTCTTGCTTTTTTATACCGTCTGTATTCCAATATCCATAAGTTAACACAAACGGCCAACTCCAACATAATGAATAAATTAAGTGTTATATCCGTATTTAATGCAAATCCAATTAATAATACAACACTCAGGAAAGGATATATCCAAAATGCCTCATATCTTTTTAGCAGCTTCTTTGCCTCAAGAATATCTTTCGTAACCGTCGACACAAACACAAGCAAAAATAAAAGCATTACCGTTAATAAATTCATAGCGTATTTTCCCAATTCTGGCATAAATCTTACTAACATAAAATCTCTCCTTAAAATAGTTTGGTTGATCCTATACAATAAAATATTTCTCTAATCAACTTTGAAATATTCCAGTTCATTTACAAGATTATCAGCTTTTTGCGTAAGCTCCTCTGAATTTGAATCCAACAAACTCTTTGCCTGTTGTATTTCTCAAACCGGTACTTTTGCGTAATTTCCGGATACTCATTTTCCGGATACTTCACACGATCTACCTCCGAGAAAAACATGTCAAACGGCCGGACATATATCCCGAAATGCACACAAAGATCAGTGTCCTCATACAAAGCCTGGTAAATGACTTCCTTTTCTTTCGTTTCTGTATGTTCCCCGAATGCAATGATCCGGTACAGGTACATCTGCCCGGGATTGATGAGTCTCTGCCGCTTGAAATACTGCACGATGTCGCCCGGGTGTATACCACTTGTCTCTTCCGCTTTTCCAATGCCGATTAAGTCATCTGCACTGACGGACAACGCGTTGGAAAGTTTTAACAGTTCATCCGCCCCGGGAAGCCTGGTTCCGTTGGTATATCTGGAAATGGTGACATCCGTAAGTCCTGTCGCTTTCGCAAGTTTCCGCTGCGTCATGTTCTTCTCCTGCATAAACCGCTTTAACCGCGTTCCGAAAACATCCTGTAATTCTTCCATCCCACATCCTCCTATCTTTCCTCTTCTGCCCGGAAAATCTCCTCATACCTGCGGATGATATCCCTGCCTGTAGCATCCTTGCAAAGCTTCTTTGCAGTTTCCTTTAACTTCTTAAATAATTCCTGGTTGGCAAGCATCAGGGATACGTAGTAATTGTCACCACTCTGCCGCTCGCCAAACATGGAACCCGGTCCACGGAGTTCCAGATCCTTCTCCGCAATCTTAAAACCGTCCGTGGTATCGCACATAAACTGCAGCTTTTCATTCGGTTCTATCGTCTGTAAAATACAATACGACTTGTACTCCCCTCGTCCGACACGCCCACGGAGCTGGTGCAGGGTGGAGAAACCAAACCGCTCCGCGCCAGTGATCACCATTACGGTTGCGTTCGGAACATTAATGCCGACCTCGATCACCGTGGTTGCCATAAGCACATCAATTTTCCCAGAGGTAAAATCTTCCATGATCTGCTGCTTCTCCGCAGTCTTTAACTTACCGGTCACTACCGCAAGGCTCATTCCCTTGCTCTCCAGATATCTCCGGTATACTTCCTCCTTCTCTGTAATGGAAGCCATCTTTTCAGCCTTGTCATTCTTCTCAATAGCCGGGCAGACAACATAACACTGGCGTCCCTGACTGATCTGCTGTTCCATAAACTTCAAAGCCGTAATGTCTTTCTGGCAGACAGCGGTCTGCACCGGAATACGGTTTGCCGGCTTGTCCTTTATGGAAATAATGTCCATCGTATCGTCATACAGGGTTGCCGCGATCGACTTTGGAATAGGTGTCGCCGACATGGTGATCTGATGGAAGCCCTCCAGCGCTTTTTCACGGAAACTGTCACGGTGCACAACACCGAACTTGTGCTCCTCATCCGTGATGATAAGGGCAAGGTTTTTGTATTCCACATCTGACGAGAAAATGCTGTGGGTCCCGATGATGACCTGCGCCTCCCCGGACCGGATCATTTCCAGTGTTTCCTTCTTCTTTTTCCCTTTAATATCCGAGGTAAGGAATACGACTTTCACCCCAACCATTTCTGCAATCTTTTCCATATCCCGACAGTGCTGGAACGCAAGCGTGGTATATGGTGCCGCAAGCGCAGCCTGGTATCCGCTTCCTGCCGCAGCAAGGAGCAGGCAGAAGGCTACCGCTGTTTTACCGGTACCGACATCACCCTGTACAAGAGCATTTACCGGACTGCCGGAAGCCATTTTCCTGCAGATGGTTTCCACGCTCCTCTTCTGGTCTCCGGTAAGGTCATAAGGAAGAGAGGAAACGTATTTCTCTACAAGAAAGAAATCATCCATCCGGACCCCTTCAATATCATCGTTTCTCTTATTAGACACCTCAAGCTTTAATGCAAAGTAGAGCAAATCTTCGACAAGCGTACGCTCCTTTGCCTTTTTCACCTGTCCGTAGGTGTTCGGATAATGCATCATCATGACGGATTCCTTAAATGCTGGGACATTATACTGCCTGCAGACAGATGCCGGCAGGAAATCCATGGAACTGATCCCCTCAGAAGCACGCTTGATCAATTCCTCGTACCGGTCCGGTGTGACCCCTTTCACCTGCCCGTACTGGACATCATACTTTTCGAACCGCTCAAAATTGGAGGAAAAAGCAACCGGGTTTAATACGCTGAAAAACTTGCGCAGCTCGTCATACCGGATAAATCCACCGACAAGAAAACGCTTATGTAAAATCAGTTTCCGGAGGGTATCGGTATCATCAATCAGCGTCTTTTTGATGGCAAAGTCAAGGCGCATTCCTCTTGCATACCATTTCAACACACCAAGGATATCTTCCCTCATGTCAAAATACTGTTCCAGAAAGCGAACCGTATCTTCATCCGCAATATCCGAAATTCTGCTTCTCGACCATCCATCCACACCATTTGTTTTCACTGCGATAAAATCACGGACGGCAGTCTCGTCGAGGGAGTTCAGAAATTCAATACGCTTCCTGCAGGAATCATTTATCTGTCTTTTTTCTCCCTGATAATAAGCATCCACCCCATTCGGAATATGGATTTCCATCCGGTGCGGGCTGTCCTTGCAGTCATTTAAAAATGTCTGCCGGAACTGGTCATATCCAAGGATATTGACATATAGAACCTGCCCCTTACTGCCCGCAAATCCGCTTTTCGTATTCTCATCTTCGATTACCAGCTTAATGCATTTGGCATGGTTGACTTCTCCAAGTCCAAACCGGATGCATTCTCCGCTTACAGCAAATGGACGATTCTTTTCAAGCATTTCTGCCGTTTCCGGATTTTTTAGCGATAATGAATAGGTTTTTGAAAAATCATAGTAATGCAGAGGTGGACGCCGGAGTAGTGCCTCCACGGATACAACCTTCTTTTTTTTCAAAGCTCTCATCTGAATATCAGAAAGCCCTAATTCCTGTAATTCCATATGTTTTCCTTTCTTTCCTGACTTATGCATGATTTCAATCCATGCACCACTCGTGGGATACAGCTGTAAATATGAACATGAATTAGCCCTCCTGTCCGCCAAACTATTAAACAATTCCTATAAGAATGTAATCCTGCCAAAAGGATCTCCCCGGACTCGAACCGGGAGGCAGACCATTTTCACCAAACAAATGCCATATCTGCAAGATCCTCTCCCGCGCCCTGCATAATGCCGTGTCTCAAAAACAAGGGCGCGAAAACAATATACTTAAGGAGGTCCACAAGAAAAGTGTCTCGTGGAAGAGCAAAACGTAAGATTACACTTTGCCCTTCAATATACATATTGCGCCATTTGAAAAATCGTCAAAAGAATTTGGGAATTTTTCAAATTTTTTTTAAAAAAGCAGGCCTGCATTTCTGCAAGCCTGTTGATCTTTAAAATTGCGTTAATACCATTCGTAATATTCCTCATCGTGGCACCGCTGGCAATATCCGTAAGGATACAAAAACGGCAGTGGTTTTCCACAGCGCCGACATGTCTTCCGGTTGATTCTCTTACCCTCCTTTAACTTTTCCATAATCCTTGTCGCGGTAAGTTCTTTTTCCTTCATCAGACGATGCCGGAAATCCTCGTAAACGTACCCAAGCGTGCGGGCAAAGGAAAAATACAGATCCAGATATTTGTAATATTGTTCGCACTCATTCAGTCCCGAATTTGATATACTTTTCGGGACAAAACCGGTGTCAATACGTTCTTTCCGGCTGATCTTCCCGATGATATTCTTCCATTCTTCCTGGAGAAACATATTCTTCTCGTCATAGGAAATGCACAAAAAACCCCACATCGCTTCCTTGGAGAAATCCGGATAGTTCTTCTCCAGCCACTTGCACATCTGCAAGCGGTATTCATTGGAAGCCTTCCTGTAAATTCCCCTGTCCTTAAGCTTCATCCATTCTGCCAGGATATCCGAAAGCTTCATCGGAAGCGCAAACAGGGAATCCGGGATCTGCACCCCGGCATACTCAAGATCCTCATAAGGCTCTTCCAGACGCTTTCTTACCATCTTCGATTTGGACGCCGTGCTTACGTATCCCTCGTTAAAGATGCCACGGCGTCCGGAACGCCCGGCAATCTGTTTGATCTCCGGGGAAGTAAGGTCACGCACGCCCGTACCGTCATACTTTTCCGTCTTTAAGAACACAACCCTGTGGATCGGCATGTTGATTCCCATACCGATCGCGTCCGTTGCAACAACGACATTCGTCTCGTGTTCCGCAAATCTTCTCATTTCTTCCTTGCGGGCACTATACGGAAGCGAACCGTAAATGACAGACGGTTTCCATCCGGCACTCTCAAGTTCGGCTGCCGCAGCAAGGACATCCTTCCGGGAGAACACGACAAGGGCATCGTTTTTACGGACACTCTTCGGGAACACAAAGTAGCCTTCCTCAAACTTAAGTTCCGTATTTCTTGTATGACGCTTTACCTCATAGGTATCCCCACAGGATTCAATCATCTTGATGATAAGATTCAAGGCATTTTCGGACATGCATACATGGATCTGCGGGCAATAGCATCCAAGAATTCCTTTTGTCCACGCATACCCACGGTCATCATCCGCAATCATCTGCGCTTCGTCTATGACAGCAACATCGTAGTAATGAGCCGGATCCATCATTTCCATGGTACAGCTGATATGTGTGGAGTCTTTGCGAATATCCTCCTCTTCTCCAGTCAGCATGGAACAGCTTACGCCCGCATTTCCCGAACCGCGGAGCACTTGCTTTCTGGGATGGAAAAAGCCGTGGGACAGCCACCAATTTTAAGCTTGCCGAAAAATATGGCAACCAGATCCGTGTATACAATTACATCGAAAACCGGTTTGCCGTACATAGTTGAAAACATAAGAAAAAGAGGGATCGTTTCCCTCTTTTTTTGTAGTACCGGCGGCGGGATTCGAACCCGCAAGCTGCTCGCCACCTGCTTCTAGGGCAGGCTCCTGTGCCTTTCGGATACACCGGCATAGTGTCGGAAGCGGGATTCGAACCCGCAGGAAAGATATTTTGAGTATCCCGCGTCTTCCATTGCGCCATTCCGACATTAATCTCCACAGCAGGAATCGAACCTGCGGCTCCCGGTTCGTAGCCTGGTATTCTGTCCCCTGAACTATGCGGAGAAAAAGTGCATCAGGAGGGATTTGAACCCTCAATCCATTCCGGCGTGCGGGCTTAAACCGCATGCGTATTCCTTTCCGCCACTGATGCATATGAGTCAAATGATCGAAGACCCTAAGTGTGCAAGCCCTGTGTCGATGGAATCGCCCGGGGACTGCGATACCCTGTAAGGGTACCGCACAGCACTAAGCTTCCGTCAGTAAGTCATTTTAATTACCAGCCATGTTTCAGGCTGTTTTTCTTTTCTTTCGGGCAGGTATTTCCCATGTATTCTGGCGATTCTGTCTGCTGTTTTACGTTTCCGTAAACTTTTTTGAAAAAAAATTAAAAAACTTTCCAAAATCCTTTGACGATTTTTTAAATGGCGCAATATACATACTGTAAGGGTAAATAAGCCACAAAGGGAAAGAGGAATAACCGATGGCAGAACAGAAAACAGCAACAAAGGCAACATCGCAGCCGAAACCAATGACGATCCATACCTGCTACGTTATAGATATTAAAAGCCAGCTTGTCACAGAAAAAGGCGAAGTTACCGGTAGCCGCAGGGTAGATGAATCGCTCATGCGTGCTACAAGGAAAGTATGCCTTGACGCATTAAAGTTCTGTGCAGAGTTATTCCTTAAAGAGTGGGAAAATCTGAAAGGTCTGCAGTCCCTTGAGATGAAAAGCAGATGTGAAGTGCTGATCCATACAACAAAGGACAGCATTGCAAAGTACCCGGAGTTTGACGAAAAGTTTCCATACATGCCGTCATACACAAGGCGGGCAATCGTTGCAGATGCATTAGGCATCGTCCGTTCATACAAGTCCAACCATAAGAACTGGGAGGCACTTTCCCCTGCGGAAAGAAGCGCAGAACCGAAGATGGGGTTTCCAACGATATACGAGCTTACTTTCTATAAGCAGGAGCGCAGGCTTAATTTCAGTGAAGGTGTCATGGAACTCAAACTGTATGACGGCACGAAGTGGGACTGGTACGCGTTCCGTATCAATAAGTCCGAGTCTGAGTATATCGCAAAGATGTCAAAAACAAGAAAACTCCTTTCCCCGGTGGTGGAAAAAGTCAAAGAGAAATACCGTGTCCGTTTCTGCTTTGAAGAGAAACGCCAGCTGGTGCAGAATGAATGCCCGTTAAAATACCGCATCCTTGTGGTAGACCTCGGGATCAATGCACCTGCTTCGTGGTCCGTCCTTACGGCAGACGGTACTGTCCATGCCAGGGGTGTCATCCACCTCGGCCGTGATGAAGACCGTCTGAACCGCAGGATCAACCGCAAGCGCATGTACCAGCAGGCGGGAAAGAAAAGCAAAAACATCTACCGTGCCATCACATCTGCCAACCAGCAGCTGTCCATTGACACGGCAAAAGCCATCATGGATACCGCAGTCGCATACGATGTGGACTGCATCGTGTTCGAGTACCTTGACTTTACTGGTAAAAAGAAAGGCAGAAAGTACCGCGAACGTATCCATATGTGGCGTGCCAACGATGTGCAGTCCAGAGTGGAGCTGCAGGCGCACCGCATGGGTATGCGGATCTCCCGCGTCTGTGCATGGGGCACCTCAAAGTACGCCTTTGACGGAAGCGGCACCACCAACCGCCGCAGTGTTTACCACTACGAACACGGTAACAAAAAGTATAACTACAGTGTATGTAAGTTCCAGAACGGGAAGATATACAACTGTGATCTCAATGCATCGTATAACATCGGGGCACGGTTCTTCCTCCGGGAGTATGAGAAGCTGGATGGCTGCCCGAAACTCCCTCCGGTGCCGATGCGTACACTGGATACCCTTTTGACGTTGTTATACAGCAGCGGTGAAAAAGCCGCTTAAGTATAAATGTAACTGTAAACCTGTGTGACTGTAAATAAAATCCACACCCGTATAAACCCGCAAGGGCAGTAAGGGGGTGGTGGCACGGCAAGGCAAAAGTTCCTGCCGTTGTCGAAGATACCATATCGCGCCTGCCTGTTGGCAGCTCTTGTGTGGTGAACCGTCCTGCGGGACGGGGAGCTAAACCTGTAGCAGCGTAATAGTTTGTCAGTAGGCACTGGTACTCCCGGCCGTGAACTACTCGGCAATTGAATAACCGAGCATCTGATGTGCGATCCTTGTGGAT
>OHUJ01001003.1_pt1 | contig 10844 bp, 10 predicted proteins | sample 1579241 | NCBI WGS metagenome assembly OHUJ01 (sample SAMEA3882547, study PRJEB24775) | human gut metagenome | biome: human-associated habitat; feature: intestine environment; material: feces | place: Netherlands | collected 2009/2010
TAAATATCCTACCGTAGATAAGGAGATGAAGTGATGGGTGATAGAGTGATAGGGGTTTACTACAAATATTAGGAAGATATGAAAAGAATATTGATACATAACGCTACGATTGTCAACGAAGGACAATCCGTGAAAGGTTCCATAGTGATAGAAGACGGGCGCATTGCAGAGGTACTGACCAACTGGAAACCGCTCTCCGCCCCTTGTGACGAGACCATAGATGCCACCGGATGCTATCTGTTGCCTGGCATCATCGACGACCATGTACATTTTCGCGATCCCGGGCTGACCCACAAAGCGGACATCCTCACCGAAAGCCGTGCGGCTGCCGCAGGTGGTGTGACCTCCATCATGGATATGCCCAATACAAATCCGGTGACCACTACGCTGGATGCCTTGAACGCCAAACTTGATTTGCTGAACGAGAAGTGTATCGTAAACCATTCTTGCTACTTCGGCGCAACAAACGACAATTACAGCGAATTCGGCAAGCTGGACAAGCACCGCGTCTGCGGTATCAAGCTATTCATGGGCTCCAGTACCGGAAACATGCTGGTAGACAAGATGAACAGCCTGCTGAACATCTTCAACGGTACAGACATGCTGATTGCCGCCCACTGCGAAGACCAGGAAACCATCAAGAACAATATTGCCAAGTATAAGGAAATGTTTGCCGGAGAGAATGATATTCCCATAGGCAAGCATCCCTACATCCGCTCTTCGGCAGCATGCTATGCATCCTCTGAACTGGCAGTACGGCTGGCAAGGATTGCCGGTGCACGGCTGCATATTCTGCATGTGTCCACAGCCAAGGAACTGCAACTGTTCAATGACTATTCACTTTCCGAGAAGCATATCACCGCCGAAGCATGCGTTGCCCATCTCCTCTTCACGCTCAGTGACTATCGCACGTTGGGCACACGTATCAAGTGCAATCCTGCCATTAAGAAGCAAGCTGACCGCGATGCCCTGCGTGCAGCCGTCAACTCCGGCCTGATAGACGTTATAGCCACCGACCATGCGCCCCATCTGCTCTCCGAAAAAGAAGGAGGTGCCTTGAAGGCCATGTCCGGCATGCCGATGATACAGTTTTCGCTTGTCAGCATGCTGCAACTGGTAGATGAGGGAATATTCACACTCGAGACCATCGTTGAAAAAATGTGCCATGCTCCCGCACAAATTTACCGCATCAACGAGCGCGGCTATATCCGTGAAGGTTACCGGGCAGACCTTGTGCTGGTACGCCCCGATACCCCGTGGGAAGTGACAGCCGACAAAGTTTTGAGCAAATGCGGCTGGAGCCCATTGGAAGGACATACCTTCAACTGGAAAGTGGAAAGGACTTTTGCCAACGGACATCCCGTTTATAGCGACGGCATGGTGGACGATGCTTATCGTGGCGAGGAACTGAGATTTGGAGAGTGAAGGCTAGGGATTAAGGATTAGGGATGAAATGGGATGAAAAGGACAATATTGGCACTGGGGCATGAATTGCTTTCGTATCGGATTCATGAAGTAACCCCTTACATCAACTGGATTTATTTCTTCCATGCCTGGGGCTTCCAGCCTCGCTTTGCAGCTATCGCAAACATCCATGGCTGCGATTCTTGCCGTGCACTTTGGCTGACGACCTTTCCCGAAGAGGAACGCACCAAGGCTTCCGAAGCCATGCAGCTCTTCAAGGAGGCCAATAGAATGCTCGACCGACTGGACGAAACAATCTCCATCCATTGCATCTTCAGGCTTTGCCAGGCAAATGCAGACGGAGATAACCTCTTGATAGAAGGAACAACCTTCCCACTGCTCCGCCAGCAGACACCCCAACCCGATGGCGGTCCATTTCTCTGTCTGAGCGATTTTGTACGTCCCCTCTCTTCAGGCACGCCCGACATCGTAGGACTTTTCGCCTCCACCATCAGTGAAGAGGCCGAAGAGACTTATAAAAGCGACCCTTACAAACATCTCCTTGTACAGACTCTGAACGACCGCCTTGCCGAAGCCGCCACAGAAAAGATGCACGAATATGTCCGCAAGGAGGCTTGGGGGTATGCCCCCGACGAATCCTTGTCCATTCCGGATCTGCTGGTCGAGAAATACCAAGGCATCCGCCCCGCTGTGGGATACCCCTCCCTACCCGACCAATCCGTGAATTTCCTGCTGGACGAACTGCTCGGCATGAAGCAGATAGGCATCACGCTGACTGAACATGGAGCCATGCACCCTCACTCCTCCGTCTGCGGCATGATGCTGGCACATCCCGCATCCCGATACTTTTCAGTGGGCAAGATTGGAGAAGACCAGCTGGACGACTACGCCCGCCGCCGGGGAATGCCAATAGGGGATATGCGGAAGTTTTTAGCCACTACAATATGAATAATGTGCTAATGTGCCTATATGCTAATGTGCCAATTGGCTGCGCTATATGTATATTGTGCTACCATGCCGCAGGTCATTGGCACATTAGCATATAGGCACATTAACACATTAAAATAATCCTTTTTGAACTGTGATTTATCGCCACACAATGCGACTAACAGTGCAAAAGCAATTCGAAAGAAGCTAAAAGATGGAAAATGCAGAACAAGAGTTTGTATCCGTGGTACGGGAGTATGAGCGCGTGATATATAAGGTGTGCTATCTGTACACCACGCCCAATGCTACCCTCAACGACCTGTATCAGGAAGTGGTGCTCAACTTATGGAAAGCATTTCCCAAGTTCCGGCGGGAGTGTAAGATTTCCACATGGATTTACCGCATCGCACTGAACACGTGCATCAGCTTTATCCGCAAAGAAAAGAACATCCCCGAAATCGTCACCCTCACCCAAGAAGCCGACCGGACTGAAGAAACCGACGAGACACAAGCCATGCTACGGCAACTCTACCGGATGATAAACCGGCTGGGACAATTGGAAAAATCCATCATCCTGCTCTATCTGGAAGAGAAAAGCTACGAAGAGATTGCCGAAATCACCGGGCTGACCCTGACTAATGTTGCCACCAAGCTCAGCCGCATCAAGGACAAATTGAAAAAAATGAATAAGGAGGAATAAATATATGGAACTGGATGAACTGAAGAAATCATGGAACGCACTGAATGAACAGTTGCAGAAAGAACCGATTGCTGACGAACAGCAGATTACCGAACTGATTGCCGGCTACAAGGCCAATACCCGCAAAAGTCTGGGACGACTCGTAGTCATACAGCGTTTCTCTATCGGAATGGGAGCGGTAGGTCTGGCAGCCCTTCTGCTTATATGGCTGTTGCTGCCCACCTTCGGCTTCAATGAGCAGCTGCAAGGCAAGATTGTCGCTTTACTGGGATTCATCGCTATAAGCATCCTCATAGGCATGTGGTGGGACTGGAAAACATACCGCTGGAACAAGGACACGCGTATTGATGAAATGGGGGTTGCCGAAGTCAGTCGCCGTATGACCACCTTCCGCCAATGGACCAGATATGAAGTGATGGGCATCTCCATTTGGATTATCCTTTTCAATATCCTCAACTATTGGGTGATGGAATATCATCTGGCACCAGCCAGCGTACAAGCCCTACTGATTACCCTTTTCGTAGTATTTGACGCGCTAATTATCTATATTCTCTACAAAAAAGTGATTTACAAACATCTGGACAATATTAAAAAGAACATTGAAGAATTGAAAGATATATGCACCGAGTAACTCTTGTTTTCATCCTTTTCCTTCTCATCCCCGACCTTTACATTTACTTGGTTTATGTAGTAAGAAAAACCAGAAAGGCAGTTCTTCACTGCCTTTATTGGCTTCCCACCTTGCTATTAGCGGCAGGCTATGTTTACTTCATATTCCTTACGGGCGACAATGCGATGTCAAACCATACGCAGGCCATAGGCAGACTGGCAATTACCATCATGCTGTTTGTCTTTCCAAAAACCATATTCATGCTTTGCTCGCTGGTGGGAGTACTGGCACACTTCATCATCCGTCGTTGTCCCCGCAGCCCGTTCACCGCTATAGGACTGGTTTTGGCTGTCGTCAGCTTCTTCAATATCCTTTACGGTACCCTGGCAGGCATCACCCGTTTCGATACAAAAGAAGTGGAATACCGTTCTGCCAATATTCCGGAAGGTTTCGACGGCTACCGCATCGTGCAAATATCGGACATACACATCGGCAGTTGGCAAGGCAATCCGGAACCCATCAAACAGTTGGTCGATTTAGTCAACGGACAGAAGCCGGACCTGATTGTCTTCACCGGTGACCTCGTGAACCAGCAGAGCCACGAACTGGATGGTTTCCAAGAAATACTCTCCCAACTGTACGCACCGGACGGAGTATACTCCATCCTCGGTAACCATGACTATGGCTCATACTATCACTGGCAAAGCCCGAAAGCAGAAATCGCCAATCTGGACTATTTAATCCGGCAGCAGAAAGCAATGGGATGGAAACTGCTGAACAATGAGCATGACATCCTTTATCACAAAGGTGACAGCATAGCCCTCATCGGTGTGGAAAACGATGGCGAGCCTCCTTTCTCCCAATTTGCAGACTTACCGCAAGCCATGCAGGGTACGGAAGGGATGTTCCAAATATTGCTCAGCCATAACCCTACCCACTGGAGGCGCGAGGTACTGCCCCAATCGGATATTTCACTGATGCTTGCAGGACATACCCACGCCATGCAAGGCATCTTGTTCGGACACTCCCTTGCCGAACTTATCTATCCGGAATGGAGAGGAATGTACTACGAAGGCAAAAGGGCTTTGTACGTAAATATTGGCATCGGCTATGTGGGACTGCCGTTCCGGTTCGGGGCATGGCCGGAAATTACAGTACTAAAATTAGTAAGAGAGAAAGAGTGACGAAATAAGAAAAAGGTATATCTTTGTAGCAATAAAAAATCCGACACCTATGAAGATACTTTATATCACTTATCAGGTTTGCTTTGCGTTGCCTATTTTATTGGTACTGACTATCCTTACAGCATTGGTCACCATTATCGGTTCGCTGATAGGGGGGGCGCATACCTGGGGGTACTATCCCGGTAAAATCTGGTCACAGCTCATCTGCTATATACTGCTTATTCCGGTGGAGGTACATGGAAGGGAGAAAATACACAAACGTACTTCCTACGTGTTTGTGCCCAATCACCAAGGTGCCTTCGACATATTCCTGATATACGGATTCCTGGGACGGAACTTCAAATGGATGATGAAGAAGAGCCTGCGCAAAATCCCGTTTGTCGGTAAGGCATGCGAAAGCGCAGGACATATCTTCGTCGACCGTTCCAGCCCCAAGAAAGTGCTTGCCACCATGCGGCAGGCAGAATCATCTTTGAAAGACGGCGTATCACTGGTAGTATTTCCCGAAGGGGCACGTACCTTCACGGGACACATGGGCTACTTCAAGAGAGGAGCCTTCCAGCTGGCGGATGAACTGCAACTGGAAGTGGTGCCCGTCACTATAGACGGCTCGTTCGAGATTCTTCCACGCACCGGAAAGTGGATACACCGCCACCGGATGATACTGACCATCCATGAACCTATTCCTCCCAAAGGGAAAGGGGCAGAAAACATCAAGGCAAGCATGAACGAGGCTTATGCGGCAGTGGAGAGTGCATTGCCGGAAAAGTATAAAGGGATGGTGAAGAACGAAGACCAGGACAGATAAAGACATAATGACAAACGGGAATGCCTGAATATCTTGATAGGATATTCAGGCATTCCCGTTTGTCATTATCAACTCATTCCTGTTTATTTCTGTCCTCCTACAGAAGCATTTTGCTTCATGCGTTTCTGCTCTTCAATCAGCTGCATGTTCTCCTTCGCCTTTGTAAGGAAATCCTTCACCAAAGTATTCTCTTTAAAAGACAAGGGAGCAGTTCTCATGATGTCCTCAATCTGCGGAGTCATCACCGGATAGGGCAGTGTGCTGCACATCATCATGAATACACTGGGGCCCAGCACATTCTCAAAGTTATCTACAATGAACTGCCGGACGTAGTCGTTCATCTCCTTCACAAGTGCTTCGCCTTCCTTTGCCAACTGCCCATGCACGTCATCCAGATTGGCACCGTCCAGCACCATACGCGCCTCTTTCCGTTCCAGCTCCTCTATCTTCACTTCCAGGGAATTGCGCTTGTCTATGAACTCGTACAGTTTGTCATTCAAAGAGGTTCCTTTGGCAATCAACTGGGTATTGGAGATGGAAACTACGATTTTGCCATCTTCCAGCACCAAAGGCATAATACCCTCTTGATCCATATAAAGAGTCACCATCATCACGGAATCGGCCCGGCCTTTCATCTTGAAATGCCCATGGATAACCTCTGCCGAGTCAACATTCACCCATTGCCCGTCCCGAAGCGTCTTGAGGAACAACATCTTTCCGTCAAGGCTGGTTACCGAGGAACTGCCCTCTATCTTATACTTGCGGTTGCAAGAAGTAAAGAGCACAAGCAGGAGCAAAAAGGGTAAAATGCGGTTCACACTCATTCTAATCATGCAAGAAACGATTTTTGAATTACACCCAGCAAAGGTATTAATATTCCTTATAAACCGAATAGAAAGAAAGGATTTTTCATTCGGTTTACGTATTTTTGCACAATTATAAATCATAAAAATAGAGAAAATATACATGTCAACCTATGCACCTTTTGCCAAACCGCTCTATGTAATGCTGAAACCGGTAGGTGCGGTATGCAATCTGGCATGCGATTATTGCTATTATCTGGAGAAATCCAAACTATATAGAGACAACCCCAAGCATGTGATGAGCGAGGAACTGCTGGAAAAATTCATCGAGGAGTACATCAACTCGCAGACCATGCCCCAGGTTCTGTTCACCTGGCATGGCGGAGAGACACTGATGCGTCCGCTGTCTTTCTACAAACGGGCCATGGAGCTGCAAAGGAAATATGCCAACGGACGCACCATCGACAACTGCATACAGACCAACGGCACGTTGCTCACCGATGAATGGTGCCGGTTTTTCAAAGAAAACAACTGGTTGGTGGGCGTCTCCATAGACGGACCGCAAGAGTTCCATGACGAATACCGGAAGAACAAGCAGGGCAAGCCCTCTTTTGTCAAGGTGATGCAGGGCATCAACCTGCTGAAAAAGCACGGTGTGGAATGGAACGGAATGGCAGTGGTCAATGACTACAACGCCGACTATCCGCTGGACTTCTATAATTTTTTCAAGGAGATAGGATGCCATTACATCCAGTTTGCCCCCATCGTGGAGCGCATTGCCCCTCATGGGGACGGACGCCATCTTGCCTCCCTGGCAGACAAAGAAAAGAGCACGCAGCTGGCAGACTTTTCCGTCACACCGGAACAATGGGGAGACTTCCTATGCGCCTTGTTCGACGAATGGGTAAAGCAGGACGTGGGTACTTACTACATACAGTTATTCGACTCTACCCTTGCCAACTGGATAGGCGAACAGCCGGGTGTATGTTCCATGGCAAAGACGTGCGGCCATGCAGGTGTCATGGAGTTCAACGGAGACGTATATACCTGCGACCATTTTGTTTTCCCCGAATATAAACTGGGCAACATCCATCAGAATACACTGGTGGAGATGATGTACGGCGAACGGCAACAAGCCTTCGGACTGATGAAGCAACAATCTCTCCCCACCCAATGCAGGGAGTGCGAATGGCTGTTTGCCTGCAACGGCGAATGCCCAAAGAACCGTTTTGCACGTACAGCCGACGGAGAGCCGGGACTGAATTACCTTTGTGCAGGATATCATAAGTTCTTCAGTCACGCAGCCCCATACATGGACTTTATGAAGAACGAACTGATGAACCGGCGTCCGCCTGCAAACATTATGGAAGCAATAAGAAACAATGCCATAAAGCCATAAGCCCACAAGCGATGACAATGAAATTCAAAGACATTACTTAATAATTGATTATATGAAGATTACATTTAAGAAAGGTTTGCTTGCGGCCATTGCCGCACTGACAGTCTGCTCTGCGCGTGCAGACGAAGGAATGTGGTTGTTGCAACTGATGAAACAGCAGAACTCCATCGACATGATGAAAAAGCAAGGACTGAAGCTGGAGGCTGACGACCTTTACAATCCCAACGGCGTGTCACTGAAAGATGCTGTAGGTATCTTTGGCGGTGGCTGTACCGGCGAAATCATCTCTCCGGAAGGACTGATTCTGACCAATCACCATTGCGGATACGGTGCCATACAGCAGCACAGCAGCGTGGAACACGATTATCTGACAGATGGTTTCTGGGCCATGAACCGCAGTGAAGAACTGCCCACCCCGGGATTGAAATTCCGTTTCGTGCACCGCATTGTGGACATCACCGACCTTGTCAACGCTAAAATAAAGGCAGGCGAAGTGACGGAAATCGATGCACTGACTTCCCCGTTCCTCAACAAACTGGCAAAAGAGGAACTGGAGAAGAGCGATTTGAAGGGTAAACCGGGCATTGAAGTGCGCGCACTCCCTTTCTATGCAGGAAACAAATTCTATATGTTCTATTATAAGGTATACAGCGACGTGCGTATGGTTGCCGCTCCTCCCTCCTCGGTAGGTAAGTTTGGCGGTGAGACCGACAACTGGATGTGGCCGCGCCACACGGGCGACTTCTCCATGTTCCGTATCTATGCCGATGCCAACGGAGAGCCGGCTGAATACAGTGAAAGCAACGTACCCCTGAAAACCCCGAAGTTCCTGCCCATCTCCATCAAAGGTCTGAACGAAGGTGACTACGCCATGATTATGGGCTTCCCCGGCAGCACAGAACGTTACCTCACCCAGAGCGAAGTGAAACAACGCATGAACGCCGTGAATCAGGCAATGATTGATATGCGCGGCGTACGCCTCGAAGTGCTGCGCAAGTATATGGATGCCAGTGACAAGACCCGCATCCAGTATGCCAGCAAGTTTGCCGGAAGCAGTAACTACTGGAAGAACTCCATTGGTATGAACAAGGCAATCATCGACAATGACGTGTTGGGCGCCAAAGCCGAAATCGAGAAAAAGTATGCCGCCTTTGCCCAAGGAAAACCCGAATACGAGGGTGTGGTAGAGAAAATTGATGCCATCATCGAGAAAAGCACCCCCACGCTGCGCCAGCTCTACTATACCAACGAAGCATTGCGCGGTGCTATCGAATTCGGCAGTACCTACCTTATTATGGATAACATAAAGAAAGCGCTCGAAGAGAAGAACGACTCATTGCTGCAAGCTTCGAAGAAGCAGTTGGAAAATGCATACGATGGTATCCACAATAAAGACTACGACCACGAAGTGGACCGCGCCGTAGCCAAAGCCATCCTGCCCGCCCTTGCCAAGGCACTGAACGCCGACGAGCTGCCCTCCTTCTACCAAACCATCAACGGAGAGTTCAAGGGCGACTACAACACATACGTAGACAACATTTACGACAACTCCATCCTCTCCAACCGCAAGAACCTGGATAAATTCCTGGCAAAGCCCACCGTGAAAGCCATCGAGAAAGACCCTGCTACGGCTTACTCGCGCTCCAAGAACGAAAAGCTGCAGGAACTCGGAAAGCAATACATGGAACTGGAAAGCGGAATGGAACTGCTCCACAAGGCCTACATCCGTGGCTTGGGTGAAATGAAACAGCCCGTCCCCTCCTATCCGGATGCCAACTTCACCATGCGTCTGACCTATGGTAATGTAAAATCATACAGCCCACGCGATGCCGTACACTACGACTACTATACCACTACCGACGGTATCCTTGAAAAAGAGAATCCCGAAGACCGTGAATTCGTGGTACCCGCCAAGCTGAAAGAACTGATTCAAAAGAAAGACTTCGGACGCTACGCCATGGCAGACGGCACCATGCCGGTTTGCTTCCTCACGACGAACGACATCACCGGCGGCAACTCGGGCAGCCCCGTCATCAATGGCGAAGGACAGCTCATCGGTACTGCTTTCGACGGCAACTGGGAATCTCTGAGCGGTGACATCAACTTCAACAATGACCTGCAGCGTTGCATTGCACTGGATATACGCTACGTGCTCTTCATCCTCGACAAACTGGGCAATTGCAGTCATCTGATAAAAGAAATGAACATTATAGAATAAATTAAAGCCTCTGAGAGATTACCTCCCATACTGAATGGCATTCAGTCGTATAGTGAATGCCATTCAGTCGTATACTTAACCCTATTCAGTCGTATACTGAATAGCCCCCCTCTCAGATGCTCTTCTAACGCACATCACCATGAAAAGGATCCTATTATCATTATTCATTACATCTTCTGTCCTTGCCGCACACGCCGACGAAGGTATGTGGATGCTCACCGACCTGCAAAAGCAGAACGAAGTAGCCATGACGGAACTCGGACTGCTCATCCCCGCCAACCAAATCTACAATCCCGACGGCATTGCTCTGAAGGATGCCGTGGTGCATTTCGGCGGTGGCTGTACCGGCGAAGTCATCTCTGCCGAAGGCCTGGTACTGACCAACCACCACTGCGGCTATGGCGCCATACAGCAACACAGCTCGGTGGAACACGACTACCTGACCGACGGTTTCTGGGCTATGTCCCGCGAAGAGGAGCTTCCCTGCAAGGGACTCACCGTCACCTACATCGACCGGATACTGGACGTGACAGACTACGTAAACGAACAACTGAAAACCGACGACGACCCGAACGGCACCAATTATCTGTCTCCCAAATACCTGAAGACAGTAGCCGACCGCTTCGCCAAGTCCGAAGGCATCGAAGTCGCCGAGTAATGCATTATCTGGCTCCCCTCTCGAGGGGAGCCAATTGTCTTTAATTTCAAGAAAGGATTTCCATGGTTTTTCGCGTGTACGTGGAAAAGAAGCCCGGCTTTGATGTCGAAGC
>OHUJ01001005.1_pt1 | contig 10839 bp, 6 predicted proteins | sample 1579241 | NCBI WGS metagenome assembly OHUJ01 (sample SAMEA3882547, study PRJEB24775) | human gut metagenome | biome: human-associated habitat; feature: intestine environment; material: feces | place: Netherlands | collected 2009/2010
GCTAAAAAATTCTTCAATATAAGTTAAGTTTAGCGCTCAAACAATTGCGACACTTAGCGGTTCGTGTCAAACCAATCAGCTTCGCTCTTCGAGCTTGCTTCTTGGGACACTATCGCATGGCGCGCATGAGCCAATCAGCATCGCCCTGCGGACTCGCTTCTTGGATGCGCCCGCATATGGTTCCGGATGCTCATTTGCTAAAATTGCTATTCCCTACACGATATACCTCTCGCTCAATTTACCAGAGTTCTATGTGTGACAGCCAATCAGCATCCTCCTGCGTACTCACTTCTTGGATGCGCACGCAAGAATGCAACACTTCGATGATTCCGGACACGTATTCGCTGAAATTGCTCTTCCTTGCACGATATATCCCTCGCTCAGTTTACTATGATAACAGCCATCTTACATATTATTAACACTTTGTCAACAGCGTCAAAATTGCATCTGTCGACGTTTAAGGCTATTTGTGTTATAATATAGAGCAGTATTTGAGTAATAGAGATTAACGGATTTCCCGTATTAAAGGAGTAACTAAAATGCGTATTGTAATAGCTGGTGCAGGCAAGCTTGGCTTTAGTATTGCACAGCTTTTGGCTGAAGATCAGTTTGATGTAGTAGTTGTAGAAATCGACCCCAAGCGCAAGGACGTCATCCAAAATACTTTGGACGTACTGGCGATTGAAGGCAACTCCTGCAGCCCTACTACTTTTGCTGATCCTGATATCAGTGCTTCCGATGTGCTTATCGCCTGCACAGATAGTGATGAAGTAAATATGGTGACCTGCCTGATGGCCAAGAATCATGGTATTAAGCATACCGTTGCCCGTATCCGCAACGTGGATTATGCTATCCATTCGCCGGAAATGCTTAAGGATGATATGAAAATTGACCTCGTAATCAACCCTGAGCGTATTACCGCAGGTGAAATCGACCATATCCTGATGACACCATCTGCCTTGAACGTAGATGATTTTGCTGACGGTAAGGTGCGTATGTTCGAAGCCAAGGTGAAGGAGGATTCACCTATCGTTAATATACCGCTGAAGGATTTGAATATTCCTAAGGATATCCTGATGGCCATGGTTTTCAGACGTCATCAGATGATAATTCCTCATGGTAATGATTACGTAATTCCGGGCGATAACGTTTACTTCGTAGGCAAGCATGAAGCAATCCGTGAGTTTGAAAATTCCTTCTCCAATACTTATGAAAAGCTGGAGAAAGTTCTCATCATCGGTGCAGGCCGCACAGGTCGCTTTTTGGCTCCCATGTTGGAAAAGCAGGGCATTCAGGTAAAGGTTATCGAAAAGGATAAGGACCGTTGCCAGCTTTTAGCTGCTAAGCTGAAGCGAGGTTTGGTTTTGTGCGGTGACGGTACCGATATTGACCTTCTGATTGAAGAGGGCGTTTCGGAAGCAGACGTTGTTATCTGTCTGACCGAAGATGATAAGCTGAACCTTTTGCTGGCACAGCTGGCCAAGCATCTGGGCGCACGTAAGACCATCGTGCGTGTTGCACGTAACGAATATATCGAGCTGATGGAAAAAGTTGGCGTAGACATCGTACTGTCTTCGCGTCTTTTGAGTGCAGGCGAAGTGCTGCGTTTCGTCCGCAAGGGTGGTATCGTATCCGTATCACTGTTGGAGGGCGCACAGGCCGAGGCTTTGGAAATCATCGTCGGCGAAAACAGCGATGTAGACGGTGTGGCAGTGCGTGATATGAACCTGCCGCCAGAATGCTTGCTGTGTGCCATTGTGCGTGGTAATGAAGCCTATATTCCTAATGGTAATACTGTCCTGCATGCTAATGACCGCGTAATTCTCTTTATCAAAAGTGAATTTTCCAAGACTACAGTACCGTTATTTGAAGGCCGGGGCGCTTAACTATGGATTCAAGGCTTGTTAACCGTTTATTAGCCAAGCTGACAATAGCATTTTCCTGTGTATTACTGGTGCCGCTGATTGCTGCATTAATTGCAGATAGGGACCATGTATGGATTTTTATATTTACGCTGATTACAACGAGCACTATCGCTTCGCTTTTTAACCTCTTTGGCAGCAGAAGACCGCGTCAGCGCCTGCGTGTGCGTGAAGCCATTGCGGTCGTAGGCTGCGGTTGGCTGTTGGTCTGCCTGATGGGTGCGCTGCCGTATTTGTTTTTAACCCCAACGGACCCGATTGCGGCGGTTTTTGAAAGTGTTTCCGGTTTTTCTACTACCGGTGTAACTACCGCACTTTCTTTTAACGATTTTCCACCCAGCATCCGTGTCTGGCGCTGCTTAACGCACTGGACCGGCGGTATCGGCGTTATTATGCTGTTTATTATCATCATGCCGCAGATGAACAGCGGTACAAGCTATCTGTTCAACGCGGAGCTTCCGGGTGGTACGGCTGAACGTACTTTGCCGAAAATCAAGGAATCTGCTATGATGATTCTCTTAATCTATGTTATTTTAACAGCAGTGGAGGTTGCCTTACTGCTGCTTGCAGGTTTGCCGATATTTCAGGCGCTGAATCTGGCGTTGGCAACTATGGCGACAGGTGGCTTTTCCTATTATCACGATAGCCTGATTTCTTTTAGGTCTGTTTATGTTGAGATTATTGCTATTGTTTTTATGCTGATTGCCAGCATGAACTTTTCTTTGTATTATAAAATCTGGCGTGGCGATTGGGCGTCAGTGCGTCAGGACAGCGAACACAGATATTATCTGCTGATACTCACAACAGCGGCTGCACTTATCTGTGGCAATCTGTATTTTTCCGGTTATATGGATTTTAACGGCGCTCTTCGTCACAGTATTTTCCAAGCTGTGTCTATCGGCAGTACGACGGGCTATGCGTCGGATGACTATAACAACTGGCCCAGCTTCAGCCGCAGCGTTCTGCTGATGCTGATGTTCATCGGCGGCTGCAGCGGTTCAACCGCAGGTGGCATTAAGATTACGCGTCTGGTTATCCTGCTGAAGGCAGGCTGGGCAGAGCTGTTGCGTACTCTGCACCCGCGCATCGTTTATTCCATCAGAATGGGTGAGCGCGAAATCAACCCGATTATCGTCGGCAATATTACGCGTTTCTTCTTCCTGTATATTTTGGTATTTATTGTGCTGACTATCCTGATTTCCCTGTCGGGGATACCGATAATGGAATCAATGGGCTTGATTGCTGCCTGTATGAGCAGTGTAGGTCCGGCCTTCGGCATTGTAGGACCGACATCTACCTATAATTGCCTTTCCGATTGGGCACGTTTCATCAGCATTTGGGCGATGATTTTGGGACGTCTGGAAATTTTTACGCTGCTGGTTATCATGCGCCCGGATTTTTGGCGCGATAAGCAGAACTGGTAACGGCAGGAGGTATAGAAGATGAATGCAAAGGTTATAATATATCTCCTGGGAAGAATTTCTACCGGTCTGGCGATTGCTCAGCTGTTGCCGCTTTTGATGTCTGTTGTTTACGGCGAATATGCTACCTCCAGAACCTTTATCTTTTCCATAGCGGTAGCTGTTATTTTGGCCGGAATCTTTGATTACTATGGTGACGGTAGAGGAGCACGTAATTTATCCGTGCGCGAGGGTATCGGCACGGTATTCTTTTCGTGGCTTTTGGCTGCTGCCCTGGGCGCGTTGCCTTATTGCTTTGACGGCATTTTGAATCCCGCCGCCGCCTACTTTGAAAGTATGTCCGGACTGACCACTACCGGCGCAACGGCGATTGCCAATCTTGACATAGTATCGCGCAGCTTGCTTTTGTGGCGCACGCTGACGCACTGGATTGGCGGTATCGGCATCATCGTGCTGTTCGTAGCACTGCTGCCGCAGATTGCCGGCGGTGCTGTGTATCTTTTTAATGCGGAGGTCAGCGGCTTTTCCAACAGCCGTATTCTGCCGCGTATCCGTACAACTGCCGTAGCGTTGTTCTATATCTATCTGCTGTTTACGATTATTCTTACCGGTATGCTGGCAATTTTGGGCATGAGTACCTATGATGCTGTCAACCATGCCTGCTCTGCGATTGCTACCGGCGGTTTTTCTACCTATAATGACAGCATTGCGCATTTTCACAGTGCGGGTATTGAGATTGTTACCGGTCTGTTCATGATTTTGGCGGCAGGTAACTTCGCCTTATACTATCAGGTTACGCAAATCGGTCTGAAGGTTTTGTGGCATGATCTGGAATTCAAAAGCTACATTGTGTTGCTGACTATTTTCACTGTTTTAATCAGCATCAACATTATTATGGTGAATGGCTACAGTGTGGCAGACGGCGTACGTGAAGCCTTCTTCCAGGTGGCTTCCTTTGGCAGTACTACGGGCTATGTTTCGGCGGACTATGACCAGTGGCCGTCTTTCTCTAAGCTGATTTTGGCTGTAACCTTCCTGACAGGCGGCTGCGCGGGCTCTACTGCCGGCGGTATTAAGGTCTGCCGTTTTATCGTACTGCTGAAAACTGTTATGGCGGAGCTGCGTCGCACTATGCATCCGCAGATGCTGCTCAACGTTTACTACGCTAAAAGACGCCTGCCGACAGAAACGATTATCAACGTCAGCCGTTTCTTTTTCGTTTATGTTCTGGTTATCGCTGTTTTGACTATGCTGCTTTGCTTAAGCGGTGTGGACGTAGATGAGGCCGTTTTCGGCGTGGCCTCCTGTATTTCCAGTGTAGGTCCTGCGTTTGGCAGCATCGGTGCTACGGGTAACTATGCCGGTGTTACCGGTATGGGACAGCTGACGCTGGCGTTGGCTATGCTTTTAGGACGCTTGGAGCTGTTTACTGTGCTGGCCTTGCTTCGCGGTGAATACTGGCGCAGCAGCAAGAGATGGTAAAGTGAATATTGTGGGATGAATAAAGTAAATCCGACGTGCTGTAGAAGCGGTGCGTCGGATTTTTTCGCCTAACCCTGCCTTCTCCCGAAAAACTGTAATATGCGTTACAATTTTAAGTGAATTTAAAAAATTATGAGAAATTTTTCACAAAAAGCAGGATAAATAGGTAATATCAGCGAAATACTAGTCATAACAAATGCCTGATAAAGGGGGATTTATCATGAAAGAGTACACTGGAGATAAGATTAGAAATGTGGCCATTGTGGGTCATGGTGGAGCAGGAACCACGTCCGTTACCGAAGCCCTGCTGTATCGCAGCGGAGCAATCAGCAGAATGTGCAAGGTTGAAGACGGTGCTACCACCACTGACTATGAACCCGAGGAAATCAAACGTAAGGTCTCCGTTAACGCCACTTTGGCACCTGTTGAATGGCGTGATACCAAGATTAACTTCATCGATACTCCCGGCTTTGCTGACTTCGTTGCCGAGGTTAAAGGAGCTTTTAGAGCAGTAGACAGTGCGTTGATCGTGGTTTGCGCAACCAGCGGTGTACAGGTTGGTACCGAACAATGCTGGAAGCTGGCTGAAGAAGCCGGCTTGCCGCGTATCATTTTTGTCAACAAGATGGATCGTGAAAACGCTGATTTTGATAGCATTTTGGATAACCTGCGCGGTAAGTTCGGTAAGCATGTACTGCCGTTACAGCTGCCTTTGGGCAAGGAGGAAAACTTCCAGGGTATTATAGACCTTTACAAAATGAAGGCCTATCGTGCCAACGGTAATGGCTCCGATGAAATAGAGATTCCGGATGAGTATAAAGAGGCTGCTGCTGCTGCCCACGAAAAGATGGTAGAGGCTGCGGTTGAAGCAGATGACGATTGCATGATGCGTTATTTGGAAGGAGAAGAGATTAGCGACGAGGAAATTATGAAATGTCTGATTAAGGGCATTCGTCAGGCTATCATCTATCCTATGCTTTGCGGCAGTGCCTACAAGAACATTGGTCTTGGTCGATTGATGAACGCTATCATCGACTTTACCTATCCGGCAATTTTGAACGACTATATCGTTATGGATAAAGAAACCGGCGAAGAAGAAGTACGTGACGCCAATGCTCCGATGGCAGCGTTGGTATTTAAGACAACTTCCGACCCCTTTGTTGGCCGTCTAAGTTATTTCCGTGTATTCTCAGGCTCAATTAAAGCAGATAGCGTAGTTTATAACTCCCGCCGTGAAGAAGAAGAGCGTATTGCTAACATCTTCACAATGCGTGGTAAGACCCAGATTCCTATGAAGCAGGTTCCTGCCGGTGATATCGGTGTAGTTGCCAAGCTGCAATATACCTCTACCGGTGACACCCTCTGCGACAAGAACTCTGAGGTTGAATTCCCGCCCATTAACTTCCCGCTGCCGATGTACACCAGAGCAATTTACCCGAAGAAAAAGGGTGATGAGGACAAGATCATGTCCGCTCTGAATCGTCTGATGGATGAAGACCCGACGATTATCGTTACCAAGAACCCTGTTACCAAGGAAACCTTAATCAGCGGTATGGGCGACCAGCACATTGATATAATCATGGAGCGTATGCAGCGTAAATTTGGTGTTGAGGCTATTCTCAAAGCACCGATTATCGAATATCGCGAAACTATTCGTGGCTCTGCCGAGGTAGAAGGCAAGCACAAGAAGCAGTCCGGCGGTCATGGCCAGTATGGTCACGTAGTTATAAAAATGGAGCCCCTGCCGCCCGGAGGTGGATTTGAGTTTGTAGATAAGATTTTTGGTGGCGCAGTACCTCGCCAATATATCCCTGCTGTTGAAAAGGGCATGCGTGAAGCTATGGAAAAGGGTATCCTTGCAGGCTATCCGGTTGTAGATATGCGTATCACCCTGCTTGATGGTTCATATCATACTGTCGATTCCTCTGAAATGGCATTTAAAACTGCTTCCAATATCGCCTTCAAGAAGGCCATGGAACAATGCAAGCCAGTGTTGCTTGAGCCTATTTACAGCTTAAACGTAACCTGTGCCGATTCTATGATGGGCGATGTTATCGGCGATTTGAACTCTAAACGCGGTCGCATTCTCGGTATGCAGAGCGTAGAAGACGGCTTGAGCGTAGTTAATGCTCAGGTACCCTATGCAGAGATTTCGGAATATGCCGTATACCTCCGCGCAATTACCCAAGGTCAGGGAACCTTCGAAATGAAATTCGACCATTACGAAGATGTTCCGCCTAAGATGGCAGAAAAAATTATCGCTGAACATAAGGAAGCATAATTAAACCTGCGACAACTGAATAAAGCGTTTATGGGACTGCCGACTGACGTGAGTCAGTCGGCAGTTTGCTGTTGGACGAAGTTTTTGTTTCAGCTTCATTTAAGTTATGCCTGCGACAATAATACTGCAGCCGCTGCTATTGACTAAGCGGAATAAATATGCTAAAATCTACAGTTGAGTACGAAAGATGATCGCGGCTGGCTTTAAGCCAGATGAGGAAAGTCCGAGCTCCACAGGGCAGGATGCCGGATAACGTCCGGCGAGGGTGACCTCAGGGATAGTGCCACAGAAATGTGTACCGCCTGCATTTGCAGGTAAGGGTGGAACGGTGCGGTAAGAGCGCACCAGCGGTCTGGTAACAGGCCGGCTAGGTAAACCCCATCCGGAGCAAGACCAAATAGGGGAGGGATGAAGCTGCCCGCTGAGCCTTCCGGGTTGTGTCGCTTGAGCTTGCAGGTAACTGTAAGACTAGATAAATGATCATCACCGCTTCGCGGAACAGAACTCGGCTTATTGAGTACTCATACCTTGCAAAACGGCTGCCTGATGGCAGCCTTTTTTGTCTGATTTTATTTGAGCAGATTTTTTAGCAGAAGAATAAGTGGTGTAATATAATGAAGAAAAAAGTTTCTTTGGTAGTGCCGGTATTTAATGAAGAAGATAACCTGCACGAGTTTCACAAGCATGCTACCGCTGTTATGCAGCAGGAAGCCTATGATTACAATATTATCTTTGTTGATGACGGTTCGCGTGACAGCAGCGCGCTGATTTTGGCGGAGCTGGCGGCGCAGGACGAGCATGTGGAGGCCTATCTTTTGAGCCGCTGCGGTCTTGACCATGCCGACGGTGATGCGGTTATTACGATGGATGGCGATTTGCAGCATCCGCCTGAGCTGATTCCCGAGCTGCTGCGCCTTTGGGAGGCAGGCAACGAGATTGTGCAGACTAAGCGCATGGCTACGGAGGATGTAGGCTTTTTCAAGAACCTGACATCTGCAGCCTACTATAAGATTATCAACACATTATCTAAAGTAGAAATTACTCCCGGTGGCAGCGACTTTCGTCTGATGGACAGGATTGCGGTTGATGCCTTCAAGCTTTACCGTGAGCGTGCACGCTTTATCCGTGGACTGGTAAATACTCTGGGCTTTCACGTTGCTGTAGTGGAATTTGTGGCACCGCCGCGCTTTGCGGGCCGCTCCAAATTTAATCTGCACAAGATGCTGCACTTTGCGCTAGATGGCATTACGGCCTTTTCCAACCTGCCTTTGCGTTGGGCTTTTTACATAGGCATTGTTTTCGGTATGTGCAGTATTATGCTTTTGGGCCATGTTTTTTATGTGAAATTTGTGACCAACGATGCCGTTCCGGGGTGGGCAACTACTACTGTCAGTGTTTTGTTTCTTGGAGGAATTCAGCTTGTAGGGATAGGTATCCTTGGTGAATATATTGGGCGTATCTTTGAAGAAATTAAGCATAGACCACTATATTTAGTGGCGCGCCACCTGCAAAAATGTAACAAAATAAACGATAATAAAGCAAAATAAGCGCATTAATATTATAACAAATTAGGATTTTACAGAAACGATATTTTGTGGTATAATAAGTATATCTTAGAAAAGAAGAAAGGATGTAGGTGCCAGTGGTCAAACGCAAAGTATTAGTTTTCTGTATGACAGTTTTGTTTAGTCTCAGCTGTGCTGTAACAGCTTTGGCTTCCTTCCAACGCGGAGACGATGGACAGGAAGTAGTGGTAATTCAAAAGAGATTGGTAGAATTAAGTTATTCTATTAATAATATAGATGGTGATTTCGGTCCTGAAACTGAAAGAGCTGTTAAAAACTTCCAAGCTGATAAAGGATTAGAGGTTGATGGTATTGTAGGGTCAGCTACCTATAGAGCGCTGATGAACAGGGAGATGCCTCCTAACCGTAGCAATTCCGTTGTACGCAACGTACTGCGTTCTGCTTACAGTGTCATCGGTACTCCATATGTATTTGGCGGAACTACTCCTTATGGTTTCGACTGCTCCGGCTTTACCCAGTATGCATTTGCCAGAGCCGGTGTATATCTGCCGCGTATGGCTGACAGCCAGTTCTATTCCGGCCGTCAGATTTCCATGAGCCAGCTTCGCCCCGGCGATTTGATTTTCTTTACCACATATGAAGCGGGTGCTTCTCATGTTGGTATTTATGTTGGCGACGGCAACTTCATTCATGCTGGCACCAGCACCGGCGTAACAGTTTCTTCTGCATTCACCGGCTATTGGGGCGCACGTTATTACGGCGCGTGCCGTGTTCTCTAAGAATTTCAAGCAGATAGGCTTCGGCTTATCTGCTTTTTCTTATGCAAAGTATTGGAAATTTTATTTATTTATGATATAATAAAACAGGTTATTGGTGTGGGTGATTCATTCTTAATTGACAAGATGGTTAACTCCTGACGGTCCCGCCGCTGTGAAGGCCTTGTGTCTAAGTCAGCAGTCAGCCTATGCTTTATTCTGAATCCACGGGTGATGGAGGCAGTTGGGTTTGCTAATTGCATGGAATAATTGTCATTAGTTAATTCTGTCTTTATGGCTTTTGTCGGATTCGGCAGAAGTCTTTTTTTATTATTGATAATCCCTACCATATGGGAAAATTAATTGTGAAGGAGCTGCACTTTGGAAGAATATCAGTTTTCGCAAGGAAAGGTTTTGCGTTGTGGTTATACTACCGGCAGCTGTGCAACGGCCGCATCCAAGGCAGCAGCTACAATGCTGCTGACGGGCGAGCGTGTTGAAACTGTGCGCATTGACACTCCCAAGGGAATTGTGCTTGACCTTGAGCCTTTGTATGTAGAGATGACACCGGATTACGTCAGCTGCGCAATCCGCAAGGATTCCGGCGACGATCCTGACGATACTAATGGCGTTCTTGTTTATGCCAGAGCCGAAAGAACTGACGGCAGCGGTATTGAGCTGGAGGGCGGCGTAGGTGTCGGCAGGGTTACTAAACCGGGCTTGGCGTGTGCTGTAGGCGGACCGGCGATTAATCCAACTCCGCGCAAAATGATTACGCAGGAGGTTGGCAAGGCTATGGAGGCTGCCGGTTATAACGGTGGCATGAAGCTGACGATTTCTATTCCCGCAGGTGTAGAAATTGCCAAGAAAACCTTCAACCCCCGTCTTGGTATTATCGGCGGCCTGTCGGTTTTGGGAACCAGCGGCATTGTAGAGCCGATGAGTGAAAAGGCGCTGATTGAAACGATGTATGTGGAAATCAGAGCGCAGAAGGCACGCGGTAACAAAAATCTGCTGGTGTTCTTCGGCAACTACGGCGAGGATTTTACCCGCGATGAAATGAAGCTGGACCTTGAAGGTCACGTTACCTGCAGTAACTTTGTGGGCGAGCTTTTGGATTATGCCGTTTACTGCGGCTTTGAAACCTTGCTGCTTATCGGCCATTCCGGTAAGCTGGTGAAGGTGGCGCAAGGCGTAATGAATACACATTCCAAGTATGCGGACTGTCGCACGGAGCTGTTTGCTTTGGAGGCGATGTTCCACGGAGCTTCGGTGGAGGTAGGTCGTGAGATTTACGGCTGCCTTACTACCGATGAGGTGACCAAGGTCCTGAAGCGTGAGCAAATCTTTGAGCCTGTGATGGAAAAGGTTACGGAAAAAATTGATTTTTACATGCAGCATAGAGTGCATGGCAAAATAAAAACGGCTGCTTTGATGTTTTCCAATGTTTAT
>OHUJ01001013.1_pt1 | contig 10785 bp, 9 predicted proteins | sample 1579241 | NCBI WGS metagenome assembly OHUJ01 (sample SAMEA3882547, study PRJEB24775) | human gut metagenome | biome: human-associated habitat; feature: intestine environment; material: feces | place: Netherlands | collected 2009/2010
AAGGATCAGAAATATCATGAAGATCCATTTCGTGCAGTTAACTTCAGAATTGATGAGCAAGGTGTCATGAGATGTCCTAACGATAAAGCATTCCATTTTTTATACAGAAAAAATGTGAGGGGAAATCAATACGGACGTAAGGAAGAATTGTATGAATGCGAAGACTGTAGTGGATGTCCATATGCAGAGAAATGTAAGAAAACAGATAAGAATCGAACCGTTCGGATCAATCAGGAATTAACTTCCATGCATCAGGAAGTAATCGAAAACCTAGAAAGTATCCACGGTGCGTTATTACGAATGAACCGTTCGATACAAGCAGAAGGCACTTTCGGAATTATGAAAAACGACCGTTGGTACAAGAGAATTGTCCGAAGAGGCATTCATTCAGTCAAACTGGAAGTTTTACTCGTGGCGATAGGCCATAATCTATATAAATATCAGAAAAAAAAGATGAGAAACAGAACTGCCGCATAGATTCAAAAAAAGAATTTCTATGGGGTAGGGGAAGTGCGCTTTCTTTGCGCATGATTTCAATCATTTATACACAACAGGTACAAAAAGGGAGATACGAAAAAAATCAATCGCCATGCTAGAATATGCACCAAAACAAGATTCCGAGGCCTGCTGAAAACAGGATCATCAGAATTGGCGATGGAGCTGTTTTTCTGATTTTTTTACAAATCAGATGCGTTGCTCCGAGCATGGCAAATACTGCGATAGAGCGCAAATCGGGCGCAAATCCGGCCTGTAAATCTGTGAGGCCAAACAGCGTAGACAGCGCCATGCTGAGCGCGGTCGCAAGGATCATCGCTACAACGCACGGACGAACTCCCGATAAAAAGGCGTTGACGGGTGCATATTTCATCAGATTCTTTAGTGCGGATGCAATTAAGAGAATAATCAAAAATGACGGCAACACCACGCCCAGCGTTGCAACAAATGAACCGAGGATTCCGCCCTGTGTTGAGCCGATAAAGGTTGCCATATTCACGGCAAGGGGTCCCGGTGTGGATTCAGATACGGCAATAAAATTCAGAAACTCGTTCTCTGTCAGCCAGCCGTTGGAAAGCACCGTTTCGCGTACCAGCGAAACCATTCCATAGCCGCCGCCGAAAGACAAGGCACCGATCATCAAAAAGTTCAGAAAGAGACGCAGGTATATCATGACGTTTTCCCATCTCCTTTCCGGATTTTTCGCAGAAAGAAAACAACAAGCCCGACCGCGCCGCAGATCAGGATGTAAAACACAGAGGAAAACGAAACTGCTGTGATCGAGCAGCAGAGCATGGAAGCCATGACCAACGTGAGAAGCGTCAAGTTTAGTGTGTTTTTGTCAATACTTTTAAGCATTTTCAGTCCTGCGGTAAGGATCAGATAGATCACACATACCTGAATCCCGCGGAATGCGCAGGAAACCCAGCGCAAACTGAGAAACTGATCAAAGAACAGCGAGATACCATAAATTACAAAAAAAGATGGAATGCAGACAGCAAGTGTGGACATGGCTGCACCCGCAAATCCTGCAATTTTGTAACCAATGTAAGTCGCACTGTTGATGGCGACTGGTCCTGGCGTGGATTCGGCTACCGCAACCATGTCCAGAAACTCGCTTTTTTCAAGCCATTTTTTCTTTTCAACGAACTCATTTTCAAGCAGCGCAATCATAGCGTATCCGCCGCCAAAGGTGAACGCACCGATTTTTAAGAATGTGATAAATAAAGAGCAAATTAGTTTCATGCCTGTATATCCTGCCTTCTGCGAATAATACCTATAAGTAAAACACCCAATAGAACCAGGCAGCCAGACAACACCTGCGACACGCGGACACCTGGCATCAGATAGAGACTGTCAGTACGAAGTCCCTCTACAAAGCAGCGTATCACGCCATAGCCGATCATGTAAAACGGAAGCAGATATCCCTTTTTTCTGAAATGCGGATAGGAGATCAGCATGGCAATCAGCAGCAGTGTATTCAGTGCAGATTCGTAGAAGAACGTCGCCTGGTGCCACTGCCCGAGTTCCTCTATGTAAACGCCATACGGAAAGAATTGGAGATCTGGATTTGTGATCAGATTTCCGTAAGCCTCCTGATTCACAAAATTCCCCCAACGCCCGATGGCTTGTCCAAGAACAAGGCTGGGAATCAGCGTATCTGCAAGCGACCAGAAGGAAAGCTTTTTGACCTTGCAGTAAATCAGTACAACAGCAACACCGCCGAGGATGCCTCCATAAATGGCAAGCCCGCCCTTATTGATTTGAAAAACGGAGAGAAGGTTATCCTTGTACTGCTCCCACTCAAAAAGCACATAGTATGCTCTGGCACAGAGAATACACACGGGAATCAGCCAAAGCACGAGATTATATAAGTGATCCGGTTCAACTCCGGTTTTTTTTGCACCGGCGAAGTGCCAGCATAAATCCGAGAATCATGCCGAATGTGATGATGATACCGTACCATGCGATGTTCAGCCCTTCTATGCCAAACAGGTTTTCAACAGCATAATGATTCATAGATTTTTTGAAAGCCTCCCTGCTATTCGACGCGGAGCATCCGATAGCCGATTCCGATGTGCGTTTGTATGTATTGCTGCCCGTCTTTTCCGCGTTCCAGCTTTTTGCGCAGGGTCGCCATGAACACCCGCAGAGAAGCAATATCGTTTTCCCAACTGCTGCCCCAGATCTGCTGCGTGATGTAGGTATGAGTCAGAACCTTGCCCACATTTTTTGAGAGCAGACACAACAGCTTGTATTCGATGGGCGTCAAGTGCAGTTCTGCACCGTCAAGATATGCGCAGCCTGCCGCATAGTCGATTTTCAGCGCACCGTTCGTAAAAATCGGAGATTCCTGCGCTGCGTCTGTTTTCATCAGCGACAGTCTCCGCTGCGTCACTCGCAGCCGCGCCAGCAGTTCATCCACGGAAAAGGGCTTGGTGAGATAATCGTCCGCCCCGGCATCCAGCGCCACGATTTTATCAGAATCCTCTGTTCTGGCGCTGATCACAATGATCGGCATATTTGACCACGAACGGATTTTTCGGATGATCTCCACGCCGTCCATATCTGGCAGTCCCAAATCAAGCAGCACAATGTCCGGGTTGTGAGACAGCGCCTCCATCACGGCGCTTGCGCCGTTTTGCGCAGAAAGATACCTGTATTCATGGGTTTTCAGCGTTGTTGTGATCAGATTGCGCACCGGCGTATCATCTTCTACAACGAGGACGAGCGGCTTATTCATTTAGGTTCACCTCACTGAGCGGTACTGTAAAGGAAAAGATGCAGCCATGCGGCGAATTATCTTTCAATGTCATTTCGCCATTATGGGCATGAATGATGGCTTGGCAGAGCGTAAGCCCAAGCCCAAGACTTCGGCGGCTGTCGCCAATCGGATTGCCCCCGGTAAAGAACATTTCAAAAACACGTTCCTTCAGTTCATCCGGGATACCGGGACCGTTATCGCTGACGCATATTTCAGCCATATTTTCTCGCGGGATTGCCGTGATCCGGATGTTCGAGCCAGCCGGAGTATATTTGACTGCGTTGTTCACCAAGTTGATAAGCACCTGCATGATGAGTCCCGCATCCACCCGAACCAGCAACGGTACATCTCCGCAATCCACTGCGATGTGATGTTCTGCGGACCTTCGGTCAATATGCCGGAGCGCTTCCGACACAATATCGTCCACGACCTGATCGGAAAGGCGCAGCTTGACGCTGCCGTCCGCGATTTTCGTAACGGAAAGTAAATTCTCAACCAGTCCCGTCAGCCATTGCGCATCGTCATAAATGTCCGTAAAAATCTGTTTCCGCGTTTGTTCATCCAGCACGTTATAGCTGTGCAGCAGCGTATCCGCGTTGCCGGAAATGGAGGTCAGCGGGGTCCTAAGGTCATGGGAAATTGAACGCAGAAGGTTTGCACGAAGCTGTTCGTTCTTTGCAAGGACGGCGGCTTTTTCCTTTTCTTCGGCGTTGCGTAGGCTTTCCAGCGCCAGAGCGCACTCGCCGAGAATGGAAAACAGCACGCTGGATGTAAATGCGTCAGGCTGCGTTTGCTTCTCCATCGGAATCCCGACAACACCGTAAATCTGCTGCCCGGTACGAATGGCAAGATACAGCCGTTTTGCTTTTGGAAAGTTTTGCGTCGTTGCTCCGGCACGTTTCCGGTTCTGCCAGACCCAGCGAATCACATCCTGCTCCCGGTCTGTGTCTGGGACGCTGTATGGTCTGCTTCCGTCAGCCGGGTAAATGATCCCTTGGGACAGTACGCCGCTCTGCACTGGATAAATCAGAATGTCCCGCTGCATGAGCTTCTGTATCTGCGTCGCGGTCATCTGATAGACCTCATCCGGTGTTTCCGCCTTTTGAAGCTGCCTGTTCATATCAAAAAGGAGTTTTGTCCGATAGGCATCCCGCGCGGATAGCTGCGCATGGGCTTTGAGCTTTGCGGCAAGCGTACCGGTCAAAAGCGCCGCTGCAAACATGACGGCAAAGGTTATTGGGTATTTACTGCCGTAGGCTGCCAAAGACAGCCGGGGTTCCGTCAGAAAATAATTGAACAGGATGACACTCAAAAAAGCGGACAGCACACCGCAGGTATATCCGCTGGTAAAAGCGGAAGTCAGAAGCACCCCCAGCAGGTAAACCATGATGATATTGGCATTTGCAAAGCCGAGCCGCAGAAAGACCCATCCGATGACCGTCGCAGCTGCCAGAATCCCGATGGTCAGAAGCAGTTCCCATGCGGTCGGAAACGCCGGACGGATGGTAAGCAGCCGTTTCCTGCGGTAGCTCTTATAGGCTTCCACATCCGGAATGATATGAATGTCCACCTCTGGTGCAAGCGCAATGAGCCGTTCTGTCAGCGTCGGTTCACTCCAAAAATGCCGCCGCTGTACGCCGCTTCGCCCAATCACAATTTTGGTCACATCAGAGAGACGCACATATTCCGCGATCTGTGTTGCCACATCTTCACCATGCGTTGTGACGATCTCTGCGCCAAGCTGCTGAGCCAGACGCATATTCGCCTGCAAGCGAACGGTATCTTCCGCATTCATATCAGCGTCTCCGGGTGTCTGCACGTAGAGCGCGGTAAGGCTGCCACTAAATGCCTGTGCCATTTTCCCTGCCATTCGTACAATGCGTTCATTGGATGGAGACGAGGACAGGCACACAAGAATATGCTCTTTTGGCAGTTCGCTTCCTTTGTTCTGCACATTTTCACCACCCCTCTTAAACGATATTATAGCACCAAAATGTGAAGGTTTCTACTGCGCCCAATCGGATTCGTTGTTTGGAAATGAAATTTGCTCTGAATCATAGATCACGATTTCTACATGGGCATGACTGCTGCGAAACCGGGAAAGCGTTTCCTCAAGTTCGTCAGGAGAAATATTTCCGACCAGATGCACGCACGGCTCAGGCTGCTGTTGTTCGGGCGCTTCCTCGATTCGCTTCTGATTTTCATCCAGAAAGCGATCCAGCCGCTTCATCAAAAACCAGCCGAACAGGAACATTAACGCTGTCCCAGCGATCAAAACGACATCTTCCACATACCCTCACCGTCCGTTCAGATTCGGAAACACTTTTGCAGCGCTTTGTATTCGCCCAACGCTAAAATCGTCATTTCCCCGGACAGCACCGTATCCGGTGTAATTGATACGTCGGTTTTTCCCGAATGCTTGATGCCAAGAATGTTGATTCCAAACTTTCTGCGGATATTCAGTTCGCCAATGCTTTTCCCGACCCAGCTTTTTGGTACTTCCACCTCAAAAATGGCGTGCTGCTCGTCGATCTCTATGTAGTCGAAGATATGGTCGGCAGTGTATCGGATCGCTGCCCATTTTGCCACCTGTTTTTCCGGGTAGACTACATGGTCTGCACCGTTGCGAAGCAGAAACTTTGCCTGCACATCACGCTCGGCACGCGATACCACGCACTTTGCACCCAGCTCCTTCAGCAGCGAGGTGGTTTCCAGCGAGTTCTGAAAATTACCGCTGATGGTCACGATGCAGACGTCAAAATTTCCGATGCCAAGAGAGCGAAGAAACTCCGCGTTTGTACTGTCGCCAATTTGCGCGTTGGTGACATATGGCAGCACATCACTGATTCGTTCCTCGTTTGTATCGACCGCCATGACCTGATGCCCCAGCTGAGAAAGCTGTACTGCGATATGCCGTCCGAAGCGGCCTGTGCCAATCAATAGAATGTTTTTCATGTGAAAAGGCTCCTTATCCAATCGTAATTTTTTCCTGCGGCAGCATTGCATTCCCCGCTTTTTTGCTGGAAAGTGCCGCATAAATGAGGGTAAGACCGCCGACTCTGCCCAGATACATGAGCAAGATCAGCACCATTTGCGATGGAATGCGCAGCTGCGGTGTAATACCAAGTGTCAATCCCACCGTCCCGACCGCCGATGCCGTTTCATACAGGCAGGCAGACAGCGGAAGATTCTCGTATGCGCTGATAAAGACCGCACCGCCAAAGAACAGCACCAGATACATCGTCAGAATGGTCGCGGCGGTCTTGACGGCGCTGCAATCGACTCTGCGTCCGAAAAATTGGGCACTATCGCGCTGGCGGAAGGTCGCAGTGGCATTGGCAATCAAGACCGCCAGCGTCGTTGTTTTCATGCCGCCTGCTGTAGAACCCGGAGAACCGCCGATGAGCATCAAAAGGATCATCACGCCCTGCGACGCACCGGACATCGCGGATAGATTTACCGTGTTGAAGCCCGCTGTCCTCGGCGTGACGGACTGAAAAAAGGATGCCAGCAGCCGGTTTTCAGCGGGAAGCGCGGAAAAGTCTGAAAAGAAGAAAAACACAGCAGGCAGAAAAATCAAAAGACCTGTCGTGACGAGAATCACCTTGCTCTGCATTCGGTAGCGATGAAACCGCCACTTGTTTTCGAAGATGTCATCCCACGTCAGAAATCCAATGCCGCCAATCACGATCAACAGCATAATCGTGATATTGATTACTGGGCTGTCCGCGTAGCCGGTAAGAGATGGATAGCGGTTGCTTTCTGTCCCAAGAATGTCAAACCCGGCGTTGCAAAAAGCAGATATGGAATGAAATATCGCCATCCAGACGCCGCGCCATCCATAGTTCCGGCAGAACACCGGCAGCATGGCAAGTGCCCCCAGCAGCTCAATCAGAAACGTCCCTCGCAGGATGAAGCGTGTCAGGCGGACGATTCCGCCGACCTTTGGTGCTGAAATTGCATCCTGCATGGTGCTGCGCTGCATCAGAGAGATTCTTCGCCCGGACAACAGTGCAAACGACGCTGCTACGGTTACGACACCAAGACCACCAATTTGGATCAGCGCCAGAATAACCGCCTGCCCAAAGGTTGACCAGTAGCTGCCTGTATCCTGCACCACAAGCCCTGTCACGCAGACGGCAGAGGTTGCTGTAAACAGCGTTTCATTGAATGGAGTTACATTCCCTCCAGTCGTGGAGATCGGCAGCATCAGCAGCAGCGCTCCGAGCAGAATGACCCCGGCAAAACCTAATATGATAATTTGAAAAGACGAAAGGCGGCGCTTTCGACGAATGATCTCTTCCGGCATAAAGGCAGCTCCTTATTTCTGTGATGGTTATATTATACAGCCAGAGATTTTAAGAGCGGATAAGGGACATTTACGACGTATTAAGATTGAATAAAGATGAGGAGATTGCTTGTGCAGATTGGGCAAGGCGAAAGTCTTGTCCATTTTTTGTGTCCGGCTTTGCCAAATCGCCCACACCAGACCGTAGTAGTGGTGAAAAGCGGACAGGACGGTTTATCGCAAACGCTTTATTTGCAGAAGTGGCCAAAAAGCGTTTTTGAGATTGTAGTAAGGGTAGGGAGAAAGAAAAACACTCTGGTCGAATGTTGCTAATGGTAACGCCAATGTTACCGTTGGTATGTCGCAATCCTATCGCTGCTGCGATACCGTAAAAGCAGAAAGAGTTGCAGCGACGAACGGCGGGCGGCGGCAGTTTGTTCACAAAATGTTTACAAATACATACCCTGCTTTTTGCCGAGGAAATGTCCGTTGTAAAGTGAAGGGAGGTTTGGAGCAGCAGAGAGCAAGATTCTACCGAGGTGCCAGATTTCGCATTTCGCTCATTCTGTCCCATCAGAATCTTGTTGGGGAGTGCCTTCCCCAAACCCTGCTATACGCAGCCTGACGGCTGCGGCAACCTCGCCCAGCGACAGAGCTTTGCAAGCTCTATCGCCGCGCAAGGTTTTGAAATCGCCCGAGCTGAAACCAGCTCCCACAGCCAGCATAGAAAAGTTTTTTCGGAGACTTTGCCCTTTTTGCCTTTTCTCGCTGCCTACACAATGAGGGGGGGGAAACACACCGCAAGCTCAATGAAAAAATCTTTCCGGCATACGCAACAAACGGCAGATTCTTGTCCGTTGAAAAGTAGAAAGGGAAATTTTCTTGAAGCTGCACCCCCTAATTCGCAAAAAAATTGTCCGTTGTAAAGTGAACGGGTAAAGCATTGGGACAAAACCGGGTGCTGATTCACTTAGTTAGGTGGAGAGGTTTTCAAAAATTTTTCCTCCGGCAGTACCAAGTTTTCGAGAAAAAATGTCCGTTGTAAGTTGAGAGGGGCTTCTAAGCCGGAAAGCCCTTCCCGTGCCGGAGCCGGTAACAGTTTGACCCCGGCGGCACGGTGTTCCTTGACAACCGAATAGCTTTTTCAGGCAACAAGCTCTCTGTGATAGCCGAGCCGAAGGACGCGCCAAGACCTCCTGCATGGGAGCGAGCGAGTAACGCCAGCTTCGGGAAAGCCGGGTCGTTCCCGGCTGGCGATGACAGCAGAGGGCAGCTACTCCCCATCCGGGATCGTCCGGGCGTGATAACAACCGTCGCAGACCATCCGATGAAAGGCCGCATCAGTAAATTGCGGGCGTGAAGCGAGTGCCGAGAACGTCAGGCAGTCTGAAAAGGCAGAAGTTATAAAGTAAAGGGCTTTCCGTTTTGGAAAACCCTTGTGAGTTTGAGCCGGTAGCAGGGTGCAAATTTGCCCTGAAAACGGCGATAAGTGAAAGGAGATGAAGCCAATGCCCCGCAAAAAGTATGACACGCCGCATCGCAGCCGTGTTGTCAAGACTCGCATGACCGAGGAAGAATACGCCGACTTTGCCGCCCGCCTTGCGCCCTACGGCATCAGCCAGTCCGAGTTTATCCGCAGAGCCATTCAGGGCGCAAGCATCCGTCCCGTTGTCACGGTTTCCCCGGTCAATGACGAGCTGCTTGCCGCGATTGGAAAGCTGACCGCCGAATACGGCAGGATCGGCAGCAACCTCAATCAGATCGCCCGTGCTATCAATGACTGGCACAATCCCTATCCCCAGCTTGCGGCAGAGGTACGGGCGGCGGCTTCCAATCTCGCCGCCTTGAAGTTTGAGGTTCTGGAAAAGGTAGGTGAAGCCGTTGGCAACGTTCAAACATATCAGCTCTAAAAACGCCAACTACGGCGACGCTGAAAAATACCTGACCTTTGCGCACGACGAGTTTACCATGAAGCCCACGCTGGACGCAAACGGGCGGCTTGTACCGCGAGAGGATTACCGCATTTCCACGCTGAACTGCGGCGAGGAAAATTTTGCGGTTGCCTGTATGCGCTCCAACCTCCGCTATGGCAAGAATCAGAAGCGCGAGGACGTCAAGAGCCATCATTACATCATCAGCTTTGACCCGCGGGACGGCCCTGACAACGGGCTGACCGTGGACAAGGCGCAGGAGCTTGGCGAGAGGTTTTGCCGGGAGCAGTTTCCCGGTCATCAGGCGATTGTCTGCACCCACCCGGACGGGCATAATCAGTCCGGCAACATCCATGTGCATATCGTCATCAACAGTCTGCGGATTGAAAATGTGCCGCTGTTGCCCTACATGGACAGACCCGCCGACACGAAAGCCGGATGCAAGCACCGCTGCACCGACGCGGCGATGGAATATTTCAAATCCGAGGTCATGGAGCTGTGCCACGAAGCCGGGCTTTATCAGATCGATCTTCTGAACGGCAGCGCAAACCGCGTCACCGAGCGCGAGTATTGGGCGAGGAAAAAGGGACAGGCTGCGCTGGATCAGGAAAACGCCGCCCTTGCCGCAGAGGGCAAGCCCACCAAGCCGACACGCTTTGAAACCGACAAGGAGAAGCTGCGCCAGATCATCCGAAAAACGCTGAACGAATCGTTCACCGTCGAGGATTTTACGCAAAAGCTCCTGCAATACGGCGTGACTGTCAAGGAGAGCCGAGGACGGTTTTCCTATTTTACCCCTGACCGTACAAAGCCCATCACGGCGCGGAAGCTGGGCGACAGCTTTGACAAAGCCGCTGTGCTTGCCGCTTTGGAGCAAAACGCCCTACGTTTTGAGCATACCCTCACTTCAAATGATGCTATTCCGCTTGACCGCACCCTATCTTCAAACGAGGGTGCTTCCGGCAGGACTGCCCCGAAGCAGAGCGCACCGCAAGCCCCCTCCATTGGGCGCATGGTTGACCGTGAAGCAAAACGCGCCGAGGGCAAAGGCATCGGCTATGACCGCTGGGCGTCAATGCACAACCTCAAGGCATGGTCGAAAACCTTTATGTACTTGCAGGAGCATGACCTTCTATCCCCGGATAAGCTGAGCGCCGCCGTGGATGCCGCCGGTGCAGAAGCACGGGAAGCACGCAGCCGTTACGACGCTGCCGCTTCTAAGGTGACAGACAAAAAGGCGATGCTGGAAGCGATGGACAATTACCGCAAAACCTATCCCGTTATCAAGGAGTATCGTGCGATCCGCA
>OHUJ01001014.1_pt1 | contig 10776 bp, 8 predicted proteins | sample 1579241 | NCBI WGS metagenome assembly OHUJ01 (sample SAMEA3882547, study PRJEB24775) | human gut metagenome | biome: human-associated habitat; feature: intestine environment; material: feces | place: Netherlands | collected 2009/2010
GCCACGTGGCCGTCGTGGAACGCGTGAACGCCGACGGTTCGGTCCTGATCTCCGAAGGCGGCACCGGCTTCGCGACGTTCCCGGCTTGGGAAACGATCTCCAACGCCGGAGCCTACCAGTACGTCCACTACTGACGGTTCCGTTCCAGACATGAAACCACGGCAAGCGCGCCGTCCGCATCGTCGGGCGACGCGCTTTCGTGATATGGTCGACGGAGTCGCGTTGCATACACTGATCGAAAGAACCGGGAAGGAGGTCCGACATGGCCAAGGAACAGGGAACCAAACCGATCGCGCAGAACAAGAAGGCGCGTCACGACTACGCCATCGAAGACAAGTATGAGGCCGGTCTCGTGTTGACCGGCACCGAAGTGAAGTCGCTTCGTGAAGGACGGGCGTCGCTGGCCGAATCGTTCATCACCATCGACCGTCGTGGGGAGATGTGGCTTGAGGGAGCCAACATTCCCGAATATCTCAACGGCACGTGGAACAACCACGCACCCAAGCGCAAGCGCAAGCTGCTGCTGCATGCGGCGCAGATCGACAAGCTGGCCCGCCAAACCCAGGCCAAGGGATTCACCATCATTCCGCTGAGCCTGTATTTCAAAGACGGCCGCGTCAAGGTCGAGATCGCGCTCGCCCGAGGCAAGAAGGAATTCGACAAGCGCCAGTCGCTTCGCGAGGAGCAGGACAAGCGTGAGGCGCTGCGAGCCATGCGATACGCCAACAAGCAGGTGCGATAAATCGGAAAAATTCCGGTTTCACATAGTGAAAGAACGCCGATTCAGGAAAATTTTTGTAACACACCCTCTTTACGCTAGGATACGGTTCGGCTGAACAGGCCGATATGAATCCATAGGAGAGGGAACATGCAAGCAGGAAAAGCCCTGAAAACCGCCGCCGCGTTCATGTTGAGCGTGGCCATGCTCGCCACCGGCGCGGCATGCGGCACCAGCGACGACAGCGACGCCTCGGCGTCGAAATCCAGTTCGAAGTCCAGCGAACTGACCGGTTACGATGTTTCCGGCGTGAAGAAGGACGACGCGATCGCCAAAATGCTGCCGGATTATGTGACCAAGGACGGCAAGCTCACCATCGGCATGGATACGTCGTACGCGCCGGCCGAATTCCTGGCCGCGGACGGCAAGACGCCGGTCGGCTTCGACGTGGACATCGCCAAGGCGCTGGCCGGAGTGTTCGGTCTTGAGGCCGATCCGGAAACCGCGAACTTCGATTCGATTATTCCGGCCGTCGGCGCCAAGTACGACATCGGCATCTCGTCGTTCACCGTCACCAAGGAACGCCTCGAGGCGGTCGACTTCGTCAGCCACTTCAACGCCGGCTCCGCATGGGCCGTGAAGAAGGGCAACCCGAACAAGGTCGACACGTCCGATCTGTGCGGCAAGAAGGTGGCCGTGCAGACCGCCACCATGCAGGAGACCGCCGCCAACAAGATGGCCAAGCAATGCAAGGCCGATGGCAAGGCGGAGATGGACGTTATCTCCAGCAAGTTGCAGACCGATGTGACCACCAACGTCGTCACCGGCAAGGCCGACGTGTTCTACGCCGATTCGCCGGTCGCGGGTTATGCGATCTCCCAGACCGACGACCAGCTTGAGGCCCTCGGTGAGGACGTCGGCGTGACCAAGGAGGCCGTGGCCATCAAGAAGGGTGATTCCGACACGGCCAAGGCGGTGCAGGCGGCCATGCAGAAGCTGATGGATGACGGCACGTACATGAAGATCCTCAAGCATTGGGGCGTCGAATCCGGCGCCGTCGACAAGGCCGAGATCAACCCGACCGATTTGGGCTGATCGGCGCACTGACGCTGCGGGCGTAGGGGCATCGGACGTATATAGATCGATGCCCCTACGCTTTTTGCCGATTAACGTCGGCGTAGCATTGCGGTTTTATCGTGTGCCTTTGGAATACTGGACGTCTGATTGGCAAATGGACGATTACCGTTCAGTGGATGGGAAGAGAATAGAAGGAGAACCCACTATGTCGTTGAAATTCAAATCGTTTGCCGCTCTCGCGCTGAGCGCGGCCATGATGTTCTCCGTCGCCGCATGCGGCACCACGGATTCCGGTGACGCCAAAAGCGACTCGAAGGCGAAGAACACCACCGTTGGTTACGATGTGAGCACCATCAAGAAGGATGACGAGCTGGCCAAGCTGGCCGCCTCCGCGAAGACCGTCAAGGACGGCGAGCTGTCCGTCGGCATGGAACTGTCCTATGCTCCGGCCGAATTCTACGCCGAAGACGGCAAGACGCCGGTCGGCTACGATGTGGACATGTCCAAGGCCATCGCCCAGACGCTGGGCCTGAAGCCGAAGATCGTCTCCTCCATGTTCGACACCATCGTCCCGTCCATCGGCTCCAAGTACGATCTGGGCATCACCGCCATGACCATCACCGAAGAGCGTCTGCAGTCCGTCGACTTCGTAAGCTACTACCGCGCCGGCTCCACGTGGGCCGTGCAGAAGGGCAACCCGAAGAAGCTCGACACCTCCGACATGTGCGGCGCGAAGATCGCAGTGCAGACCGGCACCGTCCAGGAGGACGAGGCCAACAAGATCGCCAAGGGCTGCAAGGCCGACAAGAAGGCCGAAGTGATGTCCTACAAGCGTCAGGCCGAAGCCGCCACCGCAGTGGCCACCGGTAAAGCCGACGTGTTCTACGCCGATTCGCCGGTCGCCGGCTACGCGATCGCGCAGACCGACGGCGAACTCGAAACGCTTGGCAAGACCGAAGGCATCGCCCCGGAAGGCATCGTCGTCAAGAAGGGCGACCAGCAGATGGACGAGGCCCTGCAGAAGGCCCTGCAGAAGCTCATCGACGACGGCACCTACATGAAGATCCTCAAGTACTGGGGTGTTCAGGACGGTGCCATCAGCAAGCCGGAGATCAACACCCCCGGCACCAACGAGTGAATGTTTCGGAACTTTTGCGTCCGTTAATACGCTCGTAGCAATCCGCTCTTAGGTTATGCCATAGCCACGTTTGGCTGGTTGATTTGGCTGGGTTGAAGAGAGGACTTGCCATGATGAGGAGCCTGAAAGGTTGGGCGGCGCTCGCGTTGAGCGCGGCGATGGTCGTCTCGATGGGAGCCTGCGGAACCTCCGACAAAACGGATTCCCAAGCTTCCGTCGATTCGAATTCGTCGTCGACCACCGGTTACGACGTGTCCGGCGTGAAGAAGGACGAGAAGATCGCCAAGATGCTGCCGTCCTCCGTCACCAAGGACGGCAAGCTGACCGTCGGCATGGATACGTCGTACGCGCCGGCCGAGTTCCTGGCCGCGGACGGCAAGACGCCGGTCGGCTTCGACGTGGACATCGTCAAGGCGTTAGCGAAAACGTTCGGCCTCGAGGCGGATCCGCAGACGTCGAATTTCGATTCGATCATTCCATCAATCGGTTCGAAGTACGATATCGGCGTCTCGTCGTTCACCATTACCCCGGAACGCATGAAGGCCGTCGACTTCGTCAGCATGTTCAAGGCCGGTTCCACGTGGGTGGTCAAGAAGGGCAACCCAGGCAAGATCGACACGTCCGACCTGTGCGGATTGAAGATCGCGGTGCAGACCGGCACCACACAGGAGGAGGAAGTCAACAAGGGCGCCGAACAGTGCAAGGCGGACAACAAGCTTGACATCCAGATCCTGTCCAACAAGCTGCAGACCGATGTGACCACCAACGTCGTCACCGGCAAGGCCGACGTGTTCTACGCCGATTCGCCGGTCGCGGGTTATGCGATCTCCCAGACCGACGACCAGCTTGAGGCCCTCGGTGAGGACGTCGGCGTGACCAAGGAGGCCGTGGCCATCAAGAAGGGTGATTCCGACACGGCCAAGGCGGTGCAGGCGGCCATGCAGAAGCTGATGGATGACGGCACGTACATGAAGATCCTCAAGCATTGGGGCGTCGAGTCCGGCGCTCTCGACAAGGCTGAGATCAATCCGACCGACCTCAACTGATCTCATCAGATAGATAGAAAAAGGAAACAGCATCATGGCGAAGAAACAAGTCGACGGCGACGGCCTCGATATTCCCAATCGCATTAAAGCCTTGCCTGTCAAGCGTACGGGTCCGATCGTGGCGGCCATCATCGTCGCGCTCTTCGCCGCGATGCTGGTGCAGGCTTTGGTCACCAATCCGCGTTTCGAATGGAATGTGGTCTGGAAATACCTGTTCAACGAGAACGTACTGGAAGGCATCAAGTACACGCTGCTGCTGACCGTCATCTCGATGGTCATCGCCATCATTCTGGCGGTCATTCTGGCGGTCATGCGCAAATCCATCAACCCGGTGCTGCGCGGCGTGAGCTGGTTCTACATCTGGTTCTTCCGTGGAACCCCTGTGTACACGCAGCTGGTCTTCTGGGGTCTGTTCGCGGTGCTGGTGCCACGTATCGGCGTGGGCATCCCGTTCACCTCAATCGAATTCTGGAGCATTGACTCCCAGTCTGTCATCACCGCGTTCAACGCCGCATGGCTGGGCTTGGCCCTGAACGAAGCCGCCTACCTGGCCGAAATCGTGCGCGCCGGCCTCGAGGCCGTCGATCCGGGGCAGACGGAAGCCGCAAAGGCCCTCGGCATGAAGCGCACGCTCATCATGCGTCGCATCGTGCTGCCGCAGGCCATGCGCATCATCATCCCGCCGACCGGCAACGAGTTCATCGGCATGCTGAAGACCACGTCGCTTGTCAACGCCGTGCCGTTCACGCTGGAACTGCAGTTCGCCACCACGGCGATCGCGACCCGTCTGTACAAGCCGATTCCGCTGCTGATCGTGGCCTGCATCTGGTATCTGGTCATCACCTCCATCCTGATGGTCATCCAGTCGCGACTCGAAAAGCACTTCGGCAAGGGCTTCGACGCCCGTCCCGCCGGAGCCCGCGGCAAGCGCACGCCGCTGCCGGGCAAGACCTTCGGCGAACCCAAGGATGACGTCGACAAGCAGAACGAAGCCACGTTCGCGGGAATGACCGCGTGAGGGGAATGACCATGAGCGAAATCACAACCAACGAAATCGTTCCCGCCGTCAAGGCGACCCAGGTGCACAAGGCCTTCGGCAACCTGCACGTGCTCAAAGGCATCGACATGACCGTCATGCCCGGCACCGTCACCGTGATTCTCGGACCGTCCGGTTCCGGCAAATCCACGTTCCTGCGTCTGATCAACCAGCTGGAAACCCTGACCGGCGGCGAAATCGACGTCGACGGCGAAATGATCGGCTACAAGTACGTCGACAAGGGCGGCGAACGTGTGCTGCAGACCCTGAACGACAAGGAAGTGGCCGAACAGCGTTCCAAACTCGGCATGGTGTTCCAGCGCTTCAACCTGTTCCCGCACATGACGGCTCTTGAAAACGTCATGGAGGCTCCGGTCCACGTCAAGCACATGGACAAGAAGGAAGCCCGCGAACTCGCCATTCAGGAGCTGAACCGCGTCGGCATGGGGGAGCGTCTCGACTACTATCCGGCACAGCTGTCCGGCGGCCAGCAGCAGCGCGTGGCCATCGCCCGCGCGCTTGCCATGAAGCCGGAGATCATGCTGTTCGACGAACCGACATCCGCGCTCGATCCGGAACTTGTCGGCGAAGTGCTCAACGTCATGCTCGACCTCGCCAAGGAAGGCATGACCATGGTGGTCGTCACCCATGAGATCGGCTTCGCGCGCGAGGTCGCCGACCAGATCGTCTTCATGGACGGTGGCGTGGTCGTCGAACAGGGCGGACCGGAGATCATCGACCATCCGAAGGAGTCGAGGTTTAAGGACTTCTTGCAGCACGTCCTGTAGCAAGTAAGGCTGTCGTACTGCCGTAAATTCCCAATCCACTGACGTCAAGCGTCCGCAGACGTCCGGTGGGTTGGGTTTTCTTTTTGCCGCCGACGATGGGCGCGTTGCGTGCGCCACTGGTTCGCACGATTTCCCTGGGGGAGTGGGATTTCGCATATATGGCAAAGATTTGTAAGGACGCGCGGCTTGGTTTCATGATTGACATCCTTACCCGATAGGCTAAGGAGCTATGTGTGGAATCGTAGGATATGCAGGAAATGTTCGGACCGCGTGCGGCAAACCCTTGGAGGTCTGCCTCCAGGGTCTTCAGCGATTGGAATACCGTGGATATGATTCGGCCGGCGTGGCGTTGACCGCGCCCGGCATGGACCATGTGGCGGTGCGTAAGAAGGCCGGACGTCTGGCCAACCTGGTGCAGGACATCGAACGTGATCCGATGCCGGACGCCACCGTGGGCATCGGCCATACGCGTTGGGCTACGAACGGCGTGCCGAACGACACTAACGCGCATCCGCACACGTCGCGTGACGGCAAGGTCGCCATCATCCACAACGGCATCATCGAAAACGCTTCCCAGCTTCGTCTCGACCTGCAGACGGAGGGCTATCGTTTCGTCTCCGAAACTGATACCGAGGTCGCGGCGAAGCTGCTGGGTAAGATCAGCGACAAGATCATCGAAGAGACCGGCAAGCCTGACCTGTTCAAGGCCGTCCGCCGTCTCGCACGCATGCTGGAAGGCGCGTTCACCATCCTCGCCACGGACGTGCGACAGCCGGACATCGTGGTTGGCGCCCGTCACGATTCGCCGCTGGTGGTCGGTCTTGGCGAAGGCGAGAACTTCCTCGGCTCCGACGTGGCCGCGTTCGTGGCCTACACCAAGCGCGCCATGGAAATCGACCAGGACCAGGCCGTGATGGTCTCCGCCGACAAGGTGGTCGTCTCCGACTTCATGGGCAACATCGTGGAACATCCGAAGACCTACACCGTGGATTGGGATGCCTCGGCTGCCGAAAAAGGCGGCTGGGACTCCTTCATGGACAAGGAGATCCACGAGGATCCGGCCGCCGTGCAGCGCACCCTGCTGGGACGCCTCGACAAGGATGGCAACATCAACCTTGATGAGATCCGCATAGACGAGCATGAGGTCAAGGCCATTGACAAGATCATCGTCATCGCCTGCGGCACCGCCGCATACGCGGGCATGGTGGCCAAGTACGCCATCGAGCATTGGGTGCGCATCCCCGTGGAGGTGGAGCTCGCGCACGAATTCCGCTACCGTGATCCGATACTCACGCCCCGCACACTGGTGGTGGCCATCTCCCAGTCCGGCGAGACCATGGACACGCTGATGGCGTTGCGTCACGCCCGTGAGCAGGGTTCCAAGGTGCTGGCCATCTGCAACACGCAGGGCGCATCCATTCCGCGCGAATCTGACGCGGTGCTCTACACCCATGCTGGTCCGGAAGTGGCGGTCGCGTCCACGAAGGCGTTCGTGGCGCAGATCACCGCCGCATACGTGCTCGGCCTGTATCTGGCCCAAGTCAAGGGTGCCATGTATCGAGACGAAATCGCCCAGACTTTGGAATCTCTGAAGGACATGCCCCGCAAGATCCAGTGGATTCTCGACACCCAGACCAAGACCGTGCAGGAAGCCGCCGAACAGATGGTGGATGCGAAATCGTTCCTGTTCCTCGGCCGCCATGTGGGCTATCCGGTGGCCATGGAAGGCGCGTTGAAGCTCAAGGAAATCGCCTACACGTTCACCGAAGGCTTCGCCGCGGGCGAACTGAAACATGGTCCGATCGCTTTGGTGGACGAAGGCGAACCGGTCGTATTCATCGTGCCGCCGGCGCGCGGCCGCAACGTGCTGCACTCCAAAGTCATCTCCGGCATCGAAGAGGTCAAGGCCCGTGGCGCCTACATCATCGCCGTGGCCGAGGAACACGATCCGGACGTGGAACGTTACGCCGACGTGGTCTTCTGGCGTCCCGCATGCCCGACGCTGATGAGCCCGCTGGTGGACGTGGTGCCGCTGCAGCTGTTCGCCATGGACATGGCCAAGCTCAAGAACTACGACGTCGACAAGCCGCGCAATCTCGCCAAGTCCGTCACCGTTGAGTAACGAACGCAGGCACCGGTACGTGCTCGAGGAACCTCATATTCCCTTCGAATATGAGGTTCTGTACGAGGACGAGAACATCATCGTCATCGACAAGCCGCATTTCCTCGCCACCACGCCACGCGGCATGTGGTATCGCGAAACCGCGCTGGTCCGGTTGTGCGAGCGGTACGACGAGCCGAACATCACGCCGGCGCACCGTTTGGACCGACTGACCGCAGGCGTCGTCGTGTTCGTACGTAATCCGTCTGCGCGAGGCGCGTACCAGATGCTGTTCCAAAATCGCAAAACCGTCAAAACCTACGAATGCCTGGCACCGCTCGCCCCGACGCAGCGGCCGCGATATGTAACGGCGGTGCGCATCGACCGGCACCTGCCGTTTCCGCTGGTACGCAGGTCGCATATCAACAAGGATCGCGGACGATTGCAGGCGTACGAAAGCGCCGACGTGCCCAACGCGGAAACGCTGATCGAACGGGGAAGCGGCATCCGCTTCGTTGCCGGCAGACCGTACGTGAATTACACGCTGCATCCGAAAACCGGCAAGACGCACCAGTTGCGCGTGCATATGAATTCGCTCGGACTGGCGATATTGGGCGACGATTTCTACCCGGACATCGTGCAGCGCGCGTACGACGACTTTTCGCAACCCTTGGAATTGGTGGCGCGCGAACTGCGATTCGATGACCCGCTCAACGGCGAGCCACGTCGATTCGTATCGCACGTGCCGTTGGGCGCGGGCTTATAGAAACCCACGATTTTGGACATTCCCCTATCTCGCCCGACACGCCCGATTATCATGGCGTTCTGTTGACTTGCCGGAGCGTTTCCGGCATCACGAGAGTAAGAGAGAACCATGGGTAAAATCTCGAAAGCCGTCCGCGGCGTCGCCGACATCTACAACGGCGCATCGCTGATCGTCCGTATCATCGTCGGCCTGATCATCGGCACCGTGCTGGCATTGACCATGCCCCACGTGACCTGGATCGGCGAATTCGGCACCCTGTTCGTGGCCGCGTTGAAGGCCGCGGCACCGATTCTGGTGTTCGTACTGGTGGCCAGCGCCCTTGCGCAGGGCACGTCGAAACTCGACCGCCGTTTCGGCACCGTGCTGTTCCTGTACCTGTTCACCACGTTCCTGGCAGCGGTCGTGGCCGTGCTGACCTCCCGTCTATTCCCGCAGACCCTGTCCTTGGGCAAGGCCGCCAAAGCCGACGTGGTGCCGCAAGGCCTTTCCGAAGTCATCCAGACGCTGCTGACCAACATCGTGGCCAATCCGATCCAGGCCATCATCGATGGCAACTACATCTGCATCCTGATGTGGGCCTGCCTGTTCGGACTCGCCATGAAGTCCATCGCCAACGAAAGCTCCAAAGCGTTCATGGCCAACGTGGCCGACGCCGTGTCCCAGGTGATCCGCTGGGTCATCAACCTCGCCCCGTTCGGCATCATGGGCCTCGTGTTCACTAACGTGGCCGACAACGGCCTGTCCGCATTCACCAAGTACGGCAGCCTGCTGCTCCTGCTCGTCGGCACCATGCTGCTCATGGTGCTCGTGTTCGGCCCGCTCGTCATCTTCATCTTCCTGCGCCGCAACCCGTACCCGCTGGTGCTTCGCTGTCTGCGTGAGAGCGGCCTGACCGCCTTTTTTACCCGCAGTTCCGCGGCCAACATCCCGGTCAATATGTCTCTGTGTGAGAAGCTCGGCCTGGATAAGGACATCTACTCCGTCTCTATTCCGCTTGGTGCGACTATCAACATGGACGGCGCGGCCATCACCATCACGATCATGACGCTGGCTGCGGCCAACACGCTGGGCATGGAGGTCTCTTTGCCCGCCGCCATCCTGCTGTCCATCATGTCGGCACTGGGCGCGTGCGGTGCCTCCGGCGTTGCGGGCGGTTCGCTGCTGCTGATTCCTATGGCCTGCTCGCTGTTCGGCATCTCCAATGACATTGCGATGCAGGTCGTTGGTGTCGGCTTTATCATTGGTGTCATCCAGGATTCGGTCGAGACGGCGCTGAACTCCGCTGGCGACGTTGAGTTTGCCGCTACCGCCGAGTATCACCAATGGCTGAAGGAGGGCAAGCCCCTGCCGGATTTCATGGCGTAAAGCGGATGTAAAATCGTACAGCCCCGGTTCCGGTGCAGGACCGGGGCTGTTGCTGTATCTATAGCAGAAAAGCGCGAACCGCCAGCGCCGCAGGGGGGTGCTTGTCATCCCAAACAAATCACTAAAACAAAAAATCCCCGAACAAACGTTCGAGGATTTTGGTGCGGATGAAGGGATTTGAACCCACACTCTTTTAAGGGAACTAGAACCTGAATCTAGCGCGTCTGCCAGTTCCGCCACATCCGCTTATTTTGTTTGGCCGCCTCACCGGCGACGAATATTATTATAACCAAGTATCCCCCTTTTGTCAACACTTTTTGAAAGTTTTTTTATTATTTTATCCCTTTTTAGTTTCGTCAAAATGCAGTTCGTTTCATCGTCATTTATTTCCCATATCTTACAAAGTTTTTCCTGTTTTTGTTTCCCGAACTCCCCTTTTTTCATCCGAAATTCCTCTTTCCAAAAGAAAAACACAAAATTTCCTTTGTGATTTTTTTCAAAAAAGAGTAGCGATATTTTTCTTTTCTCCGTAAAAGGTTGACTTTTATAAGGCTGCGGAACGGTCAATCCCGTTCCCTACAGCATTTTTTCAGCATGTGGCTAATGATACAGTGCCCTATCGTGCTTTTCATCCGCGGATGGATTTCAAAGTTTTATTTTAGGCAACACCGCACAATTCCCGCCTGACGGCTTAAGCACCGCTCCGGCGGCTGCGGCACGGCATCTGCGTTGCCAAAATGC
>OHUJ01001023.1_pt1 | contig 10717 bp, 10 predicted proteins | sample 1579241 | NCBI WGS metagenome assembly OHUJ01 (sample SAMEA3882547, study PRJEB24775) | human gut metagenome | biome: human-associated habitat; feature: intestine environment; material: feces | place: Netherlands | collected 2009/2010
TTAACATCAAATGCAGGCATGGGAACATACACAATCTCCCTTGATGGTAAAGTACTTGGCACGGTTACTCGAAAAGTATCATTAAAAATGAAACTGGAGCTCAACCTTAACGGTTGGCACATGGATGGTGATTTTTTATATCATAATATTACCGTAACTGATATAAACGGAAATCAAATCATGAAGTCCAATAAGGCATTTTCCGCTTCGCGCGAAAGCTATGTGATTCAGATGGCTAATCGCCAACATGAGATTATTTGCCTGCTTTTAGTAATGGCTGTTGAGATTATACTTCACGGCAATGAATAGCCAAGCCGGAGCAATATCGGTCCGTCATCATTTTTCCCTATAAAAATTTCAACCCCCGCCACCATAGCGGGGGTTTTAATTTCAATCCGGGGCATCCCTTTCCCCCCTCTCACAGCACCACCCGCAGCACAAAGCGATCCCCCTCCACGGAGAACTGGCAGTTGCCGTGCAGCTTTTCCGCCACGTAGCGGATGCTTTGGGTACCGAAGCCGTGCCCCTCGGCATGGGAAACCGGCATCCCGTTTCGCAATTCGGGCGGCTCCGCAAAGGTATTTTTCACCGAAAGCAGCAGCTTTTCCTCCCGCATCCGCAGGTCCAGCTCGATGCTTCTCCGCTCCGGCGGCAGCTTTTCCACCGCATGGACGGCATTTTCCAGCGCATTGGAAAGGATGGCCGTCAGGTCCACGTCGGAATAGGGCAGCCGCTCCGGCACCTGCACCGTGCATTTATACTCGATGTTCCGTCCGGTGATGCGGTCGGCATAGGAGGACAGAATAAGGTTGATGCTCTCATTTTTGCAGTAACGGCGGGTCGCCGTCCGGTCGGTCGTGGAAATGATCTCGCCGATGAATGCCAGCGCCTTTTCGGTCTCGTTATTCTCTATCAGGCCGGAAAGATTGGTGAGAAAATGCCGCATATCATGCCGCAGCAGCGAAACGGTGTATTCCGACCGCCGCAGCGCCGCAATCTCCTTTTCGGACTGGGCACGCTTCATCTCCATCAGCTGGCCGCGCTGCTCCGCCTCCCGCTTTTCCTCGTACTGCTTGAAGTACATAAACAAAAACAGGATATAAGCGATGCACAGCACAAATCCCAGAAATTCCGCAATGACCGCCCGGCCGGAATACAGCAGCTCGGTATAAACATTGGTGGCGTAATCGTACAGATAATAGACCAGCGGCATCAGCCCCAGGATGGCAATATCCTTGGTGGGCTTCGCCAAAAGCTGCGCTGCGGCATCGGAAACATACCGGATAAACAGATAGAACACCAGCGCCGTCACCGCAGTGCGCACCGCATAGTAGACCCATTTTTCATCGGTAAGGCTGACCGCCACCAGCCCCACCCATTTGCTCACCTGGCAGCACAGGTAGGCCGTCAGCACCGAAAGGGCGCAGTGCGCCATCCGGTATTTATAGTACAGGTGCAAAAAAATGACCAGCGGCAGGTGGATGATCAGGGGGTAGATCCTCTGGGTGCCGGCTTCCCCCCACAGCAGGTTGCTGATGATGCACAGCACCCCCGATGCGGCGGAAAACCACAGCAGCGTCAGCACGTTGCGGCGGTCCATGCGGATGCCCAGAAAGGCAGCCGAAATATACACGCCGAACAGCAGCGTGGTGGCATTATGCAGGATATACAGCACGTTTTCCGGCATCGGTTCCTCCCCTTTTTCTATTCCTCACGGAACATCTGCGCAAAGTACGCCTCCTGAAAGGCCTTTGCATAGCCCCGGGCAATGGGCACGCAGCGCCCGGAACGCATTATGATCTCGGTACTGTTGAAGTGGTCCACATTCGGCAGGTAAACCAGGTAGCTGCGGTGGCACTTGAAAAACCCGTCTTCACTCACCAGCTTATCCTCCAGGGAATGCAGCGGCTCGGGGGTATCCACCTCCCGCCCCGTCCGCAGGTGGAATACCACCCGCTTATTCTGCGCCTCGGCATATTCCACATCCCCGAAGTACAGCTTCTGGAACCCGAAGGAGGTTTTCAGCACCATGTTTTTCGGCTCGGCGCACAGCATCTGGCAGCAGGCGTCCAGCGCCTCCCGCAGGCGGTCGTAGCTCACCGGCTTCAAAAGATAATCCTGCGCCCTGACCCCATAGGACTCCAGCGCGAATTCCGGCGAGGAGGTCAAAAAGATGAGCTTCACCGCCGTATCCTGCGCCCGCAGCTCTCGGGCGGTATCCATCCCGTTCAGCAGCGGCATCACAATATCCAAAATGACGATATCCATATGGGAGGCGGCATTTCGGGCAATCAGATCATCCCCGTTATTGAAGGGCAGCAGCTCCACCTCCACCCTGCTGTAATCCGCCCAAAGACGAACCATATGCATCAAAAGCTGCAGGTATTCTTTATCATCATCACACAGCCCAATCCGAAGCATCTCGTCACCTCCCGTTATTATCAGTTCTATTCTATTTTATTACTGCCCGTTTTGCAACCGTTCCCTTTTACATTTCACGCCGAAAAACGAACATTTCACGCCTTTTCTGTGCTCTTTTTCCGTTTCATGCTACAATGTATTCGATAATTACCTGCAAAACCGCCCGAGCGAATGGATGGAGGGACCCGATCGTGAAGAAAAAACTCTTGTGTCTGCTGCTGGCATTGCTGCTGGTGCTGCCCCTTGCGGCGTGCGGGGATGACCCCGATGCCCCCGACCGTCACCTTGATATCGATGTGGAAAGCGGCGCCTGGAGCATCTACTGGTACCTTTGCGGCAGCGACCTTGAAACCAACTACGGCTGCGCCACGCAGGACCTCATGGAGCTGATGGAGGTCACCCTGCCGGAAAATGTCCGTGTGGTCATCCAGACCGGCGGCGCCAAGGAATGGCAGAACAATGTGGTCAATGCCGATATCCTGCAGCGGTATGTCTATGACAGCACCGGGCTCACCCTGGTGGATGAGCTGCCCCCCGCCAGCATGGGCGATACCGCCACCCTTACCGATTTCCTGCGCTTCTGCAAGACCTATTATCCCGCCGAACACACCGCCGTCCTGTTCTGGAACCACGGCGGCGGCTCGGTCAACGGGGCAGCCTTTGATGAGCGCTACTACTTTGACTCCCTCACGCTGGATGAAATGCGCACCGCCTTTGGCCGGGTGTGGCCGGGCGATGAAGCCGACCCTCCCCTGGAGCTGGTGGGCTTTGATACCTGCCTGATGGCCACCGTGGATGTGGTGGATACCTTTGTCGGAACGGCACGCTATCTCGTGGCCTCCGAGGAGGTGGAGCCGGGCAACGGCTGGAACTACACTGGCTGGGCGGGCGCCCTTGCGGAGGACCCCACTATGGACGGCGCCGAGCTGGGACGGATCATCTGCGATACCTACTACGCCGGCTGTGAGGCGGTGGGTACCCAGAATAAGGCCACCCTTTCCCTCACCGACCTGACCCGCTGCGGCCCGCTGCTGGAGGCCTATGAGGCCTTTGGCGCCGAAGCGCTGGCGGAGGCCTGCGAGGACCCCTCCTTCTTCTCCCGGTTTGCCCGTATCGCCGCGCAAAGCGAAAACTACGGCGGCAACACCCGTGAGCAGGGCTACACCAATATGGTGGACCTGGGCCACATGGCCCGCCAGAGCACCGGCCTGCTGCAAACCGCCGGTGACGTGCTGACTGCGCTGGAGGACTGCGTGCTGTACCGGGTGAACGGCCCCTACCGTGCCGAAGCCACCGGGCTTTCCTGCTACTATTCCTATAATGGCGACCTTGATGACCTTTCCGGCTATGCCGCCGTGGGCGCAGGGGAAGCCTTCAAGTACTTCTATTCCTACGAGCTGACCGGGGAGCTGGACCATGCCGGGATGCAGTACATCGCCGACCTGAACTACCACGAGCTGCCCGACGTCCCGAACCTGATGACCACCGAATGGGACGGCATGCCGCTGCAGGTGGATGAGAACGGCGTATCCTCCCTCACGCTGGGGCCAGAGGCCGACAGCGTCCTTGCGGGCATCGGCTTTTCGCTTTATTTCCTCGATGACAGCAGCGACATCATGCTGCTTCTGGGCACCGATAACGACATGAACGCCGACTGGGAAAACGGCATCTTTACCGATAACTTCCGGGGCGTATGGGGCAGCATCGATGGGCACCTTGTCTATATGGAGCTGTGCTTCGAGGGCGGCGACTACAACCTCTACTCCATCCCCATCCTGCTGGGCGAAGACCCCTACAACCTGCAGGTCGCCTATGATTTCAACACCGAGGAATGGAGCATCCTCGGCGCCCGCCCCGGCATCGGGGAGTCGGGTATGTCCGATAAGGAGCTGCGCCTGCTGCAGCCGGGGGAAGTGGTGACCACCGTGTAGTACTACTCCACCATTTCCGGCGATGACGGCACCGAGGCCTACACTGCGGAGGAATTCACCGTCACCGCGCAGACCTCCTTCTATGAGATCCCGCTGCCCAACGGCCGCTACGGCATGGTATTTGAAATGCGGGACGCCATGGGGCACTACGCCTACACCGAGCCGGTATTCTTCCTGTGCGATGGCGGCGAGATTTCCACCCTGCTGTACAACTGACACCGTTATAGACCGCACTCCGCGGTTTATATAAAAGAAAAATTTTTTGGAGGAACCAAACCATGAACAAGAAACTGCTTGCAATCCTGTTGGCTGCTGTAATGATGCTGGCGCTGGCCGCCTGCGGCGATGAGCCCGCCCCCACCCCCGATCCCGATCCCACCCCCGCAGTGACCCCCGAAGGCGGCGATGAGCCCCAGAGCGTCCTGACCATGTTCACCTTTATGGATGCCACTCCCGAACTCGTTGACACTTCCTGGTCCTTTATCGGCGGCTGCGTTGATGGCAAAATGATGACCGAGGATGAGGTCGCTGCTGCCTTGAGCCAGCTGGACGACTACTATATGTTCTACTTCAATGATGAGTCCACCGTCACCCTGTATGAGGGCGCCGATACCGCTACCACCGGCACCTATTCCGCCGCTAACGAAACCACCGTTAAGATCGAGGTCGGCGGCGTGACCTATGCTGCTGTCTTTGCCGAGGGCGAGAACGGCCCCATCATGGTCGCCCTGCTCAATTCCACCGGCACCAACGCCCTGATCTTCGAGATGGTCGTTGAGGGCTGATCCCCGAAAACCGCATAAAAATTCGGGCAGGAGGCAGATGCTTCCTGTCCGTCTTTTTTCTGTACCGCCCATGCCGCGCCCCGATCCCGGGCGCCCCATCCGCTTTTCAGGGTCGCCCTTCGCTCCGGGCAACCCTTTCCCGCTGCGGGGCGCCCTGCCGTCAGCGTCCCTCCCGTTCGGCCTGCCTGCGGGAAAATTCACACCCGCAGTAGGGCTGGCGGTACAGGCCGTATTCTTTTGAAAGTGCGATCGACCGCTGATACCCGCCCTTTTTCTTAAAGTCGGAGGGCAGATATTCCACCCCGTACCGCGCCGCCGTCTCCGCCCCGATGGCATTGAGCAGCGGGGCGTTTTTGTGCGGGCTTACCGTCAGCGTGGTGGCAAAGTGCAAAAACCCGTTTGCCCGGGCATAGGCCGCCGTCCGCCCCAGCCGCAGCCGGAAGCAGCGCTCACAGCGGCTGCCCCCCTCGGGGGCGTCCTCCAGCCCGGCCGCCGCCCGCAGGAATTCCTCCGGGGAAATATCGTCCTCCACCACCGTTACATCCCCGCAAAAGGGCGCCTCGGCACACAGCCGGCGCAGCTCCGCCAGCCGCTTTTGGTACTCCGCCGGGTCGGTGATATTGGGATTGGAGAAAAACAGCGTAATGGTAAAATACCGGGTCAGGTACTCCAGCACATAGCTGGAGCAGGGGGCGCAGCAGGCGTGCAGCAGCAGCGGGGGGCGGCCCTCCCCGCACAGCCGTGCAATCGCCCGTTCGGTCTCCTGTTGGAAATTCACCTTTTCCATCCCGTTGCCCCCTTTCATTTCCCCTATTATGCCACACCCGCCGCCAAAAGAAAAGAGGGAGCGCCGCAGCGTCCCTCTTTCCGGTTATTCTTTGTGGCAGGAGCCCGACATCGCACAGTGGGCACAGTTACAGCCGCAGGAGGATTTTCCTTTTTTCTTGTCCTTTACCAGTTTAACGATAATCAATACAACTATGAGGAGCAATCCGGTAGAGATCAGAATTGTCGCTAAATTCTCTGTAATCCATGTAAACATAAGTCAAACTCCTTTCCATTTGGTAATGTGCTTGATAATGAAGGATTATTGATTATTTCACCTTTACGGTGCCGGTCAGCTTGGTCGCCTCCTTATAGGGGCGTACCAGCATGTAGATGATAGCAGCGAGTACGATGACCGCAGCGATCACACCAATGATATTGGCATTGCCGGTGAACAGGCCGCCGAACTGGTTGATCATCAGGGCTACCGCATAGGCAAACCCGCACTGATAACCGATAGCGAACCAGGTCCACTTGGGGTTGTTCATCTCACGCTTGATAGCACCGATGGCCGCAAAGCAGGGGGCGCACAGCAGGTTGAATACCAAAAAGCTGTACCCGGTAATGCCGGTAAAGGCTGCCGCCAGCGCCTGATAAACCGTCCCGCTGCCGCCGCTGTACAGTACGCCCAGCGTCCCGACGATATTCTCCTTCGCAACCAACCCGGTGATGGAGGCAACGGTCGCCTGCCAGTTGCCCCAGCCGAGGGGCGCAAAGATCCAGGCGATGGCGCCGCCGATTCTTGCCAGAATGGAAAGGCTGATCTGATCCTCCTCCAGCATGGCGAACTGCCCGTCCACCCAGCCGAAGCGGGAGGTGAACCATACAAAGATGGTGGAAAGCAGGATGATGGTACCGGCCTTTTTGATGAAGGACCAGCCGCGCTCCCACATGGAACGCAGGACATTCCCCACGGTGGGCCAGTGGTAGGCGGGCAGCTCCATTACAAAGGGGGCGGGGTCGCCCGCAAACATCCGGGTCTTTTTCAGCATGATGCCGGAAATGATGATGGCCGCCATGCCGATGAAATAAGCGGAGGTGGAAACCCATGCGCTGCCGCCGAACAAAGCACCTGCGATCATCCCGATGAAGGGCACCTTGGCGCCGCAGGGGATGAAGGTGGTGGTCATAATGGTCATCCGGCGGTCCCGTTCATTTTCGATGGTACGGGAGGCCATAATGCCGGGGATGCCGCAGCCGGTGCCGATCAGCATGGGGATAAAGGATTTACCGGAAAGCCCGAACTTGCGGAAGATGCGGTCCAGCACAAAGGCGATGCGTGCCATATAGCCGCAGGCCTCCAAAAATGCCAGCATCAGGAACAGCACCAGCATCTGCGGCACAAAGCCCAGCACCGCACCGACGCCCGCCACAATGCCATCCAAAACCAAGCCGGAGAGCCAGTCGGCGGTACCGGCCTTCTCCAGAGCATTCCCCACTAAAACAGGGACGCCGGGTACCCATATGCCGTAATCAGCGGGGTCGGGCTCCTCCCCGATCCTCTCGATGGTCGCCTTGGCCTTTTCGTAGTCTACCATGGTCGCCTTTTTGGTGGTGATCGCCAGCGTTTCCTCGTTTTCCACCTCATAGGTAAAGGTGCCATCTGCGGCCAGAGAGCCATTTTCTTCGATGTAGGCATCATAGCCGTCCACGATCAGCGAAGCATCGCCGTATTCCTCGGCCAGCTTCCCGTATCCGCCGTCGATGCCCAGCAGGTGCCAGCCATCGCCGAACAGCCCGTCATTGGCCCAGTCGGTCGCGGGGGCGCCCACGCCCACCATGGCCACCCAGTAAACGATAAACATCACCGCAGCAAAGATGGGCAGTCCCAGCCAACGGTTGGTCACTATGCGGTCGATGCGGTCGGAGGTGGAAAGGCCGCCGTGGTTCTTTTTCTTGTAGCACGCCTTGATGCCCTCGCCGATGTAAACATATCTTTCATTGGTGATGATGGACTCGGCATCGTCGTCCAGCTCGGCCTCCACCGCCTTGATATCATTTTCAATGTGCTCCAGCACGCCCTTATCGATATTGAGCGCCGCCAGCACCTTATCGTCCCGTTCAAAAATCTTGATGGCGTACCACCGCTGCTGCTCCTCCGGCATATCATGCACGGCCGCCTCCTCGATATGCGCCAGTGCGTGCTCCACGCTGCCGGAGAAGGTATGCTGCGGGACGGTTTTGCCGTTGCGGGCGGCGTCCACGGCAGCCTCTGCGGCGGCCATAATGCCGGTTCCCTTCAGCGCGGAGATCTCCACCACCCTGCAGCCCAGCTGCCGGGAAAGCTCCTCCACGTTGATCTTATCGCCGTTCTTCTTCACGATGTCCATCATATTGATGGCCACCACCACCGGAATCCCCAGCTCGGTCAGCTGGGTGGTGAGGTACAGGTTGCGCTCCAGGTTGGTGCCGTCCACGATATTGAGGATGGCATCGGGGCGCTCGCCCAGCAGGTAGTTCCGGGCCACCACCTCCTCCAAAGTATAAGGAGAAAGGGAATAGATGCCGGGCAGGTCGGTGATGGTCACACCCTCGTGCTTTTTCAGCCGGCCTTCCTTCTTTTCCACCGTTACGCCGGGCCAGTTGCCCACAAACTGGTTGGAGCCGGTCAGTGCGTTAAAAAGCGTCGTTTTGCCGCTATTGGGGTTGCCGGCCAGTGCTATTCTGATATTCATGCGTTCTCGCCTCTCTTTCTGTCTTTTGGTTAGCATTCACTAACCGTATGCCGTTAAAAATGCGGGGGGCCGCCCCGCCGGGATCATTCCACCTCTATCTGTCCGGCGTCCGCCTTCCGCAGGGAAAGCTCATACCCGCGCACCGTCACCTCAATGGGGTCGCCCAGCGGCGCCACCTTGCGGATATACACCTCCACGCCCTTGGTGAGTCCCATATCCATTATGCGCCGCTTAATGGCGCCTTCTCCGTGGATCTTGACCACCCGGACCGTCTCACCGATCTTTGCCTCTTTCAGATTTTTCATCCTCGAACCCTCCTTCTTATTGGTCTGTTTTGCTTTCTTTCTGTGTAAAATGGCCCCTGCTCCTCCGCCACGGCGGGCGCCCCTCCGCTTGACTCGTGCTGACCCTGCGTTTCACTCCGGGCAGCCCTCCCCGCTGCGGCGCGCCCGCCTTTCCCCACCGGGTCTGCCGACCCGCCGGGGTTCCATGCAGGCGTTATTTTTACAAACGAACATAAACCCGGCAAAACGGACGTATTGCAGAGCGGGGCGGTCATATGCTATAATACCATCGGGCGGGGAACCGCCGAACGCAGGAAAGGAGAGAACTGCCGATGAATGACATTCAGGTTTTTCTGGCAACCTATGCCCAACCCATCATCTGGCTGGCGGTCGCGCTGGTTATGCTCATCGCGGAGGCCGCTACGGTGCAGATGGTGAGCATCTGGTTCTGCCTGGGGGCGGTGGCTGCGGCCATTGCCGCCATACTGGGCGGGAACGTCCCGGTGCAGGTGGTGGTATTCGTGGTCGTTTCCGGGCTGACGCTGGCCTTTACCCGCAAGTTCGTCAAAAAGGTGCTGCGTGTGAAAAAGACCCCTACCAATGCCGATAGCGTGATCGGCGCCATCGGGCAGGTGACCGAGCCCATCGACGATGAGGCCGGCACCGGACGCATCAAGGTGGAGGGCATGGACTGGAGCGCCCGCACCACCGACGGCAGTAAGCTGCCGGAGGGCGTAAAGGTAAAGGTAAAAGCAATCGCAGGTGTTAAACTGATGGTTTCCCCCATCAGAGAAAAGGAGGACTGATATTATGTGGCTGATTATTGTTCTGGTTGTGCTGGTGATCCTTTTGCTGGTGACCAATATCCGGGTGGTCCCGCAGGCGACCGAGTTCGTTATTGAACGGCTGGGTACCTACTACACCACCTGGGAGACCGGTCTGCACCTGAAGGTGCCGCTGGTGGACCGAGTGGCGAAGCGCATCTCGCTGAAGGAGCAGGTGATGGACTTTGCGCCGCAGCCGGTGATCACCAAGGATAACGTCACCATGCAGATCGATACCATCGTGTTCTACCAGGTGACCGATGCCAAGCTGTATACCTACGGCGTGGAGCGTCCCATTCTCGCCATCGAGAGCCTGACCGCTACCACCCTGCGTAATATCATCGGTGATATGGAGCTGGACCACACCCTGACCTCCCGTGACGTCATCAACAGCCGCATTACCGCCGCCCTGGACCAGGCGACCGATAAGTGGGGCATCAAGGTGAACCGTGTGGAGCTCAAGAATATCGTTCCGCCGCGTGATATCCAGGACGCCATGGAGAAGCAGATGCGTGCCGAGCGTGAGCGCCGTGAGGCGATCCTGCGCGCCGAGGGTGAAAAGCGCAGCCAGATCCTCATCGCCGAGGGTAAGAAGGAAAGCCAGATCCTCAACGCCGAGGCCGAAAAGCAGGCTGCTATCCTGCTGGCGGAGGCCGAGAAGGAGAAGAAGATCCGCGAGGGCCAGGGCGAAGCCGAGTCCATTATGCTGGTACAGCGGGCGCAGGCCGATGCCATCCGCCTGCTGAACGAGGCCAGCCCCAGCCGGGAAGTGCTGACGCTGAAGGCCTACGAGAGCTTTATGAAGGCGGCCGACGGTCAGGCGACCAAGATCATCATTCCCAGCGAGATCCAGGGCATGGCGGGTCTGGCCGCTTCGGTCAAGGAGCTTGTCAAGGAATAACCCGAAATTTTAGTAAAAGCGCTGTCCCCTGCGGGATGGCGCTTTTTTCCGGTCTGTGGTATAATGGGGGC
>OHUJ01001033.1_pt1 | contig 10666 bp, 10 predicted proteins | sample 1579241 | NCBI WGS metagenome assembly OHUJ01 (sample SAMEA3882547, study PRJEB24775) | human gut metagenome | biome: human-associated habitat; feature: intestine environment; material: feces | place: Netherlands | collected 2009/2010
CTTGCCGCTCAGGCTGCCCTTAACGAGAGCGCCGTTATAGGTAACCAGCGGCACATCCAAGCCCAGCTTTTGCGCATAGGGACGCACGGAAACGTACATTCTGCCCGTGGCAATCAAAAAAATCTTGCCTGCGTCCAGCGCCTTTCTAATAGCTGCCTCGTTACGCGGAGAAATCTGGCAGTCCTTATTCAAAAGTGTATCGTCCATATCGCTGGCAATCAGCTTAATTTCCATGCTCCATCTGCTCCTTTAACATCAACTTATCCAAAAATATAGCTGCTGCCGGATAAAGCAGCAAAAGAAAAATACCGTGCATAATGCCAAAGTTAAGGTCATAACCCGGCAGCATCCGGCAAACAGTTACGGCACCCTCCAGGGAGAAGGCAGCCATCACCAGCATAGCCTTCAGGGAGTCATTTCTGCGTTTGGCCAGCTCCTGCAGCCTCGTCAGCAAAAACTGCTTGTCGACAATAACATGCATCAGCTTCAAGCCCAGGCACATAAAAGCACCCTCGATAAAGGAGCCTGCCACAAGACCGCCCAGGGTAACAACCTGCAGCATACCTGTTACATATTCACATAGGAAAAAAATGACGCTCAGCGTCAGCCACATTGTAGCTAAATTATACATTGTTTTCTTCAAATTAATCACCAAGATACATTATAACACAGACAGCCGTCAAATTACACCAGGCGTCTGATATTTTATGATGCTCTTAAGCATATTTTGCAAGTATTTCTGCATATTTTGTGGTAAAATAAATTTATTAACGTAATCAGACAGCATTGTCTGTACGAAAGGAGCAGTTTATATGAAGCGCAGTGATAAATTCCGCCAGGCTAACCGCGAAGCTCTGGCTACCGTTATCGCCACCATCGCCGTCATCATCTTCTGGTGCTTGGCAGGCTTTGGACTTGCAGACAGCGATATTACCTTTTGGCATACACCTCTTTGGGTTTGGGGCGGTTGCGTAGGCACCTGGCTCTTTGCCATCGCCGTTACCGTTTTCCTGACGAAGAAGGTTTTTGTCAACTTTGATTTGGATGACAGCACGGAGGATAAGCAGCATGAGTAGTATTTTAAATATTTTACCAGCACTGGCCTTTCTGCTGATTCTGTTGAGCATCAGCGCCTATATCCAGCGTACCTCCAAGGAAAACAGGCAAAAGGATTTTGCCAAGGATTACTTCATCGGCGGCCGTACTCTCGGCGGCTTTGTACTGGCTATGACCACCGCTGCCACCTACAGCAGCGTAAGCACTTTCGTCGGTGGTCCGGGCGTAGCCTGGGTTATTGGCTACGGCTGGCTGTACATGGCCATCGTGCAGGTAGTCGTTATCTTCCTCGTTTTAGGCGTGTTTGGCAAAAAGATTGCCCTGATTGCGCGTGAGATTGACGCCGTAACTGTCATTGACGTGCTGCGTGCCCGCTATCATTCCGACTTTCTGGCGAACATGGCCGCCGTTGTCATTGTCGCCTTCTTCTGCGCCACCATGGTGGCACAGTTCGTCGGCGCTGCCAAGCTCTTCGAAGCAGTAACCGGCTTTTCCTACCTCACCGGCCTCACGATGTTCGGCCTGATTGTTGTCATTTACACCACCATCGGTGGTTTTAAGGGTGTTGCCGTTACTGACGCCTGCTGCGCCATCGCCATGATTGTCGGCCTGTGCATTCTCATGGGCGGCATGATGCACGCAGGCGGCGGCTTCAACAAAATAATTAGCTACATCAGCACGCAGCACCCCGCGGCAAAATGCCGATTTCGCTTTACATCAGCCAATGGCTGCTCGTCGGCATCTGTACGCTGTCGCTGCCGCAGTCTGTTGTCCGCGGCATCAGCTACAAGGATACCAAGGCGCTACATAACGCTATGATTATCGGTACTGTCGTAATCGGTGCTATGACACTGGTCGCAACCTGGATAGGTGTCATCAGCAAAGGTGTTCTGACTGCGCCCATCACAGCCTACGGCAACAGCGTTGATAACATCATGCCTATCGCCATCGTGCACAGCCTCACACCCTTCTGGGCCGGTGTCATCATCATCGGCCCCATTGCAGCAACCATTTCCACGGTTTCCTCGCTGCTGCTTTCCTCGTCCTCATCTATCGTCAAGGACGTTTACATGAACATCAAGGGCAAGCGCGAAGAACAGCTCAGCAATAACCAAATTCGCCTCTACAGCCTGGGCGCAACAATTATCCTCGGCCTTTTTGTTTATGCCATCGCCATCAAACCGCCAAGTGTTATCTGGCAGATTAACATGTTTGCCTTCGGCGGTCTGGAAACAGCCTTCTTCTGGGTGCTGATTTTCGGCCTCTTCTGGCCCAAGGCCAACAAATGCGGCGCTATTGCAGCCATGGGCGGCGGTGTAATCATCTACTGCCTGGCCATGGTCTTAAAAATCAAGGTGCTCGACCTGCACCAGATAGTGCTTGGCATCGGCCTTTCCCTACTGTGCTTCTTCATCGGCAACAGCTTCGGCAAAACAGTCGATGAAAAAACACTGCGCATCTTCTTCCCCGAAAAATTCGACGACGAAAAATAAATAAAGCCGCATATTATTCCAATATCAAAAAATCAAAATCTCTGCTTATGGTGTTTGCAAGCACCTTGGCAGAGATTTTTTATGCTCTGTTTTCTTTATAAAATTAAGTATCCGACAATATTTGCCATGTTTTTCTTGTATTCGACAGACACTGCTGATTCACTTGCTCATAAATAAAATTTTTTCAACGCTGACACTCCTGTCTTTTATATCCGCCTCATTCTTATTTACAAAAAGGACAAGTAGTTTTCATTAAGTAATCATAATTATCTATTGACGTAGAATGTTATTTTCTGCTATCTTAAAAGTATAAGCAGTTCTCAGCCACTCACCCCACGATGCAGGAAGGAGCGTGCCGTCATGCTAAAAAAATCTGTCATTATTCTCGCAGGAATGTTGCTTTTAATTACCAGCTGCTTTGCCAACACACGTATGCAGCAATCTGCTAAGCAACAAGCAATCCCAAAGGTCAAGGAGGTCACAATTATGGATTTTTCCCAAGAAAAAGAAAATGTTATCTATCTTGCAGGCGGCTGCTTCTGGGGACTGGAAAAGCTGATGCAATCCATACCGGGCGTAATCGATGCCCAAAGCGGTTATGCCAACGGCACAGGCAAAGCAGATGCCAAGTATCAGACAATTTTGGGCGGGAAAACCGGTTTTCGCGAAACCGTGCGTGTTGAATACGATCCGGCAAAGGTAAGTCTTGACCATCTGCTCTTGGCATATTTTTACGTCATTGACCCAACAGTCCTCAACAAGCAGGGTAATGATACCGGAACACAATACCAAACAGGCATCTACTATACCAATACACAAGCGCAGGCTGTCGTAGAACGTATCGTGGAACTGGAACGCGGTCGTCATAAGGTATTTGCAGTCGAAGTCGGACCACTGAAAAACTATTATCCGGCAGAAGAATATCATCAGAACTATCTTGATAAAAATCCTGGCGGATACTGCCATATATCGCCTGCTAAAATCAAGCTGCTCAGTACCTTGAAAATTGATGCCGGTGCCTACAAAAAACCTGCTGCCGAAACTATACGCGATAAGCTTACCGCAGAACAATTTCAGGTAACACAGCAAAACGGTACCGAACTACCGTTCCGCAACGAATTCTGGGATAAATTTGCCAAAGGCATTTATGTTGATATCGTAACCGGCGAACCACTCTTTTCTTCAACCGACAAATATCAGAGCAGCTGCGGCTGGCCCGCCTTTACCAAGCCTATTGAAGCACCTTTGCTAGTAGAACGCAAAGATACAAGCCATGGTATGGTACGCACCGAGGTGCGCAGCCGCAGCGGCGATTCGCATTTAGGCCATGTTTTCACCGGTGACCACGAATCACCCAACGGTGTACGTTACTGCATCAACAGTGCTTCCCTGCGCTTTATCCCCTACGAACAGATGGAAGCCGAAGGCTATGGCTATCTGCTGTATCTTTTCAAATAATACTCTCTAACATAAAACACCCTGTGCATTGCCAACGGCAATACGCAGGGTGTTTTTCATTGCTTATCCAAAGCTCACTCAAATTCCTTATAGATACCTTCCTCGCGACGTCTGGTTGCCGTTTTGGAAATATATGTACCATGAACAATATTGGTAAGCTTCTTCTTCGCTAAAATCTTTTGAATGTAATCAAGATGCGGGCATGGCGGCTTATGCGAATTATCCGATACCATGCAGGTAGAAAGATGCACGCAAATCTCCTGCCCCTCCTCCTTAAAGCGGCGCAGGCGCTTCGCCAGATTCTCCAGCTTAACCGTCAGCGCACCGCCGGAGCAGCCACCGCAGGTGAAGCTCATGTAATGCGTATCCTCTGGATAACCGGCAAACTTGCCATCACGGCTGTAAAAGGCGTGCGTACAGTTGTAGCCGCAGCAACGCTGCTGCACTGTATCACACTGGATAATTACTACCAGCTTGCTCATTTTATCATGCCTGCTGCTTTTAAAGCTGCATCAAGCTTAGCCTCAGCGGCAGCGCTGATAGGAGTCAGCGGCAGACGCGGAGCACCTGCTTCAATACCGGTAACCTTGGTAACTGCAGCCTTGATAGGAATCGGATTGCTTTCCACAAACATAGCCTTTGCCAGCGGCACCATAACCTTGTTGAGGTCAGCAGCATCTTTCACGCGGCCTTCGCTGTAAGCCTGCATCAATTGCTGCAGTATGTTGCCGTTGACATTGGCCAGAACGGAAATCAAGCCGCAGGCACCAACGGACAGGAACGGCAGAATCAGGCCGTCATCACCGCTGTAAATGGAGAAATCCTCCGGCAGTACACGATACAGCTCTGCAGTCTGTGCTACATTGCCTGCTGCCTCTTTAATAGCCACAATGTTGCTGAAATCTGCTGCAAGACGTGCAACAGTTTCCGGAGCAATGTTGCCGCCGGTACGTCCCGGAACATTATAAACGATAATCGGCAGCTTAGTAGCCTTTGCTACGGCTGCAAAATGCTGGTAATAGCCTTCCTGAGTAGGTTTGTTGTAGTACGGGCCAACTACGAGGACGCCATCTACACCGCAGGCTTCCATTTTCTTAACCAAATCAATAGTGCTGGCAGTACAGTTGGTGCCTGCACCGGCAACAATCTTGGCACGGCCGTTGACACGTGCAACGATGGTCTGCATGAATTTAATTTTTTCATCCATGTCCATGGTTGCAGCTTCACCGGTAGAGCCTTCTACTACCAGTCCATCACTGCCGTTAGCCAGCAGCCATTCGGCAAAATCTGCACCGGCTTCATAATTGATGCTGCCATCAGCGTTGAACGGCGTAACCATAGCCGTTAATAATCTGCCAAAATACGGTTTTTTCATTGTAATTCCACCTCTTAAAACTAATAGAAACTAAAATTCTCTATGATATATTGTTTATTATCTAAATGATTTTATATTTTTTACGGCGTACTTCACGTACGTCGAGAAAACACAACAACGCAGGCGGTGCTTTATACACAGACTACACTACAGATTGAAGGCCTCATGCAATGCTTTGACAGCTTCCACCAAATGCTCCTCTTTTACAATCGCGGAAATCGTGGTATCGCTGTCCACAGTCTGCAGAATAGCGATATTGTGGCTGGCAAGCGCAGTTACAAAGGTAGCCATAATGCCGGGCACGCCACGCATAGCACTGCCGACAACGGAAACCTTACCGCAGCCCTCGTTCAGCGTATATTTAAAGCCGGTTGCATCAAGAACCTTGCAGGTGTGCTCTACGTCCGGAGAAAATACTGCAAACATTGCTTCCTTCTCGGACAGATTCAAGCAGCCTACGCTTATGCCTGCATCTGCCAAATCCTCGAACAGATTGCGGCCTGCAGTAATATCCTGCGGGTTCAGGTCAATGCGGAACTGTGCCAGATCATTAAGATGAGCAACGCCGCTGGCGCAGGATTCGTTAATCGCAATTTCGCCGCCGTTACCCTGACCGATGCGTTCGCTGGTAATCAAAGTGCCGGGAGCATCGCTGAAGGTAGATTTTACATACATGGGAATGTTGCTGCCCATAGCAATTTCCACGGCACGCGGATGAATAACCTTAGCGCCGTTCTGTGCCATCTGGCAAACCTCAGCATAAGAAATCTGCTGCAGGATATTAGCCTTCTCGACAATGCGCGGGTCGGCAGTCATAATGCCCTCAACGTCTGTATAAATTTCAACAAAATCAGCCTTAAGCGCAGCTCCCAGTGCAGCAGCAGAAGTATCGCTGCCACCGCGACCTAAGGTAGTAAATTTATAGTTGTTTTCCGTCATACCTTGGAAGCCGCAGACAACCGGAATGATGCCTGCCTCCAGCAGACGGATAAGACCGGAGGTATTGATGTTTTTGATGCGTGCGGCACCGAACTGGGAATCAGTGACGATGCCTGCCTGACCGCCGGTGAGCGCCATAGCGTTGATACCGAATTTTTGCAGAGTTGCTGCCATTACGCAGGAGGAAATGATTTCGCCGCAGCACATCATCATATCCATCTCGCGCACATTAACGGAAAGGTTAACGTCCTTCAGAGTACCGATAAGAGTATCAGTCGCGTAGGGCGCACCCTTGCGTCCCATAGCCGAAACAACTACTACCGGGGAGTAACCGTTGCGGATAGCCTGATGTACCTTGTTTTTAACTGCAACGCGGGCTTCCTCACTCGCGACGGAGGTGCCGCCGAATTTCTGTACAATGATTTTCATGTAAATTGCTCCTCATATGTTTAAATTAAAATGCAAAATGTACCGGATGCCGGAAAGGCTACGGCGTACAAACTGTACGCCGGGTAGTCTTTACACCGCAGAGGTGCATTATTATTTTTCTAACCAGCCGTTTTTAATCATAACCTCAGCAATCTGCAGAGTATTCAGCGCAGCGCCCTTACGAATCTGGTCGCCTACTACCCACAGGTTAAAGGTATTCGGGTTAGACTCATCTCGGCGCAGACGGCCAACGAAGCAGTCATATTTTTCCGAGGTATATAAAGGCATCGGATAAACCTGGTTGGCAGGATCATCCATCATCTGAACGCCGGGGAAAGCATCAATAGCAGCTGCCATATCCTTCAGCTCCAGATCATGCTCAAACTCAATGTTTACCGATTCGCTGTGGCTGCGGTATACAGGCACGCGCACGGTAGTAGCTGTGATGCGCATTTCGTCATCATGCATAATCTTTCTGGTTTCGTTGATCATCTTCATCTCTTCTTTGGTGTAGAGATTATCAAGGAAAACATCAATCTGCGGAATCAGGTTAAACGCAATCGGATAATGCTTCGGCAGACTTGCGGACGGAAGAATGTGTGCCTCCATCTCACGGCCCTCGCTGTAAGCCTTGGTCTGGTCGGTGAGCTCGTCAATGCCCTCCTTGCCGGCGCCGGAAACAGCCTGATAGGTAGAAACAACAATACGTTTAATGCGTGCCAGGTCATACAGCGGTTTCAATGCCATAACCATAATAATGGTAGAGCAGTTAGGATTGGCGATAATGCCCTTGTGCTTCAGGATGTCCTCGGGGTTAACCTCCGGCACAACCAGTGGCACTTCGGGATCCATACGGAAGGTGCTGGAGTTATCGATAACAACGGCACCAGCCTTTACAGCGTAGGGAGCGAACTCCTTGGAAACGCTGCCACCTGCGAACAGAGCGATATCAATGCCATCGAAGGAGTCCTTGGTAGCCTCCTGCACAGTATATGTTTTGCCCATAAATTCAATCTGCTTGCCTGCGCTGCGCTTGGAAGCCAGCAGACGCAGCTCGGCAAACGGGAAGTTTCTTTCTTCGATAAGCTTCAGAAATTCAGTACCAACAGCACCGGTAGCGCCCAAAATAGCAACGTTATACTTTTTCATAAAATTCTCCCCCTCACTATTTAGAGTAATTTATCTAAGCCGTATACCAGGCCTACTTGGTCAACAATTTTGCGGCAGCCAAGCGCAACGCCCGGCATGTAGCATTCGCGGTTAATCGGGTCGGTGCTGATTTTCAAAGTTTCGCCCTGACCGCCGAAGATAACCTCCTGGGAAGCAACGTACCCCGGCAAGCGGACACTGTGAATCTTCATGCCCTCGTAATCCGCACCGCGCGCACCTGCCATGGTTTCCTTTTCATCAGGATTGCCCTGCTGCATTGCCTTGCGCACCTCAGCAATCTTTTGTGCGGTGATAATAGCAGTACCGCTCGGAGCGTCCAGCTTATTATCGTGATGCTTCTCAATAATTTCTACATGTGGGAAATATTTGGCAGCCTCACACGCCAGCTTCATCATTACAACTGCGCCAAGTGCAAAGTTCGGAGCAATCAGCAGGCTGGTGTTGTGCTTGCGTGCCAGCTCATCAACCTCTTTTAAGTCTGCATCGCTGAAGCCTGTTGTGCCAACTACTGCATGCACGCCAAGCGGCAGCATTTTGCGCAGGTTGCCCATAACAACATCAGGACGGGTGAAGTCAACAACAACGTCCGGTTTGGCAGCTTCAATAGCAGCAACCAGGTCAGTCATCACCTTAACGCCGTCACCCAGATGTACAGTGCCTTCCTTAATATCAACAGCACCAACAAGCTCCAAATCAGCTTCGCTATATACCTTTTTACATACCTCGCTGCCCATGCGGCCCAGCGCACCATTTACCAAAACACGAATCATGTCGTTCACTCCTTAATCATAAAAATAACCGTTGAGATATTTCCTTTAGATTCTATCTCAACGGTTAGCATGTCAAATAAATATTCACACCCATAGCCGAGATAGCCCTCCGCTGCAGATGCAGCGACAGTCCGGCAGCTTTCACTGACGGCCCAGCACAACGACACGGCTGCCATTGCACTTCGGCGTTAGCCCTTTTGTGATGCTTCTCAGCTCCCGCTCCACAACCTACTCATGCTTTCCGCGCCTCTATCTTAATGGTTTGCTATTAAAAAAATTATATTACTGTTACTGCTATTTGTCAACGAGGAAAATTATTAGCCTGTTCTTATAGCGGCAAGTGTAAAGATTTTACAAAAAGGGATATTTGTCACGGGTTGGTTGACAAATTATAAGCAAACTGCTAGGGGAATAATTTTCGTAGTATTCATCCCATGTGTACTGTCGCACGATATTCGACCTACTCTTTCGCTTATACTGGAAGGCTCCAATTAGTTAGGAGCCTCCGCAGCGACAGATCATTCATCAAAACCGAAGTTTGTGATTTTAAGAGTTCTACAGTTTTCAGAAACAGTTCTTACTACATTAGAAGGAATGCCATCAGGTGCTTTTACACTTACCTCCAATGTGAGTTCAACATCGCTTCCATCAACAGCCATCAAATGCTGAATAACTTCCTGCACGTAATTGTTGACATCTCTATTAACACGAGTTGTATCCAATTTTGCACTCATGAAGAAATGTGTGTTGGTAGCTTTAGTTGCGCCACCACTTGGTGTCACTTGAGTTCCCGTTCCTCCAGAAGGTGAAGCTCCGCTCGGACCTTCCAGCTGCACTCCACCGCCACTCGGATTATCAGGAGTTACCGGATTTTCCTTCTTTTCAGCAACGATTTGCTTAAGTGCCACATTGGTTTTTACCAGCAGGTCAGATTGGTTAATAGAAAAAACCGTCTGATTATACTTTAGGTCAACATATCTGCTATTCGAATATGCTGCAGCTAAAGCAAAATACTCATCAGAAACGAGGCCTTTTGCAATTGCATCCTCCAAGACACTGTAATTAGCCAATCTTGGCAGGTAACAATATGTGCTAAGATACTCCCACAGTTTTTTCACAGCAATATCATTGCTGTCTTTCCAAAGAAGATCGTCAAGTGACATCTGCAATAGTGCAGGAGCCCAATTAGTAATTACCTGTTCACCTTGCACCATTTTCTTGGCCGATTTGGTTACGATACTCTCATCTCCACCGCCAATATTGCTAATCTCCCATTGGATTGTCTTCATATCCTCAAATTGGTCGATATACGGCACCAGAAGCCAGCAGTAAGTTTCCTTGATGCGAAGTTCCACAGTTTGGTTGCTTCTGTCCAAGTTCTGCTGTGTTTCTCTGATTTGGTTACCATCCAAATTCAAATCATCTTTATCCGACATGATGGATTTCCACGCAATAAAACGCTTCACCTCAGTCTGGAGAGAACCAAGAGCATCGTAGTCCGGTGCAACAAACGCCAGCATGTTTTTGTAAATACGAGGAGACGGCCCTCTGTTACTCAGAATATCAGAAACAGCCTCCAACGCCTTACTCTTCTCGGACTTTCTTCTATAAGTATCTGCCGTTCTTAACACAACAAGACGAACAGCCTGTTCATCCGGTACATCCAACGAACTCGCCGGGCAAATATGTACGCCAGCAAACGGATTTTCTTTTCTGAGCTTCTTAAGTCTTGTTTCGATCTCATTATCTACATCTGCGGAAGACACTTGAGACGCACGGTCCTCTGCTGTTTTACGGAGAGTCGGACGTGTATCATACCAGTATCTATTTCCGCTTGTGTTATTATATAAATAAGAAAGTGAGCCATGCAGAGTATTCAATGCATCGTTAAAATCGGAAATATTTTCGCCCGGCTGAACAATACCGAGACGTATTCTCGATGCTTCAAGGCCACGAACAGACTGGTCACGTACCGT
>OHUJ01001037.1_pt1 | contig 10602 bp, 6 predicted proteins | sample 1579241 | NCBI WGS metagenome assembly OHUJ01 (sample SAMEA3882547, study PRJEB24775) | human gut metagenome | biome: human-associated habitat; feature: intestine environment; material: feces | place: Netherlands | collected 2009/2010
GAGCTGTACGATAAGCTGACCCACCTGCGGGATGAAATGGGCAAAAAGCTGGGCTATGAAGGCTATACCACCCTGGGCTACTACCGCATGGGGCGCAACTGCTACACCAAGGAGGACGTCGAGAAGTTCCGCCGGGCAGTAGCGAAGTACCTTGTGCCGGTGGCGGATGCCATTTACCGGGAGCAGGCCAAGCGCCTGGGCAAGGAATACCCCATGAGCTTTGCCGATAATGCGCTGGAATTCCGTTCCGGCAACCCCAAGCCCGTCGGCACCCCCGATGAGATTTTGGCGATGGGCCGCAAGTTCTATGATGAGCTTTCCCCCGAAACCGGTGAGTTCTTCCGCATGATGCTGGATAATGAGCTGCTGGACGTGCTTTCCACCGAGGGCAAGCGCAGCGGCGGCTACTGCACCAGCATCGCCGATTATGAGGTTCCCTTTATCTTTGCCAACTTTAACGGCACCCAGCACGACGTGGAGGTAGTGACCCACGAGGCCGGCCATGCCTTTGCCGCCTATATGAACCGCCACCGCATCCCCACCTCCTACATCTGGCCCAGCATGGAGGGCTGCGAGGTTCATTCCATGTCGATGGAATTTATGGCGTGGCCGTGGGCAGAGGGCTTCTTCGGGGAGGACGCCCGCAAGTTCCGTTACAGCCATCTTTCCGGCGCCCTTACCTTTATCCCTTACGGCACCATGGTAGACCACTTCCAGCACGTGGTATATGAAAAGCCCGATATGACCCCGAGAGAGCGCCATAACGTTTGGAAGGAGCTTTTGGGTATCTATATGCCGTGGATGAAGCTGGACGGCGATATTCCGTTCTACAGCGAGGGCGAGGGCTGGCAGCGGCAGCACCATATTTATTCCAGCCCGTTCTATTATATCGATTACTGCCTGGCGCAGACGGTGGCCCTGCAGATGTGGGCGATGGAGCAGAAGGACCGCAAGGACGCCTGGGAGCATTACATGGCCTATACCCGCCAGGGCGGCAGCCGGGTATTTACCGAGCTGCTGAAGAACGCCGGACTGGAAAGCCCCTTTGAGGAAAGCTGCTTGAGCGGGGTATGCCGGACCGCCAGCGAGTGGCTGAAGGGCTATGATATGACCGGAATTGAATAATGCTATTGTGTAAATTATGAAACAGGGCAGGGGACTGCCAAAAATAAACTAGTCAGTTCTAATAAAAATGCAGGATATGATGCGATTATCCTGCATTACAGAATTGACAAAGATAAATTTATATGATAGTATAAACTATAAAATTTAATCGATTGCAGGAAATACCCTGAAAACGATCATTTTCCCCCCAAATAACCATGTGAATCCGCGGCGCAAGCCCGATTCAAAATAGAAAAAACAATAAAAACAATAAGGAGGATCTGCAACATGAAAAAGTTTCTGGCTCTGTTGCTCGCTGTAGTCATGGTTCTTACCATGGTAGCCTGCGGCGAGAAGAAAGCTGACGGTCAGGTTGTTATCGGTACTTCTACCGAAGCGTCCGGCGACTGGGCCTATTCCGCTTTCGTAAGAAACCCCAATGCTACCGATAAGGCGGTTATGACACTGACCGATGATATGACCACTATCGAGAGCAACCAGCACGGTGACTATGTAATCAACAAGACTGTCGTTAAGTCCTACGAGCGTATCGAGGAGGAGAACGGCAACGTTACCTTCAAGTTCGTCATCAATGACGGCCTGAAGTTCAACAACGGCGAGGCTGTTACCGCCGAGAACTTTGTCGCCTGGACCATGTTCCTCGTCTCCCCCGCAGGTAAGGAGATGGGCGTTGTTTCCGCTACCTATAACATGCTGCCCGGCGGCCTGGCTTATCGTAACGGCGAGACCAACGTTCTTTCCGCTGTACGTCTGTACGATGAGAAGACCTTCTCCATCACCATCGCCAAGACCGGCGAGGATGGCGAGACCAATTATCTGCCCTTCTATTATGACATTACTTATGCCGGCATGCAGGCCGTTAACCTCACCTACTGGTTCGGCGAGGGCTGGTCTGTTAAGGATGACGGCGAGGGCGTTTACTTTGTAAATGCCGACGGCAAGGAGTTCACCGCTGAAACTGTCGGTGAAACTGTTACTGCCGGTCGTTTTGCCACCGGTAACCGTGTTACCGCAGGCCCCTACAACCTCGTCAGCTTCGATCAGAGCTCCCGCGAGATCGTTCTGGAAGTAAACGAGAACTACAACGGCAACTTCGAGGGTCAGAAGCCCGGTATCCAGAAGCTGGTTATCGTTAAGACCTCCGAAGATACCGTTATGGATATGATCACCACCGGTCAGATCCAGATCTATTCCCAGATCGCTGATGGCTCTGAGGTTAACGCTGTTATGGACCTCATCGAGGCCGGTACCATCGACAGCTCCACCTCCCAGTATGACCGCGCCGGTTACGGTTACTTCGGCTTTGCCTGCGACTTTGGTCCGACCCAGTTCACCGAGTTCCGTCAGGCGATCGCCTATCTGCTGGATCGTGTTGAGTTTGCTCAGACCTTCTGCAAGGGCTGGGGCAGCGTAGTGCATGGTCCTTACTGCACCGCTTTCACCATGACTGCCAAGACCGACATTGAAAAGAAGATCAACCACTATGACTACAACCCCGAAAAGGCTGTTGAGCTGCTGAAGCAGGCCGGCTTCGTTTATAACGCTGACGGTTCCGACTATGTTGACGGCTCCGGCGAGGTTCGTTATGCCAAGGTTACCGAGGAGCAGGCCAAGTACTATGAGAGCTTCAATAAGGTTCTGGCTGACGGCACCATTCTGATGCCCGCTACCGTCAACTGGGCTTCCTCCGAGGGTAACGCTGTTTCCGCTCTGCTTTCCACCATGCTGGCGAACAGCGATGCCACTAAGGCTGCCGGTGTTTCCATCGTCAAGACCGAGATGACCTTCCCCAGCCTGTTGAGCTATATGTATCGTCAGGAAACGAACGGCGCTGTCGGCGACTTCACTGTTCCTACCTACAATATGTTCAACCTGGCTACCGGCTACAATGGCGGTGTCTATGATGAGTCCTACAACTGGACCCTCGATCCCGAGTACATCGAGCAGGGCATGAACGTACAGCACCTGTATGATAAGGAGCTGGATAAGCTCTCCATGGATATGGTTTACGGCGTAGAGCCCGACGACGAGGCGACCTACCTTGACCTGTGGGAGAAGTACATCATTCGCTGGAATGAGCTGCTGCCCATGGTTCCCCTGTACTCCAACATCTATGTTACTGTTTATCCCAACACCATCGATAACTATGCCGAGGATTCCTTCTGGGGCTTCGAGCGTGCTATCCTGTATGCTAACTGGGTTGGTACCAAATAATCTATCGCCCACACATAGTTAATGCATCAAAAGAGGGGGCGGCGGTTCATCTGCCGCCCCCGTTTTTTTTACCATATGCCGTATATCCTGCATAAATAAATAGAATTTCAGTATTTGTTTACATTTTTCCAATTCAAAAGTTGCAATTTATCCGTAAATGGTTTATGATATAAGAATAAACGCCTTCATGCGTTTGCTCGTTATTTTATAATTGGGAGGCCAAAGGTAAATGGGGAAGTATATCCTAAAACGACTGGTATACATCGTCATCGTGTTCTTTATCGTATCACTGCTGATGTATGCCCTTTATAATTTAATTCCGGGCGACCCCGCTATGGTGGAGATGGAACCGCTGCGTAAGGTTCTGAAGCCGGCAGAGTGGCAGCGTCAGTATCTGGAAAAACGAGCCGAATTGGGATTGGATGATCCGCTTATCGTTCGCTATGCCCGTTGGATGGGCTTGATACCGGATGTGGGTGGGACATTGAACGGCCTTTTGCAGGGCCAGTTTGGTGACTCCACCGTGTATAAGCGTCCGGTCATCGATGTTATAAAAGCGCCAATGGCAAACACCATACTGCTGAACCTGTTCAGTACCATACTTACCCTCGCCATTACTATCCCGCTGGGTATTTATTGTGCTGTTCATCGCCGGAAGGCTTCCGATAGTGCGATCCAGGCGGTAACGGTAGTAGGGTATAGCTTGCCCAGTTATCTGGTCGGTATTGTATTCATCTATCTGTTTGCCGTTAAGCTGAAGATCTTCCCGGTAGGCGGCGCCAAGACCCCCGGCTCCACCTATACCGGTTTTGCCGAATTTGCTGATAGAATGTATTATATGGCACTGCCCATACTGGTACTGGTGTTCATCGGACTGGCGGGCATGACCCGTACCGTCCGCGCGGCAATGATCGACACCCTGACGCAGGATTATATCCGTACCGCACGGGCAAAGGGCCTGAAGGAAAAGGTGGTTATTTACAGCCATGCATGGCGCAATGCGCTGCTGCCGGTTTCCACCTCCATTATGGGCTGGATCATCTCGGTATTCACCGGCGGCTCGCTGGTTATCGAAACGACCTTTGCCCTGAACGGCACCGGCCGGCTGTACTGGCAGGCGCTGAACAACACCGACTATGAGCTGGTGCTTGCCATGCAGATGTTCTATACCGTGGTGAGCCTGGTGGGCGTACTGCTTACCGACTTGAGCTACGGTCTGGTCGATCCCCGCGTTCGTGTAAACAAGTAAGGAAGGAGGCTGCTGAATATGAGTAAAGAGAATAAGAAGGCAGGCTCCGGGGAGAAGAAGGGGACACTGGGCCGCTGGTTCTCCCGCCTGTTTTTCCCAAATAAGGAAATGGACATTTACGCAGAGGAAGCGCTGCAAAGCCCTGCCCGTATGGTGGCAAAGAGCTTCTTCTCCAAGCCACTGGCTGTTATCTCTCTTGTACTGCTGATCCTCATCATGCTGTTTGTGTTTATCGCTCCCAGCTTTGTTGTGCTGGATTTGGGCGAGCAGGACAGCACGCTGGTCAATGTTTCCCCCGGATATTCCATGATGGACTATCCCGATGAGCTGGAGAAAGAGGGAATCGCAGATATTTCGGTTGGCTCCAACTTCTCCGCCGGTGTGGACGTAAACGGTAATGTTTATGTCTGGGGTAAGACCAAGGTTTCCCGTGTGATCGACGTTGCCGACGTTCCCAAGGAGGTTCAGAAGGCAAAGATCACGCAGATCGCTGCCGGCTTTGACCACATTGTGGCCGTGGACGATAAGGGAACCGTTTACTGCTGGGGCAACGCCCGTCTGGGTCAGACCAAGCTGCCGCAGGAGCTTTCCGAAAACAACCGTTTCCACAACTTCAAGATCACCAAGGTTTTTGCATCCCATCAGTTCTCCGCAGCCCTTACCGATGACAACCGCCTGCTCCTGTGGGGCAACGCGAACTTTGCCGATATCGGTATGGATAAGGAGCTGTATGACGGCCATGTGGTGGATGCCGCACTGACCGACACCGCCTATGTCATCCTGACGGATGAGGGCGCCGTGGTTTACTCCGGCGATAAGGCGACCTCTCTGCTTTCGACCGGTATCCCCGAGGGCGCCAAGAGCGGCGTGGTTTCCATCGCTGCTACCGCAAACTCCGTTGCTGCGCTGAAGAGTGACGGCACCATTCTTACCTGGGGCGTTACTACCCGCGGCGAGGGCTCCCTGCCTGCGTTCAGCGCCAAGCCCATCAAGATCGAGGGCGGGCGTTACCATTACACCGTTGTAATGGAGGACGGCAACATTGCCTCCTGGGGCCACAACCGTTATAAGCAGATCAGCGTTCCCGGTGAGCTGACCAATGACTCCGTGGACGTCAAGAACATCTATACCGGGTATTATCAGAACTACGCAGTAGACAACAACGGCGAAATCCACGCCTGGGGTCTCAAGGGCTTCCTGCTGGGAACCGATGACCTCGGCCGTGATATCTTTGCCCGTCTGGTAAACGGCGGTAAGATGACCATGACCATCGGTGCACTTTCCGTTGTGATTTCCACCATCATCGGCATTCTGCTGGGCGGTATCGCCGGTTACTTCGGCGGCTTCCTCGATATGGCCATCATGCGTGTGGCAGAGGTCGTTTCCAGTATGCCGTTCATCCCCTTCGCCATGATCCTTTCCGCGGTGCTTGGTTCGCGGGTAAGCGTGGAGCAGCGAATGTATATCATCATGGTCATTCTGGGTCTGCTTTCGTGGCCGGGGCTCTGCCGTCAGGTGCGTGCGCAGATGTTTGCCCAGCGTGAGATGGAGTATGTTACCGCTGCAAAGACCATCGGCGTTAAGGAAAACAAGATCATCTTTAAGCACATCATCCCCAACGTAATGTCCGTCGTGCTGGTTTCCATCACCCTTTCGTTCGGTACTTCCATGCTGACCGAAAGTACTCTTTCCTACCTGGGATTCGGTATTCCGGCACCCACACCCACCTGGGGCAATATGCTTTCCAATGCCAATAACAGCGTTATCATCCAGAACTACTGGTGGAACTGGGTATTCGTTGGTCTGATCTTCGGTCTTTCCTGCGTCTGCATCAATCTGATCGGTGACGGTCTGCGCGACGCACTGGATCCGAAATCGAATGAAAGATAAGGAGGGTATAGTATGGATAACGAGAAAAAATTGCTTGAGATCATCGATCTGTATACCTTCTTTGATACAAAGCGCGGCACCGTAAAGGCCGTAAACAATGTTTCCTACACGGTAGAAGAAGGGAAGACCCTGGGCGTAGTAGGCGAGTCCGGCTCCGGTAAGAGCGTTTCGGCCATGAGCATCCTGCGCCTGCTGGACGGCAACGGGTATATTGCCGGCGGCGAGATCCTCTTTAACGGTGTGGACCTGACCAAGCTGCCGTTGAGCGAGATGTATAAGATCCGCGGCAACGATATTTCGGTCATTTTCCAGGAGCCCATGACCAGCCTCAACCCCGTTTTCTCCATTGAGCGGCAGCTTTCCGAGCCGTTTATCATCCACCAGGGGCTTTCCAAGAAGGAGGCCGCTGAAAAATCCATCGACCTGCTGCGTGAGGTTAAGATCCCCAACCCGGAGATCGTTGCAAAGCAGTATCCGCATCAGCTTTCCGGCGGTATGCGTCAGCGTGTTATGATCGCCATGGCGCTGGCCTGCCGGCCCAAGCTGCTGATCGCCGATGAGCCGACCACCGCCCTTGACGTGACCATCCAGGCACAGATCCTGCGCCTGATGAACGACCTGAAGCGGGAAAACGGCACCAGCATTCTGTTTATCACCCATGACCTGGGCGTTATTAACCAGATGGCGGACTATGTAGCGGTTATGTACTGCGGCCAGGTAGTGGAGCGGGTTCCCGCCAAGATGCTGTTCGACCCCAAGACCGAGGTTTCCCACCCCTACACGGAGGGACTGTTGGTATCCATCCCCCGGCTGGATACGCCCACCAATCAGCGGTTGGAGGCCATCCCCGGTGCGGTACCGCACCCGCTGGATCTGCCCAAGGGCTGCAAATTTGCACCCCGCTGCAAATACGCCACCGAAAAGTGCCACGAGGCCGAGCCTCCCATGACCCATCTGACCGAAGAACACCACATCAGATGCTATTACCCGAATAAGGAGGAGAGAAAACAAAATGTCAAATGATAAAAAAGTTTTGCTCCGCATCAGCAATCTGAAGCAGTGGTTCCCGCTGAAAAAGCGCGGGATGTATGTGAAGGCCAATGATGGCATCGACCTTGAGATCTACGAGGGCGAGACCTTCGGTTTGGTAGGCGAGTCCGGCTGCGGTAAGTCCACCTTCGGCCGTACCATTTTGCAGGTTTATCCCCAGACCGATGGCCGTACCATGTATTATGGCCGCACCATTGATGAGCTGTGCCCCGAATATATCCGTGAGACCATCAAGACGCTGGATAAGCGCCGCAAGCACCTGGTTACACTGGAGGAAAAACGGGATCATCTTCAGGCAGAATATGACGCCATGAGCGATGAGGATAAGCTGAAGCATCACAATGATTTGGCGGCTGCCAAGAAAAAGGCCCACGATGCGCTCCTTGACATCACCAACGTCATCGGCGGTTTCATTGTGGTGGAGGATCTTGCACCCGTTTCGGAGCAGTTCCTCAAGATCAACAAGCTTTCCAAACAGCTGCATAAGCTCCATCTCAAGGAGAGATCCCTTTCGGTCGAATTGGCCGATATCCTCTACAAGTCTTCGGAGGACGCCCCCAAGGCGGCGACTGCCCGCAAGAAGGTAGAGGAGGTTCAGGCGCAGATCGCAGAGGTCGAAAAGGAGCTTGCTGCGGAGCATGAAGTGCTGAACAAGATGCGTGAGCCGTATAAGGATGATGAGCGCTTCCAGAAGTATGAGGGCTACCGGGATGACGGTATTGACCTGGCACGACTGAATTATGAGGAGATGCGCCAGCTGCGCAGCGACCTGCAGCTCATTTTCCAGGACCCCTATTCTTCGCTGAACCCCCGTATGTCTGTCGGTCAGATCATCGGTGAGAGCCTGGTTTCCCACGGCTTTTACACCAAGAACAGCCCCAGACTGCAGGATGCGATTATGAGCGTAATGGAGGAGTGCGGACTTGCTTCCTACTTCCTGCACCGCTATCCCCACCAGTTCTCCGGCGGTCAGCGCCAGAGAATCGGTATTGCGCGAAGCCTGGCCACCAGCCCGAAGTTTGTCGTTTGCGATGAGGCTGTTTCGGCTTTGGACGTTTCCATCCAGTCGCAGATCATCAACCTGTTGAGCGATCTGAAGGAGCAGCAGAACCTGACCTATCTGTTCATTACCCATGACCTTTCGGTCGTTCGTTATATCTCCGATCGTATCGGCGTTATGTATTTGGGTAATATGGTGGAGCAGGCCGAATCGCAGGAGCTGTTCGACCACCCGCTGCACCCCTATACCGAAGCCCTGCTTGGGGCCATTCCCACCACCAATGTGGATGATGACCGTGATCTGGTCATTTTGGAGGGCGATATCCCCAGCCCGGTCAACCCGCCGAAGGGCTGCAAATTCCACACGCGCTGCAAGTACTGCACAGAGATCTGCACGCAGGTCGTCCCGGCGTGGGAAGAGGTCCGGCCGAACCATTTCGTCGCCTGCCATCATAAGCTCGAAGTCAAGGAGTAACGCAAATGATCTTTCAGAGGAAAGTAGACCGCGCCATGCGCTATCAGAAGGAACGCAACGAACAGGCGGATATCAAAAAACCGACGGAAGAGGATAAGGACAAGCTGAGCAAAAAGGATCTGCTTGCCATGATCCTGTCCGCAGGCATTGTGATCCTCCCCGTCGCCGCCCTCGTCCTCCTCGCCATCGCCTTCGGCTCCTACTTCCTTTTCTTCCATTGACAAGCTTTCCGCGTTTACGCAACCCCCGTCATTCCATCCGGAATGACGGGGGTTGTTCGTCCTTTTTGCACATCTTTCCAAAACCGCTGTAGGGGCGGGGCAGAGCCCCGCCCCTACAGCGCGTAACACAAAACTTCCCCGCAAAAAGGTGCAGCCTGACGAACTCAGACTGCACCTTCTATTGATGGCAGATATTCTACGGCAACTAGCTGCAAATTTGGCCCCCCGTATCAGGCGGCGCGTAGTATGACGCCCGTAAGGTGACTATCGTGTGGAACGACGCCTGAAAAATAGATTCCCACCTGAATTCAGAGGCAGGAAGCACCAAACGTAACCTAGCGCCCTTTTCTCCCCTATCTTTTCCCGCGCAAGGGAAAAGATAGGGCCGCCGGAGGCGCGTCAGAACCGGCCTCGACGGAACGAGCCCCCGCTATTCGCGGAGTCTCTTTTCCTCTGAGCCCGTTTCTTCCTTTTCAAACCGCAAGCTAAACTTGCGGTTTGATTTTTTTATGTAAATTTGTGACAACCTCTCAGTCAGCCTGCGGCTGACAGCTCCCCTGGAAGGGGAGCCTTTGCTTTATGCTGATTTTGATATATCGTATTTCATAAATATCCGCATTTAGATACCCGGATTGGTGTTTTTTCATTAGGATGTGGTATCCTAGGGGCATAAAAATTCTGGTTTCAGGAGGTACGGATATGGAACTGCTGCAGGGAAAAACAGCGATCGTGACGGGCGGGACGCGGGGGATCGGGCTCGCTGTCGTCCGGGTCTTTTTGCAGAACGGCGCGCGCGTCGCGCTCTTCGGCAGCCGGCAGGAGACGGCCGACCGGGCTGTCGCCGCACTCAAGTCCGAGGAGCCCGGCTGGGATATGATCGGCCTCGCGCCGGATCTGACCGACTTTGCGTCCGTGCAGGCGGCGGTGGAGGCCGTCCGGGCGCGGTTCGGCGGGGTGGATATCCTTGTCAACAACGCGGGCATCTCCGCGCGTGAACCGCTGGCGGACTATAAGCCGGAGGCGTTCAAGGCGATCATGGATCTGAACGTGACCGCGGTCTTCAACGGCTGCAAGGCCGTCGAGCCCATCATGCGCGCGGCCGGGGACGGCGCGGACGCTGCTCGGAAGGAGGAAGGCCGGATGATCCTGCTGCAGCTGTTCTGGAGCTTTCTGCAGATCAGCCTGTTCAGCTTCGGCGGCGGTTACGCGGCCATGCCGCTCATCCAGGCACAGATCGTCACGCAGCACGGCTGGCTCGGTATGGCGGAATTCACCGACCTTGTCACCATCTCGCAGATGACGCCGGGGCCGATCGCCATCAACGCGGCGACATTCGTCGGGCTGCGCGCGGCGGGAGTTTCGGGCGCGCTGGCTGCGAC
>OHUJ01001038.1_pt1 | contig 10601 bp, 9 predicted proteins | sample 1579241 | NCBI WGS metagenome assembly OHUJ01 (sample SAMEA3882547, study PRJEB24775) | human gut metagenome | biome: human-associated habitat; feature: intestine environment; material: feces | place: Netherlands | collected 2009/2010
TCGAAACTGCACTTTCTTATTTTGAAATCGTAAAGGACAAGATCGTCCTGCCAAAGCTTTCGGGTGCTAAGCTTCTTAATGCAAAATTTGTTTACTGTCTATATTAGAGGGAGAAAGCCACGCTCGGTGTGGCTTTTTTAACCCCAATGATATTACCAAAAAGCTGATCTGTGATTTTTTTATATGAAATATATGTTTAATGCAAATATGGATATGATATTATCAGTAGGATAACTTTTTGAATATTTTAGAAAGGAATGATCGGGTTGCGAAAAATAAAAAATACAATAATATTTATGGTTACAGTTGCTATACTTACAATGTTCTGCTCTTGCTGTAAACGCTCTGAGATAAAACTGGGATCCGGCAACGAAGGTGGTATATATTATAAATTTGCTGACACTCTCAGTGATATTGATGAAAACATCACAAATATAAGAACGGCTGGTTCTCAGGCTAACATGAGGCTTTTAAAGGACGGCTTTATCAACATGGGAATAGTCCAGAGCGATGTCCTGTCTGAAGCAGTGAATGGCACAGGAGATTTTAATGGTAACAAAATAAACAACGCCCGTGCAGTTGCGGCTCTTTACATGGAGTCTTTTCAGATAATCGTTCCGGCTGACTCAGATATTCAAACTCCTGCTGATCTGAAAGGCAAAAAGGTCTCTGTGGGCGAAGAAGATTCTGGCGTAGCAAAAAATGCTGAATACATTTTAAACTCTGTAAGTCTTGACTATAACATGATAGATGTGCGCAACATGAACTATCAGAAGTCTGCTGAGGCACTTAAAAACGGCTCTATCGATGCATTTTTCGTGGTACTTGGTGCTCCATGTGATATTATAACACAGCTTTCTGAGGAAATGGATATAAGAATATTGCCTCTTGATGACAGAACGATATCATATATGACGAATCTTTATGACGGATATTATGAAACTGTAATAAAGGCAGGAACTTATAAAGGCATTGACGAGGACGTCAAGACTGTCGGCGTAAAGGCTGTTCTTGTGGCAAGCCAAAAGATGGACAGCGACACTGTAGCAGATATCACGAAAATGCTTTTTGAGGAAAATGACCAGATAAAGAAGAGGATCTCATTTGCGAATAATGACACAAAATTTGCGACAGATAATATCCCGTGTGCTTTTCATAAAGGGGCAGTGGAATATTATAACAGCATTGGAACTGCTATAACAGAGGAGGATCAAATTTGAAAACAATAAATGTGGATATGTATCAAACTCTTGCGGTAGCAGTAGGAGTTTTGTATTTAGGTGGATTTCTCAAAAAGAAAGTCAGATTTCTTGAAACCTTCTGTATTCCCTCTCCTGTCATCGGCGGAGTTATTTTTGCTATCATATCATGTATTCTTCACGTCGCAGGAATAGTCGAATTTCAGTTTGATGAAACGCTAAAAACGGTTTGCATGGTCATGTTCTTCACTTCTGTTGGCTTTCAGGCAAACATTAAAGTTTTGAAAGCAGGAGGTAAAAGTCTTATTGTATTTTTATTATGCCTGATAGTGCTGATATTTGCGCAGAATGCGGTTGCAGTGGGACTTTCAAAGCTATTGGGAGTAAGCTCGCTGGTAGGTATGTGTACAGGATCTATCCCTATGGTAGGCGGTCACGGAACGTCAGGTGCTTTTGGCACAGTGCTTGAGGACCTTGGTCAGCAAGGAGCAACAAGCCTCTGCACAGCAGCGGCTACTTTTGGATTGATTATAGGCTCTGTAATGGGCGGACCTATCGGCAGAAAGCTTATACTCAAACACGATCTGCTGAAAACTGTTATTCCTGAGGACGACTCTATACTTGTCGAGGACGAACAAAAACATCACCGTTCTGTAAGCATGTATGCACCTGCAGCTTATCAGCTTGCGATAGCAATGGGAATAGGCACGTTTGTATCATGGGTGCTTTCATATTCAGGCATGACTTTTCCTGTGTATATCGGATCAATGATCGTTGCAGCATTTATGAGAAACATCGGTGAATACAGCGGTAAAATACACATACACATGGGTGAAATAAATGATATTGGTGGTATTTGTCTTTCGCTTTTTCTCGGAATAGCCATGATAACATTGAAACTCTGGCAGCTTGCCGAGCTTGCATTGCCTATGATAATCATGCTTGTTGCACAGGTGCTTCTTATGGCGATGTTCTCTTACTTGATCGTATATAATGTAATGGGCAGAAACTATGATGCGGCAGTGCTTGCGGCAGGAACTTGCGGCTTCGGAATGGGTGCAACGCCAAACGCTATGGCTAATATGCAGGCTTTAACAGCAAAATTTGCCCCTTCAATAAAGGCTTATATGCTTGTTCCTATTGTTGGAAGTATGTTTGCCGATTTTATAAATAGCCTTGTTATAACAGGATTTATCAACTTTATTAATTAACGGAGGAAAAGAATATGAACAAAAAGAACAAACATCTTGACTGTTATACAGATAACCTTGCTTTTCCAGAAGTTCACGTTGAAGATGTAAAAACTGAGAGTGATGAAAACGAAAATAATAGCGAATCAGGTGTAATATTCGACAACTTAGCAATACCTGAGATAAAAATAAAGTCCAAGAAAAGGAAAAGATAACAAAAAACGATTTTCTGGTTATTTTCAGAAAATCGTTTTTTTTATTTCATATTGGAGATATATTCTCTTATCTCTTTTTCCACACGGATAACGTCCTCGTGAAGCTCCTGAGCTGACATTCTGAAAGCACCGCTGCCCATGATTATGACCTGCTCCATGCCGTCAGATGTGGCGACCCTTACCTTATGTTCTCGGCTGAGCTTGTGGGCAGTGCGTTCGATATAAGTGTCAGCCGTTTCGGCTTCTTTGGTGTAAACTATACTGATATTGTGGTAATTTTCCACTACACGCTCCTGCTCTTTGACCTTGTATGCGTCAAATACGAGTATCAACTCACATTGCTTGTATCCCTGATAGTTGCAAAGCCTGTTCACAAGCATACTTCGTGCAAGGTCAAGGCTCTCGTTGGCAGCCTTTTTCAGCTCGTCCCAAGAGAAAATTATGTTATAGCCGTCAACCAGCAAATATTCCACGCCTGAGTATATCTGCTTCGGCTTTGACGCTGACTTTACAGACTTTTCAGGTCTGCGCATCGCATAGTGCTTATCACGTTCTATCTTTCCGTAAGTGCGCTCAAATATCTCCATAAGCTCTTTGTCGCTTGCTGCACGTCTTACAAAATCTTCGGCACGAGAGTATGTCTGTGGCTGAGAAACCTGCCTGCGTTTGTCCTCTGGAGGTATGTGAAGCTTATCAGGAACTTCGTTCCATTTGACATTGTAACCTGCGCCATGAGAGCAAAATACAGAATCTGCCGTATTTTCGAGATCTTTGTCAGGATCGTAGCCATATTCTTCAAGCACAACTTCTGTATTATGACATTCACGGTAACCGTCAGAAGTGCATATCAGCTTTCCAACGCCCTTGGTGTAGCTTATGACCTGCGACTGATATCCACGCATTTCAGCCACTGGTGCACTTCCCTTTATAACGGAAAATTCACCCGATACCTCCGGCTGTGAGAAAACTCCGCCCATGTTCTGTATATCTGTTATAGCACGTCCCACATTCTGCTGTGGAACTTCAAGTGTGAAGCTGTAATAAGGCTCAAGAAGAACGGACTTTGCGTTTCTAAGTCCCTGTCTGACGGCACGATATGTTGCTTGACGGAAGTCGCCGCCCTCTGTGTGTTTAAGGTGCGCTCTTCCCGAAACGAGCGTTATTTTCATATCTGTAATAGGAGAGCCTGTGAGAACGCCAAGATACTTTTTCTCCTGCAAATGGGTAAGAATAAGTCTTTGCCAGTTTTTATCCAGCGTATCTTCACTGCATTCCGTTGCAAAACGCAGACCCTTGCCACGCTCCAGCGGCTCAAGTTTCAAATGCACCTCAGCATAATGCCTGAGCGGCTCATAGTGACCATAGCCGTAGACCGTTTTCTCAATAGTTTCTTTGTATGCAATGCTTCCCTCGCCAAAATCAATGTCGATATCAAAGCGCCGCTTGAAGAGGCTTTTCAGTATTTCAAGCTGCACCTCACCCATTATGCTGACATGTATTTCGCCAAGCTGTTCATTCCAATCGACGTGAAGCTGTGGATCTTCATTTTCAAGCACACGGAAATATGAAAGCAGAGTGTGCATATCCAAATCACACACAGGCTCGACACGATAGGTAAGAACAGGCTCCAACAGTGGTTTTGCAGAATCCTGCTCAAAACCAAATCCCTGCCCAGCATAAGTTTTAGTCAACCCTTCAACAGCGCAAACAACACCAGTTTCAGCGTTATCCGCATTACGATATTTTGCCCCTGAATATATTCTTATCCTGCTGACCTTTTCCGAGAAGCTTTCACCGTCAGCCGATGAATAATCTACTTGATCTCTAACCTTAAGACAGCCACCTGTTATCTTCATAAAAGTCAGGCGTGAGCCACCGTCCTCTGAAATTTTATACACTTTTGCACCAAAAGTACCGCTGTCATATACACACGGTGCAAGCTCTGCAAGGGCGTTCATAAATTTTTCTATGCCCTGTGATTTTAAAGCTGAGCCGAAAAAGCATGGAAATACTTTTCTATGAGCCACGGCATCTGACAGTATCTTGTCAGACATTGATCCCGTTTCAAGAAACTCATTCATAATATTTTCATCAAAAAGGGCGCAATCCTCAGTGACTTCTGACTTCATACGGCAGAAATCCACAAATCCACTGCCAAGACGACCCTCTAGGCTGTTCATAACAAAAGTTTTATCAGCACCGTCCAAGTCCATTTTGTTCACAAAAACAAAGGTTGGGACGTTATAACGCTTTAACAGCCTCCAAAGAGTTTGGGTATGGCTCTGCACACCGTCAGTTCCGCTTATAACAAGCACAGCAAGATCAAGCACCTGTAATGCACGCTCAGTTTCCGCTGAGAAATCGACATGACCAGGTGTGTCAAGCAAGGTGAAAGATGTGTTTTTATATTCAAATTCCGCGGGTTTTGAGAAAACAGTTATACCTCTGTTTTTTTCAATCATATCCGTGTCAAGAAAAGCGTCGCCGTGGTCTACACGTCCGATCTTTCTTATTTTGCCCGACAAATAAAGCATTGCTTCCGAAAGCGTTGTCTTGCCTGAGTCGACGTGGGCGATTATGCCTATTACTGTTTTTTTCATATTTTCTTCCTATTTGCTAAATTTCAATGTACTCCATTTCATTCTTCATTTGCACAAATCCAAACTTTTCATATAAAGGTCTGCCCATTTCTGTCGCTTCCAGAGAAATAGAAGTAATACCTCTTTTCTTTGCATCTTCTACCAGTAATGCCAGCGTCCTTATGGCGATACCATTTCTGCGATATAAAGGCTTCGTATACATATTCATAATATATGCTTTCTTACCACTTGGATTGTGATAGGTAGGCATCACCTGGTAATAACTAACCCCACCTGCACCAACAAATTTATCGTCATCAAAAACCAAATAACCTGTGTGAGAGTCATCATGAAAGGCCTGTCTATAATACTCGTAAGATTCTCTTTCTACTTCAGCCATATCAATATCTGACGTTAGATTATTAGCTGCCCGCAAAACTTCTATTCTTGTTTTAGTTAGCAGAACTATATCTTCTATCGTTGCTTTTTTATATATAATATTCAAACTAATCATCCTCTCAATTAAACAAAAACGCAGGTACATATTTCCGCGAAGGTTTAATATTAAGCATAAAATCAATATTTTTTTCGACAGTAGGCAGACAGTCTCCACATGGCTCGGTTATTCAACGAAAAACATACTCAACCCCTATTGTACGAGGAAATGGTGGAACGCACCTTTTCCATTAAAATCTAGCGGTTCGGGCCTGTGATAACCTTGAATTGCTCTATAATTTGTATAGGCAAACAGGGTAAAGCTCTGTTCCTTAAACTTCATTTTTCATGTCATCCCCACAAACTGGAATTTAACTAATGGATGCCATTTTATCAGTCGGCCATGATCTCCTAAGAGCCACATAGGAGATTAAAAAGTTTGCAAGCCAGCCAACTGGTATCGCAAGCCAGACAAAGGCAATGCCGAAACGTGGTGCACAGATCAGGGCAACGGACAGACGAATCGCAAGATTCACTATGTTTGCAACGAGGAACGGTCGCATAATTCCGAGACCGCGAAGAACTCCATCGGTTGCCATCTTGATACCCATGAAGATGAAAAAGTAACCAAGCCACCTCATATAATCACCAGACACCTGATAGGCCAATGCCGTTCCGTCTTTTCCTAAGAACAGTGAGGAGATCTGCGTATGCAGCGCTTCAATGGTCACTAACGCAATGACCGCAAAGCACAGATCCAGCACCAGTGCAACATGGTAGCCTTTTTTGATACGATCAATTTTCTTTGCACCAAGATTCTGGGAAACATACGGCGAAACCGCATTGCCGATGGATACAAAGATCAATGAAAAAACATTTTCCACCCTCATCGTTGCTGTATACCCGGCGAGTGCCTGTGTACCGAAAGGATTTACCACTGCCTGCACAATCATCATACCGATGGACACTGTGGACTGCTGTAAAACCGACGGCACCGCAATGCGAAGCATGGAATACAGCTCCTGCCGGTCGAACCTGCTAAAGGAGCTCTTGTATTGCCGCATCCGAGACAGAAAGATCAAAAACGAAAACACGGCAGAAATTCCCTGTGCAATCAGGGTTGCAATAGCCGCACCGAACACACCGAGACCTAGCCCGGCTACCATCCAAAGATCCATTAAAATATTCAGTATGGACGAAAAAATCAGCAGTCCTAGCGGAATTTTGGATTCGCCGATTGAGGTGAACATGGTAGAAAGAATGTTATACATAAACAGAAACGGAAAGCCCACAAAATAGACCCGCAGATACAGTACTGCATCATCCAGTATGTCGGCAGGGGTTTGCAGTCCACTTATCATCGAGTTGGCGAAGAAAAAGCCAAAAACACCAAGGACTATACTTAAAAACAAAAAGCTAATCAAGGAGGTTGACACGATTGTTTTCATTTTGCCATACTCCCTGGCTCCGAAATAACGGCTCACAAGCACACCGGCTCCGACACCGGCTCCCAGTGCCACACAAATGAACACATTGGTCAATGCTGCACATGCACCGACAGCTGCAAGTGCGGAAGAACCAACAAACTGGCCGACAATAACAGAGTCGGCCATATTGTATATTTGCTGAAAAAAACTTCCAAGAATCATTGGCATTGCAAAAACCGTCAACGCTTTGAGGGGCGTATCGGTTATCAAATACTCATCTTTCGACATTATCATATTCCTCCATGGTATCTTGTATCGTGGTACCCCATTCACTTACCTTCTCGAATTCCGATTTGTAAAACACATTCTTTTTTACATAGGCACAGTATACCACATTTCCTGTTCCTATGTGATAACATTTACTGCTTCTTCCGATATGAACTCATCTTCTCCACAGTAACCTCCGGATAGAAGTGAGTAAGAATCTTTGCTTTCTGCTCTGCCTCATTCTGCATGGAGAATCTTCTGCTTAATTCCTTATGTAAGTGAAAAGAAGTCCCCGAAGGAACTTCTTTCGCCACAAATCATATTCTTTTTTATCGAGGGAAGTCCGGTTGATGATCCTAATGTTTTACAAAATAGGAGTACAATGGGGGTACAAATCCCATCCACATTCCCTAAAAGCCTTGATTTTAAACCTTTTCAGCCAAAAGTACGGTTTCTGGGCAAATTATAGCATATTGTTGCAAGTCTATTCTTACAATTCCATCAGAAAATGTTCATGCAGCGCACGTTTCACCTGATCGAAATTACCTCGCTCCGGACATTGGATGGAAACAACCAATCCCTTCTCTGGGAGAATCGTTGTAATCTGTCCGAATGCGCCATCAGCACGATAGGATCCTGGATATGGACTGATCCAGAACTGATAGCCATATCCTACATGCCAGAGATCTGCAGATGGCTCGAAGGTAAATTTCGGGGTGGACACCTCCTGCACCCAGTCCCTGCTGACAATCTGCTCGCCCTTCCAGTTACCCTCAGCCAGATAGAGCTGTCCCAGTTTCATCATCTCGGTACAAGTCAGATACATACCTCCGCCGCCATTCGGATGTCCCTGTGGATCATGCTCCCAGAGCGGCCATCCCATATCAAGGGGCTGGAATACCTTCTCATACAGATACTCTCCCATCCGCTTGCCAACGGCCCGTTCTACCATATGAGCAGCCAGAATACTGTCGGCAGAGGAATAGCAGAATGCACTGCCTGGCTCCACAGGAACCGGCTGTGCCATCATATATTTCTCATAATCCGGTGCGCCGACGCCCGGACGTCTGTCCGCATTCATCAGAAGTGCCTTACCAAAGCCACTGGACATGCAGAGCAGATGTTTCAACTGAATCTTCTCCAGATTTGGATCCGGATTTGAAGGAAGTTTATCTTTAAACACTTCCGCCACATGATCTTCCAGGCTTAGTTTTCCCTCTTCCATTGCGAGTCCAACTGCTGTTACCGTAAAACTCTTGGTATGTGAATAAATATTTCTCGGTGCATTTGCTGCGTAGTGCATCTCACAGAGTACCTTGTTCTCATCTCCGACACTGATAGCTTCCAGCGGCAGATTGTGGCTGCTGGCATAACGATGAAATTCCAAAAACTTCTCTTCCAGTAACATAATACCTCTATCCTTTCCGGCAAATCTCTGATGTCAGTCCGATATAACCGATGCGACGTGTCGCAAGGTTATATCGGACTGACATCTCCAATCTGGTTCTATTATCTCATACACATCTCTGCATCTGTCGGCAGTGGCATCAGCGGTGCGGACGGCAGGGTCTGATACCAATAAGCAACACTGGTGTAATCATCGTAACGCGGTCCGGTCCAGCCCATGTTGTCGAGTGTCATACGAAACTTATTCTCAAAACGGATCGGGTCTGCAATATGGAAATGATACAGCAGGAATCTCTGCTGTCCGTTATAGAATTCCCGGTTGTCTCCATAGATTGCATACATGCCGGTATATAAGCCGCTGAAGGTCTGATAGCTCTTGATGATGATGTCATTTCCAAATCCATAGGAACCGCCGAAGTAGTCTTCAGTTCCGGTATAGTGGATAGACGGATACGGATCATCGTCCAGATACATGCGGGCTTCGCCTTCTACCCAACAGGTATTGTTGCCATTCATACCAGTTGCCAGAGTCACACCGACAAATTGTCCCCTGCCTTCGATTCCGTCAACGATTGTGTAGGTACGCCCCTTCTGAACCGGGTGCTCTTGGCGATAGGTGGCATGGAAATAACCAGCCTCCGCCGGAATCTCCTGATAAGCTCCGGTGATAATATAATAGAGATTTTCATCCTTGTCACCACGGTTTTCCATCGTGATCCGAGCTCTCTTATGGAACGGCATCTCAAAATAGCTGTTATAGCCGCGACCAGGAGCTACCAGCATCATGGCAGAATTCAACACCGGATATTTGCCATCCCGGTCCACGAAATTTTCATCATAGGCACATCCGAAGAATGCAGAGAGCGGAGCTTCCACAGACGGATATTCCTGATCATCCCAATACATACGGATGATAAAATGGTGCCCGACATATCCGGTAAACCACATATGCTGGATCACACCCGGTCCTGCAGCATCTACCAGAGTTACGGTTTCCCCTGCAGGAATCGTCACGGTCGGACGAAGCTTGGTGCAGTCACCGCCCTGGGAACCACCTGCGCGTACACCGGTTGGATTCTCTGCGGAAAATGCAAACGTTTTGGAGTTCTGGATCATACAATAGTTGTTCATATTCTTCTCCTCTCTGATCAAACCTGGATCATCTGAAATTATTGCTTACTACGCTATCGCGTTTCTCTATTCACTATAAATTCACTATAACATTTATCTCCCATGAAGTGACGGAATTACAGAATCATTCCGTCTGCGCCTTCTCATTTTCTTCCCGGATAATCTCCTTTCTGGCGTTCTGTACACGCGCATTGCCAGTAACCACAGCCTTGTCCTCAACCTTCACATTCTTACGAAATAAATCTTATATGGCAGCCTCTTTTTATACAGACGCACAAAAAACAATTTTATTTTCCTATCAGCACCTGCTTTCCCTGAAAAGCAAATCCATATGCGCGAATTTGATCTGGCCGAAATCCTCTGGCAAGTAACTGCGCATCATATTGTTTATGACGAATCTGTTCTAACGCACTGTTCACAGTCGCATTCAAATCAGCCTCCGACTCCGGATCAATCACTTTAAATTCCAGAATAATTGCATCCGACTGACCAATTTCAACAGGCTCAAGCATAATATCATAACGCCCAAATCCACTTTCACGATTGGAGGTAATATGGTATTTATCCTGCAGATCTACCATCAGTCCAAGAACAAACCCATGGTAAAAACGTTCCGGTTCTGCCGAAGCAGAAGGTCCCTTTCCCGTATCAAAGAAACTGAACGTTTCTAAGGCTATCCTGTTAATATAATGATTCATTGCCCGAACATCATCCGCAAGCAGTGCCTTAACAAATGCATTATAATTTGGAG
>OHUJ01001041.1_pt1 | contig 10583 bp, 7 predicted proteins | sample 1579241 | NCBI WGS metagenome assembly OHUJ01 (sample SAMEA3882547, study PRJEB24775) | human gut metagenome | biome: human-associated habitat; feature: intestine environment; material: feces | place: Netherlands | collected 2009/2010
AATTATATGCGTATCGTCCTGCTCTTTACCCCGTTTTTTATGTCAAACTATACCTTCACGGCATTTGCGAGGAATGACCATGCGACCTCTATCGCCATGATCGGTTCCATTTCCGGAAGCTTCTTTAATATTTTATTTGACTATATTTTCATGTTCCCTTTGAATCTTGGATTTCTGGGGGCTGCACTTGCAACCGCTCTTTCACCGGTTGTGACGATGCTGGTATGTTCGACACATTATCTTGGAAAGAATAACCATGTAGAGTTTCACTGGCGCAAGCCCTCTCTTCGCCGGATCATCGGATGCTGCCAGCTTGGTGTTTCTGCATTTTTTGCTGAAATTTCTTCCGCTGTCATTACGATTATATTTAACATGCTGATCCTGCGCATTGCGGGAAATATCGGGATCGCAGCCTACGGCGTAGTTGCAAATATTTCACTGGTCGCAATGGCGATCCTAAACGGACTTGCCCAGGGTGCACAGCCGCTGATCAGCCAGAGTTACGGAAAGGGTAAACATGATCTAGTCCGTAAATTTCTCAACTGGTCTCTTGCTGCAGCACTTCTGATCGAGCTTGTGATCGTTGTACTGATCTACGGATTTACGGATACCTTTATCAGTATCTTTAACAGCGAACATAATCTCCAGCTGCTTGCTTACGCCCATACCGGTCTTAGGCTTTATTTCCTGGGCTTTTTAGTCGCCGGTATCAATATTGTGCTGGTTGCCTATTTTTCCGCAATCGACCGGGCACGTCCTGCCGTCCTTGGTTCTGTTATGCGCGGCATTATCGCAATTGCTTTCTGTGCGATTCTGTTCTCACAGATTCTGGGGCTGAATGGAATCTGGCTTTCCTTCTTAGGATCAGAAATCATCACATTTTTTGTGATTCTGATTTTCCGGAAATCTTGATTTTATAATTGACAATTTTTCTTTTATCATGTATTCTTTAATTATATCCGGCAGGGTATCGGTTTTGGCAGTTGTTTCCTGTCCACTGTTCTTCGAGGCGGTATCCAGCGTATTCTGTGCCATCACCGACGAAGAAATCATCGTAGCAATTAACCAAAATGCAATGTGTCTATTCTTCATAATGCCCTAAAGTCTATGTTTCGAGCGCAAATTTAGCTTAAAATGTTTAGAAAACATAGAAAAGCCATAAGAAAAAGGCAAGAAGGACTTTCTTCGATGAAATCGTATTTTTTAATAATTGTTTCATCGAAACTTTCTCTACTTCCTCTTTTTTTTATAATTTTGCGCTTTTTAAGTTCTACGTGTACTGACGGGAGCAGTGCGCACCCTGAACGACAAGCCGTATAGGCTCTTGGCATTAGATTAAACAATTAATAAAATAATATAGTTGTGGGAGAAACAAAGTATATTTTCGTCACCGGTGGTGTTGCCTCTTCATTAGGTAAAGGTATCATCTCATCCTCCATCGGTAAATTGCTGCAAGCAAGAGGTTACAAGGTAACCATCCAGAAGTTTGACCCGTACATCAACATCGACCCGGGTACACTGAACCCTTATGAACACGGCGAATGCTACGTTACCGTGGATGGCCACGAAGCCGACCTCGATTTGGGCCATTACGAACGCTTCCTGGGCATCCAGACCACCAAAGCCAACAATATCACGACCGGACGCATCTACAAAAGCGTCATCGACAAAGAGCGCCGGGGTGACTATCTGGGAAAGACCATCCAGGTTATTCCCCATATTACAGACGAAATCAAGCGTAATGTAAAACTGCTGGGAAACAAATACAAATTCGACTTTGTTATTACCGAGATTGGCGGTACAGTGGGTGACATCGAGTCTCTGCCCTATCTGGAAAGCATCCGTCAGCTGAAGTGGGAACTGGGAAAAGACGCCTTGTGCGTACACCTTACTTATGTCCCCTACCTGGCAGCTGCCGGTGAGCTGAAGACCAAGCCCACCCAGCACTCCGTAAAGGAACTGCAAAGTGCCGGTATCCAACCCGATGTCCTCGTACTGCGTACGGAACATGAGTTGAGTACCACCCTGCGCAAGAAAGTGGCTCTGTTCTGCAATGTGGACGAGAATGCCGTGGTGCAAAGCATCGACGCGCCTACCATCTACGAGGTGCCCATCTTGATGCAGAGCCAGGGACTAGACGTTACCATTTTGAAGAAAATGGGACTTCCCGTCGGCGACACTCCGGGACTGGGACCGTGGCGCGCTTTCCTCGAACGCCGTCACAAAGCCGAAGAGACTGCCCCGCTGCACATCGCATTGGTGGGCAAATATGACTTGCAGGATGCCTACAAGTCCATCCGCGAGGCCCTTTCACAAGCAGGAACCTACAATGACCGCAAGGTATCGGTAGACTTCGTGAACAGTGAAAAGCTGACTGACGAGAATGTGGCAGAAGCCCTGAAAGGCATGGCAGGCGTACTTATCGGTCCGGGATTCGGCGAACGCGGCGTTGCCGGCAAGTTCGTAGCCATCAAATATGCGCGTACACACGACATCCCCACCTTCGGTATCTGTCTGGGTATGCAGTGTATCGCCATCGAATTTGCCCGTAACGTACTGGGTTATGCCGATGCCAACTCACGCGAGATGGACGAAAAGACACCACACAATGTCATCGACATCATGGAAGAGCAGAAGTCCATCACCAATATGGGTGGAACCATGCGTCTGGGTGCCTATGAATGTGTTCTGCAGAAAGGCAGCAAGGCATACGAGGCATACGGTACCGAGCATATCCAGGAACGTCACCGCCACCGCTACGAATTCAACAACAGCTTCAAGGAGGCCTACGAAGCAGCAGGCATGAAGTGTGTGGGTATAAACCCCGAATCGGACCTGGTGGAAATTGTTGAGATTCCCGCATTGAAGTGGTTTGTCGGTACCCAGTTCCATCCCGAATACAGCAGTACGGTATTGCATCCGCACCCACTGTTCGTAGCATTCGTGAAGGCCGCCATCGAAAATGAAAACGAAAAGAAATAATTTGTAATAAGTAATTTGTAATCAACAAAGAATGGATAAAAATACCATCACAGGTCTTGTTCTGATAGCGATATTGTTAGTAGGTTTCAGCTTTCTGAGCCGTCCCAGCCAGGAGCAGTTGGAAGCACAGCAACGTTACTACGACTCCATAGCCCAGGTGCAACAGCGCGAGGCTGACTTGAAAGCCAAGGCAGAAGCAGCCCTGGCCAACGAAAGTGGAGCGGAAGCAAGCGTTGACTCCACTGCCCTCTTCTTCGACGCCCGTCAAGGAACCAACTCGCAGGTAACCATCCAGAACAACCTGGCAGAAATAACCGTAGATACAAAAGGCGGACGCATAGCTTCGGCCACACTGAAGGAATACATGGGACAAGACAAGACGACCCCCGTCACACTGTTCAGCGGCAATGACGCTTCCATGAATTTCCTCTTTTACAACAAGAAAGAGACTATCCAGACGGAAGACTATTATTTCACCGCAGTAAACCGTACGGACAGTACCGTCACCATGCGTTTGTCGGCAGACAGCAACAGCTATATCGACTTTACCTACAGCATGCACAATGACACATACCTGATAGACTTTACTATCCAGGCAGTCAATATGGAAGGCAAGCTGGCCGCCACCAACAATTATGTGGACATCGAGTGGTCTCAGCGTGCCCGTCAGATAGAGAAGGGTTACACCTACGAGAACCGTCTGGCTGAGCTGACTTACAAAATCGCCGGAGAGGGTACCGATTATCTGTCTGCCAACAAGAACGATGAAAAGGAAGTTCCGGAACGTCTGGACTGGATTGCCTTCAAGAACCAGTTCTTCTCTTCGGTATTCCTGGCAGATGCCGACTTTGAAAAGACCAAGCTGAGTTCCAAGATGGAGACTCAAGGCAGCGGCTACATTAAGGACTATTCTGCGGAGATGAGCACGAAGTTCGACCCTGCTGGCAAGGAACCTACCCAGCTGTTCTTCTACTTCGGCCCCAATCACTACAAGACCCTGACCGCACTCGACAAGGGGCGTGACGAGAAGTGGGAGCTGAACCGTCTGGTCTATCTGGGCTGGCCGCTCATCCGCTGGATAAACAAATGGTTCACCATCAACATCTTCGACTGGTTGTCCAGTTGGGGGTTGAGCATGGGTATCGTACTGTTGTTCATGACGTTAATCGTAAAAGCTGTAGTATTCCCCGCAACGTGGAAAACCTACATGTCCTCTGCCAAGATGCGCGTACTGAAACCGAAAATCGACGAGATAAACAAGAAGTACCCCAAGCAGGAAGATGCCATGAAGAAGCAGCAGGAAGTGATGGGCCTCTACAGCCAGTACGGAGTCAGCCCGATGGGCGGATGTCTGCCGATGCTGATACAGTTCCCTATCCTGATGGCCTTGTTCATGTTCGTGCCGAGTGCCATTGAACTCCGCCAACAGAGCTTCTTGTGGGCAGATGACCTTTCCACTTATGATGCATTCATCAACTTCCCGTTCCATATCCCGTTCCTGGGCAGCCACCTCAGCTTGTTCTGCCTGCTGATGACGGTTACCAACATATTGAACACGAAGTACATGATGCAGCAGCAGGATACGGGTGCCAATCCGCAGATGGCTGCCATGAAGTGGATGTCATACCTGATGCCTATCATGTTCCTCTTCATATTGAACGATTATCCTTCGGGATTGAACTATTACTACTTCATCTCTACGTTAATCAGTGTGGTAACAACGCTCATCATGCGCAAGACAACCAATGAGGAAGCCCTTCTTGCCCAGTTGGAAGCCAACAAGAAAGACCCGAAGAAGATGAAGAAAACCGGTTTCGCCGCCCGTCTGGAAGCCATGCAGAAACAGCAGGAACAGATGATGAAAGAGAGACAGAACAAAAAGTAGTAAGACTACCGTTCAAGATATTCTTTTGCAGAAAGCCGGACAATGACATTTGCCCGGCTTTCTTATCCTTACGCCAATGAAAAAACTCACAGACTCTAAATTATGCAGACTAAATACACCTACAAACAGATCTGGCTTATAGCCTACCCCATCCTAATCAGCCTCCTTATGGAGCAACTGATAGGTATGACGGACACTGCCTTCCTCGGGCGTGTGGGCGAAGTCGAACTGGGAGCATCTGCCATCGCCGGTGTCTTCTACATGGTCATCTTCATGGTTGCCTTCGGTTTCAGCATCGGGGCACAGATACTCATTGCCCGGCGCAACGGCGAACGGCAGTATAAGGAAATCGGTGACTTGTTCTATCAGGGCATCTATTTCCAAGTCGGAATGGCGGCAGTCATGTTCCTGCTATCCTATTGTTTCTCACCGATTATCCTGAAACGCATCGTCGCTTCGGAACATATCTACGAAGCAGCCACCAGCTACCTGCATTGGCGTGTATTCGGTGCCTTCTTCTCGTTCAGCGCAGTCATGTTCCGTGCCTTTTTCTTGGGAACCACCCAGACCAAGACACTGACACTGAACTCCATCGTCATGGTGTTGAGCAATGTCGTATTCAACTATATCCTGATTTTCGGTAAATTCGGTTTCCCGGCGCTCGGCATTGCCGGAGCCGCCATCGGCTCCTCACTGGCCGAGCTGGTTTCGCTGTTATTCTTCATCCTCTATACCCGCAGCCGCATCGACTGCCGCAAGTACGGGCTGGACCGTATTCCTAAGTTCCGGCTGGACGTATTGAAACGGATGCTGAACGTCTCTTTCTGGACCATGATACAGAATTTCTTCTCCCTCTCCACCTGGTTCCTTTTCTTCCTTTATGTGGAGCATCTGGGAGAGCGCTCGCTGGCAGTGACCAACATTGTCCGCAACGTGTCCGGCATACTGTTCATGGTACTCATGGCGTTTGCCTCTACCTGCGGGTCACTGGTCAGCAACCTCATCGGTGCAGGCCACTCCGATTGCGTGGCAGGCACCATCCGGCAGCACGTACGCATAGCCTACGTCTTCGTACTTCCGCTGGCATTGCTTTTCGCGGTGTTCCCCAAGCTGATTCTGGGAATTTATACCGACATACCCGACCTGCAGGACGCTTCCGTGCATTCGCTCTGGGTGATGTGCTCCACCTATCTGTTCCTGGTTCCTGCCAATGTCTATTTCCAGGCAGTTTCCGGAACCGGCAACACGCGTACGGCATGGGGGTTGGAGATGGCTACGCTGGTCATCTACACAGCCTATATCACCTACATTATTCTGATTCTGCAACTCGACGTGGCCATTTGCTGGACCTCGGAAATGGTTTATTCCAGCTTTATTCTCATTTTCTGCTGGCTATATATCAAACGTGGGAATTGGCAAGGAAGGAAAATTTAGTATCTTTGCATTGAAATAACCGAAACAAAAAACATATATGAAACAAGTAAATCTACTACTTATGTCAGCAGCCATGACATTGGCCTCCTGCGGAGGAACAAAAGATGCCGGACAGCAGCAGGACGCAGCAGCGCTCATCCAGCGGTCGGACATCAAGATTGAAGGAAAGCGTATGACACCCGAGGCACTCTGGGCGATGGGACGTATCGGCAGTGTAGCCGTATCTCCCGACGAAAAGCAAATTGCCTACACGGTATCCTATTACAGCGTGCCCCAGAACAAGAGTAACAGCGAAGTCTTCGTCATGAATGCCGACGGTAGTGGCAATACCCAGATAACGCATGACGCCTGGCAAGAAGGACAGCCCACATGGTTCAAGGACGGCAAGAAGCTTGCCTTCCTTTGCAACGAAAGCGGCAGCAGCCAGGTATGGGAAATGAATCCCGACGGCAGCGGACGCAAGCAGCTGACCCAATACGAGGGAGACATCGAAGGGTTCTCTTTCTCGCCCGACGGCAAGAAACTCCTTTTCATTGCCCAGGTAAAGACCGTGAAGAGTACGGCAGACAAACATCCGGACCTTCCTAAAGCCACCGGCATCATCGTTACCGACCTGATGTACAAGCATTGGGACGAATGGGTGACTACTGCTCCCCATCCATTCGTTGCCGATTTCGACGGCAATGCCATCAGCAATGTCACTGATATTCTTGAGGGAGAGCCATACGAAAGCCCGATGAAGCCCTGGGGCGGTATCGAGCAGCTGGCATGGAGCCCGTCTTCTGATAAGGTGGCCTATACATGCCGTAAGAAAACCGGACTGGCGTATGCCATTTCCACCAACTCCGACATTTATATCTACGACCTTGCCTCCAAGGAAACCAAAAACATCACGGAAGAAAACAAGGGATATGATACGAATCCCCAATACTCTCCCGACGGCAAATACATCGCCTGGCAGAGCATGGAGCGTGACGGCTACGAAGCCGACTTGAACCGCTTGTTTATCATGAACCTCGAGACCGGCGAGAAACGTTTTGTAAGCAAAGCTTTCGAATCGAACGTGGACGCCTTCTTGTGGAACAAAGATTCCCAGAGCATCTACTTCATCGGTGTATGGCATGGCGAGACACAGATTTACAACATCGACCTTGCCGGAAACGACAAGCTTACCCAGCTCACCGACGGCATGTACGACTATGCTTCGCTTGCCCTTTGCGGAGACAAGATTATCGCCAAACGCCATTCCATGAGCATGGGCGACGAAATCTATGCCGTAAACAGTGCACGTAACGGCGACGCTTTTGCAGAAGCAGTGCAACTGACCACAGAAAACAAGCAGATTTACGACCAGCTGGAAATGGGTAAAGTGGAAGCCCGCTGGATGAAGACCACCGACGGCAAGCAGATGCTGACCTGGGTGATTTATCCTCCGCAGTTCGACCCTAACAAGAAGTACCCCACCCTCCTCTTCTGTGAAGGCGGTCCTCAGAGTCCCGTCAGCCAGTTCTGGAGCTACCGTTGGAATTTCCAGATTATGGCGGCAAACGACTATATCATCGTAGCTCCCAACCGTCGTGGTCTTCCGGGCTTCGGTGTAGAGTGGAACGAAGCCATCAGCGGTGATTATGGCGGCCAGTGCATGAAGGACTACTTCACTGCCATTGACGAAATGGCCAAGGAACCTTTCGTCGACAAAGACCGCCTGGGTTGCGTAGGCGCCAGCTTCGGAGGCTTCTCCGTATATTGGCTTGCCGGACACCATGACAAACGCTTCAAGGCATTCATCGCACACGACGGTATCTTCAACATGGAAATGCAATATCTGGAAACGGAAGAGAAATGGTTTGCCAACTGGGATATGGGCGGTGCTTATTGGGAAAAGAACAACGCTACGGCACAACGCACTTTTGCCAACTCCCCGCATCTCTTCGTCGACAAATGGGACACCCCTATCCTCTGCATCCACGGAGAGAAGGACTTCCGCATCCTTGCCAACCAGGCAATGGCCGCCTTCGATGCAGCCGTGATGCGTGGCGTTCCTGCCGAACTGCTTATCTATCCGGACGAAAACCACTGGGTACTGAAACCACAGAACGGTGTACTGTGGCAACGTACCTTCTTTGAATGGCTGGACAAATGGCTGAAGCCGGCTAAGTAAAGCCTCTCAAAAACGATAAAAACAAATAGTCCCGGATTCTTTGTCAAGAATCCGGGACTATTTGTTTTTATTGTACACCGCCCGATTCCATTTTTTATGACTATAATTTGGGCAGTTCAAATAAAGTCAATACATTTGCTTTATGCACACTCCGAAGAAGTGTAAACAATATGTCCTAATATAACCCGATAAAAGATGAATGAAAATTGGCCTGAGATTGTGGAAACACTGATACCGTATTTTGAAACAAATTCGGTAGAAGGTGACTACCAGCGGGAAATAGAGAACTGCTTGAAATTTCTTGGATGGAAGAAGACCAATGGAACAATGGTATCCCAATATACATTACCGATAGGCAATAGCAACTCCATACGCCCGGACATTGTACTTTGGCGAAAGAACGAGCATGACACACAATCCCCCGTACTCCCTATTGAAATAAAGCGTCCGTCTAATATAAGAAATGAAAGACAAGAAAATCAACTGATGTCGTATATGCGCCAGTTGAAACTTAATGTCGGATTATATATAGGAGAAAAGATACAACTTTACTATGACATTCCCAATGATGGAGAGAATCCCATTTGTGTATTTACAGCGGAAATTAAAAAAGAAGATACAAATGGTTCCATCATCTGTGACTTATTGAGCTACGACAAATTCAATCTGGAAAAAATAGAAACATTCTGTAATGAGCAATATAAAAAAATCCAAGCGCGTAATAATCTGCATAGGAGGGTGTCAGAATTCTTATCCGAAGGCAATGGGGTAAAGAATATGATTTCGTTGCTCAAAGACAAGTTTACAGCTGAAGGATTTGAGGAATCCGCCATTAATGAAGAATTTGCCAATCTTACGCTTACAATACATTACGAAAATAAGAGCATTCTCCCTTCATTACAGCTTAAAAAGGGGCAAACATCTAAGAACTCACAAAACGGTCATAAAGAAAGTGATTCCAAAGACTGTCACAGAACAGCTTGTTCCACTGGCAAATGGTGTCAGGACAGGAGATCCTCTGACAGTGACGGTATCTGCAGGAGTTCTGGTGGCAGGTATTGTGATTGTCGGGATTGCGGTGAAAAAAAGAAAGGTGGAGCGTGAGTCATGAAAAAAGTAAAAAAAATAATTACAGGCTTTCTTATGGTTTTTATCTTCATGGCGATGGTGCTTCCAATGACAACGGTGAAAGCTTCGGAGGAGAAAGAAGCGGTGGAAAAAAGAATGTATACAGTGACATTCCGTGCGGGAAATGTTGCAAGTTTTGATACAGATAAGATCACTGTTTCCGATGGAATGGAAGTGACAAAAAATTATATTAAAGTAAAAGTTGCAAAGGGAGATACACTTGCTTTTACAGTGCCTGGCTGGGAAAGTGATGCAGGGCTGACATCATGGTTTTCTAACTGCCTGCACTATGAAAAAGAGGCAGCATATGGGTTGAAAGATTTTAACGGCGTTGTGGGAACTGCGGTGGAGCGGAATACAGAGTATGTTTTGGATTATAAGCGTCTGATCGATCCGGTTTCCTATACGGTGAGTTTCATAGACAGTCAGACAAAGGAACAGATTGCGGCTCCGCAGATCACCTATGGAAATGCAGAGGAAACAATCACGGTCATTCCGGTGACTGTTCCGGATTATACACCGACAGAGAGCAGTAAAATTATAAAACTGGAAAAAGGGAAAGAGAACACGGCAACGTTTGAATACCGCTACACCGGGGCTGTGGAGACGATCACCAGCACGGTGACAAACGTGGTTCCGGGCACAACACGGACAGAGACAGTCGTAAGTGAGGTCGAGGAGACGGTCATCATTCCCGGAGCTGCCCAGCCGTCCGGTGTTACTGCAAATGTAGTAAATAATGCGTCAAATGCAGTGAATGCGCCGGTAGGCAATACAGCAAATAATGCAGCGGACAATGCGGTAAATGCTCCGGCAGATGATAATGAAGACCAGACCGTAGACGATAGCAATGTTGAAATTCCGGAGGAGCAGACACCGTTGGTGGATGGAGATGGGAATGATGGAGCTGTCGATATCGAAGAGAGCGAGACACCGTTGGCGAACACAGCAGAGGATGCGAGTACCGCTTCCGGTGATGTGAACGGGAACGAT
>OHUJ01001045.1_pt1 | contig 10521 bp, 10 predicted proteins | sample 1579241 | NCBI WGS metagenome assembly OHUJ01 (sample SAMEA3882547, study PRJEB24775) | human gut metagenome | biome: human-associated habitat; feature: intestine environment; material: feces | place: Netherlands | collected 2009/2010
CCGCCCAGCCGCTGACACCGGAGGCGTCCGGGAAAGCCTGAAGGTCTGCAGCCGTGCCGTCAGAGACTGCAAAGGCGCGCGCGAAGACGGACATCGCCTCCTGGCGCGTGATGCTGCGGTTCGGGCCGATCGTGCCGTCACCGTAGCCGCTGAGGATATTCATCTGTACGGCGGTGCTCAGCTCCGGATAGTACCAGGCATCCCGGTTCACATCGGAAAAGAACGCAATGTCCTTCCCTGCCGTGCAGCCGAACACGCGCACGAGCATGGCGGCCATCTGCGCGCGCGAGGCATTGCCCATCGGCAGCAGATCACCGTGCTCGTCACCGAGCAGGATGCCGTGCGCACAGGCAAATTCCATCGCCGCCTGATACCACGGGCCGGTAGGTGTGGGCTCCGGGCTGGGCTCCGGGCTGGGTTCGGTGCTGGGTTCGACCGGGGCTGTCGGCTCCGTCGTGGGGACGGCAGGCTCTGTCGTAGATGTCGGGGACTGCACAGCGTCCGGTTCTGCAGCGGCGACCGGCGCGGCGGCCAGCGTCAGCACGCAGACAAGCACGAGCAGCAGGGACAAAAAGCGTTTGCGCATGGTTTTCTCCTCCATTGTTTTCTGCGGATTTCGACTGTTTTCATTATAACGGAAGGCTGTGATTTTTCAACGGTTTTCGCAGAGATTTCAAATTATTTAAGTCTTTTGTGCCATCGGCGCAAAAAAAGCAGCGCAGCCTCACAAGACTGCGCTGCTCAGCTTGTCAAAGAACCTCGTAGAGTTTGCGCCCGCAGGCGCAAAGACAGTTCAATCATTTTCTTCGGCGACATGTGCGGCGAAGAAAATACTTCTCGGCCTGCAAACGTGCGCGCCGTCCGCAGAAAGCGGGCGGCGCGTGCGCTGCAGTCAGGCCGCAGACCCCTTTGTCAAAAAAGCAGTGCTTTTTTGACAGTCTTAAGCGCAGCCTCACAAGACTGCGCTTAAGACTGCCGGAAAAGGATTCTGTTTTTGGACTTTTGGTTTACATAATTATTCGTTCAAGAGCTCCGCGATGTCGTCCTCCCCATAGACGCGGATGCCGTGCGCGCCGAGGAGCGCTGCGGTGACGCCGTCGCCGGCAACGCGCGTGCCGGTAAACGTGCCGTCATAGATCTCCCCGTGGCCGCACGAGGGGCTGCGCTGCTTGAGCAGGGCGGCCGTGCAGCCGAAGCGCTGCGCAAGGGCGAGCGCCTGCTGCGCGCCGCGCGCATAGGCGTCTGTAACGTCCCGGCCGGAACGCATGACGACGCGGCTGCCCTGCCGCTCGGACGCGTCGCGCGGCGTCGGCAGTCCGCCGAGCTGTTCGGGGCAGACAGGAACAATTTCATATTTTCCCACCAACGCCTGCACGCGCGCGTCCGCTTTACTTTTTCCGTCGTAGCGGCAGGGCGCGCCGAGAAGGCAGGCCGACACGAGCAGCTTATCCATGCCGCACCTCCAACGCTTTCCCGTTGAGCTTCGCCTCCGCGAGCGTTTCGCCCTCGTAACGCAGCTTGAGCGAGAAAAACGGTACGTTTTCGTCGAGCAGGCGCAAAAAGATCTTGTCGCCCTCCCACGCGGGCAGCGCCAGCAGATCTTTCTTTTTGATCCACGCAAGCTCACCCTCATCGCAGTCCTTGAGCGTTCCCTCAAAGCCGTCGGCAGTGAAAAGGTGCATGTACTCGCTCTCCCACTTGTCCGACACGAATGTCACGATGCCGCGATAGCGGTAAGAGGTCAGGGCAAGGCCGGTCTCCTCCTTCGTTTCGCGCAGAGCGCACTCCTCCGGGCTCTCGCCCTCTTCAAACTTGCCGCCGATGCCGATCCACTTGTCGCGATTGCAGTCGTTCTCCTTTTTCGTGCGGTGCAGCATCAGGTATTCGCCGCCGCATTCGATATAAATGAGCGTCGTGTTCACGGCGCGATAGATGCTACTGCTCATGATACTCCCTCCCCAAAGGGTCTTTTTGTCAGTATAAAAGATGGCGGCAAAAATTGCAAGTGAAGGCGTCGTTCAGAAAATCGCGCATTTTTCGAATTTGTGCTTGACTTTGCTGTGATTTTTGGTATAATCATTTTTGCTGTCGAGCGCACCGATACGCAGCAGTATCGAAGCGGTCATAACGAGCACGACTGGAAATCGTGTGTACGTCAAAAGCGTACCGAGAGTTCGAATCTCTCCTGCTGCGCCAAAAAAACACCACCCTGTTGGGTGGTGTTTTTTTGTATCCAGAGATTCGAACAGGGCATGAGCGAAGCGAAAAAACGCCCCAGTGGGGCGTTTAGTGCCCGCTGTGCGTGTCGCGGTGTGGTAACACCGCGAGCGAATCTCTCCTGCTGCGCCAAAGCAAAAAGCCTTGGTATTACTGGAAAAGCCAGTGATGCCAAGGCTTTTTTGCGTTTTCTGAACGCTTTGTTACTGCCAGTTACGACCAGTTATAACCAGTTGCGTGAACACAGCCGCGAACACAGTTATGTGCCGCGATACATGTCCTGCAGGCGTCTGACGTCGGCAGCTCTTTCGATGGTGGTTTTATTTTTTACTCAGCGCTCTCAGCGAACTTGGCTTTTCTCCCTTTACTCCCCCAGCATCTCTCCTGCGGCGAGGACGGCGTTGCGAACGCACTGCGCGCAGGGACAGAGGACCTTGCCGGTCTCCACGCCCTTTAAGTCCTTGCAGATCGTCGCGCCGCTCTTTTCCTGAAAGCTCGTAAGGATGCTGCGGGCCGTGCGCGGCGTGCCCTTGCCGTCCGTCACGCTGCCCGCGGCCATCACCGCGCCGATCAGCGCGCCGCAGGTGGCCTGCATGCAGCCCATGCCCGCGCCGTAACCCGCGCCGAGCTTCATCAACGTATCGTGGTCGACTGGAATTTTGTCCTCCCACGCGCACAGCACCGACTGGGTGCAGTTGCCCTTTCCCGCGGCAAATGTTTCCACCGCCAGCTCGGCGCGCTCTTCAATCGTCATTGTTTCTATCTCCTTTGCTTTTTGATCCATTCCGACTTGCCGGTCGTTTCCCCTATCGTACGCACAACGGCGCGCAAAGTCAACCGCCGCGCGTGCTGGATTTTTGCCCGCGGCCGTGCTATGATGGAAAAATCACCACAGGAGGATTCCCAATGAAGAAACAACTGACCGCATGGCTGCTCGCGCTCGTGATGCTCTTCTCGCTCGTCGGCTGTGGCGCGGATGCGCCGGTGCAGGACGATTCCAGCCTGCCGCAGCAGGAGCAGCAGGATGCGCAGAACGCACCGTCCGAAGACGCCGATACGCTAAGCGACGACGATGCATCCGCCCCTCAGATCGACGAGGACGGCTCCTACACGACCAAGGACGACGTCGCGCTCTATATCCACACCTACGGACATTTACCGGACAACTTCATCACCAAGAAAGATGCCCAGGCCCTCGGCTGGCCGGGCGGGTCGCTCGAGCCCTACGCGCCGGGCAAATGCATTGGCGGCAGCCGATTCGGCAACTACGAGGGTCTCTTGCCCGAGACGGACGGACGCACCTACACCGAATGCGACATCGACACGCTGGGCGCGGATTCGCGCGGGGCCAAACGCATCGTCTTCTCAAACGACGGCCTCATTTACTACACCGAAGACCACTACAAGTCCTTTGAACTGCTGTACGGGGAGGAGTGAGTACCATGCGCTTTGTATTAGACGTCTCCGCCTGCGAAAGTGTCGAAGACCTACACCGCGCGCTCGCGGAGGGGCTGCGTTTTCCCGCGTGGTACAGCGGCAATCTCGATGCCCTGCACGACTGCCTGACGGACTTGCATGAGCCGACGGAGCTGATCGTCCGCGGCACTTCGGCGCTTGACGAGCTGCTCGGCCGCCGCGCCAACGCCTTCCGCCGCGTGCTCGATGACAGCGCGGAGGAAAATCCGAATCTCACCGTGCGGTTTGAGGACGCTGTTGAAGACGATACCTATTAGCTTCTACACATAAAGAGAACCATTCCGCTTCCATTCCGCTTCATCGCCGATTTGGGCTTGCAATCACGTCCCGAGAGCTTCTGCAAAATGGTTCTAAGTGTAGTATATTCCATACAAGCGATACTGTAAAGCCATAAAAAGGAGCGCTGATGACAGCGCTCCTTTTTCATTTCGCGGAGAATTTACAAAAACTTCTCCCATTTCCGCCGCTTTCCATGGTATGATGAAAATAACCGATTATTCCTGATAGAAAGAGGAGACCGCCATGTCACAGGTGACCAAACGCGCGCTCGAGGCGTCGCTCAAAAATCTGCTGCTGCAAAAGCCCCTGAGCAAGATCACCATCAGCGATATCACGGAGGACTGCGGCATCAACCGCATGACGTTTTACTACCACTTCAAGGACATTTACGACCTTGTCGAATGGTCGTGTCAGGAGGACGCCAGCAAGGCGCTCGCAGGCAACAAGACCTACGAGACGTGGCAGCAGGGTTTTTTGCAGCTCTTTAAGGCCGTGCAGGACAACAAGCCATTCATTATGAATGTCTACCACTCCGTTAGCCGCGAGCAGGTGGAAAACTACCTCTACAAGGTCACCTACGACCTGCTTGAGGGCGTAGTCGAGGAGCAGGCACAGGGCATGAGCGTGCGTGACGAGGACAAGGCCTTCATCGCAACGGTCTACAAGTACGCCTTTGTCGGTCTGATGCTCGACTGGATCAAAAACGATATGAAGGGCGACCCGCAGTTGCTCGTCGACCGGCTTGAGCTCGTCATCCACGGCAATGTCCGTGCCGCGCTCGAGCGGCTGCGCATCGATAAGGCGTGACGGTTTCCCTGCTTTCATCAAAAGCGGCAGAATGATAAAAATTTTTACAGCTTTTCGGGCGGTGATAAGAAACTTATCACCGCCCGATTTCTGCTGATTGTTCTTTTCGCAAAACCGCGGTATGCTTTCACCATCGAAAGGAAAACATACCGTTGATTCCCAAGGTTGGATGTGTTTCGTGGATCAGCGGTTTCACAGACAGTTTGAAAGGAGAAATGATTTATGTATTATTCCAGCGGTAACTATGAAGCGTTCGCCCGTCCCAAGAAGCCCGAAGGCGTGGACAACAAGTCCGCCTATATCGTCGGCAGCGGCCTCGCCGCGCTGACTGCCGCCTGCTACCTCGTGCGTGACGGCCAGATGAAGGGTGAGCACGTGCACGTGCTCGAAAAGGGTGATCTGCCCGGCGGCGCGTGCGACGGCTACAAGTTCGAAAACCTCGGCTACGTGATGCGCGGCGGCCGCGAGATGGACAACCATTTCGAGGTCATGTGGGACCTGTTCCGCTCCATCCCCTCCATCGAGACCGAGGGTGTGAGCGTGCTCGATGAGTACTACTGGCTCAACAAGGAAGACCCCAACTACTCCCTCTGCCGCGCGACCGTCAACCGCGGTCAGGACGCGCACACCGACGGCAAGTTCGACATCTCCGACAAGGGCGCGATGGAGATCATGAAGCTCTTCTTCACCCCGAACGAGGACCTGCAGGACAAGCGCATCACCGACTTCTTCGACGATGAAGTCTTCAACTCCAACTTCTGGCTCTACTGGCGCACGATGTTCGCCTTTGAAAACTGGCACAGCGCACTCGAGATGAAGCTCTATATCCAGCGCTATATCCACCACATCGGCGGTCTTCCCGATTTCACAGCGCTGCGCTTCACGAAGTATAACCAGTACGAATCCATGATCCTCCCGATGGTCAAGTACCTCGAGAGCCACAACGTCCAGTTCCACTACGGCGTGCAGGTCGCAAACGTCGAGTTCGACTGCTCTGACCCCAAGCACAAGTTGGCTAAGCGCATCGACGTCATCCGCGACGGCAAGAAGGAGGCCATCGACCTCACGGAAAACGACCTCGTCTTCATCACCAACGGCGGCTGCGTCGAAAACTCCTCCATGGGCAGCCAGAACTCTCCCGCCCAGTTCAACACCGAGCTCAAAGAGGGCGGCGGCTGGGATATGTGGCGCAAGATCGCCGCGCAGGATCCGTCCTTCGGCCATCCCGACAAGTTCTGCTATGACCCCGAGCAGACCAACTGGATGAGCGCCACCGTCGAGACCCTCGACCAGAAGATCATCCCCTATATCAAAAATATCTGCAAGCGCGACCCGTTCACCGGCCATGTCGTCACCGGCGGCATCGTCACCGTGAAGGATTCCTCCTGGCTGATGAGCTGGACCATCAACCGCCAGCCGCAGTTCCGCACGCAGCCCAAGGACCACTGCCTCGTCTGGGTCTACTCCCTCTTCACCGACAAGCCGGGCGATTATATCAAAAAGCCCATGCGCGAGTGCACCGGCAAGGAGATCTGCATGGAGTGGCTCTACCACATCGGCGTGCCCGAGGACCAGATCGAAGAGCTCGCGACGAACAGCGCCAACACCGTGCCCGTCATGATGCCGTATATCGACGCGTTCTTCATGCCGCGCGCCTATGGCGACCGCCCGAACGTCGTGCCCGAGGGCAGCGTCAACTTTGCCTTCCTCGGCCAGTTCGCCGAGACCCCGCGCGACACGATCTTCACCACCGAATATTCCATGCGCACCGGCATGGAGGCCGTCTATACGCTGCTGAACGTCGACCGCGGCGTGCCCGAGGTCTGGGGCAGCGTGTATGATGTGCGTGACCTGCTCAACGCAACTGTCAAGCTGCGCGACGGCAAGAAGGCCACCGACATGGATATGGGCTTCATGGAAAAGATGGCCGTCAAGAAGGCCCTCGGCAAGATCGAAGGCACCGACATTGAAAAGCTCCTCAAGGAGTACGGCGTCATCTAAGGATAAAAGCAAGCAGGATAGCAGGAAAATAATGAGAAAGGGCGGGAGCATAGCTCCCGCCCTTACCCTATTCCGAAAAGATTCAGTTCTTTGTCAGCACGCATTTGTCGCAGGGAGTGAGGCCTCTGCCCATCGCCTCAGCGAGCGTTGCTTCGTAATAAGTACCGCCGTTGCAGGTACTGGAATAGTGATAACGCTTGCCCGTCTTTGTCACATAGATGTGCTCGCCCTTCGTCTTATTCGCAACTGCCGCCGTCTGCGTCTCATTGTACCATGTGACGACGCAGCCAAGCGATTCCGAAACGAAGCGCGCCGGAACCATTGTCCGGTTTCCGATGATCTGCGCAGGCACATCCAGCGTGTACGGCACACCGTTGACGTAGGCGGTCGTATTGTCGATCTGGATGATCACGACTGTGTCATCCAGCGTACCAGTCGCCGTTCGAGTGTCATTGTCCCACGTGACCTCCGCGCCCAGATACTCAAAAATCGCCCGCATGGGCACAAGCGTGCGGCCGCCCACCAACTGCGGCGGCACATCGGTCTGCACCAACTCTGTGTCGACATACAGCTCGACTGCGTTGACAGACAGGCAGAGCAGTAGTGTGCAGGACAACAGGCCAAGCATCAATGCAAATAGCTTTTTCATCGTTTCTCTCTTCTCTCGTTATACAAGTAATTTAATCGGGGGATTCCTGTTATTTTCATTATATCCGTCGTTGCACATAAGTCAATAAAGTAAGGGCGGGAGCATAGCTCCCGCCCTTTCTTGCGCTCTCGCGTCTATTTCACCGGTGCATTAAGTCGCTCAGCGCGCCGTCCACGGCGGTACCCATCTGCTGCATGGTGCGGCCCACGCAGGTCTTCATGGCTTTGCGCTTTTCTGCGACGGTCATGCCGATGATCGCGCCGGCGGCCATGCCGGCAGCCATACCGCGCCAGAATGCGGTATCACACATATCGATCACTCCTTTGCTCACGCGCTTAGTCTGTCCACACAAGATCGCGTCATACGCGGCAATTTTTGCCGCAAATCGCCCTTGCTGAATGCCTCTTTTCGGCCTATAATGAAAATGAGAAAAAGTAAGCATGAAGGAGAACCATATGACCACGATTTATCTCATCCGCCACGCTGAGGCCGAGGGCAACCTCTATCGCCGCGCGCATGGCTGGTACAACAGCACCATCACCGACCGCGGCTACCGCCAGATTGCCGCGCTCACCAAGCGCTTTACCGACACGAAATTCGACGCCGTTTATTCAAGCGACCGTTTCCGCACGATGATCACGGCGCTTTCCATCTATAAAACGCACGGTCTGCCGCTGCGCACCGTCCGCGCGCTGCGCGAGATCGACGTGGGCTATTGGGAGGATACCCCGTGGGCGGAGCTTGAGCGCATCGACCCCGAGCAGCTCGCCAATTTCAGCAACGATTCGCAGAACTGGCACGTCCCCGGCTGTGAAAGCTTTGCCGAGGTGCGCGAGCGGATGCGCAAGGCGCTCACGGAGATCGCCGAGGCGCACCCGAACGGCACGGTCGCCGTCTTTTCCCACGGCATGGCCATGCGCATCATCGTCGGCACGCTTCAGGGCATGACGCTGCACGAAATCGACAAGACCGGCCACGCGGAAAACACCGCCGTTGCAAAGCTCGAGTACGAAAATGGCACGTTCAATGTCATCTTCCGCGACGACGCCTCCCACCTCGGCGACAACATTGCCACCGTGCGCAAGCAGCCTTGGGTCAACGACCCGAAAGGCTTCGAGGGCGGCATCTACTACCGCGCTTCGGGCGAAGCGGGGCATTTCGACGTGATGCACGGCGGCGATGTCATCGGTGCGGTCAGCGTTGTCTCCTGCCGCGGCGGTGTGGGCACGATCGGCGAATTCTGGCTCGAGGAGGACGTGCAGAAGTGCAACCTCGGCGAAAAGCTCGTCGGTCAGGCTCTCTCCTATGCGCGCTCGCGCGGCTGCTCCATTCTCTCGACCGGCCGCATCCCGAAGAGCAATTTGGTCGGCCTCCACTGCGCGGAAAAGTGGGGCTTCCACCCCGTTCATGAGGACGCGGAAAGCGTCACATTTGAGAAGAATTTCGAATACGATGAGGAATCCTGCTGGAAGAGATTGCAGGAAGTTATCGAAAAATGAAGAAAAAGAAGATCGAAAAGGCCTTTCTGCCGGTCTCGAAGGACGAGATGGTCGAGCGCGGCTGGTACTACTATGACTTCCTCGTCGTCACGGCGGATGCGTATATCGACCACCCGAGCTTCGGCACGGCGATCATCGCACGCGTGCTGGAGCACGAGGGCTACCGCGTGGCCGTGCTCGCCCAGCCGGACTGGCACAGCGCGGACGCCTTCCGCGCGATGGGCCGCCCGCGCTACGGCGTGATGATCGGCGGCGGCAACATTGACTCGATGGTCGCGCACTACACGGCGGCAAAAAAGCGCCGCACGCAGGACCTCTACTCCCCCGGCAGCCGCATGGGTCTTCGCCCCGACCGCCCGACCATCGTATACGCCAACCGCTGCCGCGAAGCCTTCGGCAATATCCCCATCGTCGTCGGCGGACTGGAGGCAAGCCTGCGCCGCTTTGCGCACTACGACTACTGGGACGATAAGGTCCGCCGCGCGCTCATTTTCGACGCGCAGGCCGACCTGCTCGTTTACGGCATGGGCGAATATGCCACGCGCGAGATCGCGCGCCGGCTCTCCAAGGGTGAAAAGGCGGATACCTTGACAGATATTCGCGGCACGGCGTTTGTGACGCGCACGCCCGAAGTCTGCGCCTTCGACCATGTCGAGTGCCCGTCATATGAAGAGGTGTGCGGGGACAAGCACGCCTACGCGCTCGCGACAAAGCTCGAATACGAGGAGCACGACCCCATTCGCGGCAAAGCGCTCTGGCAGGCGCACGGGCGTGACACGCTCGTCGTCAATCCGCCCGCGATGCCGCTTTCGCGCGAAGAGCTCGACGAGGTCGCCGAGCTCCCCTACATGCGCGAGGTGCACCCGATGTACGACGCTCTCGGCGGCGTCGCCGCCATCGAGGAGGTGCGCTTTTCCGTCGCGCACAACCGCGGGTGCTTCGGCGGATGCAACTTCTGCTCGCTGGCGTTCCATCAGGGGCGCATGATCACCTCGCGCTCGATTGAATCCTGCGTGCGCGAGGTCGAGGGCTTCACCCACGACCCGAAGTTCAAGGGCTACGTCCACGACGTCGGCGGTCCGAGCGCCAACTTCCGCCATCCGTCGTGCAAGGATCAGTTGAAGCGCGGCATGTGCCGCAATAAAAACTGCCTCGCTCCCTACCCCTGCAAAAATCTCGATCCCGACCACTCGGAATATGTCGAGCTGCTGCGTCGTCTTCGCGCGATCCCCGGCGTGAAGAAGGTCTTCGTCCGCTCGGGCATCCGGTATGACTATCTGCTCGAGGACAAGGGAAGTCCCTTTTTGTCCGAGCTCGTCAAATACCACATCTCCGGCCAGCTCAAGGTCGCGCCCGAGCACTGCGTGGCGGGCGTGCTCGACTACATGGGAAAGCCGCACTTCGACGTGTTTGAAAAATTCTGGGACAAATACCGCTCCGTGAACGAGAAGAACGGGCGCGAACAGTATCTCGTTACCTACCTCATGTCGTCCCACCCCGGCTGCACACTCGAGGACGCCGTGCAGCTCGCGGAATTTCTGCACTCCACGGGTCACAAGCCCGAGCAGGTGCAGGAATTCTACCCCACGCCCG
>OHUJ01001058.1_pt1 | contig 10421 bp, 8 predicted proteins | sample 1579241 | NCBI WGS metagenome assembly OHUJ01 (sample SAMEA3882547, study PRJEB24775) | human gut metagenome | biome: human-associated habitat; feature: intestine environment; material: feces | place: Netherlands | collected 2009/2010
AAAGCCATTCGAGTAGTTCGCGTTGTTGTTGTTGACCGTGCCGTCAGTATTCACATTCACGAAATTCGTGGAATTGCTGGCATTCGGGGAACGGAGCCACCAATTAACGGCTGTACGGAATATAACCCAAATCATGCAGGGCGGCGCGCTATCGCGCTTTGTCGCTCCGCTTGATCTTTGATATTTGTGCGAGTTCGTCGGTTATCAGCTTGACCCATTCTTTCAGGACGTTCGACGGCAATTTTTCATGGTTGACATTCATATACGCAAGGTCAAGCACGTCCAGCATGGAATTGTAATAGCCTTGCGCCCGTTCGTACAATTCCTTGCGGTTCTGCTTGTCTGCGTCGTTGTGAATGTAAATCAGATTTGCCGTCTTGATAAGCCGGTACGCCTCGCGCGCCGCATTGTAAAGCGGCAGCGCGAAATAGAACGTGTAGCTTTTCGGTAAGATTCTGACGCGGTTGTACGTGAAAACGTAGATTTCGCGGGCGAGGTTGATATACTCCGCCGGGCTTTCTCCGCGTCGTGACTTCGGTACTGACATTTCGTGACCTCCTGCCGCCTGTGCGCCCATTGAGGGCGCAAGGCTTGAATTCCGAATTATACACAAAAGCCGGGGGCAAAGCCATTCGAGTAGTCCGCGTAGCTGCTGCCGACCGCGCCGTCAGTAAACACAAACACGAAATACGTGGAACTGCTGGCACCCGGGGAACGGAGCCACCAATAAACGGCTGTGCTTGTCGCGCTGTGATTGTATTTGACCTTGCTGTTTCCGGCGCTGTAATACGAATACTGCGCCTGTTTGCTGGCTTCGTTGCTGTTTGCGTAAGTGGTAGACCCGAATACTTCGTATTCCGATAACAGGAAAAAGTAATCTGTGGTCGCCGTCACCGCGCTTGCGGCGCTGCTGTTGCCTGTGTTGTTTGTGTACTTCGTCACGGATTTCAGCACCGCGCGGAGCGCTGCCGGGATGACCGCAATGATCGTGCCGGAATAGCTTGACAGGCTTGTACCGCAAATTGCCGTTCGCATATTTGATGATTCCCAACCGCCGGAGTTTGAGTCGCCGGTATTCATGCGGAATCCGCCGCCGGTATTGTCGTAATGGCTGTCGCATAGCGCAACGTCTGTGCCGCCGGACAGCGCCGTTTTGCCTAACTGGAAATGAATGCGGTTTGTTCCTTCGACGCCGGAATTGTGATTGAATCCGATTATGAACACATACGTCGTGACGTTGGATAACGTCAGCGCCCCAACCGTGCCGCTCAGTGTGATCGCTTTGCGGTCGCCAATGCTCCAATATGACGCGCCCTGTCCTGCATCAGATACGGACTTGATGACGCTCCATTCGTTATTGTTCAGCGTAGACGAAACAAAAGAGAGGGTCAGCGCGTACGTGGTCGTGCTGGATACGACGTTGACCGTGCCGCTGACGCTCTGCCCGCTCTTTGTGGCGACGATTGTATATGTGCCGGTTTCCGTTACGGTAAATACCGCCGTCCCCGTGCTGGTCTTTGTCTGGACTGTCGTGCCGTCCTTTTTCAACGCGACGGATGCGCCGGAATCGACCGTTACCGTGATCGTCGCGCTAAAGAACGTCAGAGACACGGCGTAGCTGTCTTTTACGGACACGCTTTGCGTGTTGGAGGTCTGCCCGTTCAGCGTTGCCGACACGCTCCACGTACCCGCCTCCGGCAGTTTCAGAACGCAAGAGCCGCCCGCCGCCGTGCCTGTGACGGTCTTGCCGCTTTTCGTCGCGGTTACTGCCGCACCGGATGTAACAGAAACGACGAGGGATAATTCCACCCCCGCCGCCGATAATGCGTTTGTTTTTCCGATCATGTTTTACACCGCCTTAATGCACAAAATAGATTGCAGCGTGATCGCCGCCGCCGGTTTCGACGCGGCGTAGATTTTGACCGTACCGCTGCCGGACAGCGCGACGGGCGCGTAGATGCCGGATGCGGCTTCCGTTGCCCCGAACGTAACCTCCGGCACGTGGCTTGCGGTCACGCCCGTCAGCGCCAGTGTCGCCGCGTACGGGTATGCTGCATACGTGCTGTCGCTGCTCCACGCGGACGCTGCAACGCTGACATTCTGGAAAATAAGCGCCTGCGCATACCCGCTGTGTGAATGGCTGGCGGCGGCGAAATCTCCCGGCTTTTTGCCGCTGTCCTTTTGCTTGCCGGTCGTGCCGTCGAACGCGACGAGGTTGCCATCCGTCGGGGATGTGACCTTTTCCGTTTTTCCGTTGTTCAGGGCTGTAATGTTGTCCTGCATTGCTTTCTGATCTGCCGCCGTGAAATATCTGCCGATAACGTCGCCCGCAGACCACGCCCGCGCGGTCGTGCCGTCCTGCCCGCGTACAACGGTCAGCACGTTCCCGTTCTTTGCGGTCATCAGCACAGTTTCCGCCGTAGACCCGTCTGCACCGATTGTCAGCAAGTTCGGCGCATCCGGCAGCATTGTCCCGGCAACGACGTTTACGGTCGTTCCCGCCGCCGTCAGCGCGCCGGACAGGGACGTTTCCGGCGTGTTCGCCTGTGGCGGGTACATTTTTGCAAGTTCTGCCATTGCGTAACCTCCCGTTTTAGTAATCGCCGCCGCCGCGCGAATTGCAGAACGTCTGCATGAATACCGCGCCGACAATGCGGCTCATGGAATTCGGTAAAATCTGAATCGTATGCCATGCGTTGCGCTGAACCTTGCCGCTGCCGTCCGTTTTCAGGTACTCGACAATATCCAGATTGTCATACGATGCCGGGGCAGGGATTTCCACGCCGTCAACCTTGATCGTTGCCGAAGATGCCCGCGCGCCCTCATAGATGCCGAATTCGATTTTGTGTGTATGATTTTGAACCGTGTGCGTGTGCGCCTTTACCGTGTGCGTATGGGCGCTGACGCTATGCGTATGCGCGCTGACGCTATGCGTGTGCGAACCGACGGTATGCGTATGCCCCGGATGCGTATGCGCGCCGGACGGCACGAAATTCACGCCGCCGATGATATTGTTGTTGTAGTCTATCAGCGCAAGGCGGTCGCCGCGCGCAAGACCGTGATTGTGATTTTCGCCGCCGCTGCCGCCATTATCCGAAGAATTGATTGTGTTGCTGCTTCGCAGACTTGTTGACGATGACGTTGTTCCGCCGCCGGACGAGGTTGTAGACCCGCCGCCGCTGGATGTGGTCGAACCGCCGCCGGATGACGTTGTTTGTCCGCCGCCGCTGGAGGTTGTCTGCCCGCCACCGCCGCCGATTGCTTTTTCATACGCGCGGAATGCTTCAAACTGGATGTTTAACAGCATTTTGTTGATACGCACGACGGAATCAGAAATATACAGTTTCAGCGTCGCCGGATGCGTTGCGTCGGCGTTGTCCGTGAAATTGTAAATCTGCTGATTCGTCGCGCCCTGCGCATACGTTTCGTTGATGAGGGCGCGGTTTTGCAGTTCCGAAATGCTGCCCGCAATGTCCTTTGACTTGTTGGCTATGGTCACGGTCACGCTTCCGGGGTCGCCCTGCGCGTCGCTTTTCTCCACGCTGACAATGCGCGTGCGGAGGTTGATGCCGTCGGCTTCATCCACGACGCGGACGATCTCGCCGGGGCGGAATTTTGAAAACGTGTCGCCGGTCAGCCTGTGAAGGTCGATTGCGCCAATCTCATAGCTGACATATGGGTTTTTCAGTTCTGCAAGCATCTGTTCCGCGTAGCCCTTGAGGTTTTCCGCGACTTCATACCGGCTGTCTACAAGGATGGTCGAACATAGCCCGTACTGCTGAATGCTCACTGCATCCTCGACATACGGCTTGCCGCCGTTCACGCCCGCAATGGTCAACTGATTCACGCCCTCGCCGTAACCGAGGGCATAAATGCGGTTTGCGATGCCGGATGCGTCCACGGTCTTTTTCATCGAGGTCATGTTCTTCGCGTATCGGACTTCGCTTTTCATCGCGTCCGACGGCGTTACAAGTGAAATTGTCCACGGGTAAACGGTCGTGTCCCATGTCCACATATATTCACTGTCAAAGCATTCCGGCACGGCGAACAGCGCCGCAAGCAGCGTCGAATTTTCCCAGTTGTACTCGAAATACCGCTTGTAATCGCAATCGCCCAAAACCCAGTTGCGCGTTGTCTGCCGCGCAAGCACGTAGTTCAGCACGTCGGCGGTCTTGATGCCGCCCCCGCCGTATTGATGGTACTGAAACAGCACGTCAGACAGGAGCGTAGCAAGGACGTGTTCGCAGTCATAGAACCGCGTCGCGCCGTTGCTGCGCTCCAAATCTTCCCCGATGATTCGGAACAGGTCAATTCTTTCGTCGCCGTCAAAGATTTCAACGAAATTCAGCGGCTGGCAATAGGCGTTCTTGTCATCGTCCGCCGGAAGCGTAAACGTCGCCGTCCATAGCGAATTGATTTCCAGCGAATAGCCGACGGAAACGGCGTTGTCAAGGAACGCAAGGCGCTTCATGTTGCGGTCAAAAATCTGTGGGACTTTCATTATAGCCACCTGTCTTTCCACAAAACTTTAATATCCGCCGTCGTGCCGCCCTCTACGATAATGTCGTTTTCGCCCGGTTTCAGCTTGAAAAATTCGCTGTCATCGCTCAGAAGGTCAATGACATTCGCGCCGTTCAGCGTGATCGTCATATGCCCCGTGTCAATAATCAGTTCGTCACCGGCTGTCATGGTCAGACCGGGGAATTGCATCGTAATCGAACCGTACGTTGAAACGCCTGTTGCGGTCGCCGTCGCTACGGCTTCCGCCATCGCGTCAAAGAACAGTATGCGGATGTAATCGCCCACGCTGGACGATTCTGCTTCTGCAATGGCAGACGGCAGCACGACGCGGATAATCACGCCACGCGCTTCTGCAACCGCTTCGACCGCTCCGTTCAAATGCCGGATGATCTTGACCGCCGCCGACGCATCCGTTTCCGCGTTCGCCGTCGCAAGCCATTCAAAGACGATGGACGATGAACGGTTAAACGATGTTCTGTTATATGCAGAGCGGTTAAACATGGTCTTGCCCCCTTATGACAGCGTACAGACGATTGCCCCCGTCGAAACCGTGATTGCGTCGCCGCTCAACACATTCTTGCTGCGCGAAAACGAGCCGTACCAAAGCAGATTGCCGCTTGACTGTGCATCGTAGATGCCCCAATACGCGACCGTGCCGAGGTCTGCGGTCATCGTGCCGAAATCGACGGCAGCGCTGTTTGTGACCTGTTCTTTGCCGGACACAAGCGACGGCGTGCCGAACGTGATGATCTTTCGGGCGTATCCGCCGCCGCTGACTTCCGTGCCGTTTCCGCTTGCCGTCGGGTCAGTCAGAAACAATGCAAGGTAGTACGTGCCGCTGCGCAAGGATGTGTTCAGTAGACTTGTCGCGTGGACGTTTGATAATGCGCTCATGTTGAAATACCTCCGTTCTTTAATTCACCTTTAACCGCGTAACGGTCAAATTCGTAATTGTGCCGCGCGCCGTAATGTAAATCAGCCCGTCGGTTTCCTGCGTGCCTTTTACGTTAATCGTGACCGTATCCGGCAGGGAAACGGACTGCACGGCTTTCTGGTTGTAGCCGATGGATTCCGCGAACGGCTCACACAAAAACGTAACGCTGCAATGCCCGGTAACGGCAATCTGTTCAATGCCGATGCCGTCAATGACTTTCGCGCTGTACGCCTTTTCGGGTTCATCATCGAAAATAAGCAGACCGTCGCCGGAGAGCCATTCCGCGACGGCGCGTGCTGTCTGCCGAACGCCTGCGTATGCGTTGCCCGCTCCAACAAAAGCGACTGTGCATGAAATCTGCCGGTTGTCGTAGCCGTCGGCAATGTCATACGTGCCGGACTTGCCCGGAATCTTGTATTGTGTGATTCGTTTTGCCGGAAGCAGCGTCCTATCATCGGACTTGAATACTACGCCCATGTCCCGGCTGTGGACGTTGTTGAATGTAAATCCAATCATTACACAACTACCCCCTTGCTGCGCGTTTTCGTTTTCTGCATATTGTAGAGTTCCCTTGCGACCTTCTTTACGTCGGCTTCTTCCCGCACTTGCAGCGCCGCAATGTGAAAATGATTTGTAACGGTCGTTTCGCCGCCTGCGGTCGCGCCCGCTCCCATGCGTCCAGCGTTCAGGGATGACGGAATAGACGCGGCGACCTCCTGAATGGTCGCCCGCGCGGTAAATCCCGTTTCAATGTCCCCGATGCCATCCGCGAGGGAAGCGTTGACCTTTGCCATTTCGGACTCGACTTCCGCAATCATGCCCGCCGCCATATCGTCAACGGCTGCAACGGCTTTGTCGCCGTCTTTGTCGATTGCGCCCGCCAGACCCTCGACAAGCATAGACCCCACCCATGCCATCTGTTTTGACGGGGATGCGATGCCGAAGAAATCCTTGATTCCGTCCCAAATGCCGGAAATCCAACTACTAACCTGATCCCAAAGCCAACCGGCAAGGGACTGAATGCCGTTCCACAAGCCGCGCACAATGTTCGCGCCAACTTCCGTTACCTGTGAAATGCCCTCTGACAGCGCATTGACGATGCCGGTAATGATTTCCGGCATTGCCCGCACGATTTCCGCGATGATCTGCGGAAGATTCGTAATCAGGGACGTAAGCAGCTTCACGCCGGTTTCTACGATAAGCGGTATATTGTCTGTCAAAGCCTTTACGATTGCAGAAATGATTTCTGGAAGCGCTTCGACAATGGTCAAAATGATTTCCGGCAGATTGTCAATCAGCGCCGTAAGCAGCTTGAAACCCGCGTCAATGATCTCCGGCAAATGCGTCAAAAGCGTTTGAATGACGCTTGTGATGATCTGCGGCAGTACCGCAATGATCGTCTGAATGATCGTCGGAAGGTTAGTGACGAGGGCGGTCAGGAGCGTCACGCCCGTTTCGATGATCTGCGGAACGGCTTCAAGCAGCGCCGAAATCAGGCTTTCAATCAGTTCCGGCAGCGCCTCCAGCAATACGGGAATCGCTTCAATGATGCCCTCCGCAAGCCCTGTGACAAGCTGCAACGCCGCTTCAATAAGCAGCGGAATGTTGTCAATCAGGGATTGCACAAGCTGTGTGACGGCTTCCACCGCCGCCGGAATCAGTGTCGGCAGCGCCGCCCCGATACCCTCGACAAGAGCGGTCAATAATTGCGCCGCCGCTTCGACTACAAGCGGCAGCGCCTCCACGATGCCCGTAATCAGCGTCGTAATCAGTTCCGCTGCCGTGCTGCTCAATTCCGGCAGCATATCTATGATACCGTTTAACAGGGCTTCAAACAGATTTACGCCGAGTTCCAGAAATTCAGGAATTAGCGGGCTAATCGCGTCCAGAATCCCCTCCATTGCATTCGGAATCGTCTTTGCAAGATTCTGAATGATGGGAGAAATATTCTTTACGACGGATTTGAACGAATTTACGACGTTATCGCACAGTTGGTCAATATTTGCATCCGCGTCGCCCATGCCGGTAATGAGGTTTTGAAACGACGTTTTCAGCATTCCAATAGAGCCGGAAATCGTTTCTTCCGCTTCTTTCGCCGTCGTTCCCGTAATGCCCATTTCCGTCTGAATGACGTGAATAGCATCTACAATGTCGGCGTAGCTGGAAATATCGTACTTGATGCCGGAAATCTTTTCCGCGTCATCAAGCAACCGTTGCATTTCCTCTTTTGTGCCGCCGTAGCCCAGCTTCAAGTTATCAAGCATTGTGAACGTCTGCTTTGAAAATCCTTTGTATGCGTTCATAATGCTGTCCATGTCAGACCCCATTTTGTTCGCGTTGTCTGACATATCCGTAATCGCTTTATCCGCGTAGTCTGCGGCTTTTTCCGTGTCCCCGCCGAGGCTGGATAACAAACTTGCGGCAAAGCTGGTCACGGTTTCCATGTATTCATTTGCGGACAGACCCGCCGTTTTGTAGGCGTTGTTCGCGTAGTCTAAGACTTTGCCGCTGCTGTCCTGAAAAAGCGTTTCCACGCCGCCGACAAGCTGTTCATAATCCGCATACGCGGTCACAACTTCAACACCCAGCTTGACCGCCGCCGCGCTGATCGCCGCAAACGTCGCCGCTGCCGCCGTCGCACCGGCGACAAGCCCGGTTTTCAGCTTTTCGGAAAACTTCTCCGTATCTTCGTCGGCTTTCTTGACCTTGCCGCTGTATTTATCGACGGAATCAGCGCATTTGTCGGAAGATTTTGCAGCTTCGTCCATGCACTTGTTGTTTTCGTCGATCTCATTGCCGAGTTTATTCAATTCGGCTTCGGCGCTGTTTGCCTGCGTCTGATATTTGTTGACGGCTTCCGTCGCTTTCTGCTGATTCGCTTCGGCGGTCGCAAGTTCCGTCTTGTATTCTTCGAGTTCCGCCGTCAATTTTGCCTGCTGTTCGGAAGTGTCCCCCTCCGCATCCGCAAGCGCATTCAGGGCGGCTTCGGTTTTTGCAATTTTATCTTTCGCGCTCTGGACTTCGTTCCCGAATTTGCTTTGCGCGTCTTTTGCTTCTGACAGAATTTTGTTGATCGCGGCAAGTTTCTTTTCCTGCTGGTCATACATACCCGCGAGGGTTTCGCCCTTTGCAGACAACGCCGCGTAGCTGTTCAAATGCCCCGCAAACTGCGATTCTGTCAATTTCAGTTCACTTTTCAGCGTGCAGAGTTCGGAATTGATATTTTTTAGCGACGCGCGGTATTCGGCTTCGCCGTCAAGCTGCAATTTCGTTGATATTGTGCGCGTTGCCATCAGTTACCCTCCCCGTTGTTGCCTTTTCCGTGTGCAATCAGATACAGTTCCCACAAGTCAAATACTTCCCCCGGCGGCATAAACAGCGCATCAGCCGGGGAAATGCCGCACAAAACGGCTATTCTGTAATAGTCCGCGCGGCGAATCTTGTTTTTTTTTGATTCAATTCTTCAAGCCCTTCGTCAACTTCATCGTCGCCGGGGGCTGTGATCTCGCGCCCGTAACCGAGTTTGATTGCGTTTGCAATCGCACGTTTCAGCGGGACGATTTCATACGGCTGCGTCAAAAGCGCGAAATCGTCGCGTTCCGGGATGCGCCCCGGCTCATATCCCAACCGGCGGCGGACGAGTTCGCCGCGCTCTGCAAGGATAGCGGCGGCGTTGCACGTTTCAAGGAAACCTTCGCGCGTGTCCTGTTCCATCTTTTCCAGCATCAGGCGCGTGCCGCCGTAAATGTCGCGGATGGTAAACATCGCTTCGCCGTCCATGACGAGGAAATACGTTGTACCCGCAACCGTGATTTTTGCCGCTTTCATTGTCTTTACCTCCATAGCGCCAAAGCGGGCGGCGGAATCATCCCGCGCGCCCGCTCTGCTGATTGTTTAACCGCCGCCACCCGTTGCCGGTTTGCCGAGTTTCGTATCGCACCACGCAATACAATTCGCTTCCGCGCCCTCGCCGGTAAATTCCTTCGTAATGCGCCATGCGCCGGAATTGCAGCGGAAGATCGTAAACGTCGTGTTGGACGTGCCGAACGTGATAGACGAACCCTTTGTTGCGGCGCTGTCGTTGCCGAGGATTGCCTTTGTTTCGGGATGGAAGATGCCCTTGAAATAGCGGATACCCTTGCGCATGATGACCTTGTAATACACAAGACCGCCGCGCGGGGCTACGTCGCCGTCGGAGTCCGTGACTTCGCCGCTTTCCGCGTCCTTCGTCGCACCATGCAGGGCGGTTTGTACTTCGTCGGTCTTGTCATCCGTTTCCAGCGCCAGAGAGCCGGACGCGAACATATCGACTTTTTCCGCAAGCGCATCGTCGCCGTACAGCTCGCCGGAAGCGTTCGTAACGGTCAAATCCGCCTTGACCAGCTTGCCGATTGTGACTTTCTTTTCGTAATCATACGTCGGCAATGCGCCGTCAGGCGTGGTCTTGATGGGCGCAAAAACAGGGCGTTTTGCTCCAAACTGTGCCATAATGTAACCTCCTAAAGATTCTTGGATTTCAAATACTTGTCATAGACACCCGCTGCCGCTTCAACGGCTGCGTCTGCCGATTTTTCGTTTGCTGTGTTGATGAATGGGCGGGCGGGTTGTCCAGCTTTGCCGTATTCGTTGACGAATGCGACCTCGGCGTTGCGGCGCTTGTTTCCGTCGCTGCGCGTCCCTTTCGGTGAAACGTAGATTGCGCGGCTTGCGCCCTTGACCTTCAATTTTTTGTCGTATGAAATACTGCCCGCCGTTTTGCCGGTCGCATATACGCCCATGCTCTGCGCTTCGGACTGCTGCGCGGCGGCGACCACTTCCGCCTCCGCCGTCAGCATTTCCAAAACGGTTTCGTCTGGCAGTTCCATAAGCACCGTCATATCGTCAATCAGACCGTCAAGCCCCTGTGTCGATAATTCAGCCATCGTCAACGCCCCCGGAAATCTCGACACAGGGGCTTGACGGTCTG
>OHUJ01001070.1_pt1 | contig 10235 bp, 6 predicted proteins | sample 1579241 | NCBI WGS metagenome assembly OHUJ01 (sample SAMEA3882547, study PRJEB24775) | human gut metagenome | biome: human-associated habitat; feature: intestine environment; material: feces | place: Netherlands | collected 2009/2010
ATCACAAAAAGTAACATGAAAATCCAGTTTGGTTTAGTTTGTTAGCCTTATATATGCTAAACTAAATTAAACTAAATATAGGCAGGCATTTTTGGCTGCCTGTACAAAAAAGATTATCTTTGCTACAAGCAATACAACTTCAAGAGATAATAATTTGTATTCTCTTTATGAGCTGCAAATAATTTGTTAGTTAAAGTTAGGAGCAAATTCTTCGAATGATGAGAGCAGATAAAATTGCTCGGAATGCACTCTGAAAGCAAACAAACGAAAAGAAAGAAACAGAGTGCAAATAGAAAAATGAGAAATCACTTTAATTCCTATTTTTGTTCCTTATTTGTTTCTTCATTAAAATCACCTTTCTTATAACATATTGATTATAAAATATTTAAGTGTATATTTTAAAGAAGGTTAAGAATATTACCAAAGAACGACTGGTTGGCAAAGTGCAGCTCGTCCGCAATTTCCTGAATGCTCAGCTCGGAAGACTTCAACAAGGCTTTGGCTTCCAAAACGACGAGACTGTCAATCCATTCGCCTGCCGTCTTTCCGCTGATTTCCTTCACTACGGTGGAAAGGTGCTTGGCGGTGAGGAACATCTTATCGGCATAATAGGACACACTTCGCTCTTCCTTATAGGACTCTGAAACGGCACGGATAAAGCGTTCGAACAAGTCTTCCTTCCTGCTTTTGGGTATGCGCTCCTGAACGGCATGCCCTTGATAGATGTTGTATATCTCATAGAACAGTGCCAGCAGCAATCCCTGGGTGATTTCCTTACGGAAAGGATTGTCCTTCAGCTTCACCTTGCTCCAGAGGAAAGAGTGATACTCCTGGAATGATTGGGATTCCTCCGGAGTGATGTGGACGAAAGGCCGTTCCTTAATCATGAAGAACATGGGGAAAAGCTGTTGCATGGTGGGTATCACCATATCCATAAAATCTTTTGAGACGGCAATGAAAAGTCCGGCAAAGTCATCGGAGCGTTCTCCTTGCAGAACAATCTGGTCGGGAAGGATAATACCCAACATACCTTCCCGCATTTCACATTGCTGCAAGTTGAGTTCCAGTTTGCACCACCCTTTCAGGCAGACAGTCAGGCAAGCAGCATTCAAACGGGTGGGATAAGAGCTCAAAGACATGTCCTTGATGTCATCAAAAATAGCAAAATCATTGCCGATGAAATCGATCATCGGCAAATGATGTATCTGGGAAATATCTACATTTCGTATTCTCTTAGTATCCATGGTTTTTGTGCTTTGGCGACAAATGTAGGACTATTTTGCGGAATTTAGCTCTAAAAATCCTTAAATGGAAACTTTTAGTTCATTATCTTGAAGCCGACAAAGAAGGTTCTCGGCTGCGTAGGTCCGTAGAAATAGCCCGCATCGCGGAATTCCCCTTTATCCAGGTCTTTCTGGAAACTGTTGAAGATATTCTGTACACCCGTATTCAACTGAAGCTTGATATGGTCGTGAAGCACAAAGGTGTAGTTCAGCTTCACATTCAGGTCCAGGAATTGGGGGGTATGCTCCATGCGGTCCGAGGTGATATTGCAGAAGGCACCCTCGGGAGCATCTTCCGGTGCGTAGTGCGGCACAATCATCTTTCCCGTATAAGTGCCGGAAAGGGAGAAATCGAAATTCTTCACCGGTGCCGAGGAGAAAGTGAAGTACCCGTAATAGTCCGGTGTACGGGGCATGCGCTTGGTGGTAAGGTCTTTGCCGTCCACCTTTGTCCAGACTTCTTCATGGGTGTAGCGGCTGCGCTGCGCCGTGAAGCCGAGCTGGAACTGCGCCTCCTTGCCGTGGGCAATCTTCGCATCCAGATTGGCACCGTATACGCGTGCGCCGTTTCCGTTGCGGCGCTCCTTGATGACATCCCCTACTTCGTTCTTGCCGATATCTTCGAGCACAAAGACGTGGCGCAGGTCTGTATAGAAACCCTCCACCAGGATGTTTGCCTGCCAGTGTCCCAGATGGGCAGTCCAGTCCACCGAACCGCTGTAACTGTTGGAGCGTTCTTCACTCAGGTTATCGGCGAGTTTGATTTGGACTCCCTTGCCGCCTACTGCCGTCACGTGCAAGTCCTCATCGTATGCCTGCGGAGCGCGGAAACCGGTAGAGTAAGTCAAGCGTGCCTGAAAATCATCTGCCGGCTTGTAGAGCAGGTTGACGCGGGGGCTGAAAATAAGCTTGTCTATCAGGTTGTGCTTGTCCAGGCGGGCGCCGACCAGCATGGTCAGTACGTTCATCTTCCACTCATTCTGCACGAAGGCGCTGGCAATGCGGACATCCTGCTCCATGTCACGATGATAGCCGGTCATGATGTCGTGCAGGGAGTTGTTCTGATATTCCAGTCCGCCGGTGAAGGTGGCGGGGGCAAAGAAGCAGTTGTCCATATTGCCCACATACATGCCGCCGGCAACCCAGGTCAGGTCTTTCGTCTTGCCGTAAGCATTCATGTTCTTTTGGGCACCATAGTAGCTGTTGCGGTCGGTGTGCTGTATGGAGGTGTAAGCCGAAATCTTATGCTTGTACTCCTTCCAGAACAAATCGTAGCTCACGCCTCCGCTATTGATGATATGCTTGGTCTGCTCGGTGATGTCCGTCTCGTGCGGCTGCAAATCGAATTTGTTGCCTCCGCGACGAAGTTCGTTGGTGGTATGGTATTCCAGATTGATGCGGCTGAAATGCGTAGGACGGTAATAGGCGCAGAAGCCGAAAGTATTCATGTTCAGCTTGCCCAGCTCGGAAAAGCCATCGCCATCGCGGTCGTAGGGGTTGCGGTTGCGGTAACTCTCATAAAAGGCAATGCCGTAAGAGTTATCTTTGGCAACCAGCGACACATTGCCACCCATATATTGCTCCCAGGACTTGCCGTCCATATTGGAGAACATGCTCGATACCTGAAAGGAATTGTTGATGGGGTCTTTGGTTATAATATTGATAGTTCCTCCCACAGCATTGGCGCCAAACAAGGCAGAGCCTCCGCCACGCACCACTTCTACCCGTTCAATCATGTTCACGGGGATTTGCTCCAATCCGTACACACCGCTCAATGCACTGATGATGGGACGGCTGTTTATCAATATCTGCGAATACGGACCTTCCAAGCCATTGATGCGCACCTGGGGGAAACCACAGTTCTGGCAGTTGTTCTCCACACGCAAGCCCGATTGGTAGTTCAGTGTCTTGGCAAGGTCGGTGGAGTTGACCATCTCGAACAATTTGGTACTCATCACATTTACAACTACCGGAGCTGCCTTGCGGCTTACCTCGTTGCGGTTGGCGGATACCACCACTTCATCGGTCATGAAACTCTCCTCTTCCATCGGGAAATGTATGACGGCAGTAAAGTCCTTGCTCACCGTCACCTCCTTCTCTTGGGTCTTGTAACCCACTGCCGACACACGGAGCTTGTATTTTCCCGCCGGAAGCTTGCGGAACTCAAATTGTCCTTCTTCATTGGAAACCGTTCCCTGACCACTGCCGATAATCAAAACCGTGGCATACGGTATATTTTCCTCCGTACCTTTCACTATCACATGGCCGGAAATCATATTGCCTTCTTTTATAGGATTTACGGCAAAAGCTACGCTGGCACTTACCACTGCAAGTACCAACGCCAAAATGTATTGTTTCATCAAATTAGCGCTCTAAATAAAAAAAATAATTCAAGTCTGAAAAAAGATAATCATCCGAGATGCCGCACTTCGTTCACTGAAATGCCGGACTTCGAGACTAAAATGCCTGGTATCTACATACAAAAAATCCAGGCGTTTTTAAACCTAATGACTATGAAAAAAGAGCGGGAGGAGCGCGAAGGGAAAGGGTACGTATCACTTCCCCCTTAACAGTAGGTGTTGCCGGTTTGGCTCTGAGCATGGCCAGCAAAGGACGCATCGGGTGCTGAACCTCATACACATCCACTCCGGAAGAGTAGAATGCCGACAAATGCCCGATAACCAAAAGGGAAGTCTGAGAGTGAGAGTGTGTGCCATGAAAAGGGTGCGAGTGCGTTATCATCACCCCATTCACATAATGGACGTGAGTGAACGCAGTGATACTTGCCTGGTACATGATAAACAGTACCAGCAAGCTCAATGCACCTATAATTTTTTTCTTCTGCTTCACGTCCAAAAACTTATACTATAGATTTTGAGCCGCAAAGATAGTGAATTATTCTTTAACTTTGCCAAACAAGAACTCATAATCACGCTTGGAAGCCGGAGCCGCCCATTCTTCGGGAATAAACTTCCACTGATTCAGCGCACGCGGTTCAATCACCTTCTTCTGCTCAATGTACTGCATCAGATAATAGCGTAAGTCCTTATCCGTAGAGTGGATGATGCGCTCCTTCAATTCATCCTGCGAGATGCCGGACCCCTTTGTCAGCAATTCGCCGCCACAGTTTCCGCGATAAGAATTCACCGCTACCTTATACATTTTATCCATATCGAACGGGGTACCGTCTGCCATGCTGAGAATGGTTACCTTCTCGCCATCCGGCTTGGTCACATCCACCGTGTAGATAATACCCGCCGCAGAATCGAAGTTGAAGCTGAAATTCTTGAATGAGGCCCTATCCGTAGCACCTTCGCGGCGCTTCTCACGGAAGAGAAGGATATGGTCGTCCGGAGACTTCATCCGATTGGTCCACAAATCATACGACATCTCCAAGGCATCGCGTATCTCCTTTCCCGTCAGACGCATGGTGTAAAGCATATTTTCGTACTTATACAGATTGAACATATCGTTCACAAAAATGTCTCCTTTACGGATTTCCGTATCATAGGACAAAGGAGCCGCAAAAGAAATATCCGCTCCGCTGATTGCCAACTGCAACTCATGAATAAGGTCTATAAAAGCGGAAGAGCCGAAATAGGCAGGACGTGTGGAGATGGTCTCGGTAAAGGAACCTATCTTCTTGGAAACAAAATTCTGCACAGCTTCATTTTCGGGGGCAAAGCGTTGCATGAACTCTTCGCTGACGCCGTAGTCTTGCGTATCGGACAGTATGCCGTCTATCTTCTTGTCTATAACTTTACCATCACGCAGTTTCAAGGTTATATCCACATTACTCACAACGACACCGTTGCTGGCAGGGTCCATCACCAGTACCGAGTCACCGGCTATGTTGTACACCCTCTTGCATTCGCGCGCATGGTCGTGCCCCATCAGGACAATATCGAATCCCGGCACGTTGCACGCCACTTCCACCGAAGCGTTTTCGCGATACTTGCCTCCCATCAGCTGGGCATCCTGGCCGGCATGGAACATACCGATAACCAAATCAGGCTTTTCCTGCTCACGGATAATCTTCATCCATTTGCGGGCAGTCTCCTCCATATCGTCGAAACGCAGCCCTTTCCACAGATTCTCTGAAAGCCATACGGGGATGGCAGGAGTTATCATACCGAGAACCACAATTTTCACTCCGTCACGTTCCAGCACCTCATAGGGTTTGAAATTGGTTTCTCCGGTAGCAGTATCCACAATATTGGCACCCAATATCGGAAAACGGCAGTCACCTGCCCAACGGTCGAAAACGGTACGGCCGGTCTCTACGTCATGGTTACCCATATTGCCGGCATTATACCCCATGAAATTCATCATCTCCGCTGCCAGATGAGGGGCAACGGTATCTATGTAATTATAATAATAGGCTGTGGGCTGTCCCTGCAGAATGTCACCATTGTCCAAGAGAATCAGATTTTTGCCATAAGCCTCACGTTCTTTTTGCACCAAAGCATGCACACGTGCCAGACTGCCGGTTGCCTCCCGGCGGCGTATAAAGTCGTAGGGATAGTAGTTGCCGTGTATATCACTGGTCTGTACGACTTTCAGTTTCACCTCTCTTTCCTGCGCAGGCAGTATGCTTGTCAGGACAAAAATCCAGATAAAAAAACAACTAAATCTTTTCATTATATTTCCTTATTTCTTGTCGGTTCTTATAAGTTCATAGGATGGGTAAACATAAACCGCGCTCCATCCGTATAGGCAGGATCTATCCAAATCTCGCCGCCCCACTTCTCAACGGTCAGCTTACAGATGGACAAGCCCAAGCCGGTTCCCTGCACATATTCGTTCAGCTTCTCGAAACGTTCGAACACCCGTTTCTGTTTGTCCAATGGAATGCCGCAACCAGTGTCAGTCACCGAGAATACTGCAACATTCCTCGCCGTATCCGGCTCCAGCTTCAAGGTTATCGTACCTTCTTTTGTAAACTTGTCCGCATTGGAAAGCAGATTTATCACAACCTGCTGTAAACGCTGCACATCCGTCCGCATCTCCACTACCTCACGTTCACACTCAAATAAGAATTGATTGGTCGACCTGCGTGCCTGGGCCACGGAAGCTACTACCTGCTGGCATATCTGCACTACATTGCAGCTCTCCAAAGAAAGGATGACGCGGTCGGCCTCCAAACGGGACACATCCAATATGTCATTAATCAACCGAAGCAGCAAATCAGAGTTGGTCCTAATAATCTCGAAATAGCCACGCTGTTCTTCTTCCGAGGCTCCTCCGGCAGACAGCACGTCCGAGAAGCCCACAATCGCATTCAATGGAGTACGGATTTCGTGGCTCATATTGGCAAGGAAAGCACTCTTCAGACGGCTGGATTCTTCGGCACGGTCTTTTGCTTCGCGCAAGGCACCCTCGGATACCTCCAGTTCATCCTTCAACTTCTTTGTATGATAATAAAAGTAAAGGGAAACGAACAAACCGCCCAACAGCACCAACAGAACAGCACCGACAGACCAGATATGATACTTGTACTGTTCGTAGAAAGAAGGGGTTACGTTCAGCATCTTTACCGGCTGCGGAAGGCCGGTGATATTCAGTTTCTTTTCCTTCACAAGTTTACCGTCCAGTATGGTCTCATTCGGAATGATTTCCATATGGGTCTCACTATCCTGAGGGGTGGTCAGCAGGCGGTAGGACTGTCTTGCCATCTCCTTGCCCAAAGCACGGTAGGCAGGAACGACACCTGCCACAGCCCAATATCCCAAGCCTACGGAACTGAGCGAGAAAGTGGGCAAAGTGGGAGCTGCTTCCATCATGGCGTAGGTTGCATTCCGCATGAAGTAACCATCGTTCATGTCCACACGCCATGTCCCCATCAATATAGCTGTATTTTCCGGTAACTCATGCAATCTGTCACAAATGGTATATATGGTATGGACGCGTCCGTCCAGCAGAATCAGGTTGAGTTCCGGAAACTTCTGCATCTCCTTCACTACATAGGCTTGCATGGCAACGCCGCCATAACTGTTGTCTGAGACAAAAGCGATATTCTTGGTGCCGGGATACATCTGCTTTATCATATTGATGTTGGCCTCCACATCATACTCATAAACGAAGCCAGCCTTGATAGGCGAACTGGGGAAATCCGTGAAGAAGTCGACGGATTCGGGCATCCAGGTCTTTAAGTCGACCGTATCGCCCGGCAACAATATGGCGTTACGGCTGGACAATGCACTTACGACCGGAGTATTGCCGCGTATAGAGTCGGGCAGAGAAAGATATGCAGCCCAAGCCTCCTGCCCAATAAGGACGGTCAGCGCCGGACTGTTATCGCCCTGGTATTTGGACAATAGCTCCACCATCCTCCGTTCCCAAAGGGGAGATTCGGAGAAGCTTTTGCAGTTCATGTTTTCCAATGCGATGGTGTTTGTCCCGCCCAGGCGTTGGAACTCCTCCATAAAGTCTGAGATGTTGCCGGAAGTACGGCCAGCATCCGGGTTATAGGAACTGATAATCAGTATCGGATGCTCCCCCGTAATAGAGAACACTGGTAACAGACAGCAGAATAATGCTATGATACATGACGATATGGTACGAAACACATCAGTCATGAAGGTCATAGTCATTAATGCCATAAAGTATGGCGTAGGACTTTGCTAAATTTGCTTTTTCAAATTTAGCCATAAATGTGGTGTCACTCTCGGCATTGGTATCACGATGTTTTGCTTCGTTAAAGTCATAAATATCCTTCAGGCCTACGGGAACGCCCTCCTCATCAAAGAAGATTGTCGCACAGCCCAAGGCATAATCAAATTCATCATTCTCATAGAAAGAAATGGTTTGGGAATAATAGACCTTTCCTTTAATGATTACCTTCTGTGGGCCATGAAACAGCTTCTCGCTTGCCGCACGCGAGGCAACAGCCGCTTTCGCAATCCGCTCAAAGACTTCTGACGACACGGTCATAGTTTGACCTTTTTTTGTAAAATACCAAAGCAGGCATTGTTTTTCAAAATCGCTATTCACTTTTGCCATGAAATGCTTCAATACCTCCTCAAGGTTTTTGCCGAAATGTGTTTGAGCCTCATTTTCGGCTGCTTTCACTAACGTATTGATAAATGTAGTGAGCATTTTATCTAAAATCGATTGACCTTTAGCTTCTTCCATATTATTGTTTATTAGTTCGTTATAGTTGACAAACTTCGCAATAATAAATGATTTTTCCAAGAATATGGGGTTTATTTTCGTACGACGATTGTTTTTCGTACTTTTGGCATCCATTATAAAAAGAGAGAACCGATGATACAACATTTCCACCGCATGATATCTGCCGCCCTCGGCATATCAGAGAAACAAATAGTACAGACCCTCGGATTGCTGAACGATGGTGCCACCATCCCCTTCATCAGCCGCTACCGAAAAGAAGTGACGGGAGGACTGGACGAAGTGCAGATTGAATCCATAAAGACCCACTACGAAAAGCTGAACGAAATCGCCAAACGTAAAGAAACCATCCTGAACACCATACAGGAACAAGGTAAACTGACCGCCGAACTTCAGAAGCGCATCGAGGAGACTTGGGACAATACCCTACTGGAGGACATCTACCTCCCCTACAAGCCCAAACGGAAAACACGTGCCGAAGCAGCCCGTCAAAAAGGACTGGAACCCCTCGCCACCCTGCTGATGCTGCAACGTGATCCTCATCCGGAGGAACGCGCCGCCAATTACGTGAAAGGAGACGTGAAGAACGTGGAAGATGCACTGAAAGGTGCCCGTGACATCATAGCCGAGCATGTTAGCGAAGACGAACGTGCCCGAAACAGCGTGCGCAACGCATTTGCCCGCCAAGGCATACTGACCGCCAAAGTAGTGAAAGGCAAAGAAGAGGAAGCGACCAAATACCGTGACTACTTCGACTGCTCCGAATCGTTGAAGCGATGCAACTCCCACCGCCTGCTCGCCATCCGGCGTGCCGAAGCGGAAGGCCTGCTGAAAGTCAGCATCAGCCCGGACGATGAGGAGTGCGTGGAACGGCTGGAACGCCAATTCGTGCGGAGCAACAACCCCTGCGGACAGCAAGTGGCAGAAGCCGTGCAGGATTCCTACAAACGCCTATTGAAGCCATCCATAGAGACGGAATTTGCCACGCAAAGTAAGGAACGTGCTGATGAGGAAGCCATCAAGGTATTTGCCGAAAACCTCCGTCAGTTGTTGCTGGCTTCACCACTGGGGCAAAAGCGTGTGATGGGTATAGACCCCGGATTTCGTACGGGTTGTAAAGTTGTGTGCCTCGATGCACAAGGAAATCTGCTCCACAATGAGAACATCTACCCCCACCCTCCGGTCAGCAAGCAGAAAGAGGCATTTGCCAAGCTGCAAATGATGATAGAGTCTTATAAGATAGATGCCGTAGCCATAGGTAACGGAACTGCCAGCCGCGAGACGGAGGAGTTCTTGAAACATCAGCGCTTCAACCGCGACATACAGATATTCATCGTCAGCGAGCAGGGAGCTTCCATCTATTCGGCCTCTAAAATTGCACGGGACGAGTTTCCCGACTACGACGTCACCGTACGCGGTGCTGTGTCCATAGGCAGACGACTGATGGACCCGCTGGCAGAGTTGGTAAAGATTGACCCGAAATCTATTGGTGTGGGGCAATACCAGCATGATGTGGACCAAACCAAGCTGAAAAAATCACTGGACCAGACCGTAGAAAACTGTGTAAACTTGGTAGGTGTCAACCTGAACACCGCAAGCAGCCATCTACTGACCTACATCTCGGGATTGGGTCCGCAACTGGCACAGAACATTGTGAACTATCGCGCCGAAAACGGTGCCTTCACCTCGCGCAAGGAACTGATGAAAGTACCTCGTATGGGTGCCAAGGCGTTTGAGCAATGTGCCGGCTTCCTACGCATTCCGCAGGCAAAAAATCCGCTGGACAATACTGCCGTACACCCGGAAAGCTATTGTATCGTA
>OHUJ01001078.1_pt1 | contig 10150 bp, 6 predicted proteins | sample 1579241 | NCBI WGS metagenome assembly OHUJ01 (sample SAMEA3882547, study PRJEB24775) | human gut metagenome | biome: human-associated habitat; feature: intestine environment; material: feces | place: Netherlands | collected 2009/2010
TGCGCTGCGGGTGATGAAGGTGATGGGGGAGTGCCATCGCCGTGCCTACCGTCTCATCCATGCCATCCATAAGGAGCTGGGCTATGCCGAACCGAAGGTTGGGCTTGCCATCCATATGCGGGCGTTTGTGCCGTACCATGCGAAAAACCTGTGGCACCGGCTGGCCTGCCGTATCTCGGAGTATCACTTCCAAACCAAGATAAACAAGACCTATATGCTGGGGAAGGACGGCCCCTATGCCGATTTCCTCGGGCTGAATTACTATGCCAGAACCGCGACCTCCGGGCTGGGGGACGGTACCCTGCCGGATGTTCCGGTGAATGATTTGGGATGGGAGATCTATCCTGCGGGGATTGTGGAGTGCTGCCGCAAGCTGCATGACCTGCTGCCGGCGCTGCCTATTTACATCACCGAAAACGGGACGGCCGATAACCATGATGCCTTCCGCCGGCGGTATTTATATGAGCACCTGAAGGCGCTGGCCGAAAGCGGCCTGCCGGTGACCCGCTATTATCACTGGTGCTTTGTGGATAACTTTGAGTGGCTGGAGGGCTTTACCGCCCGGTTCGGTCTAGTGCATTTTGATACCGAAACGCATAAGCGCACGATAAAAGAAAGCGGTAAATTCTATGCCGAGATGATTGCCCGGCACGGCATTACCGAGGAGATGGCGGCCGAGGCCGAAAGGGAGGAGTATCCCCATGACTGATACCCCGTGGTGGAAACGGAAGATCATCTATCAAATCTACCCCATGAGCTTTTGCGACTCAAACGGCGACGGCATCGGCGACCTGCCCGGGATTATCTCCAGGCTGGACTATCTGCAAAGACTGGGGGTAGGGGCGCTGTGGCTTTCGCCGGTGTATCCATCCCCCAATAAGGATAACGGCTACGATATCAGCGATTACTGTGAGATCCACCCGAACTACGGTACGCTGGCGGATATGGATCGGCTCATCGCCGAAGCGAAAAAGCGGGATATCCGCATTATCATGGATCTGGTCATCAACCATACCAGCGACCGGCATGAGTGGTTCCAAAAGAGCCGCCGCCGGGAGGAACCTTATACCGATTTTTACATTTGGCGAAAAGGGGAAAAGAGCAAAAAGCCGACCAACTGGGGCAGCTTCTTCGGGGAGGACTGTTGGGAATATGACGAGGTGAGAGGGGAGTATTATCTCCACCTGTTTGCCAAGGAGCAGCCCGACCTCAACTATCACAACGAAAAGGTGATAGCGGCCATTGAGGATGTGATGCGCTTTTGGCTGGACCGCGGCGTGGCCGGGTTCCGCTGTGACGTTATCAATATCATCTACAAGGAGGCCATAAAAAACGGCAGGTGGCGCCCTGCCCTTACCGGCTGTGAATATTATCTTTCCACCCCGGGATGCCACCGGGTGCTGCATCACCTGAACCGGGATGTGCTGTCCCGTTATGATGCCTTTACGGTGGGGGAAACGGTATTTGTTACCCCCCAAATGGCGGATGACCTGGTGAACCCGCAGAGGGAGGAGCTTTGTACCGTATTTTCCTTTGAGCACATGGAGACCGATTGCTTTAAGATCAAGTGGTTTTTGCGGAAGTTTAAGCCCGACCGCTTTTTTGCCTGCCTGACCAAGTGGCAGAATGCGCTGCCGTGGAATACCGTCTACTTCGAAAACCATGATCAGCCCCGGTCGGTTTCCCGCTACGGCAATGATGCCGAATACCACGACCAAAGCGCCAAGGCGCTGGCGACGCTGCTGCTGACGCTGCGGGGGACGCCATTCCTGTATGAGGGGGAGGAGATCGGCATGACCAATTTTGACTTCCCCGATATGGAAAAGGTGCGGGATGTAGAGTCGATCAACATATGGAATATGGGCAAGCGCCTGCACCTGCCGTACGGCCTGCGCTGGCGGATGATAAAGACAAAGAGCCGGGATAACGCCCGCACCCCCATGCAGTGGGATGACAGCATAAACGGCGGATTTTCCGCCGGGACGCCGTGGCTTTCGGTGAATGGTAACTACCCCCGCATCAATGTGAAGCGGCAGGAGGATGACCCCGGTTCGGTATTGTCCTACTACCGAAAGCTGATTGCCTTCAGGAATGGCAGCAGGGTATTGCAGGAGGGGGATTTTACCGAGCTGTACCGTAAAAACGGCGTCTATGCCTACCGGCGTGCCTGCGACGGGGAGGCGCTGACGATTGTGATCAGTCTGGCGGAAGGGGAACGGAAGAACCCGGCTTCAGGAGAGGTTGTATGCTCCAATTACGGCAGAGAAACCGCCCCCGCCCGTCTGGCGCCCTATGAAGCCCTTGTTTTGCGGGAGGTGGTACGGCGATGAAGCATATCACACAGGCGGGGAGTGTCTTTCGGCTTGCTGCCGGGAGGACCGCGCTGCTGCTGCAAATAACCAAATACGGCCATGTGGAGCTGCTGCACTATGGGGGAATTCTTCCGATGGAGGACGCCCCGGCCATGGCGGCCCGACGCACCATGCCCTACGGCAGCGAGGTGATGTATACGGAGGATGACCCCGTATATTGCCTGGATAACATTCCGCTTTTGTGGTCGGGCAGCGGCAAAGGGGATTTTCGCATCCCGCCGATCGAATTGGAGCTCCCGGACGGCACCTTTACCACGGATTTTATCTATGAGAGCTGCACCCTGCGCCCCGGTACGCTGCCGGCGGTGGGGCTGCCGGCGGCATATGATGAGATGGGGGAGGCGGAAACGCTGGTGCTTTCCCTGCGGGAAAAGAAGTATGCGCTGCGGCTGGAGCTGGTATTTACGGTATTCCCCGGCGTTGATGTCATTACCCGGCGGACGGTGCTGCATAATGAGGAGAATGTGGCGGTTACCATCCGGCGGCTGATGAGTATGCAGATCGATTTGCCGCAGCGGGAATATGAGATGATCACCCTTGACGGCGACTGGATCAGCGAAGCGCACATTCATACCCGGCCGGTGCAGCCGGGGTGCATCGTGAATGAAAGCACGACGGGGGCGTCCTCCAACCGGCATAACCCCGGTGTGCTGCTGGCAGAGCAGGGAGCCGGAGAGAATAGCGGGCTTGTTTACGGCTTTAACCTACTGTACAGCGGCAGCCATTATACGGCCGTGGAGCGCTCTCCCCGTGATTTTGTGCGGGTGGTTTCCGGCATCCAGCCGCAGGGCTTTTGCTGGCGGCTCCCTGCGGGGGAGATGTTCCGCACCCCGGAGGAGGCGATGACGGTTTCCGTCGAGGGGCGAAACGGTGTCAGCGGGAATTTCCACCGGTTTATTCGGGAGAATATCCTGCGGGGGGAATGGAAGAAACAGCCCCGCCCGGTGCTTTTGAATAACTGGGAAGCGCACTTTTTTGATTTTAATGAGGCAAAGCTGCTGGCGTTGGCAAAGCAGGCAAAGGCCGTCGGCGCAGAGCTTTTCGTTCTGGATGACGGATGGTTCGGGGAGCGAAACAGCGATACGGCGGGTTTGGGCGATTATACCGTCAACCGGAAAAAGCTGCCGCAGGGAATGAACGGCCTTGCCGAGAAAATAACGGCGATGGGACTGCGCTTCGGGCTGTGGTTTGAGCCGGAAGCGGTGAACCCGGACAGCGACCTGTACCGTATCCACCCCGAATGGGCGCTGCAGCAGCCGGGGCGGCAGCCCTCATTGGGGCGGCACCAGCTGTTACTGGATTTGACCCGGCCTGAGGTCAGGGACTATATCGTCCATAATGTCACCCATATCCTTGACCATTGTCCCATCACCTATGTGAAGTGGGATATGAACCGCCATATGAGCGATCTGTATTCTGCGGTGACGCCGGGCGGAGAGCTGCCCCACCGTTATATTCTGGGGCTTTATGAGGTGCTGGACCGCATTTTTACCCCAAGGCCGCAGATCCTTTTGGAAAGCTGCTCCTCCGGCGGAAACCGGTTCGACCTCGGGATGTTGTGCTATTCGCCGCAGATATGGGCAAGCGATAATACAGACCCCATTGAACGGCTGTCCATTCAGCAGGGGTTGAGCCTATTCTACCCGCCCTGCACCATGGGGGCCCATGTATCGCAGTCGCCGCACCAGCAAACGCTGCGGCCGACGCCGCTTTCGACCCGCTTTAATGTTGCGGCCTTCGGTGCATTGGGGTATGAAATGGATTTGGGAGAGCTTTCCCCGCAGGAGAAAAAGCAGGTCGCCGCGCAGATCGAATGGTACCGGCAGTACCGCACCACCCTGCAATACGGGACGTTTTTGCGGATACCGACGGGGCGAAAGAATCTTTTCAGCTGGGCGGCGGTCTCGCCGGACCGGGACCGGGCGGTGGTGCTGCTGGCGCAAACGCTTTGCCGTGCGGCGCCCCCGGCGGATATCCTTACGGCTCCCGGCCTGCGGCCCGATGCCCGTTACCGGGTGACGGCAGTCCCGCAGCAGGTGGCAGTCGCCCGGTTCGGGGGGCTGGTGAAGCATATCACGCCGGTGAAGTTGGCGGCTGACGGTCTGATCATGCGTACCGTCAACCGGCACTATGCCCTGCCGGACGGCGACTTTTCGGCAGAGGTCAGCGGTGCGGCGCTGGCTGCGGGCGTTCCGCTTAACGATCAGTTTCTCGGCACAGGCTACCATGAGGACCTGCGCCTTTGGGGGGATTTCGGTTCCCGGCTATATCTCGTCGAGCTGCTCGGCGAAAAAGAGGAGGATGACACCAAATGAACAAGCTGGATAGAAGAAATATGATTTTCTTCGGCCTTGGCACCGTCGGGCGGGATATGTTCTACGCCTTGGAGGCCAATGCCCTCATCTACTATCTTTCCAATGTCCTTGACCTGCCGCTGGGCGTGTTTGTTGCCACCAGTATGGTATTTACCGTGCTGCGTGTTTTTGATGCGCTCAATGACCCGATCATGGGGCTGCTGGTGGATAATACCCGTTCCCGCCACGGGCGCTTTAAGCCGCCGATGGCGCTGGGCGCTTTGGCGGGCGGCGCCTGCTACCTTGTACTGTTTGCCGATTTCGGTCTGCGGGATTACTGGTTTGTTGCGGTATTTGCTATTGCCTATATTCTGTGGGATATTTTTTACGGGCTGAATGATATTGCTTACTGGTCCATGCTGCCCTCCCTTTCGGTGGAGCAGAAAACCCGTGAAAAGATGGGCGCCTTTGCCCGTATCTGCGCCAATATCGGTATGTTTGCCATCATGGTGGGGTGGGAGCCGATCACCTCCGGGCTGGGCAATACCCCCAAGGCATGGTTCACCGTGGCACTGGCCGTTACCATTTTGATGTTGCTGTTCCAGCTGTTTACCCTTTTCGGGGTGAAGGAACGCAAGGATATGTTCCGCCGGGAGGAGGAAAAGACCACCCTGCGCGGGATGTGGGAGGTTCTGACCAAAAACGACCAGCTGCTGTGGACGACCCTTGCCATGTCGCTTTTCAATATCGGCTACATGAGCACCACCACCATGGCCATCTATTATATGCAGTACGTTTACGGCAATAAGGATATGTATGCGGTGCTGGCGGCGGTCGTCGGCGTAGCACAGCTGCTGGCTTTGGTTATCTTTCAGTCCTTCTCCAAGCGTATGCCGCGCGAAAAGCTCTATCTGTTTGCTACCGTTCTTGTCATGATCGGCTATGCCATCTTCTTTTTTGCCGAAGTCAGCATTGTTCTGATCGCAGTGGGGGCTCTGTTCATTTTCATCGGGCAGGCGTTTATCCAGCTGCTGATGCTGATGTTCCTGGAGGATACCATCGAGTACGGTCAGTGGAAAAACGGCAAGCGCAGCGAGAGCATTACTCTCTCGGTGCAGCCCCTCATCAATAAAATCGGCGGTGCCGTTTCCATGGGCATCACCAGCCTGATGCTGGTCTGGTCGGGCATCAAGGTGGGGGAGACCGCCGCAGAGAGCATTTCCGCCGGCGGGCAGCTTACCGTTAAATTGATGATGATCGTTCTGCCGGTGATCTTTATTTTGGCGGGATATATTATCTATCGTGCCAAGTTTAAGATCAATAAAGAGATGTATGACCGCATCATCAGCGACCTGCGGGCCCGTGGGGAGCTTCACACCACACCGGAGGAAGCGGCTGCGGAAATCGAAACGGCAGAGGTTACGATAAAAGAGAAATAAAAAACAGCTCCTTACCCGGTCCGGGCAGGGAGCTGCTTTTCTCTTGTGAACAGGTTAAATTTCTACAATGCCTTCGGTATCAACGGGCAGCTCCATCACCTGCCATTGACGTGAAAGCTTCTTGCATTCCGCCGTAAAACGGGCTGCGAATTTTTTATCGTCGGTGAGGGCCAGCAGGGTAGGCCCCGCCCCGCTGATGCAGAAGGCGATGGCTCCACAGCGCTCGGCCGCCGCTTTTACCTTGTTATACTCCGGGATGAGCTTTTCCCGATAGGGCTGGTGCAGACGGTCCCGCAGCGCCATGGCGATAAGCTCGCGGTCGCCATCGGCAAGGGCGCCGACCAGTACCGCTGCATGTGAGGCATTGTAAACGGCGTCCCCGAAGGAAACGGCGGCAGGCAGCACATTGCGGGCCATCCGGGTGGAGAGCTCAAAGTCCGGGATGGCAGCCACCCAGCGGAGCCGGGGAGAAAGCGGCAGCTGCACGGTGCGGGGGATGCCGTCCTCCACAAGGCTGGCGGTCAACCCGCCGTAAATGGTGGGGGCGAGGTTATCGGGGTGGCCCTCGATGGCATTGGTGACTTCGAGGAGCTCGGCGGGGGAGAGGGGAGAGCCATGCAAAAGGTTTGCAGCTGCGGCCCCTCCGGCGATGAGGGCGGCGCTGCTGCCCAAGCCCCGGCAGACCGGAATATCGGCCCTGATATCCAGCGCAAGACCTTCCGGGGGCAGCCCAAGCCGCCCCAGCACGGCACGGTAGCCCTGCACGGCTAGGTTTTCATCGTTCCGGTACTGCTGCGGGCAGCCGGTGACAATGAGCTTATTTTCCGGCAGCATCTCGCAGGTGATGGTATTATACAGCGCCAAAGCACAGCCCATGCTGTCAAAGCCGGGGCCGATATTGGCGGTGGTGGCCGGTACCCGCACGGTGATTTTTTTCATATCAGTCCTCCATGTTGCGGCGCACATAGTCCGCCATTTCGTTTATTTCGATGCAGTCCCGGTGCAGGATGGGAAGGGATTTAAGCTCCGCCAGCGGGGCAGGCGCCGCAAGGCCGGTGAGAGCCTGTAATTCGTCCATCGCCGCAAAGGTGTCATCGGGAACCGTTTTGCCCAGGGCGGCCAGCACCGCCGGGGCGAATTTATAGGGGGATGCGGTGGAAAGCACGACCGTCTGCCCGGTGAGGGTGGCCCTGTGCTGCCCGGCGACGGCCCATGCGACTGCGGTATGCGGATCAAGCAGGTAATGCTCCCGCGCCCAGACGTTGCGGATGGTTTCGCAGGTCAACGGGTCATCACAGCAGCCGCACAGGAAGGTCTCCTGTATTTTTTGCAGCAGGTCATCATCGATTTGATACCAGCCGCACTGCTCCAGCTGGTGCATTTTTTCGGCGACCATGCCGGCATCGCCGCCGCTTGCAAGGTACAAAAGTCGTTCCAGATTGCTGGAAACGAGGATGTCCATCGAGGGGGAGATGGTTTTGTGAAAGGGTCTGCGGCGGTCATAGCGGCCGGTCGTCAAAAACTCGGTGAGGACGTTATTTGCATTGCTGGCACACAGCAGCTTTCCGACCGGCAGCCCCATGCATTTGGCAAAATAACCGGCTAAAATATCACCGAAATTGCCGGTGGGGACAGAGAAATTGACCGGCTCGGTCGGGCTGATTTTCCCCCGGCGGCACAGCGTGGCCCATGCGTACCAGTAATAGATGATCTGCGGCGCCAAACGGCCGATATTGATGGAATTTGCGCTGGAAAGCTCGGCGGCTTCGGTGGGCTTTACGGTGGAAAAAATGCGCTTTACGCCGGTTTGGGCGTCATCAAAATTGCCCCGCACGGCCGCAACCGCAACATTTTTGCCCCGCTGGGTCATCATCTGGCGCTCCTGTATTTTGCTTACGCCCCCTTCGGGGTAGAATACCACAATGGAGGTGCCGGGGACATCACAAAAGCCCTCCAGCGCAGCCTTGCCGGTATCGCCGCTGGTGGCGGTCAGAATGACGGTCTTGCCGTGATCGCCCAACAGCTCCTTTGCCCCGGTGATGAGATAGGGCAGCAGCGAAAGCGCAACATCCTTAAAGGCGCAGGTCGGCCCGTGGAACAGCTCCAGCACATGGTATTCCCCCGCCCGGACCAGCGGGGTCACCTCCGTGGTGTCGAATTTACCGTAGGCCGCCTTGATCATCGGGCGCAGCATTTCGGGGGAGTAATCCGGCAGCAGCCGGCCCAGCACCGCTTCCGCCATTTCCGTGAAGTCCTTTTGCAGCATTTCAGCGGGGTCAAGCGGCAGGGCGGCGGGGTCGCACAGGTACAGCCCGCCATCCGGGGCGATGCCGCGCAGCACCGCTTCGGCCGGGGAAGCGGTAAGACTGTGATTACGGGTACTGTTATATCGCATAGGGGGCTCCTTTTCCGTTCCGAAAGACGGGGACAAGTCTTGTTTTTAGCTATTTCATATGATATACTGTATTCGACAAAAATACAAGTGCTTTTTGTGGAGATACAACCGTTTTTGCACAAACGACACTTTTGCGGGAGGAATAAAAGATGAATGTAGCAATCCTTGGGCATGGAACCGTGGGCGGCGGTGTAGCGGAGCTGCTGAACGGCCGCGACGGCTTTACCGTTAAATATGTGCTGGATAAAGAACCGATCCCGGAACTGGGGGAACGCTCCGTAACTGATTTTTCCGTTATCCTGAACGACGGGGACGTGGACACCGTTGTGGAGGTCATGGGCGGTGTGGAGCCTGCGTTTGATTATATTACCGCAGCGATGCGTGCCGGGAAAAATGTCGTCACTGCCAATAAGCAGCTGCTGGCTGCCCGCTATGATGACCTGACCGCACTTGCACGGGAGTCGCGTGTGGGCTTTCGTTCCTCTGCGGCCGTTGGCGGGGGAATCCCCTGGCTGCCCAACTTGCAGCGGATAAAACGCCTGGGCGCCGTGAATGAGGTTTGCGGCATTATGAACGGCACCACCAACTATATACTGGATACCATGCATAAACGGGGCTATGACTATGAGAGCGTCCTGCAGGACGCCAAAAGCTACGGCTATGCCGAGGCCGACCCCTCGGCCGACATCGACGGGCTGGACATCCAGCGCAAGCTGATCCTGTCCGCAAACGTCGCCTTCGGCGTGTCGCTGCGCGAGGCGGACGTGCCGGTGTCCGGCATCCGCAATGTGCGCAAGGCAGACATCGCACGCTTTCAGGCGCACGGCTGCACGTGCAAGCTGATCGCCGCCGCCGAACAGCGCGGCGGCAGCATCAGCGCCTACGTCGAGCCGACGCTGCTCGGCAGCGATGCGCTCGAGGCCGCCGTGCCCGCGAACTTCAACCTCATCAGCATGGACGGCGACCGTATGGGCGTGCAGAGCTTCTTCGGTCAGGGCGCGGGGCGCTACCCCACGGCCTACAACGTCGTGCAGGATCTGGTGGACATCACGCGCGGCGTGCACGCCTTCTACACCGATTCCTTCGTTCCGGCCGTGCCGGACAATGCCGGCGTGCAGCACCGCTACTATGTGCGCACGCGCGCCGCGCTGCCGGAGCTGGCCGCCCTCGCCGAGGGCGACTGGGAAGGCGCCGTCATCACGCAGCCCGTGCCCGTGAGCCGGATGCACGCGCTCATGGCGCAGGCGCTCGAGCAGGACGGCGAGAGCTTCTTTGCCGCGCTGCAATAAGGAGGACGCCATGCTCAAGGTTGCAAAATTCGGCGGCTCGTCGATGGCGGACGCCAAGCAGTTTGAAAAGGTGCGCGACATCGTGCGCGCCGATCCCGCGCGCAGGGTCATCGTCGTGTCCGCTGCCGGAAAGCGCGACGCGGACGACCACAAGCTCACAGACCTCCTCTACCTCTGCCACGCGCATCTGCAGTACGGCGTGAGCTGCGAGAGCATCTTTCAGATGATCTGCGAGCGCTACATCGCCATCCGCGATGAGTGCGGGCTGAGCGTCGACATCGAGGCAGAGCTCGACGTGCTGCGCCAGCAGCTGCGCAGCGGCATCTCGGAGGAGGAGCTCGTGTCGCGCGGCGAATATTTC
>OHUJ01001081.1_pt1 | contig 10104 bp, 8 predicted proteins | sample 1579241 | NCBI WGS metagenome assembly OHUJ01 (sample SAMEA3882547, study PRJEB24775) | human gut metagenome | biome: human-associated habitat; feature: intestine environment; material: feces | place: Netherlands | collected 2009/2010
ATACCTACGACACTCATTTTTATGGGTGAGGAGATATTCAAAACGGAGTGGGAATAATACGACCCCAAAGGTGGCCAAAAACTACAAATACGCCAAAACCTCCGGCTTCGCCGGAGGTTTTGGTTGTACCACGACAAAAGTTGTGGTATGCTGATGAAAAACAGCGGAGGAACACACCTATGCGTCTGATCTCATGGAATGTGAACGGGCTGCGGGCCTGTCTAAATAAAGGTTTCCTGGCCTTCTGCGCCCTTGCGGACGCGGATGTCATCTGTCTGCAGGAGACGAAGATGCGGCCGGAGCAGGCGCAGTTTGAGCTGGAGGGCTATCACCGATTCTGGAACAGCGCCGACAAGGCCGGATATTCCGGCACGGCTGTTTTCACCCGACGGGAGCCGCTGGCGGTGACATACGACTTTGGCGAGGATATCCACCGGCATGAGGGACGGGTCATCACGGCGGAGTACGAGGATTTCTTTCTGGTGTGCTGCTACACGCCCAATTCCAAGGACCAGCTGGCACGGCTGGACTACCGGATGGCGTGGGAGGACGACCTGCGGGAATACCTCTTGGAACTGGACGCCAAAAAGCCGGTGGTGTACTGCGGGGACCTGAACGTGGCCCATCAGGAGATCGACCTGAAAAATCCCCAGTCCAACCGGATGAACCCGGGCTTCTCCGACGAGGAACGGGACAAAATGACGCAGCTGCTGAGCAGCGGGTTCGTGGACACGTTCCGGGCGCTGTATCCAAAGCGGACCGGGGCGTACTCCTGGTGGAGCTACCGCTTTCACGCACGGGAGAACAACGCGGGGTGGCGTATTGACTACTTTATCGTGTCAGCACGGCTGATGCCCCGGGTGAAGAATGCGGATATCTGGCCGGAAATCACCGGCAGCGACCACTGTCCGGTGGTGTTGGAGCTGACGGAGTAGAGCATTATCTGTAGCGAGCAAAAAAGACCGCCTTTCGGCGGTCTTTTTCGTATAACGACATTTTTTAACCCTCGCTGCTGGTGTCGGCAGGATTTTTAACGGGGATCAGTTCGCCCATGAGGACGTAGCGGGCATTATCAAAATCGTAGTCGCAGGTGCTCAGGGTCAGGATGCTGCCCGTGGGCACACCGGAACCGGACTTGAAGGTGGACTCGTTGATACACTGCTGGAGATAGCTGTCGCTGAGAGAGGTGGCATACACATCGGCGTCATGATCCACAATACAACCGGCAAACAGGTTGACCTTGTAGGTCTGGTTGGGGGTGTACAGATAGAAGTAGGGATGCGCCTCGTAATAGCTCTGGCTCTTGTAGTTCATCAGGGACGCGAACATCATGCCGGTCTTCATATTGTGGCCGTAGATGAGGTTGTTCTGAGAGGTGAAGTCAGAGTTGCAGCGGATATCCAGGAAGACGGTGCCGTTCTTGTTGTCCTTGCCGTCGATATCGCGGTACAGATAGTACTCGCCGCCCTCGTCCGCGGACTGCACGATGGGCAGCTGCAGCGTCGTATTGGCGCTATACACATAGCCCACCACGTCGGGGTACTTGGCCTGCATGGCGGTGAAGTCCACCTTGATGCTCTCTTCATCCTTCTTGACAGGCTTCTGCGTCTCCTGGCTGTCGCCGTCGGTGCCATCGCCGGCGGTATCGGTATCGCCGGCGGTATCGTCCGGACTGATGAAGTCCTGATTGATATTGTCGTTGATCCTCTCGGTGTCCTTCTGTTCCTTCAGATACGAAATGATCTTGACGGACGAGAACACCAGCACGCCCACCAGGATCACCAAAACGGCGTAATACAGGGCTTTTCCGTTCTTTCTGCCGCCGCGGCTCCTTCTGCTGCGGCGACTGCCGGTACGCTCGACCGGCTGCTCCTGCTGCACACGGGATCTTCTCTTGGGTGCATCGTTCATGGGTACACGCCTCCTTATCGTTGGGTATTGTAACAGGTTTTTTCGTTCGGTGCAAGGGATATAGACAAGATGTAATGAAATTGTAACAGTTTCTCTTTACTTCTGAGAAACCAGGGATTACAATAGAAATGTTGGCTGCCGTATAGACGGCGGAGCCGCCGGCTCCGTTCCATCAAAAAGATAAAGGAGAACCACAATGATCTATTTCAACAGTGATTATCTGGAGGGCGCGCACCCCTCTATCATGGTCAGGCTGGCCGAGACGAACATGGTACAGACCGTTGGCTACGGCGAGGACGAATACTGTGAGGCGGCGCGTGAGAAGATCAAGACCGCCTGCCAGGCCCCGGAGGCCGACGTGCATTTTCTGGTGGGCGGCACCCAGACCAACACCACCGTCATCGCCGCCATCCTGCGGCCCTGGCAGGGCGTTATTTCCGCCGTCAGCGGTCACATCAACTGCCATGAGGCCGGTGCCATCGAGTCCACGGGCCATAAGGTCATCACCCTGCCCACCACCAACGGCAAGATCACTGCGCAGCAGGTGCAGGACTATGTGGAGTGGCACAGAAACGATGAGTCCACGGAGCACATCGTCCAGCCCGGTATGGTGTACATCTCCCACCCCACTGAGGGAGGCACGCTGTATACCAAGGCGGAGCTGACGGCGCTGTATGACATCTGCCGCCGGTACGGCCTGCCGCTGTTCATTGACGGCGCACGGCTGGGCTATGGCCTGATGGCAGAGGAGAGCGACATGACGCTGCCAGAGATCGCGCGGCTGTGCGATGTGTTCTACATCGGCGGCACCAAGGTGGGCGCCCTGTTCGGCGAAGCCGTTGTCATCATGAACGAAAATCTGAAAAAGGATTTCCGCTTTATTATGAAGCAGCGGGGCGGCCGCATGGCCAAGGGCCGGCTGCTGGGCGTTCAGTTCGACACGCTGTTCACCAACGACCTGTATTTCAAGATCTCCCGCCACGCCATCGAGATGGCTCATCAGATCCGGGACATTTTCGTCTCCGCGGGCTATCCCCTGCTGTTCGACTCCCCCACCAACCAGCAGTATCCCATCATGTCGGATGACGAGCTGGCCATTCTGGGCAAAAGCTTCGGCTATGAGTACTGGGAGCGTGTGGACGAGACGCACTCCGGCGTGCGCTTCTGCGCCAGCTGGGCCACAAAGCAGGAGCACGTGGACGCCCTGCGGGCGGCTGTGAACGCGCTGAAGAAGTAAGCGTTCCTCTGCTGTGAGATAAGCATAGCGCAGGTAGCTGAAATGCACCTTAAAGTTACTTAAAAAAATTCCCCGACGATGTCGGGGAATTTTTTTAGCGAAGCAAAGGCACCCTCGCAGGGTGCCTTTGTCGATAGCGTACTTACGCCTTGGGGCCGGCGGCCACGACCTCGTCGCTCATGTGGGTGTACTTCTTGAAGTTCTCCACAAAGCTGGCGGCCAGCTTCTTGCAGCTCGCCTGATAGGCCGCCTTGTCCTCCCAGGTGTTCTCGGGGATCAGCAGCTCACTGGGCACGCCCTCGATACTGGTAGGCACCTGCACGCCGAAGGTAGGATCGGTGACGAACACACTCTTCTCGATCTCACCGGTGAGGGCGGCGGTGACCATAGCGCGGGTGTAGCTGAGCTTCATGCGCTTGCCGGTACCGTTCCAACCGGTGTTGACCAGATAAACCTTCGCGCCGGCCTTCTCCACCTTGTCGGCCAGCATGGCGGCATAGACAGAGGGATCCAGGGGCAGGAAGGGCTCGCCGAAGCAGGTGGAGAAGGTAGGCACAGGCTCGGTGACGCCGATCTCCGTGCCGGCTACCTTGGAGGTGAAGCCGGAGACGAAGTAGTACATGGCCTGGTTCTTATCCAGCTTGCTGATGGGGGGCAACACACCGTAGGCATCGGCGGTCAGGAAGATGACCGTCTTGGGAACGCTGGGGCTCATGCCGGACAGCTCGGCGTTGGGGATATACTCCACGGGATAACCCACGCGGGAGTTGACGGCCAGGGAGTCGTCGTCGAAGTCGAACTCACGGGTGTCGGGATCCATGACCACGTTCTCTACCAGCGCGCCGAACTTGATGGCATTGTAGATCTCCGGCTCACCCTCGGGGCTCAGGTTGATGCACTTGGCGTAGCAGCCGCCCTCGAAGTTGAAGACGGAGTCGTCCGCCCAACCGTGCTCGTCATCGCCGATGAGCATACGGTTGGGATCGGCGGACAGCGTGGTCTTGCCGGTGCCGGACAGGCCGAAGAACACGGCGCTGTCGCCGTTCTTGCCGATGTTGGCGGAGCAGTGCATGGGGAACACGCCCTGCTTGGGCAGTACATAGTTCATCACGGAGAAGACGGACTTCTTGATCTCGCCGGCGTACTGGGTGCCGCAGATCACCACCTCGTGGGCCTCGTAGTCCACCAGAATGGCGGCCTCGCTGCGGGTGCCGTCGATCTCGGGGATGCACTTGAAGCCGGGGGCGGCGATGATGGTATAGTCCTCCTTAAAATCCTTCAGCTGCTCGGCCGTGGGGCGGCGCAGGAGCTGGTGGATAAAGAGATTCTGGCTGGCCAGCTCGTTGACGATGCGGAAGGCCTTGGTGTACTTGGGATCGGCGCCGGCAAAGCCGTCAAAGATAAAGATCTCCTTGCCCTGCAGATAGGCGATGACCTTGGCGCGGATGGCATCGAACTTGGCCTTCTCGATAGGACGGTTCACCTTGCCCCAGGCGATGTCGTCATGGACGGCAGGGGTGTCCACGATAAACTTGTCATTGGCGCTGCGGCCGGTGTATTTCCCGGTCTTGACCACCAGGGCGCCGGTGTTGGACAGCGTACCCTCGCCGCGGCAAAGCGCGTGCTCGGTCAGCTGTGCGGGGGTCAGATTACGATAGACCGCCTTGGCGTTGATGATACCCAGCTTTTCCAGTCCGTAAGTTTCCATTTGCAAAACCTCCTGTTTGAAATGTCACCGCGTCCGCCGCCGGCGGCGCGCTGCTTGCTTGTTCACTTTTGATTATACCATACGTTTAGGACAATTAACAGTCCTTTTTCGCATTTTTCCTAAAAATCTTTCTTTATCTCTGAAAATTTTTTATCATTTCATTCGGTGAGCACACAGTGGCAAAAAGTGTTCCGCCGCCGGATCCCGATCGCATACTTTTCTCTTTACGCAAGGATAACACCGTATTATGATAATGTCAATTTGCGAAAACCACGATTTTCTAAGAGGAGCGCCGCACTATGGCACACAAGATACCCATATGTGAAATACCTCTCGCCCCTGCTGCTGTTCGGCCTGAACGGCGTGGTGATACTCAACGGCGTTGTCGGCGGTACACGGAGCGCCGTGTTTTTCTCCGTGCTGCTGCTGGGCGAAACGCTGACGCCGCCCGCTGGCTGGGTGCGGCGATGGTGCTGGGCGGCGCCATGCTGGCGGAATTCGTACATCCGCGAAAGTAACGGAAACGATCTCCCCGCCTCCCCCGCGCAAAGTGCAAAACCTCCGGCTGAGCCGGAGGTTTTGCTTTATTTGGCGCATATCTCGCTGATGGCTGCCAGGAGCTCCGTTTTTCCGGTGCCCTTCTCGGCGGAAAAGGGGATCAGCAGTGCCTCCTCCGGCAGGGTCAGTGTCTGGCGGATCAGGGTCAGATTTGGCTCGATCTCGCTCTTTTTCAGCTTGTCCAGCTTGTTGGCCACGACGATGACCGGGCAGCCGGTGCCCTTGAACCAGTCGCACATGGTCACGTCATCGGCGGTGGGCTTGTGCCGCGCATCCACGATCAGCACGCCCAGGGTAATGAGCCCCTCCTCGGCGAAGTAACGCTCCATCAGGCGGCCCCAGCGGTCGCGCTCCTCCTTGGAGACCTTGGCATAGCCGTAGCCGGGCAGGTCGGTGAAGTATAGCCTGCCGTCGATATCAAAATAGTTGATCTGGCTGGTCTTGCCGGGGGTAGCGCCCACCCGGGCGAAATTCTTGCGGCCCAGCAGCCGGTTAATGACGGAGGACTTGCCCACGTTGCTGCGCCCCGCGAAGGTGACCTGGGGCTTTCCGTCGCGGATAAATGTCTCCGCCCTTACGGCCGAGAGCACGAACTCCGCCTTATTAAAGTTGATCGCCATGACGCACCTCCTGCATAGCCGGACTACCCATCACCGCCAGATGCTCCACCGCCGCCTCTTTTTTCGGCAGGGTCAGTGCATGGGCAAACACGGCGTCCACCGTCTCGGCAGTGATAAAGCGCAACGCCTCCCGTACGGCGGGATCGATGTCCGCCAGATCCTTCTCGTTTTCCCGGGGAATGATGACGGTCCGGATGCCGCTGCGCTTGGCGGCCATGGTCTTTTCCCGCAGGCCGCCGATGGGCAGCACGCGGCCCCGCAGCGTCACCTCGCCGGTCATAGCCACGTCATGGCGCACGGCGCGGCCTGTCAGGGCCGACAGCATAGCCGTGGCGATGGCGATGCCGGCGGAGGGGCCGTCCTTGGGCACCGCACCCTCCGGAAAGTGAACATGAATGTCCTTGGTCTTATAGAAATCCGGGACAATGCCCAGCTCGGCGGCACGGCTCCTCAGGCAGGTATAGGCCGCCTTCACGGACTCCTGCATCACCTGGCCCAGATTGCCGGTAAGCTCCAGCTTGCCGGTGCCGTCCATCACGCCGGCCTCCACCTCCAGCAGCTCGCCGCCCACTTCGGTCCACGCCAGACCGTTGACAACACCGATCTGGTCGATCTTGCTGCGGGTATCCTCGGCATAGGGCGGCGTATCCAGGAATTCACGCAGGCTCTTATCTGTAACGTCTATGCGCTTTACACCCGTTTCCACCAAACGCATGGCGGCGCGGCGGCACAGCTTGCCCAGCTGGCGCTCCAGCGTGCGGACGCCGGACTCCTTGGTATAGTCGGTAATGATGGCCCGCAGGGCTTCATCGTCCAGGCGCAACTGGCCGCGGCGGATGCCGTTCTCCTTCAGCTGCTTGGGCAGCAGATGCTCGCGGGCGATGTGCAGCTTTTCCTCGTCGGTGTAGCTGCCCAGCTCGATGACCTCCATGCGGTCGAGCAGCGGACGGGGTATGGTGGACGTGGTGTTGGCAGTAGTGATGAACATCACACGGCTCAGGTCCACAGGCAGCTCGATGAAGTGGTCGCGGAAAGCCCCGTTCTGCTCACTATCCAGTACCTCCAGCAGGGCCGAAGCCGGGTCGCCCCGCATATCGCTGGCCAGCTTGTCGATCTCATCCAGCACCAGCAAAGGGTTCATGGTACCGGCGCGGGTCAGGGCCTCGATAATGCGGCCGGGCATAGCGCCGATATACGTCTTGCGGTGGCCGCGGATATCCGCCTCGTCCCGCACGCCGCCCAGACTCAGCCGGGCGCACTTGCGGTTCATGGCCTTGGCCACGGACAAAGCCACGGAGGTCTTGCCCACACCGGGAGGCCCCACCAGGCAGAGTATCCTGCCCTTGGCGTCCGGGTTCAGCTGCCGCACGGCGATAAACTCCAAAATGCGCTGCTTGACCTTATCCAGGCCGTAGTGGTCCTTGTCCAGTATCTTTCGGGCCTGCGCCACATCCGCCCTCTCCCGGGTGAATTTGTGCCAGGGCAGCTCCAGGCACACATCCAGATAGTTGCGTATCACCGAGGCCTCGGCGCTGCCGAAGGGCTGCTTGCCAAGGCGCTCCACCTCTTTTGTCAGCTTGGTATGTATCTCCTCCGGCAGGTCCGCCGCCTGTATCCTGGCGGTGTACTCCTCCAGTTCCTCGTCGCCGTCATCCCCCAGCTCATGCTGCAATACCTTCACCTGCTCCCGCAGGATCATGTCCTTCTGCACCTGGGCCACGCGGCGGCGCACCTTCTGCTCCATCTCGCTCTCCAGTGAGATGACATCCACCTCATGGGTCAGGATATCGTTGACGATACGCAGACGCTTATCCGGGTGCAGCTCCTCCAGCACCCGCTGGCGGTCCTGGTGCCGCAGGGTGATATTCTGGGCGATCAGGTCGGCCAGACGGCCGGTATCACTGCAGTCCAGCACCGCGGCGGCGAAGTCTTCGCCGATGCCGTTGGCCAGCTCGCGGTATTCACCGAAGAGCACATAGGTCCGGCGTATCAGCGCCTCGCTGCGGGCCGTATGGCGGGCCGCCATCTCGGGCAGCAGCTCGGCCTGGGCCTGCAAAAACGGTTTTTTCTGCCACAGCCGGTGCAGCCGCGCCCGGCTCTCGCCCTCCGCGATGACACGCACCGTAGTGTCCGAGGTCTTGATGATCTGCAAAATATGACACACCGTGCCGATGGTGTACAGATCCTCCTCTCCCGGCTCCGCCGTGGACAGGTCCTTCTGCGTCATCGCCAGCAGCCGGCGGTCATTCTCCATGGCGTTGTCCAGAGCGAAGATGGAGATATCGCGCTCCGCGTCAAAGGACACCGTCTGCCCGGGGAAAGCCGTCAAGCCGCGCAATGCCAGCACCGGAATGTTCCGGGTGATCGTTTCCATAGTTGCCTCCTTTCTCCCGCCGGACGGCGGGCGTTGGGAAAAGGGTAGTATCCGAACTGCCGGAAAAGCCTTGGCTTTTCCGGCAGTCTGAGTCTCTGTTAAGACGCCGGGGCGGTGGAGGTCTTCTCCGCCGTGCCGGTCTTGAATTTAGCGCGCTGCGCCACCTTTTCCGGGTCACGCAGCACCGTGGGCTCGGCATCCCCGTCCACACACGCCTTTGTAATGGTCACATCGGTAATGGTGGGGTCGGAGGGCACATCGTACATGACCCTGGTCAGCAGTCCCTCCATCACCGCCCGCAGACCGCGCGCGCCGATGTTCCGTGCCAGCGCGGTGTCCGCCACCGCCTCCAGCGCGTCCTGATCGAAATGCAGCTCCACGCCATCGTAGCTGAGCAGCTTCTGGTACTGCTTCACCAGCGCGTTCTTCGGCTCGGTGAGGATACGCACCAGATCCTCCCGGGTCAGCCCCTGCAGGGCGGTGATGACCGGCATACGGCCTACCAGCTCGGGGATGATGCCGAACTTCAGCAGATCGTGGGGCTGGACCTGCTGGAACAGCTCGCCGGTATGGCGCTCTTTTTTGCTCTGCACCGCATTCTCAAAGCCCATGCTGCGCTTGCCCACGCGGTCCTCGATGATCTTTTCCAGACCGTCGAAGGCGCCGCCGCAGATAAACAGGATGTTGGTCGTGTCGATCTGGATCAGTTCCTGCTGCGGATGCTTTCTGCCGCCTTGCGGAGGAACGTTCTCAATCGTTCCTTCCAAAATTTTAAGCAAAGATTGTTGAACGCCTTCACCAGAAACGTCACGCGTAATTGAAACGTTTTCGCTCTTTTTAGCAATTTTGTCAATTTCATCGATGTAGATGATTCCTCTTTGTGCACGCTCTACATCGTAATCCGCATTTTGCAAGAGCTTCAGCAAAATATTTTCAACGTCTTCGCCAACGTAACCTGCTTCAGTCAGCGTCGTAGCATCAGCGATTGCAAAAGGAACGTTCAGCAATTTCGCCAAACTTTGCGCAAGATACGTCTTACCGGACCCGGTTGGTCCAATCAAGCAGATATTGCTTTTTTGAAGTTCCGTATCTTCGTTCTCATCTTCAAGCATTGCGTTGATGCGCTTGTAATGATTGTAAACCGCAACCGCCAATGTCTTCTTGGCCTCGTTTTGACCAATGACATACTGATTTAAAGTTTTTACGATTTCCTTTGGCGTTAAAACATCAGTCAATTCGCGCTGTGCAGAAACCTTGTTTTCTTCACTGATGATCGACTGTGCCAACTCAACGCATTCGTTGCAGATGTAAACTCCCGGTCCGGAAATCATGCTTTTGACCTGGTGTTCGCTTTTACCGCAAAATGAGCAGATTGCTGATTCACTTTGATCTGTATTGTCGTACATTTATTATCACCTTAGTAGCTTATTTACTCCATTTTATCAGAGATTGAGAATAAACGCTAATAGTTGGCTCAATTTTGATTGAAGCAACCAAAAAAATACGGCAATTGCAGACAAATTACCGCAATCACCGTATTCTCAATTCTGATTAACAGAAATTAATCCTTTTCGACTTGCTTTGCAGAATCTGTGATTTCATCAACAACTTTTCTGATTGAAATGTCATGGTTGAGCATATCATCTGACAATGCAGAACGAACTGCCTTTTCATCCATGCCGTATTGAGCAGCCAA
>OHUJ01001093.1_pt1 | contig 10031 bp, 8 predicted proteins | sample 1579241 | NCBI WGS metagenome assembly OHUJ01 (sample SAMEA3882547, study PRJEB24775) | human gut metagenome | biome: human-associated habitat; feature: intestine environment; material: feces | place: Netherlands | collected 2009/2010
GGGCCGCGGAAGCGTTCCCCCTTTCCGGGGGCGCATGCCCCCTCCCCGGCTTCCCTTGAATCCCCTGCCATGTTGAAAATGATTTTTCTGCTGGCCCGGCGCATGTTTATACGGCTGCTGCTGGTGCTGCTTCCGCTGGGCCTGTTTATGTTCTTGGCGCAGGCCATTCCCCTTTCCCCTCTGCAATCCCTGCTGTTGCTGGTTCCGGTGATTGCCTTTGAAGTGTGGCTCGTCATCAGGCATCTGCTGCCCGTCATGGGGGAGCTGGTGACCAAGACGCTGTATTCCTCCAATATTACTACGGATGAGGAAGTGCTGGTGGAGGCTTCCAGGCGCATGCTGAATTCCGGGGATCCCCAGGGCGCTCTGGAATTGCTGGAACGCTACCGGAAGGAGAATCCGGGGCTGGTGCGTTCCTGGCTCATGGAATCCAGCCTGCTGAACGATATGCGCCGGTACGCGGATTCCGTCAACGTCCTTCAGAAAGGACTGGAATACGGAGGGTGGCGCAAGGAGGACCGGGCTCTGTTCCTGTACAAGATAGGAGCCATTTACGAGTCCCAGCTCAATAACCCGGACAGGGCCCGGAAGTATTGGGAGGAAGCTGCGGATAAATATCCCGATACGGCCTATGGCCGCTCCGCCCTGGACAAACTCTGATTGGAATCGGGAACAGAGCAAAAGTTTTTGATATAAATTTCACCCGGAGTTATGTGCCCAGGGATTCTTTTTTCCGGGGGCGGTGGAGCCATGTAATTTCCGTACACGCAGCGCAGGTAGCCATCGGCGTTTCCCATGGCGTCAAATTGGAATCCTTCAAAAGGCACGGCTTGATTTCCTTGGTAATACGCGCCGGGAACTTTTTCTTTTGTGCCATATCCCCAGATGACATTGCCGGCCCAACGGGATTTTTCCCATGAATAACGTCTGGCGATCCAATGACTTATTTTGTTCCAACGGGCGGACGTCGCTCCTAATGTGAGCGTTTTAAACATAAACAGAAACAATTGCTTTGGAAGGCTCCTGCCTTTTACCCGCAGATGAAGGCTGGCCAGCGTGGCGGCATGACGGAACAGTCTGTGAAGGTATAGGTAGGCGTTAGCGGCAATGAGGGATTTTGGCATGCCGTCAAGGGGGAAAATATCAATGTGCAGTCCTATGCGGACCCGTTTTTTTCCCTTTCCAATCATGATGGTGCGGGTGTCTTCCAGTTTCATGAACGGGTAGAAGTATCCCGGCCTGGTGCGGGAATCGTTTAATTCCAGATAAGCCGGATGCGGAGAAGTACGGTAAAGATGAAACAGCCGTTCATAGTCTTCCCGGGGCATAAGTACGTCAATGTCATCATCCCACGGAATGAAGCCCTGATGGCGCAATGCCCCGATCAGGCTTCCCGCGTATAGGGAATAACGTAAATTTTCTCTGTGGCAGAATTGATGAAATTCCTGTAAAATTTCAAGCAGGATTTGTTTTGCCTGGGAAACGGAGATTTCTTTCATCGGATTTTCAGATGGTTTTTTATCCGGGTCGTGGAGATTTCCGGAGTCCGTTCCAAGTAGACGACTTCACATATGTCTTTTAGAAAATCGAATTTCCCTTCCCAGTCATTTCCCATGACAAATATGTTGACGTTGTGCTTGATGATGTCTTCCTGCTTCTGTTCCCAATCATTTTCCGGAATGATCAGGTCCACGTACCGGATGGCTTCCAGCATTTGCCTGCGGTGTTCGTAATGGAAAAAAGATTGCTTGTTTTTGGTGGCATTGAAGGAATCCGAAGAAAGGGCGACGATCAAGTAATCTCCCAAAGCTTTGGCCCGCCGAAGCAAGTTGACGTGGCCGTAATGCAGCATGTCGAATGTGCCGTAGGTAATTACTTTTTTCATGATGATTTGTTTTGATTCATAGCGGGGTTGGTTTGGGCAATAGAGCCTACGCCGATGGCGTATGGGGCGCTTTTCCCCGACGCCACTCGTATTCTTTTTTCAGGGATATTCCTTTGAGGGCGGCTTGATAACAGGCATAAAATTCATTTTTGCGTAAAGCGATGGCTGTGTTGATCTTCCGCTTAAGCCATTTAATTTGGTGGCTGCTTCCCATGTTCAGGGCAAAATAATGACCGTTGTCCGATTTCCAGGAACCGCAGCAGTGGTGAATGGAAAAGCCGCGAGAGCGTATCAAGGCCGGCTGTTCAAAAAATTCCTTGGGATAAATGGTTACCAGGTCATTGCTCCAGGTTTTTCCGTTTAATAAAAAACCGGGAATTTCGTTAATGAAATAATCCGTATAGACGCTGTTGGATACAGGCCAGCAATCCGGTTTAATTTGATTATATAAATCAAGCAGATTCATGCAGACCGGGTGGTGGGGCGGAGCATAGAGAAAAGCTGTGCCGAGAGCGCAATTATAGATGTATCCCAATGAGAAACGATGATTTACAGGAAGAAGAGATAAAGGTTTAACTAATTCTATATCGCAGTCCAAATAAAAACCTCCGTGCTCCGTTAAAACCTGAAGGCGGACGACGTCTCCTAAAAACCCCCATTTTTTTTGTTTCAGACATCTTCTGCCAAATTCAAAAGAGGATACATCAATATTGTTTTCGTTCCATTCAATCAATTCAAACTCCGGGTTGAGGGCTTTCCATCTTTGCACATTGGCCAAGACGGCGTTGGGAACAGGTCCGCCAAACCAGCAATAATGGAGTTTTTTGATCACGCGATTGAGGAACTTATTTCCCTTTCAGTCTGCGGATTGCCTATCCGCATCATGCTCCGAATAGTTGAATTCCAAGATTATCAAATGGTTATCATCTCATACTCCTTTTTATTTTTTCATTTTTCCCCAATCAAAATTTTCCTATCATGTTTTCATTCAAATTTTTCTGTTGACTTCTGATAGGCAATCCGCTATCCAGCGGCAAGGCAAAGAAACAGAGGGTGGTATAGTTTATTTTTATTTCAAAAGGAGGAGTTTTTTACATACTGGATATGGCAGGGCTGGGGCGTATGAAATACATGGTGCTTTGCAATCTTCCCTACCGTTTGCGGGAGATCGCCGGACGGATCGCGAAGAAATGCAGGAGAAGGAAAGACCGGTCTCTTGAAGCGAAGCTGGAGGATATTCGCAATTTGCTTATTTATAACCACCCTATTTCCTCAGTTCCCCCGGCGACGGGGAAGTTGAGGCTCCTTCAGGACGGCAATACGGTTTTGCTGGCCCTTTTTGCGCGCAAATGCCGGGAAAACGGACTGCGGTACTGGCTGGATTACGGCACTTTGCTGGGGGCGGTAAGGCACAGGGGCTTTATTCCGTGGGATGATGATCTGGATGTGAGCATGATGAGGCCGGAGTTCGACCGCCTGCTGGAATTGCTTCCCGTTCTTTTCCCCCGTGAGGAAGGATTTACCTGGAACAGGCACGCCTTTCTGCAAATAGGATATGAGGGTACCCCCCTCAACCTTGATGTGTATCCCTATCATTTTTATGCAGAGAGTCTTTCATCTCCGGAACAGCATGGGAAGCTGGACAGGCTTTTGAGCGGATTTAAGAAAGACGTGGTGCTGGTAGGTTCCAGGATGAACCTGACCGATGGGCAGGTTCAGGAGAAGATCCGCCAGGATATTCTGGAAGGAAGGGATGCTGCCGGGGAAGATGAAGCCCCCGGGATTTTTCTTTCTCCTGCCATTACGTTTACAAAAAACACGCACCTTTCCTATGAAACGTTCTTTCCCCTTGGCTCCGCGGAATTTGAGGGGATGATATTTTCCGTTCCCAACCAGGCCCGCCAGTACCTGCAATTTTTTTACGGCGACTATCTGTCTTATCCGGAACGCATCCAGTTCAAGCATCCTTCCGTGAAGGCCATGGTGGAGAAGGTTCCCTTTGAGGCGGCGGTCAACCGTTTCATTGACGTTTACGGAAAGCGGATTGATGCGCCCATGCCATGAAAACGGTTATTACTTACGGAACCTTTGATTTGCTGCACACGGGGCACGTGAATCTGCTGAAGAGAGCCCGGAAATTGGGGGACCGGCTCATCGTCGGCGTGACTACGGACAGTTACGACCAGAGCCGCGGCAAGCTGAATGTCATGGAGAGCCTGGAGGAACGCATGGAAAATGTGCGGAAAACCGGTCTGGCGGATCTCATTATTAAGGAAGAACTGGAAGGGCAGAAGATCCATGACATACGGAAGTACGGGGCGGATGTTTTTGTGATTGGCTCCGACTGGTCGGGGAAATTTGACTATCTTCGCGATTATTGTGAGGTGGTTTACCTGGAACGCACCAAGGGCGTTTCTTCAACAGACCTCCGTTCCGCCCGGAATCCCATTGTATATATGGGAATTGCAGGTCACGGGCGCATAGCGGGCCGTTTTCTCCGGGAGTCCAAATATGTCAGCAATATTGAAATAACAGCCGTTTTCGGAAGGAATGAGGAGAAAGTCCGCCGTTTTGCAGAGTCCCACGCTCTGCTGGAATATTATACGGAATACGAACAGTTTCTGGACCGGGTTCATGCCGTTTATATTGCCGTCCCCCATCATCTCCATTATGAAATGGCCAGGAAGGCCCTGTTGAGGGGGAAGCATGTATTGTGCGAGAAGCCTCTTGCTCTTGCCCGGGAGGAGGCGGAAGAGCTGTTCCGGCTGGCCGAGGAGAAGGGAGTTGTTTTGCTGGAAGCCCTTAAAACTGCGTTTTGTCCGGCTTTCCAGCAATTGACCAGTTTGGCGGGGAGCGGCATTATTGGTTCCATCAAGGCGGTGGACGCCACGTTTACCAAGCTGATAAAGGATGAGGCTGCCAGGGAGTATGACCCCATGCAGGCCGGAGGCGCCTGGACGGAACTGGGTTCCTATCCCGCCTTTGTCATCGGGAAGCTTCTGGGAACCGAGCCCCGCAGGATTCGTTTTGTGACCTGCAGAAAGCCTCATACGGGTGTGGACGTGTTCACTCGCGCGGAATTTCTTTATTCCAATGCAGTAGCCACCGCCACGGCAGCCATAGGAGCCAAGCAGGAAGGGGATCTGTGCATTACCGGAACGGAGGGGTATATTTATGTGCCGGCGCCGTGGTGGAAGACGGAGATGTTTGAAGTGCGGTTTGAGGATACCCGGCTCAACAGGAAATATTTTGCCAATTTTGAGGAGGATGGACTGCGTTATGAACTTGGCGCATTTTTGCGCCTGATTCATGGCTGCCAGCACGGCAACCGTCTTTTGACCCGTGAGGATTCCATGTTCATGGCTGATATTGCCTCCCGTTTCAGGAGAGGGTATTGCGTGGAAGAGATCAGTTAGAAAGAAGAGGCCTTCTTACACCTGTGGAATTCTGGGGTAGTGCCGACGGAACTTTTTCTTGGAACCGTTTTGTTTCGCATGAATGGAAGCCATCCTATTATTTCTTCCGAAATGGGGAGAATCTGTTCAGTATGGAGGTGTTCCATTCCACAAAGGACTGGAGTGTAGGAACCGGAATGTTTAATTGCTCCGCCAGACAGCAAATGGGTTTGGTGCCCAGAGGAACATCTTCCGTAAAGTAACGGGAAGAAAAATCGGGAATCCATCCTTGTTTCCGGCGGGTCATGGGAGCTTTAACCCCATGGAATGCCGGAATAGATTGAATCTTTTTAGTCAACTCTACGGCATTTCTGGATTCATAATAATCTAGGACGGGAATGATGTCCTTTCCGATTTCCATGCCGGGACAACAGGAACAGAGGGTCAGAAGTTCTCTATCTGCCTGGATGTACAACTCACTGGCCTCCTCCGTCCATTCTTCATAAAAAAGAAACTGCTTGTCATAAAACATTCCTTCCCTGTAGTGGCGAAACAGACTCATGCAGCGGGAAGGGTGGAGAAGGGGATTGGAGTTGGTCAACAGAAAGGGCCAGGGAGAAGAAAGATGAGTCAGAGGAGTGTCAAATAAGGTTTCCAACATGGCGGACCAATGTTCGGCATTATTTCCTGGGGCTACCCATATCCTGTTAAGGGGGCGGCTTCCGAGAATGGAGACGGAATGTCCATATTCCTGCGTCCGACAAATCAGGGGAACCTTGTATATTCCCATCAGGCTGACGGTGGAAGTCCAAGAGGGATCTTCTGCCATCTCCATGACCTCCGGAGTACCGGGTACAATAGCGAGCCCCTGCTCTCGATGCAGATAGGGTTTAATGCGGTGGCATACCTCCCGAATGCCAAAGCGGGGAACCGCCACCAGCACAAGGTTGCAGTCTTTCAATATTTCCGGATGGTTGCTGATATGCCCTAGGGGAGCATGGTGCGTAGTACCGTTTGGAAAGATAGCGGAGAGGCTTTTTCCCCATTGATTAGGGTTTCGGGTTAGGATATTGACATGCAGGCCGCGTGTACCCAGCCATCCCGCCATGGCATGGGCCAGGTTGCCGCCGCCGCAAATGCCTATGACAGGAGCGGAAATTGTATTCATCAGGAGGCTGAAGTGGAACAGGATGAAAAAGGGGATTCTCCGTTAGTGGGACAAGTAGAAGACGGTTCCGAGCCGGTTTCTGCATGCATGGCCCGGACCAGGGCATCATTGTCGGTTGCGTCTCTGACGGCGATACGGATGAATTCTCTGCCTTCAAATCCTTTTTTCCGGCTGCAGTCCTTAACAAGGATGGAGTGGTTTTTCAGCAGAAGGCCGGTCAGGGAGCGGGCTTTCATGGGGGGCTTGACCTCGCACATGAAATAGTTTGCCTGGGAGGGGAAAACGTTCAGGAAAGGCACGCGGGAGAGTTCCTGCATGAAGCGGTCCCGTTCCTTCATGAAACGGTTGCACGCGCGCACGTAGGATTGCTCGTATTTCCCGAAGATTTGCATGTAGAATTCCGCGATGGAATTGATGTTCCAGATGGAAACATCTTTTTTTATCCATGCCGCCAGTTCCCTGTCTGCGGAGGCCAGAATACCCAGGCGGAGGCCCGGAACGCCGTAGGATTTGGAAATGCTTTTTACCACGGCCAGGTGGGGATATTCTTCCAGAATGCCGTCTTTCAGCAGCGTATTGTCCGGCATTCCGCAGGAGAAGTCTACAAAGGATTCATCCACGATCAGGCGGATGCCGCGGGTTTTTGTCCACAGGCAGAGGCGCAGCACATCGCCTTTCGGCAGGAAGAATCCGGAAGGGTTTCCCGGATTGACGAGGAGCAGGGTACCGATGTCTTTCCCGGAAAAGAATTCCATCAGGTCGTCCGCCGTATAAGTGAAATTCCGGGAAGCGGTATGGAAGGGAACCACCATATCCGGTTTCACCCGGTTGGGGTATTCTTCAAAGGTAGGGTAGATGACCCCCATTTTCCCTTCCAGGCGGGACATGAGCGCCTTAATGAGTTCCGCCGCGCCGTTGCCGATGCAGATGTATTCCTGGCTGATGCCGAAGTATTTTGCCGCCAGCAGGCTGTTGACTCTCATTCCGGACGGGTATTCCCTCACCAGGCGTTCAAAATTCGCCTTGAGTTCGGACATGAGGCGTTTGTTGGGGAAATAGGGATTGACCAGGTAACAGAAATCCCTGATGCGGGGATAGCGCCAGTAGCCTCCGTACCGGGATTCCATCAGGCGCAGGTGTTCTTCCCTGTCCGGGGTGAATATGGAGGCTGCGATGTCCAGGTCCTGGATGTCGTCTATTTCATACCATGCTTCGCCTCCGAGGCGCAGCGCCTTGATTTCCGGCTTGTCCAGCAGGGCGATGACCCGCAGCACCTGTTCGTAATATTCATTATTGCCCAGGGCTTTGCTGTAGGCTGTAAGAAAGGGGACGTAATGGGTCCGGGAGAATTCCCTGCTGAATTTGTAAATATTGACTGTTTTAAAATATTCCGTCTTTTTCTTGTAGGAGAATTTGCTGCCGGGAATGAATTGCCTGATGTTGTCGTCTTCATCCAGAGTGACGACCGTGCCGTCCATCCAGCTTTCAAATTTGGCGACGAGAGCAAGGCTGGGATAGGGATGGCGGAGCAGGGCATCAATAACGGAGTCTTCAAAAATCAGGTCGGATTCAAAGAGCAGCGTGTCGTCCTGAAGCAGGTGTTCCTTGGCCAGGTACAGGGAATAAATATTGTTGGTGCTGGCGTACAGGGGATTGTCCACATATTCCACAGGGGTGGAAATGTCCAGCCGGGAAAGGAAGGTTTTGAGTTTTTCCCCCTCATAACCCGTAACAATCACGATTTTTTCCAGAGACGGGGAAAGGCGGTCCAATTGTCTCATCATGCGTTCTATCAGCGTCACTCCGTTGACCTGAATCATGCACTTGGTATTGTTCCGGGTGAGCGCTCCCAGTCTTTTTCCCATTCCGGCCGCTAAAATGATCGCCTGCATAAGTATTCTAATTTGTCTTCAGAACCTGAGAAAGAACCGGGAACTATGTTTAACGGATTGAGCATCCGTTAAACGTTTCTCCCATTCTGTCCAAAGTTAAATCAATGAAAAATAAAAGGATTGCGATGAAACATAAAAGACGGTTTTTTCTTTTCGCCCGGGTAATATCCCATTAACATATTCTTACAGAAATTTTTACTTTGACGGCGGATGCTCAATCCGCTTGTTGCCAATACCGTGGAAAGGGAAGGATAAGGTCTGTCTGCATTTTGGAAAAAGCAGCGTTAATATCATGGAACGGGTGTTTTCTCCGAAAAGGACAACTTGTTTTTCATTGACTTGTAAAAAGTGAGGGATAAGGTTTTGATTCTGCCGGATGTGCTTTCCTGGAAAAATGAAGCATATCCCGCATGTTGTTGACCAAATTTACCTGTGATGAAGCTGCCATCATTCATTACCGCCGGAAGGACTGGAAAATTAGTAAGGGGAAAGCATTGGTGGGTGACGGAAGTCCGGTGCTGCGGCCTGAAAGTGCTTTCTTCCTGCACGGATAGGAAAAAGCGTTTCATCCGTTTTTTCGGTATTCCGTGCGGACGGTTCAAGGTGGGCCGGGAAGGTGAAGCCTCCCAATTGGGCAAACTGGTAAAATCTACCGTTCGGGCCGAGGAAATGCCCCAGGCGTCCGGAGTGCTGAGGATTGTGCAGCAGGCCATGACCTGTTTTTTGAATGAAGTGGCCGGGATTCTTGAGGAGGGCGGTTATCCGTACTGGCTGGATTTCGGGACGCTGCTGGGCGCGGTGCGGCACCGGGGCTTTATCCCCTGGGATGACGACCTGGACGTGGCCATGCCCCGGCCGGACTTTGACAGGCTGGTGGCCTATTGCCGACAGCACCGGCAGGAGCTTCTGCCCATGCGCCTGATGACTGTGGACGATAACCCCCAGTATGTGTACCCCATTGCCCGGTTCAGCGACACCCGCTACCGGGTGAAGTACCAGGGCATCCGGGACTACGGCCTGGGCCTGTTTGTGGACGTTTATCCGCTGGACGGCTGCGGGAACACCGAGGAGGAGGCCAGGGCCTGGGTGCAGCAGCCCATGCGGGATGTGAAGTTCATCAATTGCTGCGCCGCCGAAAAGTTCACCCCCAGCCGCCGGGGCTGGCTTCACACCCCCGCCAAGCTGGCGGGCTTTGCCTGGGCCCGGCTCCACGGAAGCGCCCATTACATCCACCGCATCGAGGCCTGGGCCCGGCAGAAGGACTATGAAAACTGCCGGTATGTGGGCTGCACCATGTGGGATACCAACTGGAACATCGTGTACCCGCGGGAGGACCTGGAAAAAACGCTGTACGTCCCCTTTGAGGACGGGGAGTTCCCCATTCCCGCCGGATATGACCGGGTGCTGCGCCATACCTATGGCGATTACATGACGCCCCCGCCGCCGGAACAGCGGATCGGGCAGCATTTTTACACCGTATGGCCCAAGGAACAAGGGGCCGCGGAGGAACATAAGGAAGGAGCCATCTCATGAAAGGTATCGTTTTGGCCGGCGGAGCCGGTACGCGCCTGTACCCCCTGACCATGGTCACCAGCAAGCAGCTGCTGCCGGTGTATGACAAGCCCATGATCTATTACCCCCTGTCCACCCTGATGATGGCGGGGATCCGGGACATTCTCATCATCTCCACC
>OHUJ01001102.1_pt1 | contig 9934 bp, 7 predicted proteins | sample 1579241 | NCBI WGS metagenome assembly OHUJ01 (sample SAMEA3882547, study PRJEB24775) | human gut metagenome | biome: human-associated habitat; feature: intestine environment; material: feces | place: Netherlands | collected 2009/2010
GAAGAGTGGTTCAAGAATAAAGATAGTACATCGCTGGAACAACTTAGGCTGGGGATATTGCCCAACCAATATACCACAATGGAACCAAAAGTATAAAGTAGCTTTCGCATTATTGAACCAAGACAATCAAGTAGTCTACTCTTATCTGGACAACAATACTGATTTATCCGTCTGGATAAAAGGCTATCCCACTTCCTATGAGTTCACTCCCAAACTTCACGGGGTAAAAAAAGGAACCTATACCTGGGCAGTAGCTTTAGTCGATACAACCAAAGGCAATGGAAGCAATGTTAAGGGGCTGGATATCTCTGCCAAGGGAACCTTCACTAATTCTGGTTGGTTAAAACTGTCAGAAGTAACTGTAAAATAAATAAGACACCCCATCGACTTTATAAACAAGAGGCTGAATTCAAGATTGAATTCAGCCTCTTGTTTATAAAGTCCAATCCATCTATTTCTTTTGCGGCAACCCCTTCAGCAAGTGGTCCACCGCCGCTTTCAGCTGTGCATCTTCTCCCTTCAAAACAGCTTCCGGCTCATTATAAACCAAGATGTCCGGCTGTAAAGTCCGGTTCTCCAGATAGTTACCCTGCATATCCACACAACCTACCTGCGGAATACCGAATACAATACTTGGATCGATCTGGCTTTCCCACCAGACAGCAGTCATGGTTCCTGCCACTGGAGCACCTATCAGCTTACCGATACCCAACGTCTTGTACACAAAAGGAGTACCGTGGGCATTGCTGTAATTATCCTCGCAAACCAACATACACGAAGGTTTCAGCCATCTATCAAAAGGATCGCTGCCGATGTACTGGCCGCGCGGCACAAAGCGTTCATACTCCTTGCCGCTAAGTAACGTCGCTACTTGTTCGTGCAGCCATCCGCCTCCGTTATGGCGGGTATCCACCACAACAGCCTCTTTCTTACGACTGCTTTCGCTCAACAAATCGGAGTAAATCTTACGGAAGCTCGGACTATCCATACCTTTGATGTGAATATAAGCAATGCGCCCGCCGGAATATTCATCCACCTTCTTGCGACAGTTTTCCACCCAGCGCTTATACAACAGCTCATTCTGGGCACCGTAAGATATGGGCTTCAAGGTTTCTTCAAACCGCTTTCCGGTAACAGGATCATAGACCGAGAGAATCACCTTGCGGCCTGCCTTACCTTCGAGTAACGGGAAATAATCGGCACCTGCCTTAATGGCAACACCATCCACTTTTTCGATAATACACCCCGGTTTGACATCCGTCTTTTTCTTCGTCAATGGACTTTGAGCTATAATTTCTTTAATCTTCAATCCATCGCCCGCATAAGCTTCATCATAGAACACTCCCAAAGCTGCCGTAGGAAGTGCTGCGCCCGAAGCATAATAACGCGCTCCCGTATGAGAACCGTTCAATTCACCCAGCATCTCACTCAGCATTTCCACAAAATCGTAGTTATTGTTGATATAAGGCAAGAAGCGCTTATAAGTTTCTTTGTATCCATTCCAGTCCGTACCTTGCAAGTCTGCCACATAGAACTTATCATTTACCTGCTGCCAGATGTGGTCGAAGATATATTCACGCTCACCGTAAGGACGGTAATCGAAGAAAGCCTCAAATTCAATTGGAGAAATCTTGCTGCCTTCAATCTCTATCTTCTTCATTCCGTCGCGGGCACAAAGGAAGATATTCTTCCCTTCCTTGTCAGGCTGCAAAGCGCCTGCACCTACTTTCTTCAAAAGAACTTTTGTAACATTCTCTTTCAGATTGTGTTCCCAAAGATCGTACCCATCCTCGAAAACAGAAAGATAATAGAGTTTATCCCCTTTAGCAGAAAGCATGACATCTGCCATATGCGAGGAGTTGACGGTCAGGCGTACAATACGGTCAAAGCGGTTTGCGAGGTCGAACTTTAACGGCTCTACCTTTTTCTCCTTATCTTTGTCGGCATCCCCTTTTTTCTTCTTGGCATCCTTTTCGTCTTTCTTCCCGGCTTTTTCCTTCTCTGCCTTCTCCGCTTCCTCGAGTAAAGCGGTTTCTTCCTTGTTCATCAAAAAACGGTCGTATGCTTCAGCATCAAAGAACATGATATAAGTATCGTCTTCGGCTCCCCAACTGCCGTGGCTGCGATACCCCGCACGGTCACTGGTCCAAATCATGGCTTTTCCACCCAATACCCATTTGGCATTGCCATCGTTGTATCCGCTCTCGGTCAGGTTCACCATTTCACCCTTGCCATCGGCATTCAGCAGCACAACATCTTTGTTGTTCCATCCACCTACACCGATATAGTCCGAAAGAATCCATTTGCTGTCCGGACTCCACTGAAACCACTGGTCACCGTCCGAATAAGAGTATTGATACTTGCCATCCATAACGGTACGCACATCCTTTGTCTTCAAATTGATGACACGGATGGTGCTGCGTTTTTCGAGAAAGGCAATCTCTTTACCGTCAGGGCTGTATTGGGGTTGAAAAGAAGCGGCATCCGAGTTTATCAAGCGCTCCTCTTTCAGCTCCGTAGCGTACGTAAACAGTTTTTCATCCTTACGGACAATAGCCGAAGTGTAAAGCTGCCAAAGACCGCCACGCTCGGAAGCATATACCAAAGAACGCCCGTCAGGAGCAAAATCAACACCACGTTCCTGACAAGGAGTATTCGTTATCTGCTTCGTAGTCTTATATTCCACTGAAGTGACGTAGACATCGCCGCGCAAAACGAAAGCCACTTCCTTACCATCCGGAGACACTGCCATTTCCGTGGCACCGCTACTCTTAATCTGGCGGATAATGTCCTTGTCGTTTCTGTCGGAAACAATGCTGATGTTCACCTTTTGCGCTTCTCCACCGGGAAGCAGGGTGTAAATCTCACCATCAAATCCATAGCACAACCTTCCGTCCGTAGCGGCACTGAGATAGCGTACCGGATTTTTGGTATAGTGCGTCAACTGCACGGCCTTCGCATCTCCGGGAGTACGTCGGTAGATATTGAAAGAGCCGTTTTCCTCACTCAGATAGTAGAATGTTTTTCCATCAGGAGCCCAAACCGGTTCACGGTCTTCTCCTCCGAAAGTGGTCAGCTGGCGGTACTGCGGTTCTTTTCCCGGAGTATACATCCAGATGTCACGGGCAATGGGCGATACGTGATGTTTACGCCAGTAGTCCTCGTAACCTTTCTTATCTTGATACAACATCGCTCCCTCCTTATTGATGGAGATGCACTCCATAGGCATGGACGAAATCATCGTCGGGCGCCCTCCCTCCACTGATACTCGATAGACCTGGTTGAACTGCCCGTTAGAGGGAAAGACAACAGCCTCGGCAGACGGCATGATGCCCGCAGAGAACAAGACATGTCCGGCATCTGTAAAAGCAAGCGGCGTTTCGCTTCCCGAGTGGGTAGTCAGCCGTCGTGGTTCGCCTCCGTCTTTGGCCACAATGTAGACGTCCAGGCTTCCCATACGGTCCGAAGCAAAAGCAATCCGCTTACTGTCCGGACTCCATACCGGAGCCGTATCATATGCGGGATTGTAGTTATCTGCATGGCACGTCCACCGGCAACCGGCACCGTATAGATGTCTCCTTTATACGTAAAAGCAATGGTGGTCCCATCGGGAGAGATGACACTATGACGCATCCACAGCGGAGCATCCTGCGCAAAAGTAAAACCAGCCAGGCAAGCGGCAGCAATACCTAATAGTAGTTTTTTCATAATGATTCTTGTTTTTGGAGAATAAAAAAACCTCACGACTTTTCCTTTCGGAAAAAGACCGTGAGGTTTGCTTATCATTTTAAGTTACCCTCAATTAGAGAGCACCTACTTCCTTCAAAGCGGCATTTGTCTTGTGAACGGCAGCAGCGCTGGCAGCAAATTTAGCTTTTTCGTCAGCAGTCAGTTCCAGTTCAACGATTTTCTCGATACCGTTCTTGCCAAGGATTACGGGAACACCGATACAGATGTCTGATTCACCGTATTCTCCTTCCAGATATACTGAACAAGGAATCATCTTCTTCTGGTTGTGGATGATAGACTCAACGACATAAGCGCCTGCCGCACCCGGAGCATACCATGCAGAAGTACCCAGCAACTTAGTCAGTGTAGCACCACCTACCATAGTAGAAGCTACCACTTCGTTCAGTTTTTCTTCGCTCAGCAGTGTGCTTACCGGCTGTCCTTTGTAAGTAGCCAGACGAGCCAACGGAATCATGGTAGTATCACCGTGACCACCGATAACCATGCCTTCCACTTCGTTGGCGTTGCAGCCCAAAGCCTGAGACAAGAAATATTTGAAACGAGAGCTGTCCAAAGCACCACCCATACCGATGATACGGTTCTTCGGCAAGCCCAGAGACTTCAATGACAGATAAGTCATGGTATCCATCGGGTTGGAGATAACCACAAGGATAGCATTCGGAGAATATTTCAAGATGTTCTGTGCAACCGACTTAACGATACCTGCATTAACACCGATCAATTCTTCACGAGTCATACCCGGTTTACGGGGAATACCGGAAGTAATCACTACAACGTCGGAGTTGGCAGTCTTCTCATAATCGTTGGTACAACCTACAACAGTGGTGTCGAAGCCCAGCAGTTGAGCAGTCTGCATCATATCCATTGCCTTACCTTCTGAAACGCCTTCTTTCACGTCCAGCATTACCACTTCGTCAGCCACTTCATTAAAGGCTAACACATTAGCGCATGTAGCACCTACGTTACCTGCACCTACTACGGTTACTTTTGACATAATTTCTAAAGTTTTTTGTTTATAAGTGTTCTTTAAAGATGACGCAAAAGTACAGCGAACTTCGTAATTAGAGAAATATTTCCGTAATAATTTTAGTTAAATACACATTTAGCCAATGATTAGTGGACGATGATTAATGATTAATGATTAATTTTGCGGACGATTAATGAATGTAGGACGAATAATCAGCCACCAACCATTAATCACTTAACCATTAATCATTATCAAAAATGGCAGTTAAGAAGAATACACTTCTCATCGTGGCAGGCAGCCTCCTTATCTTATTATTAATAGGAGTTACCATTCTGCTGATTTCCGAAAAGCAAACCAACAAGGAACTGGTGATGGAATTCAATCTGGATAAAGAAGACCTTGAAAATCAATACACAGACTTCGCCAGACAATATGACGAACTGAAGTTGACAGTCTCCAACGACTCCCTCTCCGTACTCTTAGAGCAGGAACAATTGAAGACCCAACGTTTATTGGAAGAACTCCGCACCGTGAAGAGCAGCAATGCCACCGAGATACGCCGTCTGAAGAAGGAACTGGCCTCTCTCCGCAAAGTCATGATAGGCTATATCAACCAGATTGACTCGCTGAACCGCCTGACTGCCCAACAGAAGGAAATCATAGCAGATGTCACCAAGAAGTACAACGCCGCTTCCCGGCAAATCAACAACTTGTCCGAAGAGAAGAAGAACCTGACCAAGACCGTGACACTTGCCGCCCAACTGGACGCCACCAACATCTCTGTGCAGCCCACAAACAAACGCGGCAAGACTGCCAAGAAGGTGAAAGACATCGTGAAGTTCAAAATAAACTTCTCCATCGTGAAAAACATCACTGCAGAGACCGGCGAACGTACCCTCTACATCCGCATCACCAAACCGGACAATGACGTGCTGACCAAAAGTTCCTCGAACACCTTCCCATACGAGAACCGGGAACTGGTATATTCCATCAAGAAGTATATAGAATACAACGGAGAAGAGCAAGCCGTCACCGTATATTGGGATGTAGAAGAATACCTCTATGCAGGCACCTACCGCGTAGACATTTTTGCTGACGGTACCCTTATCGGTTCGCAATCATTCAGCTTGAATTAATACAAAAAAATCTAAATTATTTTGCAATATCATTGAAAGCCTATACATTTGCATCGTTGTTTATGCAATTATTGTTGCTGTATAAACTACAGATTCATCACCTTAATTAATGTATAGCCCAATGAAAAAGTTCTTCTGTTTCATCTGTTTGGCATACCTATCCTTCCCCATGAAGGCCCAGGAAGCATTAAGCTTGGATAGTTGCCGTGCATTGGCAATCTCCAACAACAAAGAACTGCTGATAAGCCAGGAAAAAATCAACGCCGCCCACTATCAAAGGAAAGCGGCATTTACTAATTACCTTCCCAACATTTCGGCCAGCGGCGGATATATGCGCAGTCAAAAAGAGTTGTCCATCCTCAGCGACGCTCAGAAAGGAGCCTTGTCCGGATTGGGTACAAGTCTCAGCGGACCGTTACAGCAGGCTGCCCAAGTCATCGCACAGCTTCATCCAGAACTGGCAGGCCAATTGCCGGCTTTAGGACAAAGCCTGGTAGGTGCCCTCGACGGTGCAGGCCAATCCTTGGTTGACGCCTTTCGTACAGACACCCGCAACATGTATGCGGGCGCACTGACCTTGACCCAACCCCTATATATGGGCGGCAAGATACGTGCCTACAACAAAATTACCAAATACGCCGAAGAGCTGGCCCGCCAGCAGCACAACACCGGTATGCAGGAAGTAATCCTGAGTACAGACCAGGCATATTGGCAGGTAGTGTCCCTTGCCCATAAAAAGAAGCTGGCAGAAGGTTATCTGAAACTACTGCAGAAGCTCGACAGCGACGTTGACAAAATGATTGCCGAAGGCGTTGCCACCAAAGCAGACGGACTCTCCATCAAAGTAAAAGTGAATGAGGCCGAAATGACCCTGACCAAAGTAACCGATGGCCTGAGCCTTGCCCGGATGCTGCTGTGCCAATTGTGTGGTCTCGACCTTTCCACTCCCGTCATGCTCACAGACGAACAGAAGGAAGACCTGGCTCCCACTACTCCGGAAAACGGTGCCATCGACATCAACAATGTTTATGCTACCCGTCCCGAAGTGCGTAGCCTGGAACTTGCCACGCAGATTTATAAGCAGAAAGTAAATGTCACCCGTTCGGAATATCTTCCTTCCATAGCACTAATGGGCAGCTATATGGCAACCAACCCTTCCGTCTTCAACAGTTTCGAGAAAAAGTTCAAGGGGATGTGGAATGTGGGTGTCATGGTGTCGGTACCCATCTGGCACTGGGGCGAAGGCTTCTATAAAGTAAAAGCAGCCAAATCGGAAGCACGCATCGCCCAATACCAGTTGGATGACGCCAAAGAAAAGATAGAGCTGCAGGTCAACCAGTCGGCTTTCCAAGTGAACGAAGCTGCCAAGAAACTGACCATGGCCGAAAAGAACCTGGAAAAAGCCAACGAGAACCTGAGATACGCCACACTTGGCTTTGAGGAAGGCGTTATACCTGCCAGCAATGTGCTCGAAGCGCACACCGCATGGCTTTCTGCCCAATCGGAAAAGATAGACGCACAGATTGACGTAAAACTGACGGAAATCTATCTGAGAAAGGCAACGGGGGAATTGACAATTGATAATTGATAGTTTCTTCAATCGTAAATAGTAAACAGTCAAATAGTAAATAATATGTTGGATACAAAATCACAAAACAGTAACATGTTGTTGGCATTCCTCACGCTGACGGGAGTGATTGCCATCGTTGCCCTTGTAGGTTTCTTCATGTTGCGTAAAGGGCCGGAAATTGTGCAAGGACAAGCAGAAGTAACGGAGTATCGAGTATCGAGCAAAGTGCCGGGACGTATTCTGGAATTTCGTGTAAAAGAGGGACAAAGCGTACAAGCCGGAGACACCCTTGCCATTTTGGAGGCTCCGGACGTGCAGGCCAAACTGGAACAAGCACGCGCCGCCGAATCGGCAGCCCAAGCCCAGAACGAAAAAGCTCTAAAAGGCGCCCGTCGGGAACAGATACAAGCTGCCTATGAAATGTGGCAAAAGGCACTGGCCGGACTGGAGATTGCCGAAAAATCCTACACGCGTGTGAAGAACCTGCACGACCAAGGCGTGATGTCTACACAAAAGCTTGACGAAGTTACCGCCCAACGCAATGCAGCCCGGGCTACGGAGAAAGCCGCCAAAGCCCAGTATGATATGGCCAAGAACGGTGCGGAACGCGAGGACAAAGCCGCTGCCGCTGCCTTGGTGGAACGTGCCAAAGGAGCTGTGGCCGAAGTTGAATCGTACATCAAGGAAACTTACCTGATTGCACAGACTGCCGGTGAGGTATCCGAGATATTCCCCAAAGTAGGCGAGCTCGTGGGCACGGGTGCTCCCATTATGAACATCGCCATTCTGGACGATATGTGGATAACCTTCAATGTACGCGAGGACTTGCTGCAAGGGTTGGGTATGAATACCGAATTCGAGGCGTTCATCCCTGCACTCGATAAGAATATCCGCCTGAAAGTGTACTATATGAAAGACCTCGGCACATATGCCGCCTGGAAAGCGACCAAGACTACCGGCCAGTTCGACCTGAAAACATTCGAAGTAAAAGCCGCTCCGCAAGAGAAGGTGGAAGGACTGCGTCCGGGAATGAGTGTTGTATTGAAGAAGTAAAGGAGTTATGAGTTATTGGAGAGGATGATGGAAAGAAATAAGAAACATACGGCTTTGTGGAATGTAGCAAGACGCGAATGCCGCCGTCTTGTTTCCCGCCCGCTCTATCTGTTCTGTATGGTGATAGCACCGTTGTTCTGCTACATATTCTTCACCACGCTGATGGACTCCGGGCTTCCTACGGACATGCCCGTAGGTGTGGTGGACCAAGACATGAGTGCCACTTCACGCCAGCTGATACGTAACTTGGACGCTTTTGAGCAGACAGCCGTCGTCGCCCGCTACCCTACCATCAACGAAGCCCGTACCGCCATGCAGCGCGGAGAGATTTACGGTTTCTTCTACATTCCCGAAGGTACCTCTGCCAAAGCGCAGGCCGGACGGCAGCCCAAACTCTCTTTCTATACAAACAATACCCTGCTCATCGCAGGTTCACTCCTCTTCAAGGACATGAAGATGATGAGCGAATTAGCATCCGGTGCCGCAGCACGTAGTACCCTATATGCCAAAGGAGCTACCGAGGAACAAGCGATGGCCTTCCTCCAACCCATCGTCATAGATACGCATCCACTCAATAACCCGTGGCTGAACTACTCCGTATATCTGTGCAACACCTTTGCACCGGGCGTATTGATGCTGCTTATCTTCATGGTAACCGTCTATTCCATCGGAGTCGAGATAAAAGACCGCACCGCCCGCGAATGGCTGCGCATGGGCAACAACTCCATCTGGATTTCCCTTGCCGGCAAACTGCTGCCGCATACCGCCATCTTCTTCCTGATGGGAATATTATATAATGTATACCTCTACGGTTTCCTCCATTTTCCCTGCAACAGCGGCATCCTGCCGATGCTGCTTGCCACTCTTTGCCTGGTGCTGGCATCGCAAGGCATGGGAATATTGATGATAGGAACCCTGCCTACCCTGCGTCTGGGACTCAGTTTCGCTTCCCTATGGGGCGTACTCTCTTTCTCCATGTGCGGATTGTCATTCCCCGCCATGGGCATGCACCCCGTATTGCAGGCATTGGCAAATCTGTTCCCCCTGCGCCACTATTTCCTGATTTATGTGGACCAGGCACTGAATGGATACCCCATGATTTACTCGTGGGTCAACTACGTAGCGCTGCTTATTTTCATGATGCTCCCGTTCCTTATAGCCCATAGGCTGAAAGGAGCGTTGGTTTACTATAAATACATGCCCTAATGAAAGACCTGACGTTCAGACAGAAAGTGATACAAGGCATTCATGACTTGTTCTATATATGGAAACGGGAATTCGGCACCACCTTCCGCGACCAGGGCGTGCTCATCTTCTTCGTGCTCGTTCCGTTGGTCTATCCGTTGATATACGCTTTCATCTATACCAACGAAACTATCCACGAAGTGCCCACTGTCGTGGTGGATGACTCACGCTCCTCGTTGAGCCGCGAATACCTGCGGAAAATCATTCAGATCG
>OHUJ01001111.1_pt1 | contig 9895 bp, 10 predicted proteins | sample 1579241 | NCBI WGS metagenome assembly OHUJ01 (sample SAMEA3882547, study PRJEB24775) | human gut metagenome | biome: human-associated habitat; feature: intestine environment; material: feces | place: Netherlands | collected 2009/2010
GCAACGTGCCGAGCACGGCGAAGATGGGGACTAAAATGACGCCGAGCCCCGCGTTGCGCAGAATGCGGGCAATGCTGCCGTCCAGCCCCATGGAAAAGCCGATGAGCCCCAGCATGATACACAGACCGACTACAAGATAGTCGCCCGAGCGGGACTGAAAGGAGGGTAGGTCGGTGCACACGCGGCGGATGACAAGATCACCGAGCAGCATCCCGACAACGACCATCAGCAGGATGATAAAAGACATTTTCGCGCCCGAGACGTCGGCCTTTTCGTGCACAGCCTCCGCTTCGTTGACGACTGCACCGGCGGGGTGGGCGTGGCGGTCGATGTGCAGCAGCTTTCGCACGGCGAACGCGCCGAGCATGCTGCCCGCAGCAGTCAGCACCGTGACAAAAAGCGCCTGAATGCCGATGCTGCCGAGGCTCGACGTGACCTCCTCATCTGCGCCCATGCGCAGGCCCATCAAAAGCACCAGCGCATAAACGGAAAGCGACATGAGCTTGTCCACGAATTTGAATTTTTCTGCGTACTTTCGCAGGCGCGAGGCCAGGAGGTAGCAGGCGATCATAATGGACCAGTAGAGAGCGAGCAGAGTCATAAAGTGTCGTCATCCTTTCGCCGCGGTGCGGCTAAAATTGAATGAGGGCGGCGCGTGATCCGCGCCGCCCTCTGCTGCTTTGGTAGAATTGGGGAATATCAGGCGAGGGTGTTGACCCAGGCGGAGTATTTGGCGAGGTTTGCGTCGCGCTCTTGCGCATCCGCGCCCTTGGTGAGGATGTAGACCTTGATCTTCGGCTCGGTGCCGCTCGGGCGCACGACGATGTGCGTGCCGTCGCAAAGCTCGAAGCGCAGCACGTTCGAGCCCGAGAGCGCGATCTTCGTGACCTCGCCGCTTGCGGCGTCGCGCGCGGTGCCATCCGAATAATCCTTGTACGTCGCGACCTTGACGCCCGCGATCTCGCTCGGCGGCGTCTCGCGCAGGGACTTCATAAGAGCGGCCATCTTCTCCGCACCATCTAAGCCCGGCATGACGAGGTTGTGCGTCTTTTCACCGTACCAGCCGTACTTTTCAAAGAGCGCGTTGAGCGCGTCGAAGAGCGTCATGCCCTGGGAGTAGTACCACGCGGCCATTTCGGTGAGCAGCAGCGAGGCCGTGACTGCGTCCTTGTCGCGCACGTAGTGGCCGATCATGTAGCCGTAGCTCTCCTCGTAGGAGAAGATGACGGTGTTTTTGCCCGCGCCCTCAAGCTCATTCATCTTCTCGGCCATGAACTTAAAGCCCGTGAACGTGTCGTAGCAGTCGAGGCCGTTTGCCTCCGCCACGGCGCGCGCCATCTCGGTCGTGACGATAGTCTTGAGCGCGGCGGCATTCGCGGGCAGCTTGCCCGCGCGCTTCATCGCACCGATCAGATAGTCGAGCAGCAGCACGCCCGTCTGGTTGCCGGTGACAGGCTCGAACTCGCCCTGCTTGTTGCGCACCATGATACCGACGCGGTCGCTGTCGGGGTCGGTGCCGAGGATGAAGTCGACGTCGTTCTTCTTGGCGAGGTCAATGGCGAGGTAGAAGCCCTCGGGATTCTCGGGGTTCGGGGACACGACGGTCGGGAAATTGCCGTCGATGACCATCTGCTCGGGTACGCATAAAAGGTGCTTGATGCCAAGACGCGTCAGCGCCTCGGGCACGAGCTTGTGGCCGCAGCCATGGAAGGGCGTGTAGACGAGCTTGAAGTCGTCGGCGACCTTTTTGACGGTCTCATAGTCGTTGACCATGCTCATGACATTTGCCATGAAGCGCTTGTCACAGTCCTCACCGAGCATCGTGATGAGGCCCTTGTTGACGGCTTCGTCAAAGTCCATCGACGTGACGCCGGTGAAGATGTCGATGTGCTCGAGCTCCCTGGCGATGGCCGCGGCGTGCTGGGGCGGCAGCTGCGCGCCGTCCGACCAGTAGACCTTGTAGCCGTTGTACTCCTTGGGATTGTGCGACGCGGTGACGTTGATGCCCGCCTCGCAGCCGTATTCGCGCACGGCGAACGAGAGCTCAGGCGTCGGGCGCAGGGACTCAAAGAGCTTGACGGTGATGCCGTTGCCCGCCATGACGCAGGCCGCGGCGCGCGCAAACTCCATCGAGTGGTTGCGGCAGTCCATGCAGATGGCGACGCCCTTTTTCATGGCCTCTTCGCCCTCAGCGCGGATGACGTTGGCAAAGCCCTGCGTCGCCCAGCGGATGACGTGGCGGTTCATGTTGTGAAGGCCAACGTACATCGTGCCGCGAAGGCCGGCCGTGCCGAATTCGAGCGGACCGTAGAAGCGGTTTTCAATCTCCTTTTCGTCGTTTGCGATGGCCTTGAGCTCATTTCTCTCGTCCTCGCTCAGCGCGGGGGAGGCGAGCCACTTTTCATATTCCTGACGGTAATTCATTGCATGTCCTCCTGTTCCGGAATTTCATCAATGGGGCGGATCAGATTTTTCGCGTCCTCGAGCATCGAGGACGGCACATAGAGCCACGTGCCGCTGCCGGGCGTGCCGAGCACGATCTTGCCGAACGAACCCTCGCCCTCGTACTTGCGCAGCACGGGGATGTCATACGAGCGGAGCATGGCGCAGAGCATGTCCGTCTCGGCGTTCGTGTCCATTGCGACGGTCAAAAGCGCGGGCTCCTCCGGCGTGCCGTCGGCGGATTTGGGCCAGCGCTGCAAAAGGTCGTTTTCTGTCTTGCCCCAGGTGAGCTTCACTTCATCCGACATGGGTGGTGTCCTCCTTTATATTGATGATGAGTCATTTGTGGTATTTGGTTCCGGCCTCGATCTGGTAGGCGCGGTAGATTTGCTCGAGCAGCATCACGCGCGCCAGGTGGTGCGGAAATGTCATCGGCGACATCGAGATCACGTCCGCGCCCTTTTTCTTTAAGTCCTCGTCAAGGCCGAAGCTTGAGCCGATCAAAAATGTCAGCTGTGAGGCGCCGCGTGCGGCAAACTGCTGCATCTTTTCGCTCAGCGCCACGCTGCTCATCTCCTGCCCCTCAATGCACATGGCGATGAGCGCGCCGCCCTTGGGAAGCTTCTGCTCGACGAGTGCGGCCTCTTTTTTGAGGGCCTGGCGGATCTCTGCCTCGCTCGGCTCGTCGCCGAGGCGCTGCTCGGGCAGCTCCAAAAGCTCCAACTTGCAGCAGCGCGAAAGGCGCTTTTCATATTCCTTGACGGCCTGCTCGTAGAAGGGCTCCTTCAGTTTTCCGACGCAAAGGACGGTGATCTTCTGCATACGTGTACCTCGCTGATGGTGTCGCGCGGCGCGGTGGCAAGGCGGACGCTCAGCCCGCTCGATTGCAGCGCGCGGCCGACGGTGTATTCGGCAAGCTCGGGGGAGTTGTTCTCGTCGCTCAGGTGCGCGAGCAGAATGTCGCTCGTGCCCGCGCGGACGCATTCGATGGCGAATTCCGCCGCGGCGTCGTTCGACAGGTGCCCGTACTCGCTCAGGATGCGCTGCTTGAGGTAGTAAGGGTAGCCGCCGTTTTTGAGCATCACGACGTCATGATTCGATTCGAGCAGCAGCATGTCCGCGCCGAGGGCGACGTCGTGCGCCTCATCAGTGACAAAGCCCGTGTCCGTCAGCACGGCGAGCGAGCCTGCGTCGCCCTCGATGCGGTAGCCGACGCTTTCTTTCACGTCGTGCGACGTGCGGAACGAGCGGACGTGCAGGTCCTTGATCGTAAACTCTTTGCCCGCGGCAAAGGCACGCAGGCGCGGCTCGGGGTATTGGATGGCCGCCGCGGTGCCGAACGTCGCGTACAGTGTGGCGGGACATTTTTTGGCGAGCGTCACAAGTCCTCGGACATGGTCGATGTGCTCGTGTGTGATGAGAATGCCGTCGAGATCATCAAGCGTAAGGTCCAGTGCTGCGAGCGACTGCGTGATGCGGCGGCAGGAGATGCCCGCGTCGATGAGAAGGTGAGTATCGTTGTGACAGACGAGCGCGGCGTTGCCGGCGCTCGAACTGGCGAGGGTGTAAAATTCCATGGGATGATTCCTTTATATCAATTCACCGAAATCATACCACAGCCGCGCGCAATAGTCAAAAAGAAAAAGCCCCCGCACGGGGGCTGTGAGAGGGAGAAGAAAGCGCTGTCAACCGGCGGGGAAAGCGAGCCCCGCCATGAAGCCGTTTTCGCCAGTGCAGACGATGTCGCCCGCGGCGAGCGCGCCGTCGCAGACGTACAGGTCGGCCTGACAGGGGAGCGAGGCGTCAGGATAGTTGGTCACAACATAGGTGTAACGCGAGAGCGTCTGCCCGCAATAGCGTGTGAGGTCAAAGCCCTGCGAGAGCTGGAGGTCGTTGTAGCTCAAATACGGCTCTTCGAGCGTTTCGCCCAGCGTGACGCTCAGCGTTTCGATCGGCTGGTCGTTCACCTCCCAGCCGAGGGAGGCAAGATACGCAATGCGCTCTTCATTTGTTCCGGCGGCGATGACGGGCGGCGGAGACGAATGCCGGCACGCGCGCAGCGCCAGAAAGAGCGAGAGTAGCAGCGCGAAGATGAGCAGAATTTTTACAATGCGGCGTTTGGAGCACTTGGCGGTGATGATGAACATGAAGCGACCACACCCTTTCGATAAAAGCTATTCCAACGAAAGAAAAAGTATGCTACACTGATACTTCAGAATGCAGAAAGGCGGGAACCACCATGGCACAGCAGAGACTCGACAAGATCATCGCCTCGACCGGGCGCTATTCGCGCCGCGAGGTCAAGACCCTCGTGCGCGAGGGCCGCGTGCTCGTCGACGGGCGCATCGCGGCCAGCGCGGAGGACAAGTGCGACCCCTTGACCGCGCGCATCAGCGTGAACGGCGAAGAGCTTTTTTATCGTGAGCACACGTATGTGATGCTCCACAAGCCTGCGGGCGTGCTCTCGGCGACCGAGGACGGACGCGGGGAGACGGTGCTAGACCTGCTTGCGCCCGAGTACCGCAAGATCGGCCTTTTCCCCGTCGGGCGGCTCGACAAGGACACGGAGGGGCTGCTGCTTCTGACCGACGACGGCGCGCTCGCGCACGACCTGCTCGCGCCGAAAAAGCACGTCGACAAGGTCTACTTTGTCCGCACCGACGGCGCGCTCGACGACGCCGACTGTAAAGCCTTTGTGCAGGGCATTACGCTCGGCGACGGGCTTGAATGCCTTCCGGCAAAGCTTGAGATTTTAAAGAGCGACGCGCAGAGCGAGGCGCTCATCACCATCCGCGAGGGCAAGTTCCACCAGATCAAGCGGATGCTGGCTTCGCGCGGAAAGCCGGTCGTTTACTTAAAGCGGCTGAGCATGGGCTCACTCACGCTTGACGAGGGGCTTTCCAAGGGCGAATACCGCCTGCTCACGGCGGAAGAGATCAAAAACCTGCGGGAAAGTGGGCAATTTGCCCAAGGAAAAGCGGGCGCGGACAAGTAAGTGTTTGTCCTTCCTTTACGGAATGCCTAAAAAAGAAGAAAAAAATTGTTGAAAAGAGAAAAAAGTTCTTGCAATCGTCAGACGGAGAAAGTATAATAGTCCCATCAAGTTGGCAGAATGCACAAACTCCCTAATAAATCAAGGAGGCACAGAATATGTCCGGTAGGATTTTTCAGAACATCGTTTTACAGTTTAAGGAAACGACCGATACGGTCATTGGCGTGATCGACTCCGAGGGCACGGTCATCGCCTGCACCGACCTGCCGGAGATCGGCCAGCGCTGGCCGCATCTGGTGCAGCCCATCAATGAGGCCGAGGGCGCCTGCACCGCGCTCGAGGGCAAGACCTTCAAGGCGCTCGAGGGCTGGGGCGGTCAGTTCGACTTTGCGGCCTTCACCCGCGGCGAGGACGCGCTCAGCTCGACCGTCTGCAGCATGGCGACCGTCGCGCTCAACACCGCCAAGAGCTATTACGAGGAAAAGCACGACAAGACGTCGTTTGTCAAGAGCATCCTCTCCGATAACATTCTTTTAAGCGATATCTACGTCCGCGCCAAGGAGCTGCACGTCGAGGCCGAGCTCAACCGCGGCGTGTTCGTCGTCCGCCGCACGGACGAAAAGGCCGACGCTATCCCCGTCGAGACCGTGCAGAACATCTTCCCCGACCGGCAGACGAGCTTTGTCCTTTCCATGGGCGAGGACGATGTGGTGCTCGTGCAGCAGCTCGGCGACAATGTGGAGATGAGCGACCTTGAAAAGACCGCCGCGCAGATCGAAGAGACGCTGCGCGTGAACGGTGAGAGCACCGTGGTCGTCGGTATCGGCACGGTGGCGACGCACCTGCGCGACCTCGCGAAGTCCTATAAGGAAGCGCAGATGGCGATCGAGGTCGGCAAGGTCTTCGACACCGAGAAGTACATCATCAGCTATGAAAACCTCGGCATCGGCCGCCTCATTTATCAGCTGCCGACGACACTGTGCGAAATGTTCCTGCAGGAGGTCTTCAAGAAGAACCCCATCGACGCGCTCGACAAGGAGACACTCTTTACGATCAACAAGTTCTTCGAGAACAACCTCATCCTCTCCGAAACGGCGAGAAAGCTGTTCGTCCACAGAAATACGCTCGTCTACCGCCTCGAGAAGATCAAGAAGCTCACGGGCCTCGACCTGCGCGAGTTCGACGACGCCATCACCTTCAAGGTCGCGCTCATGGTCAAAAAGTACCTTGCCTCCCGCGGCATCGAAGCGTAAAGAAAAAGAATTTGACAAGGGCTGTCTTCGGACAGCCCTTGTTTTTCCGCGATTTTGCGGCAAAAAAGTTGAAAGTTTACATAATTACCTGTTGCCATCGCGGACTTGCCGCGCTATAATAAAGACTGAAAATTTGCGGGATCGAGTCAAAACCTGCTGGAAACTGAGGGAAGAGCATGATACGCCTGAGCGATGTAGTAAAGGAATACGAGAGCGGCACGACGGCCTTAAAGGGCATTTCGCTTCGCATCGAGGATGGGGAGTTCGTCTTTTTGGTTGGCCCGAGCGGCAGCGGCAAGTCGACGATCATCAAGCTGCTCACCGGCGAGATCGTGCCGACGTCCGGTCAGATCGCCGTCAACGGCTTCAGCCTGACGAACATTGCCGAGCGGCAGATCCCGCTGCTGCGCCGCTCCGTCGGCGTCATCTTCCAGGACTTCCGCCTGATCGAGAAGAAAACGGTCTACGAGAACCTGGGCTTCGCCATGCGCGCCGTCGGTTCTTCGCCGCGCGAGATCAAAAAGCGCATCCCCTATGTGCTTGAGCTCGTCGGACTTGAGGAAAAGACCGACCGTTATCCCAACGAGCTCTCCGGCGGCGAACAGCAGCGCGTGGCCATTGCGCGTGCGCTCATCAACAACCCCAGCACCATCATCGCCGACGAGCCGACGGGCAACCTGGACCCCGCGCGCTCGCTGGAGATCATGCGCCTGCTCGAGCGCATCAACCAGCTCGGCACGACGATGGTCGTCGTCACGCACGAGAAAGATCTTGTCAATCAGTTCAAAAAACGCGTCGTCACGCTCGAACAGGGCGTCATCACGAGCGATGGCGACGGCGTCGGCTATAATGCGAGGTAAGCTATGCGCAAACACGATTTTTCTTACTTTTTCGGCGAGGGCATGCGCAACATGTTCTCGCACGGATTCATGTCCTTTGCGGCCGTGGGCATCACGGTCGCCTGCCTTGTCGTCATGGGTACATTTTCGCTCGTGGCGTACAATGCGCAGGTGCAGCTCCAGCAGCTCGAGAGCGAGTATGAAATTCTCGCCTTCGTGGACGAGAACTGCGACGATGCGCAGACCAAGGCCGTGGGCCGCGCCATCGAGCAGCGTGACAATGTGAAAGAATGTGTCTTCATCAGCAAGGAAGAGGCGATGAAGTCCTTTGAGGCGCGTTACGAGGGGGACAACATGTTCCAGAACCTTGACCCCGAGATTTTGCGCGACCGCTACGCTGTCTATGTTGACAATCTGAGCATTTCCGGCAAGACTGCGCAGGATATCCTCGACAATGTCGAAGGCGTTGCCAATGTCCGCGTGGACGAAGACATCGCGGGCGGCTTTATCACGCTGCGAAATGTTGCGAGCGTAGTGTGCATCGCGCTCATTGCCATTTTGCTGCTCGTGTCGGTCTTCATCATCTCGAATACCATCAAGCTCACGACATTCGACCGCCGCGACGAGATCGCCATTATGAAGATGGTCGGCGCGACGAACGGCTTCATCCGCTGGCCGTTCGTGTACGAGGGCTTTATGATCGGCCTTCTCAGCGCGGTGCTTGGCTTTGGCTTGCAGTGGCTGCTGTATGAATCGGTCGCAAAGAGCCTTGCGATGTCCGACCGGCTGCAGCTGTTGACGATCGTCGACTTTACGTTGATCTGGCGGCCCGTGGCTGCGATCTTTGCCGCCGCCGGTATCCTGATCGGTGTGGGTGGCAGCCTGACGGCTATCCGCAAGTTCCTGCACGTGTGAGGGAGGCGGACGATGAGCAGAAAAAAGATCGCACGCATCCTCCTGGTGCTGGCTGTCGTTGCGTCGCTGACGCTGACGGAGCTGACGCCGCTTTCCATGGTGCAGGACGCCTCCGCCGTCACGCAGGCGGATATCGACAAGCTCAAGGACGAGCTCAGCGGGATGAACTCGGAAAAGTCGCAGCTTGAAAAGGAGCTCAAGTCCATCCAGAACGACAAGAGCGCCGCGCTTGCGCAGAAGGAGAACATCGACAAGCAGATCAACTTGCTTCAGTCGGAGATCAAGGGCGTTGAGTCGCTCATCAGCGAGTATGAGACGCTGATCACGCAGACCGAGCAGGAGATCCGCGAGAACGAAGAGGAAGAGGCGCGCCAGTACGAAAAGTTCTGCGAGCGCGTGCGCTCGATGGAAGAGCGCGGTACGGTGTCGTACTGGTCGGTGCTGTTCGACTCGGCGAGCTTTTCCGACTTGCTGAGTGCCATGGACTTCATCAGCGAGATCATGGACAGCGACCAGAAGGTCATCGACGATCTGCGTGCCCTGCGCGAGCAGATCGAGCAGAAGAAGGCCTCGCTCGAAACGTCCCTTGCCGAGCAGCAGAGCGCCAAGGAGACGCTCGTCGCCAAAAAGAGCGAGCTGAACACCCAGCGCGCTGAGGCGGAAAAGGTGCTTGCCGAGCTCAAGGCGAACGAAGCGCAGTACAAGCAGGTCCTTTCGGAAAAGGACGCCGCGATGGAGCGCCAGCAGGCGGAGATCGTGCGCCTTTCCCGTGAGCTTGCCGAAAAGAACGGCAACACCACCGTGACCTATGGCGGCTACATCTGGCCGTGCTCGAGCAAGTATGTCACCTCGCCGCTCGGCGCGCGCTACACGGGCATCGCGGGCGCGTCGAGGAATCACGCGGGCATTGACATCGGCCGCGTGGGCTATACGACGCAGGCCGTCGCCGCCAAGGCGGGCACGGTCATCATCTCGGCTTACAATAAGTACCGCGGCAACTATGTGGTCGTCAGCCACGGCAGCGGCAACACGACGACGTATCAGCATTTGTCATCCCGTTCGGTCAGCGTGGGCACGTATGTCGCGCAGGGTCAGGTCGTCGATGTTCTCGATGCCGTCAAAGGGCATGGGGTCAAACAGCACCAGACCCTCCAGCTTGTCCTCGTATTCCTGCTTCTGGGCGGTGTCATCGAACAGGTTGGCCACCAGTCCCACACCGGCCCGCAGCACGGTCACAAACCCCACCAGAACCAGGATCGTGATCAGCAGGCCCAGCGCCTGCCGCCCCCGGCGGCGCTGCAGCCGGGCGTGTTCTTCCGGGGTGATATAATGTTTTGTCATGGTTTTTTATTTCCCAAGGTTTTATTGCTGACTTTCAGTATACCACAGGGCAGCGCAGAGTGCAAAACCCTGCCCATGGTTTTTTTGTGAAAACCCCACTGCGCGGTTACTCA
>OHUJ01001112.1_pt1 | contig 9892 bp, 6 predicted proteins | sample 1579241 | NCBI WGS metagenome assembly OHUJ01 (sample SAMEA3882547, study PRJEB24775) | human gut metagenome | biome: human-associated habitat; feature: intestine environment; material: feces | place: Netherlands | collected 2009/2010
TGCAGCAGCTGTTCCAGCCCTTTGGCAGACAGGTAATGCGCCTGCACCGGGATGATTACGCGGTCTTCTGCCGCCAGCGTTCGTTTGAGAACCGGACGCAGCCGCTCCCGGAGGAACCAGCAAGTGTTCTGTATCAGAAATTTGCGCAGCTCACGACCATGATGACCGATACCGATCTTCGCGGCAGATACGATTGGATTGAGTCATTGGACGATGAAGAACTTGCGGGGCGGCTGAAAAAGCTGTCTGCTGACGACCGGGAGCTTCTGACGCAGATCGTCATGGACGGTCTGACAAAGGCAGAGGTCGCCAGACTGCGCGGGGTCACACGGCAGTCCATCAACGACAAAATCCAGCGTATCAAAAAATTTCTGAAAAAAGTTTAGAGCGGTTCCTTACATTTGCCTGTTTTCAGCGCCTACATGGTGAGGGCATCTTTTCAGGGTGCGCTCCTGCGCCAGACCCGGTAACAGCTTCAGCCCGGCGGCGCGTGTGCAGCTTGAAAACAGAATACTCGATCAGACAACGCACCTTCTGCCATTGCCCACCGGCTTTTGCCGAACAGCCCGGCTTCGTCGCTGGGCTGTATGGGCTGGACAGAGGCAGATACTCCCCACCGTCCGTCCGAGCGTGATAGCGACCGTCGCAGGCAAACCGGTGAAAGGCTGCATAAGTAAATTGCAGGCGCAGCGCGAGTGCCGAAAACGTAAGGCAGTCTGGATGAGAACACATGACAAGACACCGCGGAGGCGGCGAAACGCCGCCTCCGCATGATACAAAAGAGGAAAGAACATGGCATCAAGAGATATGTATAACAGCTCTGGCTGTTTGGACATGACGGCTTTCCTCGCCTTGCGCAACATTGCACGCGAGGAAAAAAGACACAGCAAATCAGCCCGGCGCGGGAAAACGCGGCGCAAAAGCCGCCGCAAAAAATCGCCCCGCCGTGGATAGCTGATTGCCGCGCAGTTTTTCAGATGGGAGGCCATATATGTCAAAGTCCGCGACTGCCTTTTCGGTTGACGGGTTTGAAATCACGGCAACCTTTGCAGATAGCCATAATACGGCGGCAGCCAATCATGTAAAGCAGATTCTTCTGTCCGCTTTTGCGGCGAACACGCCAAAGCTCCGAACTGTCGGCATCCTTGCAATACCTGCCATGCAGAGATATGATAATGGAGGCAAATCCAATGAACCTTGAAAACTTCATATTGACGCATGGATTCACGCTCTCAATTTCTTGAATTGAGAAAGGATGAATCAGATGATGGAAAATACTATTTTGAAAGGCAATCGCGTCGATTGCCTATACCGTGTGTCCACCGACAAACAGGTGGACTACAACGATAAAAGCCAGGCCGACATTCCCATGCAGCGCAGAGAGTGCCATCGCTTCTGCGAAAAAATGGGCTGGACGATTGTTCACGAGGAACAGGAGGACGGCGTGTCCGGGCATAAGGTCAGAGCCGAAAACCGGGACAAGCTGCAAATTATCAAGGAACGCGCCAAGCAGGGAAAATTCGATATTCTGCTTGTGTTCATGTTTGACCGCATCGGGCGTATCGCTGACGAAACGCCTTTTGTGGTGGAATGGTTTGTTAAGAACGGCATCCGGGTCTGGAGTACGCAGGAGGGTGAGCAGCGTTTTGATAATCACACGGACAAGCTCACCAACTACATCCGCTTCTGGCAGGCCGACGGCGAAAGCGAAAAGACTTCAATTCGCACAAAAACCGCTCTCGGCCAGCTTGTCGAGGACGGCGGTTTCAAGGGCGGTCTTGCTCCTTATGGGTATGACCTTGTAAAGAGTGGGCGCTTCAATAAACGCAAGCACGAAGTTTTTGAGCTGGCTGTCAACGAGGCCGAGGCCGCTGTGGTACGGATCATCTTTGACAAATATGTGCATGAGGGTTTCGGCGCTCAACGGATCGCCACCTACTTAAATAACCTCGGCTATCGGGCGAGAACGGGTAAAATGTGGCATCACGCCAGCGTCCGGGGTATCATTTGCAATCTGACATATACCGGGGTGCTTCGTAGCGGCGAAAGCCGCTCCCAAACGCTGCCCCATTTGCAGATCATAGCGCCGGAGCTGTTTGAGGCCGCACAGCACATTCGTACCTCCCGCGCCAACTCCGCCGAACAGGAACGGCGTGTACCGCTGAATACCCGTGGTCAGTCCTTGCTGGCCGGGAATGTCTTTTGCGGGCATTGTGGCTCTCGGCTGGCGCTCACCACCAACGGCAAGGCTTATCCGTGCAAGGAAGATGCTCACCGCATTGTAAAGCGTGTGCGGTATATCTGCTACGGCAAGACACGCAAGCAAACCGAATGTGATGGGCAGACTGGCTACACAGCGCATATTCTTGACGGTATCATTGACAAGGTGGTGCGGCAGATCTTTGAACGGATGAAAGCGATCCCCAAAAGTGAAATCGTCAATATCCGTTATCGTGAAAAGATGGAAGAACGGAAAACGCTTCTCAAAAGTGCAAAATCAGACTACGCCAAAGCCGCCGCCGAGCTTGATACGCTCCGGGCAGAGGTCATTAAATCTCTCCGGGGCGAAAGTGCTTTTTCGCAGGATTTGCTTGGTTCTTTGATTTCTGACTGTGAGACAAAATGTCTCGAAGTTCAGCACACTATGGAGGCGGCGCAGGCGGCCTACGACGAGGGACAGGCCATGCTGGACGCCTTAAACGCTCAGTATGACGATATTATTTCATGGGCGGATATGTACGACAGCGCCAGCACGGAGTCAAAGAAAATGATTGTGAGCTGCCTGATCCGGCGTGTGGAGGTGTATCGGGACTATCGGCTGCATATCGACTTCAACATTGACTTTGAGCAGTTCAGCGCTGGACTGGACATTTCGGCAATCGCCGCATAAAAAAAGCCCGCTTCAAAAGGGAAGCGGACATAAAACAAAAAACTTGCTTTTTTCAAAGCAAGCATTTATTAAGAATACTCAGCGCACCCGATTGGTGGAGATAAGCGGGATCGAACCGCTGACCTCTTGACTGCCAGTCAAGCGCTCTCCCAGCTGAGCTATACCCCCATGTAAGGGGTGCGCTGAGTAATATCTTATTCAATTAGTGCGGGGGTTGTTTACCGCTTCAACCGGGCTCCCAGCTGAGCTATACCCCCATGCCGTTTTGTTTTTTACCGTTCCGTTCGGCTCGGAACAAGTGATAATATAGCACAGAGAGTAGAACCTGTCAACACTTTTTTGAAGAAATCTTTGCTTTTTTGAAAGGTTCCCCTTTCACTAGAGCATTTTCCCCGATTTGAGAGGCTTTCTCCTTGGTCTCCGGATGCCGCCAAAGCCTCTTTCTCCCGTCAGATGCCAAGGGGGTGTGACCGCATGGATCAGGAGCGCGGTCAAAGCGGTACCCCCCCTCTAATTTTGCTTAGCGCGTCAAAGCCACAAAAAAGCAGGGCCCTTCCGCGCTCAAAAAAGGCCCTGCTTTTCTTTTTACCCTCTCGCAAACACTGTGTAGCGTCCGCTCGGCGCGTCGAAGAAGTTTTCGCCTGCGACGGATTTGACGTGCAGGCCGTCGCTGCCGCGCAGCAGCGTGAACGCGCCGTAGCGCACCGTGCCCGCATTCTCGTTCAAGTGATAGCCAAAGACCATGCCCTCGCCGTTCGTGCCGAGGTAGTTGAGCTGGCCGGTGTACTCAAAGAAAATCCCGACCTCGCTGTTGATGTCCTGCACCGTGAGGCCGCCGCCATCCGTGAGCGTCAGAATATAATCGCTGTCATAGCTGCCCTGCTCGGCGGTGTCGTGCGTCACGGTCGCCGTCCACTCGCCGAGAAATTCCGACGGGATCGTGTAGTCCGCGTCGCTGACCGCGCCGGAGAGGTCGTGTTTCTCCCCTGATGCGTCGACGGCGAACACCGTCTGATACGTGCCGTAGTCCTCCTCGACCTCGCCGGACTCAAACGAAACAATGCCCTTCACGCCGCCGAGCGGTCCGCCGTCGCAGAGGAAGCCCGCCGTCAGGCCCTCGAGCAGGTTCACGTACTCCACCGTGCCCTCGCTCGTCAGCAGGAAGATGTACGGGAAGTACCCCTGCCCCACCGAGCCGACGAACACATCCGTGTAGTCGGAATACAGGCCTTCCACGGGGTAGATGGTCTCGTAGTCAAAGCGGAAATTCTCCGCGTACCACGCGGAGTCCGCCGTCTTTTCAAAGCTGACCGTCAAATTGCCGCCCGAGAGCGCGGCCTTGACAAAGCTGTCCTGCGCCGTCTTTTCGACCGTCTCGCGCGCGGAGAGGTCGAGCGCGAGGTCAGCGTCGTAGCTCTCCGCCCCGGCAAACGAGCCGACGGGCACGATCATGTGCAGCACGCCGCTGTCGAGATAGAGCCGCATCTCCGCGTTGATGTTCTCGTCCGAGAGCGTCCACGCGCGGCGCTCGGCATAGGACGCGATGAAGCCCGCGCCGCCCATGCTGCCGCTGAGCGCATCTCGGTACGTCTCATCAAAGTAGTTTGCCGCGGTGCGGCGCGCCGCCGTGATGAAGTCCTGCGTTGAAAGCTCGCAGCGCGCCAGCAGGTCCTCGCTCATGAGGCGTTTGCCGCCGAAAAAGTCGTAGCTGTACGTCTCCGTCATGCTCGTGTCGCCGTCCATCTCCGCGCGCACCACAAGGCAGAGCAGGCTGTCGTTCCAGTAGCTCGTCCACGTGACGGAAAGGCATGTGAGCGAAACGCGGGAGGCCATCATGTTCTTCTGCTCCTGCACGAGCGCGCCGAATTGATCGGCGATCTCGTCGTTCAGCGCGGCGGCGACCGCCGTTTCCGACATGATTCTTGGCACATGGTAGCTGTATGCGAGCGTGTTGTTCTCGGCGTCCGTGTACTCGCCCTCCTCGCTGTAAAGCTCGGAAATGAGCGAATCGTCGTAGCCGGACGAAGTGTCGTCCGGCTCCTTTTCGCCGCAGGCGGCAAGGTTCAGCAGCAAAAGCGCCGTGAGCAGCGCGGTGGTCAGTTTTTTCATAGGCTTCTCTTCTCCGATCTCAAAGGTCTTGTCTTTTCTGCCATTATAGCGGATTTTTGCAAAAGCGCAATGGCTTTTCGCGCGCCGCAGCGCGCGCCGATTGACAGAATTCCGACAAGGTTATAGAATATGTGTACTTTCAAACCTCAGGAGTTTTTATGTACGATTATACACAAGCCAAAATGAACGACGACGCCATCCGCGCCATCAGCTCCATCGGCCTCGCCCATCTGGGCGACGCGGTGTATGAGCTGCTTGTGCGCACATATCTGTGCGTGCACGGCAAGGCGACGGGCAAGGGCCTGCACCGCGCGACGGTCGAGCTCGTCTGCGCGCCGCAGCAGGCGCGCTTTGCCGAAAAGCTCTTACCCCTTTTGACGGAGGAAGAGGCCTCTGTGTTCCGCCGCGGGCGCAACGCGAATGTCCATTCCATCCCCCACCACGCCGACCGCGCGGACTATCAGAAGGCCACAGGCCTCGAGGCGCTGTTCGGCTGGCTGTATCTGCGCGACGATCACGCGCGCATCAACGAGCTTTTCAACCGGATGATGGAGGACGACAATGCCACTTGACGCGATCTGCCTGCGGGCAGTTTTACACGAGCTGAGGCCTCAGCTCATCGGCGCGCGCATCGACAAGGTGCAGCAGCCCGCGCGCGACCAAATCGTTCTGCTGCTGCGCGGCAATCTGCGTCTGCTGCTCAACGCGGGCGCAAACCAACCGCGCATCCAGCTCACGAACATTCTGCGCGACAACCCTGCCCAGCCGCCGATGTTCTGCATGCTGCTGCGCAAGCACTTAGTCGGCGCGCGCGTGCTGTCCATCGAGCAGCCGGATCTTGAGCGCATGGTGATCCTGACGCTCCAGTGCACGGACGAATTCGGAGAGATCAGCCAAAAGCAGCTCGTGCTCGAGTGCATGGGGCGGCGGTCGAACCTCGTCCTGCTCGACGCGCAGGGGCGTATCGTCGAATGTCTGCGCCGCGTGGACGCGGACCTTTCCGCCACGCGCCAACTGCTGCCCGGCCTTTTTTATCATCTGCCGACACCGCTCGACAAGCTGTCGCTTTTATCGCAGGAGGATGACTCCCTCGCCCTCGCGCAGCGCGGCGGCGACGCGGAGCAGGCTGTCGACAAGTGGGTGCTCGACCATTACACCGGCATTTCGCCGCTGATCGCGCGCGAATTCGCCTTCCGCGCGGGACACGAGACCGACGTGCGCTTCGGCGCGCTGAATGATACGCAGCGCGGGGCGCTGGTGCAGGAATTTTCCGATACAGCCAACGCTGTAAAGGAAGATAACTATATGCCCGTCATCCTCTACCGCGACGGCAAGCCCGTGGATTTCACCTACCGTCCCATCGCGCAGTACGGCGCGGAAACGCAGGTCGAGACGCGTGAGAGCTTCTCGCAAATGCTCGACGAGTTCTACGACGCGCGTGAGCGGCAGGAGCTCTCCGCCCGCCGCGGCCGCGAGCTGACGCACGCGGTCACGGTCGCGCGCGACCGCATGGCGCGCAAGGCTGAAAATCTGAAGCGCGACTACGCCGCGACGCAGAAGCGCGACGAATTCCGCCTGCGCGGCGACCTCATCACCGCAAACCTGTACCGCATGAAGAGCGGAGAAAAAGTCTTGCATGCGGAGAACTACTACGAGGACGGCTGCCCGACCATCGACATCCCGCTCGACCCGCTGCTCTCCCCCCAGCAGAACGCCGCGAAAAACTACAAGCAGTACAACAAGCTCAAGACCGCCGAATTCCACCTGCGCGAGCAGATCGAAAAGGCGGAAAACGAGAGGGCGTACTTAGAGAGCGTCTTGCAGGAGCTTTCGCAGGCGGAGACTGAGCAGGAATTCAACGAGATCCGCCGCGAATTGCAGGAGACGAACTATATCCGAAAGTCGAGCGGCAAAAAGGAGCTCAAGCGCGCCTTCGCCCCGCGCACATTCAAAACCTCGAGTGGGCTTGAGGTCCTCGTCGGCCGCAGCAACGTGCAGAACGATCAGCTGACGAAAAAGGCCGACAAGCGCGACTACTGGTTCCACACCCAGCACATTCACGGCTCACACGTCATCCTGCGCTGTGCGGGACTCACGCCGAGCGACGATGATCTGCGCGAGGCCGCAATGCTCGCATCCTACTTCTCGCAGGCGAAGGAGAGCAGCAGCGTCCCCGTCGACTACTGCCCCGTGAAGTTCGTTAAAAAGCCCGCGGGCGCACGCCCCGGCATGGTGACCTACGACAATTACCGCACACTCTATGTCACGCCCGAAGAGGGGCTTGCCAAAAAGCTCTTTATCAGGTAAACTATTAGAAAGCGATTCCCCTCTCCCCTGTTAGACGACAAAAGCAAGTTTGATATTGGAAAGGAGAACCACCCATGGACAAAAAGAGAAGGACTCTGCTCATTACTGTTGCCGCAGTGCTTCTCGTCGTTGCCGCGTTTTTGCTGCTGCGCCGCTCGCAGCCGCTCGGCGAGCTGATCCCCGCGCCTGAGACCGCCCGTGTCGACGGACTCTTCTGCATTTCGACCATTGTTCCCACGCCGGACGGCTACGGCACGTTCGACACCGGCGACTGCCGGGTAGAGGGCTATCCGGACAGCGAGGCCGCCGCGGCTCTGCGCAGCGCCATGTCCGAAATTTCGGTGCAGCGCTATTACCGCCTGCCCACCTCGCTTTTCTCCCGCTTCACGCAGAACGAGAACTATGTCACCGTCTGGTGGATCCCCGAAGACGGACAGAAGCACGACCTGTACCTCAACTGGGACGAGGGCTTCATCTACGATGACGCCCACCCCGCCGTCGCCTACAAGATCGACGGCAACGCGCAGCAGGTGTTCAGCGAGCTCTGCGCCGTCATCAGTGAGTACGGCACGTACACCCGATAAAATTCAGCAATAAAAACCTCCGTATGAGAAATCTCATACGGAGGTTTTTTTGCGTCCTTACAGCATTTTCTGCGGCATCTGCCACGCGTTGTGGTCGGTGTGCAGCAGGTGGTGCGACTTTTCGCCAAGCGGCGCGCCGAGGTAGTCCTTGTAGAGCGCCTTGACATCCGGATTCTCGTGTGAGAAGCGCAGAAGCTCACCCTGATCGAGCCGCCAGAGCACGTTGCCGCGATCCTCGGCAAACTCGGTACCGTCGTGGATGGGCTGGCCGCCGCCGCCCGCGCAGCCGCCGGGACAGGCCATGACCTCGACAAAGTCATACGCTGTGTCGCCGCGCTTGACAGCCTCAATGAGCTTGCGGGCTTTCCCGAGCGAGCTCACGACCGCGACGCGCACGTCGCCCGCGCCGGGGATGTTGAACGTCGCCTCCTTCCACCCGTCCATGCCGCGCACGGCGGTGAACGCGTCAGGGTCAGGATTCTTGCCCGTGATGAGGAAGTACGCAGAGCGCAGCGCCGCGTCCATCACGCCGCCGGTCGTGCCGAAGACGACCGCCGCGCCGGTCGCGGAGCCGAGCGGGCTGTCGAACTCCTCCTCGGGCAGGTACTTGGGTTCAATGTGATTCGCGCGCATCATAATGTTCAGCTCGCGCGTCGTGATGCTCACGTCGACATCGGGGTCGCCCGCGTCGTTTTTCATCGTCGGCAGCGCGCATTCGCTCTTTTTCGACACGCACGGCATGATCGAGACGACGAAAAGGCGCTTGGGGTCGATACCGACCTTTTCGGCAAAGTAGCTCTTCGCCACCGCACCGAACATCTGCTGGGGCGACTTGGCCGTGGAGAGATTGTCCGTCAGTTCGGGGTACTGGGACTTCACAAAGCGCACCCAGCCCGGGCAGCAGGACGTGAACATCGGCCACTGATACTGATCCTTGTGGGTGAAGCGCTCGATAAACTCGCTGCCTTCCTCCATGATCGTGAGGTCGGCGGCAAAGTCGGTGTCGAACACATAGTTGAAGCCCAGCTCGCGCAGCGCCGCGACCATGCGCTTGGGCGTTGCGAACTCGCTGTCGAGCCCGAACTGCTCGGCCCATGCCGCGCGCACCGCGGGCGCGACCTGCGCCACGGTGACGGTATTCGGATCGTCGATCGCGTCGAAGACGAGACCCGTGTCGTCGCGCTCGCGCAGCGCCGCCGTCGGGCAGTGGGTGATGCACTGGCCGCAGTAGGTGCACTCGGTGTCCTGAATGCGGCGGTTGTACGACGCGTCCACGACCGTGCGCGAGCCCGTGCCGAGAAGGTCCCAGATCTTCACGCTCTGCACGTTTTCGCACACCTGGATGCAGCGCAGGCACTGCACGCACTTGTCGTTTTCGCGAATGAGCGGCGTGGAATAATCCACCGCCTCGTGCCGCAGCTTTTTGGGGAAGTGCGTGCCGCGCATGTTGAAGTCGTTCGCCAGCTGCTGCAAGGTGCAGTTGCCGCTTCGCGTGCAGTTCGTGCACGATGTATCGTGGTGTGAAAGGATGAGGCGCAGGTTCATGCGGCGCGCCTCGCGCGCCTTGGCGCTGTTAGTGAAGACGACCATGCCGTCCGCCACCACATTGTCGCACGCGGGGACGAGGCGCTCCATGCCCTCGACCTCCACGCAGCAGATGCGGCACGCGCCGATCTCGTTGATGTCCTTTAAGTAGCACAGCGTCGGGATATTGATATTGACCGAGCGCGCGGCCTCCAAGATCGTGGTATTCTCGGGCACGGTGACGCTCTTGTGGTCGATGGTCAGTGTAACGTTTCTTACCATTTGCCTTTCCTCCCTCCGCGGAAGATGCCGTAGCCGAAGTGGTCGCAGCGCAGGCAGCGCGACGCCTCGGAGTACGCCTCTTCATCGGTGAGGCCGCACTCGATGCACTTGAAGTCGTGCTTGCGTTCGCCCGCCTCGCGCTCGGTGGTGTCGATACGGCCGTGGGGCGGCTTGTTGTTCAGCCGCGCCGTGGGGA
>OHUJ01001113.1_pt1 | contig 9880 bp, 5 predicted proteins | sample 1579241 | NCBI WGS metagenome assembly OHUJ01 (sample SAMEA3882547, study PRJEB24775) | human gut metagenome | biome: human-associated habitat; feature: intestine environment; material: feces | place: Netherlands | collected 2009/2010
TGTGCACTCACTGCTTAAGGAGTTCTTCCCTCAGGAGGATGTGCAGATGTACTATAGCTGCCCACCTGATGAGGTGGAGGGGAAAAACCTGGCCTGCACACACCACGAGATGACAGCTGATGGCGTAAAGGAATTTGCGGATGCCTCACAGGTATTTAAGATAGACTATGTGGGCGATGAAATTGCAGTGGAGTGGACGCTGAATAGAGCCGGAAAAAGAATCTGCACAAAAATATCCGTGGACAGCACAGACCGCAAGGAAACTAAAAACCGCCTCAAGCTTGCACTCTATTCCATGATAGAAAAGGGCACAGGAAAGAGCCTTCCGTGGGGCACACTCTCAGGTATCAGACCGACCAAGATAGCCATGAAATGCATAGAGGACGGCATGAGCGATAAGGAAACCTACGACTATCTGAAGAAAACCTACTTCGCAAGCGATGAGAAAATCGACCTCTCAATAGGCATAGCAAAGCGCGAGAAGGCACTGCTCGATAAGGTGGACTATGACAACGGCTACAGCCTGTACATAGGCATACCCTTCTGCCCGAGCACCTGTGCATACTGCTCGTTTACCTCATACCCGCTTGGTGTGTGGAAAAACCGCGTGGACGATTACCTCGACGCACTCGAGAAGGAGATAGACTACACGGCGCAGAAATTCTACCACAAGAAGCTAAACTCCATCTACATAGGAGGCGGTACACCGACCACACTAAGCCCTGCCCAGCTTGACAGGCTTATCAGAAAAATCAAATGCAGCTTTGATTTAAAGAACTGCCTGGAATTTACTGTGGAGGCGGGCAGACCGGACTCCATCACGAGAGAAAAGCTCCTGGCACTGAAGAAAAACAGCATCAGCCGTATATCAGTAAATCCACAGACCATGAAGCAGCAGACACTCGATATCATAGGAAGACACCACACAGTAGACGATACGATACAAAGCTTCAAGCTTGCGCGTGAGCTGGGCTTTGACAACATAAACATGGACCTCATCATGGGACTTCCCGAGGAGACGCTCGATGATGTAAGGCACACAATGGAGCTTGTAAAGGAGCTGGCGCCTGACAACGTCACTATCCATTCACTCGCAGTAAAGCGAGCTGCAAGACTCACCATCTTCAAGGACCGCTACAGCGATATGCAGATGGTCAACACCCAGGAGCATATGGATCTCTGCGCGGCCTACTGTAAGCAGATGGGGCTTGAGCCATACTACCTCTACAGGCAGAAGGGCATGGCAGGCAACATGGAGAATGTGGGCTATGCGGCAAAGGGCAAGGCCGGCGTATACAACATACTGATCATGGAGGAAAAACAGACTATTGTGGCCTGCGGAGCAGGAGCAAGCACCAAGCGTGTCTGGCCCGTACCGAATCCGGATGGCACACACCGCATCGACAGATGCGAGAATGTCAAGGATGTAGGGCAGTATATCGCAAGGATTGATGAGATGATAGAGAGGAAGCAGAGGCTGTTTGAGGAGTAAAATCTCAAGTAAAAAAGAGTATCAGACAGGGCTGTACATCAAATTTACATCAATTTACATCGTAGAATCCTGTATAACAAACGATAATACGTGAAATATAATATTTATATGAAGTTCAAATAATAGTTTTTACTTAATTTATGGTAAAGGACGAATTCATTTTAAATGAGTTCGTCCTTTTTTTGTAATTGTCGAATTTTAGTAACTATAAAGATAAAGGAGTAAGGAATCATGGCTAATCCGCTGGAGCTTGATTATTATTATGGAATTGAATCTGAGCAGTTCTCTTTCTACAGAGTACCGAGAATTCTGATTAAGGATGAAAGGTTTAAGCGCTTGTCAAGTGATGCAAAGCTTTTGTATGGCTTGATGCTTGACAGGATGTCTCTCTCCATGAAAAATGGCTGGTTTGATGAAAACAATCGCGCATATATTTCTTGTTTAATAAAATCTGGTTTTCGTGCATGGAAACTTGTTAATCCTATGGCATATTTTAATTCTCTGAATGAAGTTTCTATTCCCCATCTCAAATGATAGATTTCCTTTATTTTTTTTACATCAAAAATATTTCTATCAAGATTTGTAATTATTATTTCATAAGAATTAGACCCTATAGGAAATCTAATAATACGAAATGATAATTCGTATGTTTTATCACTTTTTCGTGGAAGATAATCAAACACTTGATTTACAGGCATCCACTTATAGCCTGCATTTTTTGTGGTCTTTGTATTTTTCCTCGAAAAAATCTGAGTGATATCTATATCAAACTCATCATTTGGAGGAAGATTTAACCCAGATACAATTCCATTACTATTTTTATCTTTGACACGTATAGCGAATTTCCATCCTTTTTCAATTGCATGTGCAAAAATGTTATAGTTTTCATATCCTCTATCAGCAACAAGAATAACATTCTCTAGTTTTGATCTGTCAATCATTGTTGCACATGCTCTAAACTCGTTGTAATCCGCTGCTGTTTGCACTAAAACATCGGTGTATATACGATTCAAAACATCATAAAAGGCATTTAGATGTAGTTTATTAACAATTGAACCATGCTGATTACGTTCCCAAAAAGTTTCTGGATCCTTTTGATTGGTTGCAATGGTCAAGTTACTTCCATCACATGCAATTAAACGATAACCATGATAATTATTAGTAGTTGGAAGGTTGTCATCCGTAAAAGATTTAAACAAATATTCAAAAGCCTCTGGAAGTACTTTTGAACGTTGTTGCGTAAATGCTGACACAGACGGAGTATTTTTGTTAAAATCAAAGAAATCAAGTAGTTCTTTACTCATAGTAGCTCCACCCGAATTCATCATGATTCCTATAAAAGTTTTGAAATCAATTTTCCGTTTTCGAGAGAAATCGACATTGGGGTTTCGAAGAAATAAACATGGATTGTTAGCTAATTCCGAAATATGATTCTTTAGAGAATCTGAAACTTGATTAATATAATTGCTCATATGCGTTACCTCCTTGCAATCAAGATGTTCTTAATTACAAGGGCCGCTTTCGCTACCTCATTATCATTCAATAGCGAAAGCGGCCGCACATTTCGAATCATATGTCAAGCATTTATTACAAAATAAAAAGACCCTAGCATCATTTCTGATGCTAAGATCTTGATTGGTCATCTTAACTTAATGACATTGCGCGTCTGCGCTTCTTTTTTATGTATCCTTTACCCATTCAGTCCCATCGCCCGTGCGATCATGGCAAGAAGAAACAGGTGTGCCGGATAGAATATGTAGAAGAAATACTTCATCTGTTTTCCCCTGGTTCCATTGTAAAAATAAATCGGTATCATATCTAAAAATGCTGCCGCTTCAATGATACTTGCCAGCAGGATTAAAACCAGAACACCGATACCCATTCCCTTCACTTTCTTCGGATAAAACATGTAAATTGCAAAAATTGTCACAATTCCCGACAAATCGTAATCTGTACGGAAAAGAAGTGCCAGAAATCCCCCGGCTGCAACTGTCACAATGATAAGAATCACACGGATGGCTGCTGCTTTTTCCCCGTAAACATCCGCCACAAACTTCTGCCTTATCTTTTCAACACCCCAGATCACCAAAAGTCCGAACAGCAAAGTAAAAAAGACATTGTTGCTGGAAAAATCCCACATTCTCCTGCTGAATGCCAGGTCAAACGGAACCTCGGAAATCAGGGCAAACAAAAAAAGCCTTCCCGCATATTTTGCCCTGCTACGTGTATGATAAAATCCTTCTACCAGAAGAAAACAGTAAATCGGAAACGCCAGTCTTCCAATGATGCGCATGAAAAATGCGGGGGCTTCTAATCCCGGAATCTGTTCTAAAATAACGGCTGACGTGTGATCAATCAGCATGGAAATTACAGCAATCAGCTTTAACCAATAGCCGGAAATCCCCGGTTGTTTTGTTTCCATAACCATTCTCCTTTTTATCATTATTTTGCAAGAAGCTGTTGAATTTCTTCTTTATATGGAGGAATCGTCTTTTTTGTCTCCCCCTCTGCACAAAGCCATGGCGTTTCCAAAATCTTTGGAATTTCCATAAAACGTGGATCATGAACCAGACGATGCAACGTCTCAAATCCAATGGTTCCCTGCCCGATATTGGCATGACGGTCTTTGTGTGCCCCAAGTGGATTTAAACTGTCATTGATATGAAAGACCGCAATCTGATCCAGCCCGATCACCTGATCAAAATGTTTAAAAACACCATCGTAATCATGCACCAGATCATACCCGGCATCGTTTACATGACAGGTATCAAAACAGACTCTTAACCGTTCCTTTTTGTGCACTCCGTCATAGATTGCCCTAATCTCTTCAAACGTTCTTCCAATCTCGCTGCCTTTTCCTGCCATCGTTTCCAACGCAATAAACACATCATCCCCGTTGGCATCAAGCACCATATTCAGTCCCCGGACAGTCTGTGCAATTCCTGCCTCCGCCCCCGCGTCTAATGCAGATCCCGGATGCAGTACCAGAATTTTACTGCGCATGGCAGCCGTGCGCCGGATCTCTTTTTCCAAAAATTCCACAGCAAGCTCAAATGTCTCCGGCTTTACCGTATTGGCAAGATTGATGATATACGGTGCATGAACCACGATTTCCCGGATTCCGGCCTTTGTGGCATACTCCCAGCCCGCCTCAATATTTAAGTCTTTGATTTCTTTTCTCCGGGTATTCTGCGGTGCCCCTGTGTAGAGCATCAGCACATTTGCTCCATAACGCTCCGCTTCCTTCACGGATGCCAGAAACATCTCTTTTCCTGCCATTCCCACATGAGAGCCTATTTTAATTTCTTCCATTTTATATGTCCTCTGCTTTCAGCTTTTTCTTCTGCTGATGTGCAGTAATTGCGATCAGCAGATTTTGCGGAATAAATCTTCCGCATATCGTTGCTGCCTTGATTTCAGTCGTCGGAACAATGAGCACTTTGCGTCTTTTCATCTGCTTTAATGCATATCCGGCGCAATACTCCGGTGTGATTCCGGCCAGTGCAAATTCAACATTTGCCACTTCATTGAATTCCGTATTCACCGGACCCGGACACAATGCCCCTACATACACCCGGCTGCCTCTCTGCTTCAGTTCCAGCGCCACTGCCCGCGTCAGACTCGCCATATAGGCTTTGGTCGCATAATAGGTGGCCATATAAGGGCCTGCCGGAAGCAGTCCTGCCGAAGAAGCGACATTTAAAATGTAACCGCCCTCCTGCTTTTCCATGCGGCGAAGCATCAGTTTCATCAAAAGATGCATGGCCTTGACATTCACATCAATCATCTGCATTTCCTTCTCTGCATCTGTCTCGAGAAAACTGCCGCAATCCCCAAAACCGGCATTGTTGATCAATATTCCGACCGGAACCGGCTCCAGCTGCTGCATCAGACGGTAACACGCTTCTTTTTCGGACAAATCTGCCGTGATAACCATGCTTTCCGTCCCACTTTTTTTCAATTCCTCCGCCAGTGCCTGCAGCCGGTTTTCCCGTCGCGCAACCAGTACCAGACGGTATCCTTCTACCGCGAGCTGTCTTGCAAATGCCATACCAATTCCAGAGCTTGCCCCTGTAATAACTGCATATGTTTTTTTCATTTTACATCCTCCTAAAGCATAATGAGTATAACACAGCAGCCCCCGGTTGTCTAATAAAATCAGGGCTTACAGAGGTTTCCCCCTGTAAGCCCTATGGCAGAAAATGAGTATAAAACGATTGTTTTAAGGTTCTGGCTTATTTCACCTTTACCTTCATCTTTACTGTTTTCTTGGTTCCGTCTTTTAATGTAACCTCTGCGGTCACTTTTCCGGTTCCTTTCTTCTTTCCGGTAATCTTTCCATTTTTATTTACGGAAACCACAGACTTCTTGGAAGACTTATAGGTAATCTTTGCCACGTTTTCCATATTCAGTTTCTTGCTCCACTGGAATACGGTTGTCTTTTTTACACCAATATTTACTGTGCTCTTTGCAGGTGCGATAGTCTTTGCAATCTGCTTTGCAGCTGCCTTAACTTCTGCCTGTGTCTTTAAGACGTATACGCCACGGTCTTTGAAAGTCAGTGATACGGAACCGTCCTTTGTAACCTTATACGATTTCTTATTCACAAGAACCAGTTCTCCGGTCTTTTCGTCTTTCTTCATGACTGCAAGTTTTGCACCTGCTTTGACGTCTGCTGCATTTACCTGTACGGTGTATGCAGCGGTTCCATCTGCTTTCTTGACTTCCTGTGTGATGGTTACGTCTTTCGTTCCGGCAGCTTCTGTTACAGCTTGGATCACATCGGCATTTACGGTTGCTTTCACGCCTGTTTTGCTTGTCTTTCCAGTTGCTGCTACTGCTGCCTCTGCGGTTACTTTTCCGCTTGCATCCTTTGTGACTGTTACGGTTGCAGTCGTTCCTTCCGGAAGTTTTTCTGCAGGAATAACGATCGTTGTTGTATCCTTTTTGGTATCTTCAGAAGGCTTGGTTTCGGTTGTTGTGCTTCCACTGGAAGAACTTCCACCGGTAGATCCGCCGTTTGTACTTGAATTATTTTTCAGAACAACGGTACCACCATCTGTTGCCGCTGGAATGATCACTTTAATCTTTCCGTTACTTACCGTATATGTTTTTCCAGAATACAGATCCTTCAAAACAGTTCCATTATTTTCACTAACCGGAATTTCTACAGTCTGTGCAACATCTTTGATATTTAAACCAACATATAATTTTGTTCCTTTGTAGCTTCTGGATACAATATCATAACCATTTTCATCAGATGCTAAAATTGTTTTTCTGTCTCCTCTTGCAAATACATCTGTATATGCATTACGGATAGAAAGCATCTTCTTATAATGCTGATAGGTCTTATTGTCATTACTTACTATTGACCAGTCAAAATCATAACGATTTGTCTGATATGGATAATTATTTAATCCTGTCTGTCCGATTTCTTCCCCATAGTAAATAACCGGCTGTCCTTTTGCAGTAATCTGCAGGCTTGCGGCTACCATGGATGCCGCAGTTGCTGCGTCTTCAGCCATTCCACCATCCAAAAGTTTCTTCTTAAACCCATCCTCGTCATGACTTCCAAGGAACTGACCTGTCATATATGTATTGTTTAATACACTATTTCTGGATGTCAGGAAACTTTCTACGGAAGAAATATTTCCCTTTACAAAATTAGTTGCCTGATCGTTAAAATCAAAATCCAGATCTGAATCCATTTCTCCGGTTCCTAAAGTATTGCCATTAGAAGCATAGCCTCCTCCTGCATACTCTCCAATCATCTTAAAATCTGAATCTACTTCCGTCAGAGCATTCTTTAACTCTGCCCAAGTATCGTTTTCCACATGTTTAACTGTATCAACACGGAAATAGTCGATGCCAAAATCCTTTACCCACTGGGTCTGCCACTTTACAAGCTGTGCACTGACTGCTGGGTCTTCTGTTCTGAAATCCGGTAAATTGCTTAATGAGTCTTTCTGATCACTTCCAGATACGATATCTTCTCCGCTTCGGATCATATCACCAAAGTCCGTATCATATCCGGCATGGTTAACCACAATATCTACCATAATACGAATACCGCGGTTATGTGCCTGATCGATCAATGTCTGGAATTCTTCTTTTGTTCCAAGCGTTGGGTTCAGTTTTGTAAAATCGCTTGCCCAATATCCATGGTATGCAGCATTGTACGGAACATCTTCTTTTCCCGTGTCAGTTACCGTAACTCCCGGAATATTTTCTACAATAGGAGTAATCCAGATTGTATTAATTCCCAAATCCTCTAAATAGTCTAACTTTTGTGTAATTCCTGCGAAATCACCACCATGATACAGACCTGCATTATCCTTTCCGTAAGTCTTTGCTCCGCTTGCTGTATTGTTTGATTCATTTCCATCAAAGAAGCGGTCCGTTACCATAAAATAAATAACAGATTCATCCCAATCAAAATCTTTCGCATTTTTTCTGGTTCGGGCAGTCACTTCCACCTGTACACTTGTTGTATACTCATTTCCATACTGATCTGTTACAACAATTGGCAATGTCTTTTTTCCTAATGTTGTATCAGTTGTAGCTGAAATTGTTACAGCCTGTAAATCTGGTACAATTGCTAATGCACTACTTCCACCTAAAGAAGAAACATCAATGCTTGCAGATGCAACTTCTAATTTCTTCGTATCATTCTTGTCCTGATTTACCGTGAATTTTACAACATTATTCTCGTTATAATTAAATGAAGCGTTCATTACTTCTGCCTGAATAGAAGCATTCAGTTTATAATTCTCAATATAAGAATAATCGTTTCCCGATTTTTGTTCCTGCTTATCGTTATACTTGTCTAAAATATATTCCTCTCCCACTTTATAACGATAAAGTGTATGTCCACTTTCTAATTTATTATAGTTATACTCGAAACGCTTATTCTCTGCATTATAAGTCATTGGATATTCTTTGCCATCGATATCTACAGACACGTTCATATCTGCAAGCTTATCCTCAATCAATGCGTTATCATCCCGATAATAAAATGCAATTTTATTTTCTTTTGGCAATACTTCATACCCCTTGTTATAAGGAGCACTTAATACTGGTTCTTCCCCTTTTTTCATGCTTGCGCATACAACGTTCTGCTCTTGTGGAAATGCAATAGAGTGATCTCCTCCATCCTTGATCCAGTCAGAGCCGGAAGGATCCAGCACAACCACGAAATCAACCTTCGTACAGCTTGACTTTACCGGAACTTTAATTTTCCATTTTCCTGCTCCTGCGGATTCAAATTTTTTCAATTCTGCCGCAAAACCAGTGGTCCATGAATAAAACTCCGGGGTGGTTGTTAAAGTATCATTTTCATATTCAAGATAAAAATATCTTGGATCTTCTTTGGTAATGGTAGGTTTTTCTGTAACTGGTGTTTTTCCATACACATACCATAAGGTTACTTCTGAAGTATTCTCATCAATAGTATAGAATCGATTGCCATCTTGTCCCCCATCCCATGTTCCAGCTTGATCTCTAGCAATAATTCCAAGTGAATTGTATGGCACCGTAACCGTTCCCTGTACCCATGTTACATTATTTTCTGTATCTTCTACCGTTTTATTTAAAGTAACAGTCGTATTGTTATTGTTACTCCCACCATTCTCAAAAATGTAAATATCCGATACCCCGGGCTTCATTTCCAAATCTGAGAATACATATTTATGGTTACCTGATACTGCTTTTCTACAACTGGAATTGACATTTCCTGTTCGAAATCACCACAAGAAACAATAACCGTCACTTCCGTCAAAGACGTGTCTTTTGCAACAGAAAGCCTATTGTCTGTCAATGTTACTCCCGCTATTTCTTCTTTTAACCTATAAGAAACATTAACATCTTTTGCATCAGCTGAAGTGCCATCATAATACTTTGCAGATGTTTTTAATTCTTTTGTTTTTCCCTTTGAAATATTTCCATTATCAACTACAAGTTTCTTTAACTTTTTCTGGCTAACCTCTACTTTTTTTGCATCCGTTGTATCTGTAAGGTCAATTGTAAAAGTAACATCAGATGGAGCCTCTATGGTCACGCTACGATTGCCACCACTGCCTTCTCCATATCCCCATGGTTTATCCCAGTTAAAATTCTCAGGATCCTGCAAAATCTTATAGGAATATGTTCCTGCTGCAACATTATGAAAAGTAATACTGAACTTATTTTTATTTGAAACATCCTGCAACAATACATTTCGCGTATCTTTTGCATCCCAGTTGCTATTTCCAGTCAATCCGGAATCTCCTGCAAGTGTAAATGTATTTTTAATTTCAGCAGCTTTAATTTCTGTTGTTTTTTCAGCACTTGTATACCATTTTCCCACTGAAGGATCAAAATATGCTTCTTTATATCCTTCATTTGCAATTT
>OHUJ01001115.1_pt1 | contig 9868 bp, 7 predicted proteins | sample 1579241 | NCBI WGS metagenome assembly OHUJ01 (sample SAMEA3882547, study PRJEB24775) | human gut metagenome | biome: human-associated habitat; feature: intestine environment; material: feces | place: Netherlands | collected 2009/2010
AAGCACAGCAAGCGAGTACCCGCTTGCGGATTTTGCGCTGTTCAGGTCCCTTGCCCGAACAGTCAAAATTGCTTGCTGGGGCGCGGGTCTCCGGTGGAGACCTCAAAGCGTGAAACGCTTTGAAGCGCTGACCGAGCCGACAGGCGAGACCTCCCTTTGCAATCCCACATTTTCTTCGCAGGCGCATATACAAACTGCAAAAGGCAGCTTGTCATGCCTGCGCAGAAAATGCAAAACCGCTGTAATCTCCATCCTGCACGGGATGGGGATTACAGCGGTTTCTTTCTGACGCACAGAGCGGCTTTACTCCGTATAATACTGCGCCTGTGCGTTCCAGAGCGCGTAGTATTTGCCGCACCGATCGGCGAGCAATTCGGCGTGACTGCCCTGCTGGATGACCGCGCCCTCGTGGAACACGGCGATCTCGTCACAGAATTTGCAGGAGGACAGGCGGTGGGAGATATAGATGGCAGTCTTATCGCCTGCGATCTCATCGAACTTGCTGTAGATCTCCGCCTCGGCGATGGGGTCCAGCGCCGCCGTTGGCTCGTCGAGGATGATGAAGGGCGCGTCCTTATAGAGTGCGCGGGCAATGGCGATCTTCTGCGCCTCGCCGCCGGAAACCTCGACACCGTCCTCGGAGAGATTTTTGTAAAGCATGGTGTCCAGGCCCTTTTCCATCGCTGCAAGACGGTCTGCGAAGCCTGCATCGATCAGAGCCTTCTTTGCCCGGTCACGGTCATATTCCATGCTGCCCGCCACATTGTTGCCCAAGGGCTGGCAGATGAGCTGGAAATCCTGAAATACCACGGAAAATATGCCCATGTAATCATCATAGCGGTACTTGCGGATGTCGATGCCGTTGAGCAAAATCTGCCCCTCCTGCGGGTCGTACAGGCGGCACAGGAGCTTGATGAAGGTGGTCTTGCCGCTGCCGTTTTCGCCCACGATGGCAAGCCTTTTTCCGACCTTGAACCTCATATTCACATGGCGCAGCGCCCAGATGTCCGAGCCGGGATAACGGAAGGATACATCCCGAAACTCCACGTCATACTGACGATCCGACCTCTTTTCGGTGGTGAGACTCCCCTGATACATGGAATTGGGAATGTCGAGAAACGTATAGATGGCCTTGAGGAACTCAGCATTGGCCCGCATATGACTGACGGTGCTCAGTAGCAGGGCGGCGTTGCCGGAAAATGTGGTCACGGCGCTGACATACTGGGTCACGCTGCCGATGCCGAAGGCACCGCCCAGCGCCTTCAAGCATACGAACACATACACAACGCCGGAGAGAACAGCGGATAGAGAGGCGGCCAGCGCCTTGCTCAGTCCCACAGTGGTTTGGGACGCCTTTGCCACGGGAGAGCCGACGCCGAAGATATTCACTGTGCGGACATAATGCTCCGCCAGTTCGCTCTGGCGGTACATTCTGCGATCCATGTCTTTTTCCTTGTCCCCCGGCTGCATGAAAACGAAGTGGCTGAACACGCGATTGCCGAAGCATACCTGCTCTGCCAGCGTGTTCCAGGCAGAATAGGCTCTGCCGACCAGCGCCGGACCAAGGCAGGTAACGGCGGCAATCAGCAGAAGGATGCCCACAAGGAAAAGCGGGTGATTGAGAGCGGTCAATTTTCCCGCCGAGGTCGGGACTTGCCGGGTGAACAGGCTCACCGTCAAGGCGGCAGCCCCTAAAATACCGGTGATGCCTTGGACTGCCTGCGTATAGTACAGCTTGAGATGGGCAAAGCCCCAACCGGACCAGTCGGCATTCTGCCGGATCTGAGAGAACAGATCACGTGTTTCCTGCCTGTCACAGTCGGCATAATCCATCCGCAGAAATTTCTCGGTATACAAAACTTCTTTCTGTCTGTCAAGCAGTTCGCTCCGGACATTTTTCCACCTCTCCAGCACGGCCTTGAGCAGCTCTGCCGCAGCACTGACCGCTACGATCCAAAGGACCCATTTGGCCAGAATCTCCGGTCTGCGAAGGGTGGATAGTTCATCGACAAGCCGGGCGGAGAGCCAGATGACCGCATAGGGCGATGCTGCCTCCACAACAGCACAGAGGATAAACGGCATAAAGCAGCCCGGTGCGATCCGGCGCATATCTCGTGCCGCCCGGCGGTGGATGGCAAAGGTCTCCCGCAGGATCATGCCCTCAGCTTTCTTCTTCATCCTGCACACCTCCTTCCTGATAATAGCGGCTCTGCACGGCAAATAGCTCCGCATAAGCACCGCCCTTTGCCAGTAATTCCTTGTGGGTACCCTCCTCGGCGATGCCGCCGTCTGCTATAAAGAGGATGCGGTCACAGAAGCGGGTGGACGCCAGTCGGTGGGAGATGAACACGGAGGTCTTACCCGCCGTCATATCGCTGTACTTTTGGTAAATATCGTTTTCCGCAATGGGGTCCAGCGCCGCCGTAGGCTCATCCAGAACGAGGATGGGCCCGTCCTTATAAAGCGCTCTCGCCAGCATCAGCCGCTGGGTCTGGCCGCCGGAGAGCTGTACGCCGTCCAGATACACCTCCCGGCCAAAGTGGGTATCCACCCCTTGGGGGAATTTGGCAATAGCCTCTGTCAAGCCGGCCTGTGCAAGGCAGTGATCGACTTTTACTCTGTCGATATGCTCGGTGGTCTGGGCAACACATTCCGCAATGGTGGTATCCAAAATGGAAAACCCCTGAAATACAGCGGAAAACAGGCGGTAATACGCGCTGCGGTCAAATTCACGAATATCCTGCCCGTTTAGCAGCACACGCCCCTCGGTAGGGTCGTAGAAGCCGCAAAGCAGCATCACCATGGTGGTCTTGCCCGCACCGTTCAAGCCCACCACCGCCAGCTTTTCGCCGGGATGGATGGTCAGGTCTATGTGTCTGAGAATATCCCTCTCCGTGCCCGGATAGCGGAAGGACACGTTCTCCAACCGCAGTTCATATCCGTCGGCTGCGGGCGGCTGCACTCCGCCCTCAAACTGAAACGGCTCCGGAATGTTCAAATATTCCTGTATTTTGGACAGGTCGATGCTCTCCTTATGCAGTTGGCTGCACTGGGTCAGGATGCCGGTCACCCACGATGCAGCGCCGCTGACGGCGGTAAAGTAGAGCAAAAATGTCGATGCAGGCCAGCCATGTACCAGAGTTTGCCGAATCAGATACGCATACGCGATGCCGTTGCGAAGAAGCGTCAGCGCCACGTCAGCCACATTAGCCCAGAGATAAGTCCTTTCCCGGCGGGCGATGAAGGCGGAGAGTGCCTTCATGGATTTTTCCCGCAATTCCCGCAGCCAAGGGGCTAAACCAAAGACGCGGATGTCCTTGGCAAGCTGTATCTGCCGAGGCTGCGTCAGAAAATAGTGCAGTTCCTTGTCATACTGTTCCCGTTCATCCCGGTGGCGGTACTCCCACTCACTGATGTAGTGGGAAACGAAGAAGTCTGCTGCGGCGGTCAGCACCACCAGCAGGATCAAAAAGCGGCTCAAGCGGGAGAACAGCAGCAGATATACGGCAAAGCCGCCGAGATTTGCCAGCAGCTCCGTCAGCGTTCGCCAAATATGCTCCGCCGCATCGTCGTTGCCGCTGGTGGCCCGCTGCGCCTGCTCCTCCAGCTTCAGAATTTTGGAGTCGTGGACATTTGGGTAGGAGGTCTCGCCGCTTTTCCGGGAGATCATGCGGATGATGGCACAGCGAACATCGATCTCACCGGGCATCCGGATGGCATCGCAATACGCCGCAGCCCCCTGTAAGAGAAGAAGTGCCGCTGTGAAAAATCCGATAGTTGTCAGCAACTCCCCCACGGGAACGCCCTGCTCCACCCTCGTAAGAATTTCCGGTGTGACATAGAGCTGCGCCAAATCCAACGCCACTTTGATGGCCGCGACCACAACGCAAAGGAGCAGCACTCTCCTGCGCTTCTCCCAAGCGGTCCGCACCATAAAGCAGACATTTTGCCGGACGCTGTACTTCGGTTTTTCTCTGTGTTTCATGTCGTTTCACCTCACGCGCATAGCATAGCAGAAAAAATCGCCCCCGGTTGATTCCGGGGACGAATCGCTTTTTCCGGGGGATGAATTGCAGCTCTCACTCCTGCGGAAGCAGTATTTCGGTGGTGAACGCGCCGTCCTCGCTGTTGCGGCTGATGTACCCGTCCAGCCGCTCCACGATGGCGTCGATGCGGACAAGACCGAAGCCATGCCCCTCGCCCTTGGTGCTGCGGAACAGCCCTCCCTCCTTCTGCATTTTCTTCCCGGCGGTAAAATTGGTGAAGGAGATGTAGAGCTGGGTATTTTTCATATCCATATAGACCCGGATGAGGCGCTTGTCCTCCGGCAGCTTCATGCTGGCCTCAATGGCGTTGTCGAAGAGATTGCCGAGGATGCAGCAGAGATCGATCTCCGAGGACTTCAGCCGGACGGGGATGTGGGCATCGGCCGCGACCTCGATGCCCTTCGCCTTTGCAAGGGAGATCTTGGAGTTGAGGATGGCGTCGGTCATGGGATTGCCGGTCTTGATGACCGTGTCCACGGTTTGCAGATCGGTGTCCAGCAGGTCGAGGTAGTTTCGGATGGCGTCCCAATCTCCCGCGGCAGCGTAAGCCTTCATGGTCTGGATATGGTTGCGGTAGTCGTGCCGCCAGCCGCGGATCTGGCGGTACATATTGTCTACTTCGCGATAATGCGTTTCGATCAGCTCCTGCTGATAGGAGGCGATCTGCTTTTCGATTTTCTTTGCAAACAAGCCCATACGCCTTACCTCATGTTGATAATGGCACGGTTGACGCCCTCATACGCGCCCCGTGGCAGCGGGATGGCGGTTCCGTCGCTCAGCCGGATCTCCGTCTTGGTGACGCGGCTGATCTGCGTCAGATTCACGAGTGCAGAGCGCCCCACGCGGTAGAAGCACTCGTCGAGCTGCTTTTCAAGCTCGCCCAATGTCATTTTCACCTTCACATCCGTTCGCGCGTGAACGGTCACATAGTTGCCAAGCACATCTGCATATCGAATCTGATAAATCGGCACACGCACCATTTCTCCGCCGGACTCGAAATGCAAGACCCGTTCGTTTTTCGTTATCTTTTCCGCGGCGCGGTCCAGCACCGACCGGAGCTTTTCTTCCTTCACGGGCTTCATCAGATAGTGGAGCGCTGCCACCTCGTAGCCCTCTGAAATATAATCGGAATAGCCGGTGATGAAAATGATCTGCACCGTGTCGTTGCTCTTGCGAAGCTCTTTTGCCATCGTGACGCCGTCCATCGCGCCCATTTCGATATCCAGCAGGAGAATGTCGTAGTCGCTTTCTTCTGCGTAGCGGAACAGGAAGCTCTCGGCGGAGGGGAAGTCGTCGATATGCACCGTGTGACCGGCGGACGAAGCCCAAGCGCGCACCATATTCAAAACATATTGTCTGTCCGCATCGGAGTCGTCGCAGATCGCAATTTTGTAATTCATACCCTCACCGTTCCTTTAATGATTAAGACATCCGCCTTAAATCATCCCAAAGTGACGTAATGCCTCCGTAATTGCCTTTTCCTTCTCCGGCGGGCATTGCGGTTGTTTTGCATTCTCAGACTTGGGCCTGTTGTGATTCTCACGCTCAAGAACGCCGCATTTCTGCCTCAGTCCGGACGCTTGGTCAATAGACACACCGTCTCGATATGTGCATCGTTGTCCAAACTCAAGCTCATATCTTCCGCAATGATTGGGAGCTTGAACTTGATGGACTTGAGCCACTGACCGTTGGGCTGCCGTTCCTCATAGATCTGGACTTCGGATAGCAGCGATTCCATAAGCTGCCGCTTTTCCTGATCGTCCATGACGGAATAGAGCTTATCAAAGTAAATCAGCACCTTGTAGATGTTGTCGCCCGTCAGCTTTTCCGCCTCAATCGCCATCTTCTTGGCTCTGGCGGCAACGAGCTGGTTTTCTGTATCCTCGATCTTATCATACATCTTGTAGAGCCGGTCATCAAGGTCTGCTTTGCGTTTGATGTAATGCTTATCGTCCGGGTCGAGGGAATCAATCTCATCCATCAGCCGAGCCTTTACGGAGTAGTTCTGGCGAAGCTGCTTTTCATGCACCGCGATCTCCTGCTCAATGGCAGAGGTATCCACCTTCATGCTGATCTTTTCCTGCATCATGGCGGCGAACTTCGGATTGCTTACCAGCTTTACGATAACCTCAGCAACGGCGCTGTCCAGCAGTTCTTCATTGATCTGCTTCTTGAAGTTGCACTTATGCCCGCGCGTCATTGTACGATGCTTACAGCCATAGTAATAAAAATCCTTGTATTTTGAGCCGTCCGCCTTATGCTTGATGCTTTTGTTTCCGTACATTCCCACGCCGCAGACCGGACATTTTACGATACCTGACAGCAGATGAATTTTGGTGTTCTTGCCCCTGTTGACGTGTTCATACTTTTCCGCTTGTGCCAGCAGCTTGACTTGCGCCTCGTGCCATAGTTCTTCGGAAACGATTCCCTCATGCAGACCATCTACCAGCAGATAATCGTCCTGTTCTACCAGCCGGTAATCATTTCGGGTGCCATGCACCTTCTCCGTCCGACGTCTGCCATAGGCGATTTTACCACAGTATACCGGATTTTTCAGAATTCTGCGAATCAGCGCCGCATCGAACAAGGGATTTTTTCCGTTTTGTCTTTGAATTTTGTGAATCCCGTGGGTTGCAAGGTATTTTGCAAGGCCGTTTGCGCCGGTATCCGTATGCACATACTGGTCAAAAATCACGCGGATTGCCGCTGCTTCTTCCTCATTGATGAAAAGTTGTCCCTTTTCCAGCTTGTAGCCATAAGGCGCAAAGCCGCCGTTCCATTTTCCTTCACGGGCTTTCTGGATTCTGCCCTCCATTGTCTGCACACGAATATTTTCACGCTCAATTTCAGCCACAGCCGAAAGAACAGAAATCATCAGCTTCCCCGCATCCTTAGAGGAGTCGATCCCGTCCTCCACGCAAATCAGGTTGACGCCAAAATCCTGCATAACCTGCAAGGTGGACAGCACATCTGCCGCATTTCTGCCGAAACGCGAGAGCTTGAACACCAGTACATAGGACACGCCGTCTTTACCGGACTTGATATCCTCCATCATGCGGTTAAATTCTACACGCCCTTCAATGGACTTTCCGGATTTACCGGCATCCTCATACTCACCGACAATCTCATAGTCATTGAACTCGGCATAGGCTTTCATTCTGGATTTCTGTGCATCCAGAGAGTATCCGTCAATCTGCATGGCAGTGGACACGCGAGTATAGATATAGACTTTTACCTTTTCTTTTTTCATCATATCTTCTCCGCCTCAGCCTACTTTTTATCTGTTTTCTGCTCCAACAGCTTGATGGAATCCAGATAATCGCGCTCAACTTCACTGAGGGTACGGGCTTTGTATTTTCTGTACTCGCCGGTTGCTTTGTCAATTGCCTGCTTATGGCTGACACTTCCATTACCAATCAGTAGCTGCTCTCCGCTCATGGTCAGAATCCGATCAAGATGCAATGACCAGTCCTGCATGGTCATTGCCTGTTCTCGTTCTGCCTGTCGTTCCGCAAAATCCAGATAGCCGGATACAAGCTGCCCCATAGCACGAAGCTCTTTCTCGTTCAGATAGTTCTTGGCAACTACTGCCTCTTTTAGCGTGGGCTGACTGCCCGCAAAGGTGGTCAATCCCATAAATTCTTTCTCCGCATCGGCGCGTGTGTAAATGACCTCCGCCGCGGTTTGTCCATGAATGGCATAATGAATCTTGTTTTGGACTTTCTTGAAAAACTGAATGGAGATTTCCGCCTTGGGATCATAGTCAATACTGGTCGCGTAGATTTCAAGCACCTGTCGATAAAACACCTTTTCCGAAGCACGGATATCGCGGATACGCTCCAGCAGCTCCTTGAAGTATCCACCGCCACCCAGATTTTTCAGGCGCTCATCATCCAGAGCAAATCCTTTTCGCATATACTCCTTCAAAATTCCCGTTGCCCAAATACGAAACTGCACGCCGCGCTGAGATTTCACACGGTAGCCGACAGAAATGATAACATCAAGATTATAATAATCGACATCATACACTTTTCCGTCGGCGGCAGTATGGGCAAATTTTGCCCATACTGCTTCCTTTTGAAGCTCTCCTTCTTTGAAAATGTTTCGCACGTGCTTGCCAATCACACTTCTATCACGCTGAAACAGCTCTGCCATCTGGTCAATGGACAGCCAAACCGTATCGCCGTCAAAGGTCGTTTCAATTTTCGCCAATCCATCTTCTGTTGTATAGATGATCATCTCGGACGGATTGTTATTTTTATTCTTTCCATTCATGTCATTCACTCCGTCAAGTTTATGTACCTCAATGCAGGGACACTTTCTTCTCCCCACATTGAGTTTGGACATCAATTGCACGATAATTATATCATGCCGTTTCTGTGTTTTCAATGCTTTCCTCTGGATGTTTCAATTTATTTACAGTTTCTTTGTCGCCAAAAGAATACGGCGGTTCCGGAAGGTTGTCCAAATCCAGAACTGTCGCGTATTTTTCTATCAGATTTGCAAGCAAATCGACAAGGCCGCTCCATTCATCCTTATTCCAGTGCGCTATACTGATCAACCTTCCTTTCCCGGTTGCCCCGCTGTGTGTATGCCTTGATAATATCCGGTGGAATCCGTTCAAGAACAGCCTGCGCCGCTTCGTAATCACTTTGCAGCTTGGCATCTTGCAGTTTCTTGAGGGTACTCTGCTGCTGACTTTTTTCCAACTTATCCGTCAAGCTCTCGTTTTCTGCTTTTAATACAGCCTTTTCCTCTTCCGCCGTGGTAAAACATTTATGATACTTCTTCATCTGTGTCTCCATTGCGGCAACATCCGGAATGTACTTGTCCAGAAACGCCATGACCTGCGCCGTGCGCTCCTTGTAGTTGCTGAATTTCACATCGGAAAGCAGCATATCCAGCCGCTCCGCCTGTTTTGTCAAACGAGCCATCTGCTTGAACACCCGTGGTGGGATATGGTCGCGTCCGGTTTCGCTGGCGCTCTCGCCTCGCTCCAAATCCGGGTATTTTTTGACCATATGCTCCCAAAACCTGTCCTGCCACTGTGTCAGCTTCTTCTTGTTTCCAACAATTTCTTTGGCACAGAGCCGCCCATCCTCTGTCAGCGGAACAAAAGAAAGGTGCATATGGGGCGTTTTCTCGTCCATATGCACCACGGCGGATATGATTGTTTCTGGCTTCTGGTTTTGCTTGATAAAGTCCAACGCCTCCTGAAAATAGGCTTTGATTTCGTCTTTCTTCTTGCCCTTGAAGAACTCCGGTGTAGCGGTGAACAGCACCTCTACCACCCGGACACTGTCCTTTCGGGTGCGGCATCCAGCGGCGCTGATCTGGCGCTCAGCCTCAGCCCGGTAACGTTGGGGTGGTTCGATCAGGTGGAAGTTATGCTTGCTGCGGGAGAGGTCAATATCGGGATTACTGGCGTATCTTTCTTTTCTGCGTTCGTTATGGGCTTCGATGTTGGTGATCTCTGGCCCCTTGTACTTGGCAAAGCGCATGATGGCGTATTGTGGTTGGCTCAATGGCGGCCCTCCTTTTTGGCAATTCAATCGTATTGATGACGGACATTGTAAAGCTCCTTTCATTCATGTGGATGGATAGGCTTTGATGATCGAGGTGGTGGTGTTCCATTTGAACACCGCCAAAAAATCAAGTGTTCATTTTGAACACTTGATTATAAGTCTAATAACCGAGACAACTGTGCTCCCCAAATTAAGTTATCAAAATGATAACTTGATCCAACGGGCACAGCATGGTAGATTTAACGTCCAAACTTTAACTTACTGATTTTGCTTTTGAGATAAAACGATCTGCTTTTC
>OHUJ01001122.1_pt1 | contig 9777 bp, 10 predicted proteins | sample 1579241 | NCBI WGS metagenome assembly OHUJ01 (sample SAMEA3882547, study PRJEB24775) | human gut metagenome | biome: human-associated habitat; feature: intestine environment; material: feces | place: Netherlands | collected 2009/2010
CCTCCACCGAGCCGCTCGAGCTGCTGGAAGTTAAAGCGCAAGGCAAGAAAGCCATGCGCGCCGCCGACTGGGCCCGTGGCGCCCACCTCGATAACGCCTTCTGTGAGTAAGATTTTTGTTTCTACTGTAAGTATGTGAGTAGCTGCGGCGTCCGCGACCGGCGGGCGGCATGCATTGACGACACGCTCCGGGCCGCTCAGGCCAAGTCTTTACGGTCTTACAACGCATGCCGCCCACCGGTCGCTCGTAGGTGCGGAAAAGTTATTTGAGATAATCGAGGATTTTCGCCAGATCACGTTCATTGAGCCGGTGCGGAGCATCCTCCTGCACTTTCGGTTTGGCGCAGAACGCCACGCCAAGACCGGCCGCATGAATCATCGGCAGATCGTTCGCGCCGTCGCCAACCGCAACGGTCTGCGCCATATCGATGCCCATCCGCGCGGCCCACGCGCGCAACGATTCCAGCTTCGTATCCTTCGTGACGATATCGCCCAGCACGTGTCCCGTTAGCCTGCCATCGGCAGCCTCCAAACGGTTCGCAATCCAATAATCGAGATGCGCATCGGCCGCGAGACGGTCCACAACCTCGTGAAAACCACCGGAGACCACGCCGACCTTCCAATCATGCGCGTGAAGCGTGTCAATCAGTTCAAGCGCGCCATGCGTGAAATGCACGCGATGGTAGACCTCATCGAAAATCGTGGTCGGCAGACCCTTCAATAACGCCACGCGTGCGCGCAGCGCCTCGCGGAAATCAAGCTCGCCGTTCATGGCTCGAGCGGTGACGGACGCTATCTGCTCGCCGACTCCCGCGGCCACGCCGAGCTCGTCGATGACCTCTTCGTCGATCAACGTGGAATCCACATCCATCACCAGCAGTCCGGGAGCGGACAGCGTGGGCAGGGATGCCATGGATGCGATGTTCGGCGTTTCTTGTTCAAGCATGGTTCCGATTGTCGGAAATCATTAGGACAATGGGTATTCTTGAGGGTTGAACGTGTTGGAAAGCGAGGTCGACATGAACGATCATGACGAAGAGACGCTCGCGTCGCTGCAGCAGGCCAACGACCAGCTCATGGCCAAGAACCATGCGCTGGTCAAGGCGTTGAGCCGCGCCACGCAGGAAATGACGAAAACCAAGGCCCAATTGAACCAGCTGGCGGGGCCTCCCATGACTTTCGCCACCATGGTCCGCGTGCATTCAGCCAAAACGGACGAGCAGGGCGTGCAGCATGCCAGCGCCGAAGTGGCTGCCGGCGCGAGACGCATGATCGTGCCGATCGCGGCGAATCTGCAAGCTTCCAGGCTCGAACCGGGACGTACCGTGCTGCTCAACGAGAACATGGTGGTGGTCTCACAGCTCGACACCGACACGCTGGGCGCGGTGCGCTCGGTACGGCAGGTGTGCGATGACGGCCGCCTGCTGGTCGCGGATGGCGGCGGCAACGTGACGTTGGTCCGATGCTCGGGAACGCTTGCCAAACAGGCCATCAGCGCGGGCGATCGCGTGAACGTCGACGCATCTCTGCGGTTCGCGCTTTCGTTGGTTCCCCCCGAAAACGACGACGATTTGGTTCTGGAAGAAGTGCCGGACGTCACCTTCGCCGACATCGGCGGACTGGACGAGCAGATAGAACGTATCCGCGACGCCGTGCAGATGCCGTTCCAGCATCGCGAACTGTTCGAACGCTACGACCTGAAACCGCCGAAAGGCGTGCTGCTGTACGGTCCTCCAGGCAACGGCAAGACACTGATCGCCAAAGCCGTGGCGAACGCGCTCGCCGAAGGCACCGACGCGGGAAGTGGCGTGTTCCTGTCGGTCAAAGGACCGGAGCTGCTTAACAAATTCGTGGGCGAATCGGAACGTCTGATCCGCATGATCTTCAAACGCGCCCGCGAACGAGCGGCCGACGGCAAACCGGTCATCGTGTTCATCGACGAGATGGATTCGCTGCTGCGCACCCGCGGCACGGGCGTTTCGTCCGACGTGGAGACCACCATCGTGCCGCAGTTCCTGACCGAGCTGGACGGTGTGGAATCGCTGGACAACGTCATGGTGATCGGAGCCTCCAACCGCATCGACATGATCGATCCGGCGGTGTTGCGCCCCGGACGCCTCGACGTGAAGATCCGCGTGGACCGTCCGGGCATCCAGCAGGCGACCCAGATCGTCCGCCACTATCTGACAGACAAGCTGCCGTTGTCTCCGAACGTGGATGCGAAGGCGTTGATCGGCGTGCTGGTCAACGACATCTACGCGCAGGACGAGCATCGGCACCTTTGCGACATCTGCGACGACCATGGCCAGTGGCGTCCGGTGTACCTCGCCGACGTGGTGTCCGGCGGGGTGCTCAAGAACATCGTGGACCGTGCCAAAACCTATGCGGTGAAACTGTCCATCACCACCGGACAGGCTGCGGCGATCGGCATCAATCTGCTGGCCAAAGCCGTGGACGAAGAATACGGTGAGACCCGGGGCGCGCTGCTGGATGCGGATCCGGAACAGTGGAGCCGCATCAATGGGCTTGAACCCGGACGGGTGACCGGCATCAGACCGGTGGCATGAATGCCGGCCGGCGTATGAATGCTGGACGGTATGGTATGGAACGCAATCTAAATACGGAAAGGAACGGCGCGATGAGCGTTCGCAGGGTCATGGGCACGGAAACGGAATACGCGGTCTCCGCGCCAGGACAAGGCCGCTACAATCCGGTGCAGCTCTCATTCGACGTGGTCGGCGCCGCCTCGGATGCGTCACGCAGCCATATCCGCTGGGACTACCGGCAGGAAGACCCCGTCAACGACGCGCGCGGCACCAGACTGGAACGTGCGGCGGCCCACCCGGACCTGCTCACCGACGCCCCACAGCTCAACATCACCAACGTGATCGCCCCTAACGGGGGTCGTATCTACGTCGACCACGCGCATCCCGAATACTCCGCGCCGGAAACAACCGACCCCTTCGAAGCGGTGCGATACGACCGTGCCGGCGATCTCATCATGCGCGCCGCCGCAGCCAAGGCAAGCGAGACGACGGGACGGAAAATCGTGCTGCACCGCAACAACGTCGACGGCAAAGGAGCCAGCTGGGGCACGCACGAAAACTACATGATGCTGCGGTCGGTACCGTTCGACCTGGTGACACGCCTCATGACCACGCACTTCGTCTCCCGACAGATCTTCATCGGCTCCGGCCGCGTCGGCATCGGCGAACATAGCGAAAACGCCGGCTACCAGCTAAGCCAACGTGCCGACTACTTCCATATGAAAGTCGGTTTGCAGACCACATTCGACCGGCCGATCATCAACACCAGAGACGAATCGCACAGCACCGACGAATACCGCAGACTGCACGTGATCGTCGGCGACGCCAACCGCATGGACGTGCCACAGGCCTTGAAACTCGGCACCACCAGCATGCTGCTGTGGCTGCTCGAACACGCCGACATGGCCGAAATCGACTTGAACGAGGCGCTGGAACCGCTTACGCTCGCCGACCCGGTGGAAGCCATGCACACGGTATCGCACGACCTGACCCTGGCCGCCCCACTACCATTGGAAACAGGTGGAACCACCACCGCATGGCAGATGCAGGTCACTTTGCGTGGACTGGTATATGCGGCCGCGGCAACGGTATACGGCACCGACACATCCGGAGAGCCGGCATGGCCCGACCGCTCCACCCGCAACATCATGGCGATGTGGTGGCAGGCTCTCGCCGACGTCGCCACCGTACGCCATGCCGACGATGACGGACGACTGACGATGCGGGAACAGGCGTCACGTCTCGAATGGCTGCTCAAATGGCAGTTGCTGGAGAAGCTACGCCGCAAGACCGGTTCGGATTGGACCGATCGGCGCCTGGCCGCGGTCGATCTGAAATGGGCCGCGCTCGATCCGGCCGATTCGATTTTCACCCGGCTTGCCGGACAGACCGAACGACTGGTGACGGATAAGCAGCTTGCCGAGGCGGTCGGCCAAGCGCCGGCCGACACACGCGCATGGCTGCGCGCGGAGATCGTACGACGTTTCCCCGAACAGGTCATTGCGGCGTCGTGGTCCCACCTTACGGTGCGCGGCGAGTCGTCCGGTGATGAAAACGTGGAGAATTCGATGGTCTCGTTGGACATGTCCAATCCGTTGAAATTCACGGAATCCTTGTGTTCCGAAGCGTTCGAGCGTGTCCACACTGCGAGCGGAATCGTGGAATCCCTGCGTTGAATCTCATGTTGTGCGGGTACCATTGCCGTAGGTGATGGCAGAGGCCATACCCATATTTGATGAACCACACGGCAGGACGCTTGAGGGAGAGGGTGCGTCCAGGCCGGTTATGAGGAAACGAAAAGGCATACTACATGGAATTGAGGCAAGTGGCCCTCGAAGTGGCCCGTATCCTGCAAGATGCAGGCAAGCACGCGTTGAACGATCAAATGAATCCGCGTGATCTGAAAAGTTTTGAAATGACGGACAATCATCTGAGCTTCACCTCCGACATCGATAAGCGGTTGGCGCAATTCATCAGCAACCGCATCACGTATGTGGATGTGTTCGATGGTTTCTGGCAGTTCCGTCCGGAAGAATGCCATCCGGGGGAACGGTATTGGTGCGTTGGCGGCATCGACGGCGCGATCAATTTCGTGCGCAGCATGCCGGAATGGACCATCACCGTCTCACTGTTCGAGTTCAACGACCAATGTTCCGCGCAGCGATCCTTTCGGTGGTGCATGCTCCGGCGCTTGGTCTGACCTACCTGGCGGTGCGCGGATCCGGAGCCATCCGCATCCGCAAGACGCCGCTTGGAGACAAACGCGAGAAGATTATGCCGTCCACCACCCCGTCCCTTGACTATGCGGTGGTGAGCTTCGGCATGTCCCATGTGCCGGAGGAATCCAAGCGTGCGCTTGAAGTGGTGTCGCGTATCGCCGGCCGTCCGGCCGACATCAAGCGCGTCGGCCCCGCCTCCTTGGATTTGTGCAAGGTGGCGGACGGTACATATGACGCGTATTTCGAAGCGCATCTGCACAAGTGGGACGTTCCCGCGGTTTCCGCCGGAGCCGTCGTGGTCTGGGAAGCGCAGGGGCATCTGAGCCGGTGGAACGGCGATCTTGTCCACTGGCGTCAGGAAAACGACGTACTCGCCACCAACGGTCTGATTGCCGATGATCTGCGCCAGTATTTGGCATAAGACTGATTGACTGCCCCACACCTGGGTAAGGTGTGGGGCAGTATGCTATTCGCAGGAGAACCCGCAAGGACGCTTTCGGAGAAAGGAAGGGCCATGCCCCAGAAATTTGAGCAGATGCAATCCGCCGAACAAAAACATGACGAGGATGAGACCATTGCGCAGGCTGGCACCCAGATCGATGACACGGTCGATGCGCTTGACGCGGTGCTGGACGACATCGAATCGGTCCTCGAATCCAACGCTGAGGAATATGTGGGCAGCTTCGTCCAAAAAGGCGGCGAGTGATGCCGCAGCTGCGTGACAGCGGCAACCATTCCACAGCGCCGCTTGACGCCCATACCAAGGACGAAATCCAATCCTTCGCCCGTATTTTCGGCATCGAAACCGAATACGGTGTGAGCGTGACCGGTTCGGACCGCCCATGCGACGCCGGACAGACGGCGATGATGATGTTCCAGCCGATTGTGGCCGAAGCGAGATCCACCAACACATATATTGAAAACGGTTCAAGACTCTACCTTGATGTCGGCTCGCACCCCGAGTACGCCACGGCGGAAGCCCGGGATCCGATGGACGCGCTGGCATTGGATGCGGCCGGCGAATTGGTGATGAGGGATCTTGCCCTGGACGCCCAATGTCGTCTGCGCTCCATCCAGGGAGCCGGCTCCACGGTCCATGTGTTCAAAAACAATGTGGATTCCGCCGGGCATTCCTTCGGCTGCCATGAGAATTACCTGGTGCGACGGTTCGTGCCGTTGAAGACGATCGAACAGGAGCTGCTGCCGTTCCTGATCACCCGGCAGCTGTTCACCGGCGCAGGACGTATGGGGGAGCAGGGCTTCCAGATCACGCAGCGTGCCGACTTCCTCGATGAGGCGGTCTCATCGGCCACCACGCGCTCGCGTCCGATGGTCAACACGCGCGACGAACCGCATGCCGATCCTGACGCGTTCAGACGGCTGCATGTGATCATCGGCGATTCGAACCGGTCCCAGTGGGCCACGATGATGAAGCTCGCCACCACGCATCTGGTGTTGTGCGTCATCGAACAGGCCGGGCGCGAAGGCAAGGATTCCGGGTTCGCCCGATTCTCCTTCGCTGACGCCAGTGCGGCCAACCATAAGGTAAGCCGTGACCTGACGGGCGTCGAAGCGTCCTTCGACATGGCAGACGGCACTGTCGTGGAAGGCGGTGCCGTAGCGATTCAGGAACGTTATCTTGAAATCGTCGAACGATTCGTTGGACAACATCCCGAAGTGTGCTCCTCGTTGCCGCGCACGGACGTGCATGAGGTGATTCGCCAATGGAGGCGTGTCATAGAGGCGTTCCGCTCGGGGGCTAGCGAAACGTTCGCCGACAAGGTCGATTGGCTTGCCAAACGACGGCTGTTCGACATGCTCCGCAACCGTGCGGGGAGCCGACTCTCCGTCAGCAAGTTGGAACAGTTGGACATGGACTACCATGACGTGGCCAACGGCGCGCTGTACGCCTCGCTGTGCCGTCGCGGAGCCATGCGCACGTTGGTCAACGAGTCACAAGCACATGAGGCCATCGATGTTCCTCCCCACGATACCCGCGCCGCACTGCGTGGACGGTTCATCCAGTCGGCACGATCGCACAACGCGCAATATTCCTGTGATTGGACGCGACTATCGCTGACCTCGCCGAACAGGATGGACGTGACGTTGCTTGATCCGTTCGACGCACAACCGTCCGACCGGTTCCTCACGATACTAGAGGCTTTGCAGTAGCCAAAAGCCTGCGATGGAAGACTCGTCTCCACCGCAGGCTTTTGATATTGGTTGGTCGGATTGTAACTGCCGCTCAGACTTCTCCACGGTATTTGGCCATCATCTGCGACTGCAGTTGTTGCGCGCTTGGCGGCGTCCATGTGATCGCGTCGGCGCCCGCATCAATGGTGGCGAGAATATGGTCTTCACGACCTCCGCCCGAAGCCAGAATCGGGATTTCCGGATGATGCGCGCGGATGCTTGCCACGACTTGCGCGGTTCTTGCACCGGCTGCCACATTGATGATGGCCGCACCGGCAAGAATCTTGCATTCGGTGATTTCATCATCCTCCGTGACCGTGGCGATGACAGGGATGTCCACCATCGACATGGTCGTTTCGATGGTTTCCGCCGGTGCCGGAGCGTTGATGACCACGCCGGCCGCGCCCTGCATCTCCGCCACCATGGCCAGCTCTGCCACACGCGGACCGGTGGTGGTGCCTCCACCCACGCCGACGAACAGCGGCATCTGCGCCACGGTGAGCAGCGCCTGCGTGATCACCGGTTCGCCGGTGAAAGGGTACACCGCGAGGATGGCGTTCGCGTTCGTGTTGCGGATAATCACCGCATCGGTGGTATAGGCGAACGATTTGAGCGTATGACCTTTGACGGTGATGCCGCCGCAACGCTGCGTGATGATTTCCGGAACCCTGGCGTTGGGGGAGGTGAGTCTGCCTTCGACCTTCGCCGTACCGTAGGTGCTTCGCGACACGTGCGGCACGGCTGAATGCTGCTCCACAGCCACTGACGCGCTGGGGGTGAATAGCGAACGCTTGTTGAGACGGATGAGATCCGGATCGTCCGCACCGGAATCATGTTCCTGCCCGACGCTCATTCCCGCACCTCCTCATCCGTATGGTTCAGCATGAGGAATTCGTGGATCGCCTTGCGGCGTTCGGAAATCTCCTCATCCAGAAGTTTGGTATCGGTGTTGTCGATGATACGCTGCAGCAGTTCGCCGAGAGTGGAAAGTTCCTCGTCGTTCAGGCAGTCGAGCATATGAACGTCGGCTTCGATGGGTTTGGACGGCTTGGGCCGTGGAACCGTTCCCCGTCTTGCCGCGTCGACGTTCCGCACGTGTGTGGTGGCGCGAGCCACGGTCCGGGCACGTGTCGTTTTGAGCTTGGTGTGGATGAGCAGGATGTTGAGTTTGTGGATTTCGTCGATGATCTGTCTGCGTTGGTCGACCATGACATCCCCCTTTATCTAGTCATATTGTCTAGTATCATAGCGTATAGTGTGGGATGACATTGCCTTTGCCTGTTATAAAAAGAAAAAAGAGAGGTTCCAACCATCCGTGGTTGAAACCTCTCATATAGGTCTGCGTGGTCGACTTACTTGGTGACGGCCTTCTTCAGCAGGGAGCCGGCAGAGATGCGAACGCCGTAGGTTGCCGGAATCTCGATGGTTTCGCCGGTGCGCGGGTTGCGGCCGGTGCGGGCTGCGCGCTTGACGCGCTCGGCGGAGAACAGGCCGGTCAGCTTCAGGCCTTCGCCGGACTGCATTGCCTCGACGAACACGTCCTGGAAAGCGTTCACCGCAGCCTCAGCCTGAGCCTTGGTCAGGTTGGACTTCTGGGCGATCTTCGAGACGAGATCAGACTTGTTGTATGCCATAAAGCATCCTTCTTGAGTCAGGGGATATTCCGCTTATGAACATCCACGTTCATTGCAATAATAGCGCACGCATGTGCCAAAAATGCCATTTTCCAAGGGTTTTGGCCCTTTTGATTCAGCATAGGGGGAGAAAAAACCCTAACGGGGGGTTGGGTTAGATCAAATTATGCCTGTCCAGCCATTTCATAGCCACGGCTCCCATTGGAATTCTCAGCCAATAGAAGGCGATTCGGTAGACGAGAGTAGCGGAGACGGCGATGGTGGAGGGGATGCCCACGGCGGTGAAGGCCACGGACAACGCGGCTTCGACCGCGCCAAGGCCGCCTGGTGTCGGCACTGCGGAACCGAGCGTATTCGCCAGCAGGAAGATGAATGTGGTCTCCACCGGATTGGTGTGGCATCCGAAAGCCATCAATGCAATCCAGAATCCCAATCCGGTCGAGATGTTGAGCACCAATGCGCCGAGGATGCCGAAGGCCAGCTCCTTCGGGTGGGACAACACGTTGACGAGACTGCGTGCGTAGGACTTGACGATGGGCAGGTACTTCTCCGTGACGATGTGCCGCACCGGGGGAATGGCCATGGCCGCGGAAATCACCAATGCGACGATGGTGATCACCAAAATCAGCGTGTTGGTGGGAATCATGCCGGACAGTGTGTTGCGTCCGGTGAAGATGCCGATCAGCAGCAGCAGAATGATGGTGGTGCCGCCCTGCACCGCCCATACGGCGCTCATGATGGCGGTGGCCGCGGTATTGCGGTAGCCGCTCTTGCGCAGGAACTGCAGGTTGACAAAGGCCGGGCCGACGCCGGCGGGCATGGAGACCGCGGTGAAGCCCGAAGCCATTTGGGAACAGTACAAGCCGATCGGATTGCGTTTATCGGCATCCATGAAACAGCCAAGGGTCATGGCCGATCCGAACCAAGCCAGCAGTCCGAACAGCACGCATACCAGAGCCATGGCGATGTTGGCCTCTTTGACCGCCTTGATCATTTCGGCCGGTTGAATCTGGGTGAACACCACATACACGGCGACGACCAGCAGCGCGATCGCGATGAAGGAACGGAAACTGAACCGCGACAGCGTGACCGTTTCCATGGAATCCGCGACCTCCTGCGGAGCCAAAGCCGCGATACGGGAACGCAGCGTGTTGAGCATGTGCTTGTCGCAGGCGGGCAGGGCGCG
>OHUJ01001125.1_pt1 | contig 9761 bp, 6 predicted proteins | sample 1579241 | NCBI WGS metagenome assembly OHUJ01 (sample SAMEA3882547, study PRJEB24775) | human gut metagenome | biome: human-associated habitat; feature: intestine environment; material: feces | place: Netherlands | collected 2009/2010
AGCAGCTCCTGCCGCAGATAGCCTATGGTCTCCAGCATCGGCCCGCGGAGGGAGGAGGGGTCAAGGGTATCCACCAGGTCATCCAGCGCCTGCAGGTCATCGATGAGCTGCTGCAGCCGGGCCTTTTCCTCCTCCCCAGGGGTGATGGCCTGCTGCAGCTCCAGCGCCTTTATGGCTGCGCCGATCTTTTTGTGCAGGTCGGCTTTGAGGGTTTCATCGGCGGTGGAGGTGTCCATCGCCTGCAGCATCGCCTCCAGATCGGAAAGCACCCGGTCGGTATCGTTGAGCACCGTAAGCAGGTCACGGCAGCCCTCATCGGCAGCGGCCAGCCCGGTATCGATGAGCTGAACCGAGCTCCCTGCCGCAGCCCCGGCATCGGTAAGGGTGGTTTGAGCGTCGGTGATGGTCACATCGGCGGCGGAAAGCAGGCTGTCGGCGCCGTCCATTACCGTTTGCAGCGAAAGCAGCACCTGCTTTAACTGCTCGGTCTCCTGCCGGGCGGAGGTCAGCTTTTCCATGATGCCCTCGGCCAGGGCGTTGCTATCCAGCCCCATGGCGCGAAAAACCGAACCGGCGGCGGTCAGCCCCTCGGCGGCCTTGCCCACCACGGTGGTGTTGATCTGCTCCTGCACGGCAGTTTTGGCTTTGCCGGTGATCTTGGGCGCAATGGCGTTTTTCTTTTCGTTTTCGTAGTATTCGATCTGCGGGTGGCGCGGCTCCCCGGAAAGAACGCTGACAAAATCCCGGGTGAAATCGGCGGGGATGATGAGCGCCGCATAGTAGTCGCCGGACTCCACCCCGGTCAGGGCGGCCTCGGCGTCCTCCACAAAGACCCAGCCCATCTGGTCATTGCTGTGCAGCCCCTGCAGTACCAGCTCGCCGATATTGAGCTCCAGTCCCATCAGGTCGCAGCCGTCATCCTGACTGGCCACCGCCACCCGGATGCGCCCGGTGGAGGCCGGACCGTAGGGGTCCCAGTTGGAAAGGATATTGAACCACGCATAAAGGCAGGGCACCAGACAAAGACCCAGCAGCACCACCACCGCCACAACGCTTGCGGTCAGCCGTTTCCAGTCGCTGCGGAAGATATTCCAGATATTTTTCATCGGCGGTCCTCCTTTCGGGCGTCATCGGCGCTGCGGCGCAGCGTCTCGGAAAGCCCCTGCAGGGCATGGGTCAGCGCCTCCAGGTCGGCAGCCAGCTGTGCCGGGTCGCTCAACAGACGGCGCAGGGCGTCATCCCCGGCAGCTGCGGCGGGTTCTTCGGCGGGGTGCTTTGGGGCGGAAGGCTCCTCGGTGGGGGGCTCATCAAAGGTGATATCCTCGGCAAAATACTGCTCGAAGGTGATCGGCTCCGGGATCTCCGGCAGGTCGGGCTCCTCCGGCTCCTCCGGCTCGTCCGGCGCTGCGGGGTCGATGGGGTCGATGGGGTCAACGGCATCAATGGCACTTACCGGGTCAATGGTGATATCCGGCTCGGCGGTCTCCCGGCGCAGCAGGCGGCCGACCTTCGGCACCTCGGGCAGCTCCGGCAGCATCAGCAGGGCGCCCATGCTTTGCTGCTGCATCTGGGTGATATATTCCAGCTTTTTTTGCAGCTCGTAATCGGCGTATTCCACGGCGATGAGATACGCCGCCACCGCAAACATCGAAAAGATCCACAGCATGAGGGAAAAAATCTTATTGCCCTGCGAAAGAAACATCAGCAGCATCAGCCCGACGGTGACGGCGACCAGCATCTTCATCCCGATGCGGATGCGGCGGCGGTTATTGTGGTGCAGGGTGCTGACCTCCCGCAGCAGGCGGTCGTACAGCTCCTCGTATTCACGTTCCTTGGACATCGGTCAGCCTCCTTCCTTACAGCAGTTCGGTTTCTTCCAGCTTTTCTTCCATAAAATGCCCCAGCCCCATAAAGGGACGGCGCACCAGCAGCCCGATGACCAGCGCCGCCGCCGCAAACAGCAGCAAAAATCCCACCTGCTGCCAGTAATAGCTGCCGTACATCCCGCAGATACATTCCCGCATGGCATCGATGGCGTAGGGGAAGGGGAAGAACCGGTAGATTTTCTGGTAGATTTCCGGCAGCAGCTCGATGGGGAAGGTGCCGGACGATCCGGCGATCTGCATGACCATGATGACCACCACCAGCGCCTTGCCGACATCCCCGAAGGAGATGGCCAACGAATAGATGAGCAGGCTGAAGGTGAAGGCCGTAAGTGCGCCGGTGAGGTACATCATGCCGGGGTGCAGGCACTGCACCTTGAGCAGGTACAGATCCCCCGAAACGATGACGATGGACTGGATCTGACTGATGACGAAGAAGAACAGATACCGCCCGAAGAACAGCTCGGCGGGCTTGGGGTCGATGAGCCCATCGGTGCGGGCATGGACCTTGACGATGGAGCACAGGATGACCCCGCCCACCCAGATGGAAAGGACGGTGTAGAAGGGGGTCATGGCGGAGCCGTAATTGGCGACGGGGTACACCGTATGGATGCGGGTCTGCACCATCTCCGGGAAATACTGCCCGTAAACCAGCGGATCACCGCCCAGAATTTTAAGAAGGGTGCCGCGGAACTGCTCATCGGTGTATTCCTGCAGGCTCTCCAGGGTTTCCTCCAGCGAGGAGAGGAGCTTTTCGGTGGCAGGGCGCAAAAGCCCCATGGCGGCGCCTGCGGCATCGCCGGTCTGCTTCAGGGCGGTTTTAAGCGCCTTGGCATCGGCATTGAGGGCGGCGACCCCCTCCATGGTATCGGCCACCTGCCCGGAAACGACCGAAAGCTGCTTTTGCAAAGCGGCGGCGGTGACGGGGATCTGATCCACCATCCCCCGAATATCGGTGATCAGCCGGTCGCAGTCATTCAGAATATCCTTGGCATCGGGGGCTTCGGCCAGCGCCCGCAGCTGCCCGGCCAGCTCCCGGCAGCGGGCGGCGGTTTGGCGGGCGGCTTCGGCCTGTGCCATGGTGATATCAGTACCGAAGCGCTCCAGATCTGCCGCCCATTGCTCCAAGGAAGCGGCGGCGGCCTCCATACGGTCGGCGGCCTTCAGCAGCTCCTCCCGGGAGGAACCGGGGGCAGGCGCATTTTCAATGGCATCCTGCAGCTTTTCCATGGCCCGCTCCGCCCGTGCCAGTGCAGCGTTCAGCTCCAGCTGGATCTCGGCGGCGGTTTTGTGCAGCGTATCGCCGTCCGGCAGGTGCCGGTTGATGGCGGCGATGGCGTCCTCCACCGCAGCGGCATTGGAGGGGGAGACCCCGCCGTTCCCCGCCTTTTGGAAGGCGTCCATCATGTGAAGGCCGGCATGGAGAAGATCCTGCGCCTGATACAGCACCCCTTTTACGGCGGCCTCCGGGTCCTCGGTATTGAGATCGGCGGCAAGGAGGTTGCTTTGCTCCATGATGGAGCTGATAACGACCTCAAGGTAGTTTTCGCTGATGGAGCGCTTGAGCGTTTCCACGGCGGTATCGGTGATCTTGGTGGCAACGGCGTTCTTTTTGGCATTTTCGTAGTAGGTGATGGCCGGCTTGCCGGTCCAGTCGGTCAGCATCCGGTACATATTGCGGGTGAACTGCCGGTCGATGACGACGGCGGCGTAGTAGTCACCGGCCTCCACGCCCTGCTTTGCCTCCTGCTCGGTATCGACGATGACCCAGTTGATGGAGGTGGCATTCCGCAGGTCCTCCACGACGGCATCGCCCCTATTTTCGTAGCAGCCGTTTTCATCGGTATAGCCCTCATCCAGCGACGCTACCGCAATGGAGATGCCGCCGGTATTGCCGTAGGGGTCCCAGTTGGAATAGATATTGAGCCACGCATAAAGGCTGGGCAGCAGCGCAATGGCCACCGCCACAACACAGGCAAAAAAGCACTTGCCGAGCGAGCGCAGGTCGTTTTTGAAGATGGTCCAAATATTGTGCATGGTTCCTCCTGACGCGCGATGGGGTGAAAGCTTGAACATTTATTATACAGGCAGCGGGGCGCCCACGCCCTACACAAATGACACCGAGTGGGCAAAAATGGGACGGGGCGGGGAAATGGGGCAGGGCCCGCAGGGCCGGGCGCCGCAGGCGCCCGTAGGCGGCGCAGCCGCCAAGCCCGCCGCAGGCGGGCTGCCCTGTGGGCCGCAGGCCGGCTGCAGCAGGCAGCGGAAAACCTTGTCCGTAACCGTCTGATGTCTGATGAATTTTTGGATTTTGTGCAGGAAAATACAAAGCCTCTGGATACGCTGATGGCATATTACAAGTGCGCAATCATGGAAGTAGAAACGAAGTTTAAAGTGTTAAACGAACAATTTTCGCTGGAATATGACCGTAATCCGATCGAGTCCATCAAGACACGTGTGAAATCGCTGGACGGAATCGTGCGCAAAGTGCGCCGGAAAAATATTCCGTTGACGCTTTCGGCGATTGAACAGAACATCAATGATATAGCAGGAATCCGGGTTGTGTGCTCTTTCCCGGAAGATATCTATTTACTGGCGGACTGCCTGCTTCAGCAGGATGATATCCGTCTGATCGAACAGAAAGATTACATCAAGCATCCGAAGGAAAACGGATACCGCAGCCTGCATCTGATCGTTGCAGTACCGATTTTTTTACAGAATGAGAAACGGGAAATGAAAGTTGAAGTACAGCTTCGCACCATTGCCATGGATTTCTGGGCGAGTCTGGAGCACAAAGTGCGGTACAAAAAGAATGTTCCGGCAGATGAAACCGAGCGTCTGGCACAGGAACTGAGCGAATGTGCACAGATCAGTGCAGATCTGGACCAGCGGATGCAGAATATCCGTACCCGCCTGGCAGATGCGGAATTACAGCATCCACAGAAACAAAAGAAAGATGAACAGATCCTTCTGGATGTGCTGGGACTGTAATGCCGCTGGTGCTCACAGGTAAGCATGAGAACGGTAACTTCTTTATGCACTGTGCTCCCATGGACGTACTTTCAGATGGACACCGCGGCTGTCGGCGATGCGCTGACACGCCTTAATGTCTTCTTCCGGAAGAATATCCACGATCGACAGCTGCGTGTGAGGGATAAGTTTTCCACATTCCTCTGCAAAATCAAGCATTGCCTCATAAGCATGGGGGAAGGATGGGCGGGTTACTTTTTCATACTTTTCTGCAGTTGCCTCATTTAAGCTGATGGAGATACTGTCTACCACTTCTGCCAGCTGTGGTACAATGTCACGTTTATAATACAGGTTTCCCAGACCATTGGAATTGACACGGATCGGGAGACCTGTTTTTTCTTTGACATATCTGGCACTGGCGATCAGATTCTCCAGTGCACAGGTCGGTTCCCCATAGCCACAGAAAACAAATTCTTTATAGCCGGTGAAATCAAAGGCATCAATTGCGGCAATAATCTCACTTAAAGAAGGCTCTGCTTTGTGCCAGAGGGTATCCGCATCACCCACACCATCAAACTGTTTACGGATACAGAACGTACAGTTGCAGTCACATTTATTTGTGATATTTGCATATACCTGATCATTGTACACATATAAAATTTTTGCCATAACAATTCCTTCTTTCTATCGTATGGATTCATCAATTGCGAAATTCTTTTCCGGGTTTCCCATTTTTACACGTTTGAATCTGCAATCAGGTCAATAAGAAATTTCTCGAAATTAACGCCATCGCGTCCCGGCGTATTTTCTTTCATGGTATCCCCGATACTGTGGGATAAAAATTTCCCGGCAAGCAGAATCGCATCTTCCGTGCATATGCCCTTTGTGCAGCAGCCACACAATACAGAGGCAAACAGATCCCCGGTTCCGGAAAAACTCCGGTCAAAAAACGGCGATTCGTGCCGGTAAATTCCATTTGCAGTGGCAGCAATATTATAAATGACGGGATGTTTCTCATCACGGCATTTGACACCGGTGATCACGACATCCTGTGGGTGTGAGGCTTTTTTTTGCAGCCGCAGTGCCACATCTTCTGCCAGCTTCAGCAGATCCGTGTTCGTCCGGCAGTGGAGTAAGGCATCTTCCGGGATGTCTGCCAGCAGACAGGCTTCCGTCAGATTCGGCGTGATCACGTCTGCTTCAAGCGTCAGTTCTTTCATTCCATTTAACAGCCCCGGAGTAAAAAACGGATAAGCATTTCCGTCATCCCCCATAACAGGGTCAACCAGAAGAAGCGTATGTTCTTCCCGAAAATAGCGGATGAAATCAAGCACCTGCGAAATCTGTTTCGCCCCGGTAAGAAATCCGCTGTAGATGGCATCAAAATGTGCGTTATTTTTTCCCCAGGCATCGATATAGTCCGGTAACATAGCGGTCAGATCGGTACAGTGATAACAGGGATAACCGGTCTGGCCGGTCAGTACGGCTGTTGCAACCGGACAACACTGCACGCCCAGCGCGGATAATACCGGAATCGCTGCCGTGAGCGAACACTTTCCGAAACCGGACAGATCATGGATAACAGCTGCTTTTTTCATGGAAAACCTCCGAATTGGTGAAAATAGTTCTTTGTATCCTAGTATAGTGCGATCTATCGGTGTGTATATATCCAAAATGGGAAAAAAATATAAATCCAGTCTGCAAAAAATCATAGACAACCATTTGTGTTTTGATAAAAATAACGGAAAAAGCAAGGTTTTGCTGGACAAATATAGTAAAAAGTAATAAAATTATAAGCATATAGGGGTAGTGTTTATACGAAAATCATAATAAGGAGTGCGTTTATGGAACTGATTTACACAAATGATTTATGCACCGGATGCAACAAATGCGTGCGGGGCTGTCCTGTACTTACGGCAAATATTGCAACGCAGGAAGGTTATGTAATGGTAGACCCGGACAAATGTATTGCATGTGGGGAATGCTTTGATGTCTGCCCACATGAAGCGAGAGACTATTATGATGATACGGACCGCTTCTTTGAAGACCTTGCATCGGGAAAGAAAATTTCCGTGATACTGGCACCGGCATTTCTGGCAAATTATCCCAAAGAATACCAGCGTGTGCTGGGATATTTAAAGAGTAAGGGAGTCAACCATATCTGCAGTGTATCGTTCGGTGCGGATATCACAACCTGGGGATATCTCAAATACATTACGGAACACAAATTTTTCGGGGGCATTTCCCAGCCGTGTCCGGCAGTAGTCACCTATGTGGAAAAATATATACCGGAGCTGATTCCGCGTCTGATGCCGGTACACAGTCCGATGATGTGTACTGCTATTTATATGAAAAAATACATGCAGGTCACAGATGAAATCGCTTTTATCAGTCCGTGTATTGCCAAAAAATTAGAGATTACCGATCCAAATTGCGGCGGATATGTTTCTTATAATGTAACTTTTGAAAAGATGATGAAGTATATCGGAAACGATTATGAAGGATGTGAACCATATACCGATGAACTGGAATATGGACTGGGGTCTTTGTATCCGATGCCTGGTGGATTGAGGGAGAATGTAGAACATTTTCTTGGAAAAGAGCAGGTAGTGCGTCAGGTAGAAGGCGAGCATGAGGCATATGAATATCTGCGTTCCTATGCAAAACGCATTCAGCAGAATAAAGAACTTCCGTTTATGGTAGATATCTTAAATTGTGCGAAGGGCTGTCTCTACGGAACTGCCACAGATTCGAAACGGGGAACCGATGATGTCATGCTGACAATCGCAAAACTGCGAAACAGCAAAACGAATGCAAAACAGGAGAAGGCACACTTTGGCAGGAAGAGCAAAAGCAGGAGTCCGTGGGCAGAGACACTGACACCGGAGGAACGTCTGAAAAACTTCATGGACGCTTTCGGGAAGCTGAACATCAACGATTTTATGCGCAGCTACACCAACCGTGCAGTACATATTGAGGAACCGTCCGAACAGGAGAAGAACCGCCTGTTTGCAGAAATGAAAAAAGATACCTATGAGGAACAGCACAGGGACTGCGAATCCTGTGGATATTCAAGCTGCACCAACATGGTACGTGCCATCCACAATGGAGTCAACGTAAAAGAAAACTGTGTGCACTATGTGCGGGGCATGGCAGAGGAAGAGGCAAAAAAGATTGCAGAACTTCGCGATCAGGAGCGGACGGAACAGGAAATCCGCCAGCAGAAGATTACAGATATCACAGACCGGTTTATTACCCTGAGTGATAACATTGCAGAATTGAATACGGCAAATGAGGAGTCTGCAAATGAAGCAACCAATCTGGCACAGTATATTCAGGATATTTCCCGCCTGTGCGATGAACTGAATGAATCCATCCGCATTATGTCGGATTTCATCAGTGTATATAAAAAGAGCAATGAAGATATTTCTGCCATTGCAGGACAGACAAATCTGCTTTCGCTCAATGCCTCCATTGAGGCGGCGCGTGCCGGTGAGAACGGAAGAGGCTTTGCAGTGGTAGCGGAGGAAATCCGTACACTGTCTGATTCCACGAAGGATCTTCTGACACAGAACGACCAGAAAGCCGAGGCAATTCTTCCAAAGATTACACAGAGCATGGATTCAATCAAAGATCTGGTAGAAAGCATGAATACCATGACGCAGAAGGTGTCAACGATTGCCGCAAACACGGAAGAAATTACTTCCCAGACGACCTATGTACAGAATATGACAGAAGAAATGCGGGATGAGGTGAAAGAACTGTAGATGAAAAATAGCTAAATCTCTGATATAATAATTTTGTCGCAGCGTATAAAAGTTATTATAGTATTGTGATTGAATTATAGAGGTATACAATGAATAAACTTGTGTATTTATATGAATTGGATTCAACAAGAATATCTCCTTGGGAGATTGATAGGGGAAGGAAAGCTCTGTATGAAGAAATAGTAATGAGGGGAAATCGTGTAGTCCTTACGTTTCAACAATTAACAGATTCTAAAATATTCTTAGAATTGTTAAAAGATAAAAAAGATTTTGAAATTATTACATCTTTATTTGAAAATGGAGCGTTACGATTGTCAGAATATTGTGATCCACACACGGGAAAGAGAATATGTTCTGCTTCACAATATCTTCAGAATGCTTTGAAAGGAGGGCGGACGAGATTTATTTTTTCAAATGCTCCAGTGAATAATGAAGATTTAAAGGTAATTCAGTGTGCACAGGAGGCGTTGCAATATTGTAATTTAGACAGCCTGAGAAATTTGAAACAAGATGTGGGGCAATTAGAGAATTATATTGAGCTCATGTTTCATATTAGTATACAACAGCATGCGATGAATCCGGTTAAAGAAGGTTCTGTTTATACATTACCATATATGATTAACTGGGTTCGTAGGGCAAAATTTGATAATGAAAATTTCCAAAAATTATTTCTTTCTGGAATCAAATGTTTACAGGACGTGAAATCAAAAATAATTGCTTCCAGAGAAAATTTACAGAGTAGATCAGTATGGTTGAAGAACCTAAAAGAAGAAAAAACAGTAGAAATAAAAAGCGTGGCCGAGGCAATTGTTGATCTGTGTTACAATTATGTTGTAGAGGATAGCATTTATAATGTAAGCAAAAGATATGCTGATGAAGAATTCTTAAGTGACTTTCAGAAAAGGTTATATGAATTTTGGAAGGAATACAGAGAGGGAAAGCATGCATTAATGAATGGAGAATATCCTTTAAAGCAAAAAATAATACGAAAATTAAATTGGAGTGTTGCTAAAAGGGAATGGGAAAATGTAAAATTAAAGAAGCCAACGGAACCAGCTATTTTGTATAAAAGTGTATTTTGGGAAAACAGGTTATGGGAATGGAAAGTCTTTCTTGGAAATTTAAAGAAATGGTTTTGTGC
>OHUJ01001127.1_pt1 | contig 9735 bp, 6 predicted proteins | sample 1579241 | NCBI WGS metagenome assembly OHUJ01 (sample SAMEA3882547, study PRJEB24775) | human gut metagenome | biome: human-associated habitat; feature: intestine environment; material: feces | place: Netherlands | collected 2009/2010
CTACCGTCACCCGTCCATGAGCGTCAGCGACATCGTTGCCATCAAGCGGGACGGCAAGGTATCCTGTCACTACTGCGACAGCTTCGGCTTTGCCGAGGTTCCCGGCTTCCTGCCGGACAACCCGCTGAAAAATGCGGAAATGGCCGTGGAGGATGACTACGGCATGATCGACGGCATTCTCAACAACGGCCAGCGGCAGCCGCCCCCGCAGGTAGTCCTTTGCCATGGTGGTAAAGCTGCCGCCTTGCAGGTCGCCCGGCCCGATGATACCGGAGGGGAACACCACCGAAGCATCCAGCCCCTGCCGTGCCGCCTCAAAGACAAGGTTCGCGGCCTCCGCCTTGGTTTTGGCGTAGCCGCCCTCCACCAGCTCGGGGGAAAGCCGGCAGTCCTCGGTGATGGTCTCCCCCTTGGGCTTTTCCGGCAGCGCATGCACCGAGCTGACATAAACCAGCTTTTTCACCCGGTGCGCCGCACAATGCGCAAGCACCCGGGCGGTGCCGTCCACATTGACCCGCCGCAGGATGGGGGCGGGGCGGGTGGCGATGGAGATAATTCCGGCACAATGGATCACGCAGCTTTCCGGCCCGGCCCCCTCAAAGAAGCCGTCCAGCGAAGCGTCGTCGGTAAGATCACCGGGAACGGCCTGCACCTCCGGGGGCAGCAGCGGCAGCAGGGGATCACCGGGCAGCACCAAAGCACGCACCGCAGCGCCGGCGCCGGCCAGCTTTTGCAGCACGGCCCGCCCCAAAAAGCCGGTTCCGCCGGTCACATAATAACGATCAAACATAAGGGAGCTCTCCTTTCATAAGCGCCCGCAAGACCCGGGCGTTTTTCTATCTTCAATGTACCATGGCAGCCGCCGTTTTGCAAGTAAGGTTAACAAAAAATTCAAGAAAAATTCAACGACTTATGGGTAATCGTAACAAAAAACCGCATTTTTCGGTGAGTCGCATAGATTTGCGGCCCGATTTTCATGGATTATAGCAGTAGATTTACGGGCGGAAATCTGCTATCATATAGGTGGAAAGAGAGGAGAAGGCGAAAGTCTTAACAGACACCCCCGGCCGCCGGAGCACGGGGAAGATGGCACCGGAAAAACTGCAAGCCGCCTAATGATCGCCGTCATAAACGGCAGTACCATCGCACTGCGGTGTTTACATATAGTACGGGCGTAGAACCAGTCAAAGCGTATGGTGCCATGATTCTGCAGAAAGCGAGGTAAACAAGGATGTTAGATATCAAGAACGAAGGGTAGCCCTTGGCTGCAGCAGGGAATGTGCAGTCAGGGGCTACCTTCATTATTAGGCAACCCCTCTTTTTTTATATCAAAATATCCAACTATATCGAATAGGAAATAGTTTTTTTATATATCAGCGAAGTTTTTTCTATCGTTTTTCTGTTTTTCATCCGTTACAATGATAGCGTAAGAGAGGGCGAACCCATCGCCTTCGGTTTACCCTAAATTATCAAGGAGGAAACCCGTAATGAAAAAGACACTCGCTATCATCCTGGCAGTCGTTATGATGGTCAGCCTGCTGGCTGGCTGCGGCGACAAGCCCGCCCCCAACCCCGATCCCGCAGGATCTTCCCTGGACGTTGCCGTATTCTACTATGACTTCTCCGATGTCTACATTTCCAGCGTTCGTAATTCCATGAACAGCCAGCTGGATGCGCTCGGCGTCAAGTACAATAACTATGACGGCGCAGGCAACCAGTCCCAGCAGACCGACCAGATCAATACCGCCATCGCCAACGGCGCCAACCTGCTCATCGTCAACATCGTCGAGACTTCCTCTCCCGATGCTGCCCAGAACGCAGTAGAGGCCGCCAGAACTGCCGGTATCCCGATCATCTTCTTCAACCGCGAAGTTTCCAACGACGTTGTAAACAGCTATGAAAAGTGCGCCTTTGTCGGCACCGATGCCCCCGAGGCCGGCCATATGCAGGGCAAGCTCGTCGGCGATTACCTGCTGGCCAACTATGATGCCGTAGACCTCAACGGCGACGGCACCATCTCCTATGTTATGTTCAAGGGCCAGGAAGGCAATGCCGAGGCCGAGGCCCGCACCCAGTTTGGTGTAGAGGATGCCAACGCTGTCCTCACCGCAGCCGGCAAGCCCGAGCTGGTTTACTACAATGCCTCCGCTACCGATAAGTATCTGGTAGACCAGGGCGGCAAGTGGTCTGCCCAGGCAGCCAATGACTACATGTCCTCCATCCTCTCCGAGTACTCCGAGACGAACGGCAACATGGTAGAGCTGATCATCTGCAATAACGACGGCATGGCCGAAGGCGCTGTTTCCGCGCTGCAGGGTGCCGGCTACAATACCGGCGACGGCAAGACCATCCCCGTATTCGGCGTTGACGCTACCGATTCCGCCAAGCAGCTCATCAATGAGGGCAAGATGACCGGTACCATCAAGCAGGATGCCGAGGGCATGGCTTCCACCATCGTTAACCTGGTCAGCAGTGTTAAGAACGGCGGCAACCTGATGGACAACACCTCCTCCTTCAATGTGGATGAAGGCGTTGCCAAGATCCGTGTGCCTTACGCCACCTACACCGGCGAATAAGCCATACGAGTTGTTTCCCGCCCCAATTTAGAAGTTTCTCAAAAATCGGCGGGGCTGTCGGGTAGGCAGCCCCGCCCACCAATAAGCAGCGGTTCCGTTCTCCGGGCCGCTGTCAGCCTGCACCGGCATTTTTCCGGGGGATTTTCCGGGAAGATGATTACCGCCGGGCGCAGGAACGCAAGATAACAGTAGGAGGTGAACGCAGATGGAGCAGCCGGCATTGCTGGAAATGCGGAACATATCAAAGGAATTCCCCGGTGTAAAGGCACTTGACGGCGTATCGCTTACCGTTCGTCCCGGTACCGTCCATGCACTGATGGGGGAGAACGGCGCGGGGAAATCCACCCTGATGAAATGCCTGTTCGGCATCTACAATAAGGATCAGGGAACCATCATCCTGGATGGGAAAGAAGTGTCGTTCAAAAGCTCGAAGGAGGCGCTGGAAAACGGCGTCGCCATGGTGCATCAGGAGCTGAACCAGGCGCTGACCCGCAGCGTGATGGATAACCTGTGGTTGGGCCGCTATCCGCTGGCAGCGGGCATTATGGTCAGCGAATCCATTATGCGTAAAAGAACACAGGAGATCTTCGAGGAGCTGGACGTTCATGTTGACCCCAGGGCCATCATGTCCACCCTGCCCGTCTCCCAGCGTCAGATGGTGGAAATCGCAAAGGCAGTCAGCTATAATGCAAAGGTGATCGTATTCGATGAGCCGACCTCCTCTTTGACCGAGGCGGAGGTAGAGCATCTTTTCCGCATCATCGATATGCTGAAAAAGCGCAACTGCGGCATCATCTACATCAGCCACAAGATGGACGAGATCCTGCGCATCAGCGATGAGGTCACCATCATGCGGGACGGCCAGTGGGTCGCCACCCGTAATGCCGGCGATCTCACCATGGAGGAGATCATCAAGCTGATGGTGGGCCGGGAGCTGACCAACCGCTTCCCGCCCAAGGATAATAAGCCCGGAGAGGTCATTCTCGAGGTAGAGAATCTTTCCGGCAAATACACCCGGCTCAAGGAGGCCAGCTTCCAGCTCCGCAAGGGCGAGGTGCTGGGCATCGCCGGGCTGGACGGCTCCGGCCGTACCGAGGTGCTGGAAAACCTGTTCGGCGCCATGACCAAGGGCAGCGGCACCATCCGCCTGCACGGAAAAGAGATCCGCAACAGGAGCCCCAAGGAGTCCATTAAAAACGGCTTTGCCCTGCTTACCGAGGAGCGCCGTGCCACCGGCATTTTCGGCATCCGCGATATCAGAGAAAACACCGTTATTTCCAACCTCAATAGCTATTTGATCGGCGGTATCCCCCGCGAGGATAAAAAGGTCGGAGCCTTCTGCCTCAGCGATAAAAAGATGAAGGCCGATACCGACTGGGCCATCAAGGCCATGCGCATCAAAACCCCCAGCCAGTCCGCACAGATCCGGTCGCTTTCCGGCGGCAACCAGCAAAAGGTCATCATCGGCCGCTGGCTGCTCACCAAGCCCGAGGTGCTGCTGCTGGATGAGCCGACCCGCGGCATCGATGTCGGCGCCAAGTACGAAATCTACCAGCTGATCCTTGACCTTGCCCGGGACGGCAAGGGGGTCATCATGGTGTCCTCCGAAATGCCGGAGCTTCTGGGCATCTGCGACCGTATTCTGGTCATGTCCGGCGGGCGTCTGGCCGGTGAGGTAGACGCTGCGAACACCAGCCAGGAGGAGATCCTGACGCTGGCGGCGAAATATGTGTAAGAAGGAGAGTTAAGCCATGAGTAATGGAACAAAAGTGTTGGGAAAGGATGAGCACATCGGCAAGCGCATCAAAGAGTTTTTGCTGAATAACGCACTCATCATCACTATGGCCGTTGCGGTTATCTATATCGCAATCAAGAACCCCAACTTCATCCGGACTGCCTCCGTGATCAATATTCTCTCCCAGACGGCAGCCTATCTGCCTGCTGCCTTGGGCATCGGCGGCTGCATCGTGCTTACTGGCACCGACCTTTCCGCCGGACGCGTGGTAGGCCTGACGGCCTGTATTTCGGCCTCACTGCTGCAAAATGCCGCCAACGTCGCCAATAAGATGTGGCCGCAGATCGGCACACTGCCCATTCCGGTGGTCATTCTTCTGGCTATGATGATCGGTGCGCTGGTCGGCTGCTTCAACGGCTTCTTTGTGGCAAAGTTCAAGCTGCACCCCTTCATCGTTACGCTGGGCACGCAGCTCATCCTGTATACCTGCCTGCTGCTGTATGTTCAGCAGGGCAACAACAAGGGCATGGCCATCTCCAATCTGGACGCCTCCTATACCAACTTCGTAAAGGGAGCCCTGTTCAAGATCAAAGGAGTGCCCGTCCCCCGGTATGTTCTGTTCGCCATTATCCTTACCGCTATTATGTGGTTTATCTGGAATAAAACCACCTTCGGCAAGAATATGTTCGCGCTCGGCTCCAATGAGGAAGCCGCCCGTGTTTCCGGCGTCAATGTATTCGCCGTCACCATCGGCGTATTCGCACTGGCAGGCGCCATGTACGGCTTCACCGGCTTCATCGAGGGCGCCCGTGTCGCCTCCAATACCGCCAATACCGGCCTGAACTACGAATTGGATGCCATCGCGGCGTGCGTCATCGGCGGTGTATCGTTTGTAGGCGGTATCGGTAAGATCCGCGGCATCGTCATCGGTGTATTGATGCTGCGCCTCATCTTCGTCGGCCTGCTGATGGTCGGCGTACCGCAGGACCTGCAGTACCTCATCAAGGGCGGCATCATCCTGTTCGCCTGCGCACTGGATATGAGAAATTATCTTGTAAAGAAGTAATATCGCACAAAGATGGCGCGCGCCTGCGGGCCGTCTTTGTTTTACTGTAAATCAGTTAAAATCCCCGGGAAAAGAGGGTGAAGGGACCGATGGAACTGTATCGGGTGCTGCTGGTGGATGACGAGGAGGATATCCGGGTCGGCATCAGCCAAAAAATGAAATGGAACGAGCTGGGCTTTTCGCTGGTAGGGGAGGCGGCCAACGGACAGGACGCCCTGGAGCTGGCGGAAAGCCTGCGCCCCGATCTGGTTCTCACCGATATCAAAATGCCCTTTATGGACGGGCTGGAGCTGTGCCGCATCCTGACCAAGCGGCTGCCCGCCTCCAAATTCGTGGTGTTTTCCGGCTTCGATACCTTTGACTACGTCAAGCAGGCGCTGCAAATGAATGTGGCGGAATACATCCTCAAGCCCATCAATGCCGAGGAGCTGACCGGCGTTCTGCAAAAGCTCAAGGCCGATCTTGACCGGGAGCGTGCCGAACGGCAGGATGTCGAGCTTCTGCGCAGCCGCTACCGCGATTACCTGCCCGTCCTGCGGGAGCTGTTCTTCACCAACCTGTTGGAGGGGCGTCTTGCCCCCGGCACCGAGGCGGAGCAGGCCGAGCGGCTGGAGATCGGTCTTTGCGGCAGCCGCTGGACGGCGGCGCTGGCCTATATCGGCGAAAAGGATCGGGACACCATGACCGCCCTTTCGGTGCAGAAGCTGCTGGAGGAAAATCTCCCCGAGGACTGCCGTTCCTTCCTCTACCACGATTGGATCGCTACCGTCGCCGCCCTGAACGATGACTTCACCGTCTATGATTTCATCGGGGCGCTGGATCGGGTCTGCATCCTTGCCGGGGTCTATTTCTGGGTGACCCTCACCATCGGGGTGGGGGCGCCCTGCACCGCCCTTTCGCAGCTTTCCGGCGCTGCCTATGAGGCGAGGGAGTCGCTGGAATACCGTTCTATGGTCGGGCGGGGGCAGGTCATCTACGTCGAGGACCTGGAGGTGCAGCACGGCGCCGCCCTGCTCTTTGATGAAAACGATGAACGGGCCATTACCGCCGCCATCAAGCTGGGCCGGGAAACCGAGGTGCGGGAAACGGTTGCCGCCTTATGGAAAAGCTCCGCCGCTTCAATCCCTCCGCCAGCCAGTACAACCAGTTCTATCTGGAGCTGCTCACCCACCTGATGAAGGTCACACGGCGGTCGGGCGTGGAGGTCGAGGAGGTATTCGGCGCCGGCTTTTCGCCGCTGGCACAGGCGGCCAATACCCCGGCGTGGGAAACGCTGGAGGACTGGTGTGTGGAGCGCTGCCTGCTGCTGCGCTCTCTCATCCGCCGCCGCCAGACCGATACCGCCAGCCGGACGGTAGAGCTTGCCAAGGAATACATCAGCCGCCACTACAAGGATAACGGCCTTTCGGTGGATACCCTCTGCGATTACCTTCATTTAAGCTCAACCTATTTCTCCACCCTGTTCAAGCGGGAAACCGGCATCCCCTTTACCTCCTACGTCACCCAGGTGCGGATGGAGGCGGCTGCCGAGGCGCTGTGCACAACGGAGGAAAAAACATATCTAATTGCGCTGCAATGCGGCTACGAGGACCCCAATTATTTCAGCTATGTGTTCAAACGGTATTTTGGCGAAACCCCCACCAAATACCGCGCGAGCCACGGCAAATAGCCGCAGGGAAAGGAGCACCCGTGGAAAAAAAGCGCCAGGGCCTGCACCAGCGGTGGGAACGGATGTACCGCCGCTCCAGCATACAGATGATCCTGTCACTGTCCTTTACGGCGGTGGCAGTTATCGGTATGCTCTTTTTGGGGATGGCGCTGCTGTTCCGGTTCTCCTCCTCCGCCAACAGCATGGCGGCGGATAACACCCGGCGCATCTTAACGCAGGTCAATCTCAATCTTGACCGCTACCTCCACAATATGATGCAGGTATCGGATACCGTCTATTACCGGGTCATCAAAAATGCCGACCTTTCGCAGCAAAAGGGCAGGGAGGAGCTTCAGGACGCCCTTGAGCTTTTATATGCAAAGGACCGGGACGTGCTGGTGTCCCTTGCCATCTTTGAAGGGGACGGCTCACTGGTGGCCGCCACCCCGCTGGCGGATCTCAAAAACAGCGTCTCCCCCCACCGGGAGGACTGGTTCACCAGCGCCATGGAGCGCATCGAGAACCTGCATTTTTCCACCCCCCATGTCCAGAATCTCTTTGTCGATCCCGATAACCGCTACCATTGGGTGGTCTCCATCAGCCGTCAGGTCGAATTGACCCGGGGCGGCGGCACGCAAAGCGGCCTGCTTCTGGTAGATATGAACTTCAGCCGCATCGAGCAGATCTGCAAGGATGTGGGACTTGCCAACGGGCAGGGCTATCTCTACCTCATCGATGGTGACGGCGAGATCATCTACCACCCCCGGCAGCAGCTCATCTATGCCGGCCTGCAGGAGGAAAACAACCTCACCGCCGCAGGCTACCCCGACGGCACCCACACCGAGACCTTCCATTCGCAGCGCCGTCAGGTCACCATCAAAACGGTGGGCTACACCGGCTGGAAGCTGGTCGGTGTCGTCCCGGAGGAAACGCTGCGGGATAATTTCAGCCAGCTTTTGTGGTTCGCCATGTTCATGGTGTTCTTCTCCATCTTCCTTTTGGTCTTTGTCAATCTCCGCCTTTCGGAATGGATCACCGCCCCGATGAAAAAGCTGGACCGCGCCGTGCGGGAGCTGGAAAAGGGGCGGGAAACGGTGGACTTTGATGTAAGCGGCCCCTACGAGATCGCCCACTTGAGCCGTTCCATCCAGTCGATGGTCTCCACCATGCGCCATCTGATGGACGACATCCTGCAGCAGGAGGAGGAAAAGCGCCGCAGCGAGCTCAACGTCCTGCAAAGCCAGATCAACCCCCACTTCCTGTATAATACCCTCGATAGCGTCGTGTGGATGACCGAAAACGGCCGCACGCAGGAGGCCGTCATCATGCTGACGGCACTGGCGCGGTTCTTCCGCATCTCGCTCAGCCGCGGCAGCAGTATCATCACGCTGGCGGATGAGCTGGAGCACGCCAAGCACTATCTCACCATCCAAAAAATGCGCTACAAAAATAAATTCACCGCCGATATCACGGTGGAGCCGGGGCTGGAAAGCCTCTACACCGTCAAGCTCATCATCCAGCCCATTTTGGAAAACGCCATCTACCACGGCATGGAATACGCCGATGGCGACGGGCTCATCCATGTCGATGCCCACCGCTGCGGCGGGGATGTCATCATCGAGGTCTCGGATAACGGCCCCGGCATGTCCCCCGAAATGGTGGAGCAGCTGCTGCGGCCGGATTGGGGCGCGGCGGCCCCCGGCTCCAAGGGCTCCGGCATCGGCTTCCGCAATGTTCACCAAAGACTTCAGCTTTACTTCGGCCCGGATTACGGCCTTACCATCATCAGCGAGCCGGATAACGGCACGGTAGTACGCATCCGCATCCCCGCACTGGATGAGGAAGCCGCCCGCCGCTACAAAAAGGAGGGAGACCTGTGACACGAAAAACCTTGCTGTGGCTGGTTCTCCCGCTGGTCGGGTTCGGCGTGCTGTTCTGGCAGCTTGCCTTTGCCCCCAACCAGATGAAGGGCCAGCCGGAGCTTCTCGAAATGTCGGTCATCCTGCGGGAAGGGGACGGTGCCGCCTCCACCATGCGAAAAGGGATGGAGCAGGCCGCCGCCGACCTCAATGTGGAGCTTCGCTTCCTCACCCCCGCCACCGATAACAGCGCCGCCGGGCAGACCGAGCTTCTGGAACGGGAGGCCGCCGGCAATGTTTCCGCCATTATCCTTGTCCCGTCCGACCGCAAAACCATCGGGGATGCCGTCATGGCGGCAGCGGAAAAAACCACCCTCGTGACGGTGGAAAGCGGCATGGCGGCGTGGGGCGCCCTGGCCGATGTCACCATGAACCACACGGCCTTGGGCGAAGCCATCGGTACGGCGGCGCTCAATGGCGTTCCCTGCGGCGGGGTGGTGCTGCTTCTGGATAGCCTCCCCGGGGATAACGGCATCCGGGAACGGCTGGAGGCGGCAAAAGCCCTCCTGCTCCGGGAGGGCCGTCAGGTGCGGGTCTGCCGGTGGCACGCCGGCGAGGACACCCTCCCCGACCTCTTGAACATCGAACGCCCCGATGCCGTCATCGCCTTTGAGGCGTCGGCACTTTCCGGGGCGGCGGCCGTCATCGAGGGGGAGAAAACACCCCCGCTGCTGTACGGCTGCGGCTCCACACCGGAGATCACCGACGCACTGGAACGGGGACGCATCACCGCCATCGCGGCGGTCAATTTATTCTCGGAGGGCTATCTTGCGGTGCAGGTCGCGGCGGAG
>OHUJ01001129.1_pt1 | contig 9719 bp, 10 predicted proteins | sample 1579241 | NCBI WGS metagenome assembly OHUJ01 (sample SAMEA3882547, study PRJEB24775) | human gut metagenome | biome: human-associated habitat; feature: intestine environment; material: feces | place: Netherlands | collected 2009/2010
ATCGCCCCTCATTTCTATTTTATCTTGTTTGTACCCCTTGTACACCGATGTTTACGTCCGTTTTTACACCCAATGTTTTGGAACCCATCGTACCGGCAAACACATTTACCTTTTTAAAACCCGCCAAAATATTGCTCATAAAAATAACAGATGCCGATTGATAGTGGAGCACATGAAATCAAATATATTTATGGAGTAGACGTTAGATGAAGCGCCTAAGTCTAATTGCAGTCGTTGTTCACGATGATTAAGCAAAATGCAACGAATTTACAATCTGCGCATTATTATCTGCGAAACGCCTGCAAGGTACCCGCAATAGTAGCGAGGTCGTCAGCGCTGAATGGCTCGCTGCTGTCAATCTTTTCAGTCGGCTTTGCGCTCATATCTGCACGATCGTCCAGCATGCGCTTCATGAGTCGTTCCAGAATCGATTCCAGTTCTTCCTGCGGCGGCAGAGTTGCCGTACCCTCGACATAGTGCAGGATGGCATTGGTCAGGAACTGTGCCTTCAAGCGTCCTTGGGCGTTCAATTCCTCGACGGCCCGCTTTTGTCTTGGGTCGGCCATGCAGAAGCGGATCGTGAATTTTCCGGGGTCTTTTTTAATATCCATTGTGTCTACCGATCCGTTCCGCCTGATAGAGCAGCTGATAGCCTTTCACATTTGCGGCAATGTCCTCAATGAAAACAGGCTCGCGCACCTTGTCCGACGCTTCGATTTGCTGCCGGAGCAGAACGGCCCCACCGCCAGTGAAGATTACCTTCCCGCTTTTCAATTCCAGCATCCGCTCCCGCAGTGAACTGAGCAGGTCACTGGCAAATTCCTGTGCCTGCTGCCGCACGATCTGCGATACTGCATCAGACTGTCCGCTGTCCCTGCCGAGCAGGATCGCATCGATCTCCGTCTCATCCAGCAGCAAGTCCTGTTCGGCCGCGACACGCGATTTGATCCGGTTGTAGAGCAGGATCACGCCGTTCTCCAGCGAATCGCAGACGCTCAGGTCGCCCTCGCCGTTCCGGAGCAGCAAATAATCCGCTGTGAAGCCGCCAATATCAATGATAAGCGCCCTGGGGCTGCTTTGCAGCGTCTGGAATACCGTAATTGCTGCGGCATACGACTGCGGATAGCAGCTGACCTCGTCGATCAGAACCTCATACGGCTTGTCATGCAGCGTGAAGCTGACCGTCCCTCGATTCAGAAAATATTCTGCAAACCGTTTCTGCTGCGCACCGTAATGTGCCGGCGGCAGGCCGACCGCAAGCTGCACCCGCACTGGGCCCGCTCCGTAGAAAGACGCGGCTTCCAACTCATATGCGATTGCAAAGAGCGTCAAAACAAAGAAGCGTTCGTCTTCTGTCTTGTCGCGGCGGTATGGAATCCGCTGGTTGGTGAGCGTATAATACTGTCCCCGATAGGTCAGCGTTTCACCTCCAAATGGCCGTACCTCGCTGCATACCAGCCCGGATGTGAACGGCGCATGGTGGATCGTTTTTACCTGTTTGTTCCCGTGGTCAATAGAAATTAGCATTGTATTTTACCTCCCGTACTTCTCTTATACGTATGGAGTACGGCAGGTTCAACAAAAGGCACACAAAAAACCGGCAGCACACATTTAGAAGTGTGCTGTCGGTTCGGTTCCTGCTTATATTGCGCACAGGCGCTCATAATTCTGCCAGACGAACTGGACAACATAATCTCTGCGGATCTCTGCGTCTGGCATGGTTTCGTTTACGATACGCTCCAAAGTCTCTTTTGTCAGCTTCGGAACAGGATATTGGATGCTTTTCTCTCGCAGCAACTCCTGAAACTGTCCGATGAGCGGATTTGCGATGTTACTCAGGTCGCTTGCGTAGCCTCTGGAAATCAGCGCCATGTTATTATCAAAATTTGGCGCCATCGAGAGAATTTCGCCCGTCTCACGGGAGCGGAGCAGACCGTAGTTCTGCGTATGGCGGTCAACATTGAATACCAGCGCGTCCATAAACAGAATGTCCAGATAGGGCTTCAGGAGCAACGGATTCAAATTTTGCAGGACATCATAGTTGAAATCGTATTCTTCATTGTCCTGCACCAGATTCGCCATCGGCTCGAAATTCAGCCGGCCATCTGTGAAATCCGTTGAAATGACATACGCACCGTCCAGAGTATACTCTGCCATGGGAAAGCCGAGGTGCGTGCCAATCGCCGCCGTGAAAATCTCGGAAAAATGCTCTTCTGGCGTTCCGCTTTTCACCATGATCCAATGGCCACTCTTCTGCCGCCAGCATTTTTCGTAGCTGCCGATGTTTGTCAGCTCCGGTGTTGCCGTGCGCAGCTCCTTTGGCGTGTAATTCTTTGCGATGCTGCTGAACCGGCCGCTGAGTGCCAGGTCGGCAAAATAATTTTCCCGGAAGCCAACATCCGCCCATGTAAGATTGGCTTCATCCTCCGTCTTGACCCAGTAATTGTCCGTGATCGTTGCGCCATGCACATGAAGTGCCGTGTTCAGATCGGATGTATCGCCAAGGCGAAGAATCCGCTTCAGTATTCTGCTGTTTGTGCGGTGTCGGTCAATGGCTCTTGATTCCAGCCACATTTCAAGGTCTCCACCCTTTTGGAAACAAAGCGGGCATCGCTCTGGCAGAATCGGTGTTACAACTCTGCCATGAAAGGACGCAACCGCAGTGTCTCCGCTCATGATCCATCCGTTTATCATCGTTCCGCCTCCTTTACAATTTTTATTATTATATCAGAAGTATGCCCACCCTGCAAGCAGATGGATACCTGTTTGCAGGGTGGGCGGCATATTATCCTGCCGCGCGCTCCTGCTCCAGCAGGCGCATGGCTTCTTCCATTTCTATGGTCTTGTATTCTTTCGCTTGCCCCGCCTGATACGCAGCGGCAGAGCCGTCCATGCAAAGTGCTTCTGCGTCTCCGATATGTACCATGCGGTCACATTCATCAAGATAGAGATAAATTCTGCCGCTTATGTCCATAAAATATCCGCGGCCGTCGGCAATATTCTGATGATTGATCCGGACAATATGCGCGTCAGACAATGCAATGAGCCGTTTCCGCTGCAAATCGTTTGGCTCACCCAGCTTTCTTGCCGTAAACTTCTGCGTGTAAGAAAGCCGTTCCGTTTTCGTTTGCAGGAGCTTCTCCACACGGCCGATCAACTCCTCCACCTTGTCCAACCGGACATATTCTCCCGGCTGGTGCGCATGGTAGTAGCCGGTGCTGAGGTTGACCGCGGCAAGATTCAGATGCGGTGCCAAAATGGAAATGTCGCTGAAGCTTCCGAACGCTGTCTGGAAGCCAAAGCTGTTGATATGTCGCTCGAACTGCCGGTTGCGGCATTGATAGAATACCGCGTCGTTGCTGCCCGTGCGATCCAACTCCACGATATAATTGACGTCCGGTTTGATTCCGGACTTTGTAAAGGCACGTGCCCCGTGTCCGCCGGTTTCCTCATCCTCACAGAACAGAACGTGACAATGACAGCTCTGGATCAGACGCAGGATCATATACACGCCAGCCCGGTCATCGCCGCCAATTCCCTGCGGCGACATCATGACCGTGCCGTCTGCGGAATAGCAGATTGTTTCCGGTTGGGTGCGATGGACGGTGTCCAGATGCGCAACCAGCAGGACAGGCACCGTCCCTTGTGCGTACAAAAAGCCTCGTTGCTTCCGCACGGCATATCCGTTCTCAATCAACTCTGTTTCTAACGCCTGCTTGAGACGTTCCTGTGAAAACTGAAAAATCTCTTCAAACTCCATCGCCGCAAACTGCGTCAGCTTTAAGCACTGCTCATATAAATTACGCATATTGCCCCTCCAATTCTACTTGTGTATAGCGGCTTCTCTCACAAAACAGCAAGCCGCGCAAATCCTTACAGCAGCTACGTGCCGCACAGGTACGGCAATTTGCCAGCTCTGCTTCTTCACAGGATGGGCAAAGCTGATTTGTCCGCCCGCGCCGGTTGAGCACCGACCGCAGCGCTTCTCTCGGAAGCAGTTTCCCACAGCAGCTGCACGGCTGCATACACTCCGCGCAGTAAAATCCGTCGCCGTCTAAAAAATGGCCGCTGTTTTTCGGAACCACACTTCCGCACGCCTTGCAAACACACAGTTCTTCACATTCGCCGCAGTGCGTTGAGTTGTGTCGATCATAGGGCCGACCGCAGCCAACGCAGCGCGATGCGCTTCCAATTTCCAGATGACCGTAGTTTCCGTAGCCCTTCATCAGTGACAACGCGGCATAGCCGTTCTCATAATCCGTGTAATGCAGGCTGCCCTGCACGGTTGTCCAATAAGGTCGGATTTCTGTAAGGGTCGTATTCGTTTTCCAGAGATTCGGCAGGCCAAGGCATCTTGCGATCACGCTTTGCACCATGCTCCGGTAGAGCTTTCGCACATCGTCGTCATTCTGCGGATATAGTCTTGATTGCAGCAGCACACCGTCCCGATAGCAGAAAATCTGCCGCGTCAGTCTCGGCGCGCGGTAGAACTGCTCTTTGACGCCATCGTCGACCGTAAAGAATACCATGCTCACGCCGTCGCCCATATAGGACTGGCAGCCGGCCCGCCATCCGCCGTCTGCTAAACAGTGACAGGAATGCCATGCGTTTTTCTTCGCTGACATCTCCAGAAAATCGCACGGATGGACGGACAATACGCCGGTTTTGCTGATCCGCACCGGATTGAGCGCGTCAGCCAGCCGCGCGAAAACCGCGTTGTAGGGCTTGACTCGTGCGGTATGGAGCGTATCCCCGTGTCCAAGCTCCCGCTCCGCTTCATATTGGTCGATGCCGAATTTTGCGCACAGCCGGTTGATGATGCGGCTTGCTTTCATGCCAGCGTCGCACTTGATATGTCCACGGTTCCGGATCACCGGCAGCCGGGATTCATCCGGAACGGTCGCATAATCTGCCGTCGCAGCGTCCAGCGCATCCCGAAATTCTTCCAGCCGTTCGCCGGTCAGCCCTGCTTCCTCCGCGAGCGTCAACATTTCAAACTTTGTTTCATCCACGCAGGTCCGGTCAAGCTGCCGCTGTTCGGATAGATCGAACACAACCGCAAGCTCCTGCTCCCGCCAGTTCGGGTGTCGGCGCAGCAGCTCCAGCAGCTGTGTTTTCTGCTGCCGCCACTGATTGAGGTTTGCCTGCACGCCGTCCGGCGTAAAGGCCAGTTTGTATTGATACATGACGTTGTAAAACGCCTCCGTGATATGATCCATGTTTTCAGTCCTTTCTATGGGAGTGGAAGCGCTGCCGCGCTCCCACTCCGTTTTTGTTATGCCGCTTCCATCAGATCTTCTGTCAGCACATCCACAAGCAGCCGACCTGCAAGGTCGCCCGTGTGAATCGTGACCTGATCATTCCGCAGCTGCACCAGTTCTTTGATGCGCAGTTCGTGGCTGTCAGCCGCAAGCTGCTTATCTTTCTGCGTCAGCCGCTTGGCAAGCTGCTTCTGCCAGATCTTCAGGAATGCGCGCACCTCGCCTATATCGTCATTCTGGCGATTATACTGGGTGCGGACCTGCCGTACCGTGCCGCCCGGCTCTGCCTCTACGGTATAATAGGGGGTGTCCGGTTCGGCTGTCTTTCTCAGAAACAGCAGATAGCTTTCCCTGCGCTCCATACGCTCCCAGTAAACATCACTGTTGGCAATGCAGTGGCAGAGCCTCTGGCTGTCCATGAAAATATCTTCCAGCTTATCTGGAACCTGAATCTGGAACTGTTTTCCTGTAAACGCAAATTTTTCCCGGATCGCCTGCAAATTCTGTTCTATATGCGGATATGTCTGAAGGAGCTCTCCGGCACGAAGGGTCAACTGCTTTTCCTCTCCGCGGGCGGCCAATTCGTCATGCCGCTGCAGAAGTTTGCGTACACGATACACGATGGGGTCGTTTGTGTCATAACCGAAGCGGAACGCCATGGAAAGGTAGTCCCGCCACAGTTCAATAACACGTTCGCTGCTCAAATTCAGTTCCTGCATCTGCCTGTTCAGGTAATGCTGGATCTGCCCATAGCGCATCCGATCTGCAATGAATTGCAGCTGCTGCGGGTCAATATGCTCTTTGCACATCCACTGGATCGCAAAATCTGAGATCGGCTTTCCTGTCTGCTTTTCAAATTGCAGCCATTCCAGAAATGCACGCCCGCCCTGATTCTTCCGCAGCCGTGCAAGTTCCAGTCGGTTCAGGCCGAGTTTTGGTGCAAGACCTCTCTGCACGGGTGTCGTCTGAAAAATTGAACTCAATTTGTAATAATCCTTCGTACATTCCACTGCAAGTCGGAACAGACCGGCTTTTGTCAGCTGCTCCAAATTCGGTATCCTTTTCAGTACGGCAAGATATTTTTCCGGGTCTATTTTCATTTTGGTGCGGGTCAACTCCGGCAATCCAGTTTTCTGCAAATATGTTCTTGCGAGATATGGAACCGTTTTCCCGTACACGCGACCGCTTTCATCCGGGTAATATCCCTCGCTGCAGTTGCAGCCTTTGATCCAACGCGATGCGCGCTGCTTATAAACACCCCAATAAAATGCCTGCACCGGTTTTGCGTCCGCGTCAAAGATCGCGCGGCGGAACTCATGGTAAAATGCCTTGATATTCCTGTATTTCTCTTTGTCATGGGTTCGTTCCGCCCAAAATTCCCGGATCACAAAGCCGCCGGGATAGGGCTGCATCAGATACAGGATATTTCGCCCTGTGCGCAGCCGGCCCATCTTGCCGAAGGATTTGAACTGCACCGTTCTTCTGCATCTGAGGCATCTGGCAACCGCATTGTGCTTCGGCTTCCGAATCGGAACCTCGCGGTCACAGTAGCTGCAATAGCCGGTTTTGGCACCGCCGCGCCGGTATTGATAGAACATATAATTCTGCTCAACGCCGACCTTACTGACCCATCTGTCCCAGTCCTTTGGAAGCGGAGGCACAAGCGCCATTGCTGCATCCCACGGATCAGTTTCTTTCTTGTGCCGGGCCAGAAGCTGCTTTTCCCGAATCCCTTCCTGAAACTCCCGGATCGACCCGATCGCCTCCCATTTGGAATGCAGATATTGACCGATCACAGCAGAATCACGGGATGAGATCTGCGCGTCATAGATGCCAAATCCCTGCTGCGGTAAATTGCGGAGCATCGCGGTACGCCACTTCTTTTCCATAAAGCTGTATGTCAGGAAATCCTGCGCATCATAGTCAAGAAACAGCTCATACACCGGCTTTCTGCCGCCGGCAGCCAGATTTTTTGTCAGATAGATTGCGACCTTCAGAATCCGATCAAACCGCTTGCATCTGGCGTAGTACTCGTGTTCATAGCGCAGTTCTTTTCGGAAATATCCGCTCTCTATCATCGGTTCGTTTTCCGCCTGCTTCAGCATCGCAGTCGTTGCCTGCAGAATGGGCAGTTTTTCTAACTCTTTTCGCTTCATTCGTTTATGCCGCCTCACATTCCTTAAAATTGTCGTCATACCAGACATCCGGCAGACGCTCCTTGCCGTCGATCACGCACAGCGAAAGATGTTCGATCTTCGGCCCGTTCACAGCTTCTCTGGCAAATGCCAGAATGTCTCCAAGCTTGCCCTTTGCGCGCGGGTGCTTGCCGCGCACGACGGCGTAGCCATTCCATGCCTGCGCACGTTCTCTTTTGACATCACAGCCATCTGGCATCTGCGGATGGTCTGCCATATACGCAAGCGCATGCAGAAAAAACTCCTGTGGCTCCAGCTTTCGGAGCACCCAGAGCTGCGTGCAGGAGATTCTGGAATCTACCGCATCCTCATCCAGATCGCCGCACGGACGAACCAGATAGTATTCCGAGTTCTGAAAATCCCCATAATAGCGCAGGCAGTCCATCGGGTTTGCTGCGCAGTGAAACCCATTCGCCTGACAATTTGCCTGTTCCGTTACATTCAAGCCCATCTTTAGCTGATAGCCGAGGCAGATCATACCCGGACACATTCCTTTGTAAGCGATCATCCGGCCATACCTCCCATCAGATCAAACATAGAAAACTGTTCTTCATCGGGCGATTTCTCCGGCTGCGGCATTTGAATGACCTGCTCCGGTTTTGCAGTCTTTGTCTCAGCTTTTGTCTTCTCCTTTTTGAGCTGACGCTTGGATTTGACTGACGCACCCGGATATGGTTTGGGAACAAACGGTTCCTCCTTGATCTCATCCTCTTCGGCGTTTGCATCCCGGAAATATTCCTCTGCCCAGTCATAACAGGTATCCTCCGGCACATCGCCGCCGTAAATGCCGTTTGGCTGCGGCTCCATGCCGTTATCCTTCATTTCCGCAAGCAGATATTCCCGTGCTTTCCGGTTGATGAATTGCAGACAATGTGCCATACTCTTGCGCGGGTGCATGACCATCCGCGCGAACGCGGGATCACTGAGGCAGAGCGTCTGCACATACTCGGAAACGCATTCCTTGAGATTCCGGCGCGTCAGGCGTTCAGTTTCCTTTTTCATGCGCTCCATCGACGCCTTGACCAGCTCCGTCTCGCTCATCTGCTCAATTTTTGCAAGCGCTGCCGTTTCTGCGGCACGTTTTTCCTCCTGCTGCCGCTCCCATTCTGCTTTCCGTTTGGCTTCTGCTTCCTCGTGCTGGCGGCGCCGTTCTGTTTCTGCTGCCGCAGGATCTTCCTGCTCTGCTTCCGTTTTGGCAACCAACTCCGCCACAAGCTCCTTGCTCGTCACTTCCGCAGCGGCGGCAGCTTTTTTCTGCTCGTGCTGCTGGATCAGCTTTGCCTGCAAGGTCTGCACTTCGGCCGCTTTGGAACCGTGCCCCTCCAATTCTGCCTGCTGGTTTTCCAGATCAAGCTCTGAAAATACGCCCATGATAAAACTCCTTTCCGATAGAAAATGGGCGCAGCGATCCTGCTGCGCCCATCCATGTGTTATACCCGATAGATCAGCGTGCTGAATGCGTCGAAGCAGTAGCACACGAATCCCGGATATTCTGCGGTCTTTCGTTTGATTTTCCTCTGGATCTCAGCGGCAGCATTTTCACTCATGCTGTCTGCGTCCTCCCAGAGCATTGCCGTAAAGCTGGCGCCGTCCTGCACCTCGCGGACGTGCGCGCCAAGGCTACGGCAGAATGCGCAAAGCTGCACGATCTCATTTCTCTCATCCATATCTCTCTGGTCGCGGTCATTATGTCGTGACTGCTTTCAGCTTGACCTGGATCGTGATCTCGTCGGATCGCAGAATGACATGGTCGATTTTTGCTTCAAGAACCCCCGGCATGGCCGTTTCCGGCATCTCATATAAGCAGCGGAAGCGGCCGATGACCTTCCTGTCCGTTTTCCCGACAACCGGAACCTCGTCGCTGAGAACGCCGATCTGATTTGCGAAATCCAGAACCGTAATTTTTCTCATATGCTGTCTCCTTTCATTTTTGTATTGGCCGTGCCAGCAGCGGAGAAAACGCCACCGGCACGAACTGCTTCATATCCCGATAGTAATACCGCCGCTTTTCCGCATCGTACAGCTCCAGTACATCGGACGGTGCAACGCAGCGCCCCGGATAGTCCGCCGGCAGCTCGCCGTTATAGCGGTCAAAGACACGTTCCAGCACAGCCAAATCTGGTTCACCTTTCGGACAATAGAGCATTTCATCACTCACCAGCCGGTATTCGCTCGCGGGTGGCTGCTGAAAGCCTGCCTTGTGAACCGCGTCGATCCCGGCGAATGCAAACGGCTTTGTCTTCTCTGTGTCCGTAAATTCCAG
>OHUJ01001132.1_pt1 | contig 9694 bp, 7 predicted proteins | sample 1579241 | NCBI WGS metagenome assembly OHUJ01 (sample SAMEA3882547, study PRJEB24775) | human gut metagenome | biome: human-associated habitat; feature: intestine environment; material: feces | place: Netherlands | collected 2009/2010
GTGGATGTGCTTATATAAGGCCGGATGGTAGTACAGCAATCCTCTGTTGAATGTTCCGAGCCATAAAGCTCCTTGCCGGTCCTGGAAAATCGTACTGATTTCTGTAGCAAGGACGTTGCCCTTTCGGGTCCTCAAGGTGGGCATGTAGTGGCGTGTCCTCTTTTCGGGGTCAATAATCCAAAAGCCACGGATGCAGCTGATGTATGCTTTCTCATCTGCGGAGATCATCAGTGTATTGAGGGTATACTCTGTTTCCATCAGCTTCTCCCATGCTCGCTTATGGAGGTCGAAATGGAAAAATCCTCCTTTAGAGCCGTTGCGCAGTTGATAGAATCCGTTTTTTCCTCTGAGTATGAGGGAGGTGTTTTGGAATTTTTCTTGTTCCGTTTGGGGATATGCGGCAATGTCATACTGTTGTTTTCCGTTTTTTACATCATAGCACACGATTTCTCCCGTGTCATGGAACAGATACAGAGATTCTTCGTCTGCAGTCAGGTCTTGTATTGTTCCTCGGTCTTCAGACAGTTTCAATCGGAAGGAAAGTTCCGGCTGTAACAGTTCGCCATGGCTGATTACCCAGACGAGCCCCCGTTCGTCCGCAAACAAATCCTCTATGGGATGCTGCATACCTTTCTGTTGAAAGACGGAGTCCAGGTTGGCAATGTATCGCTCGTTATGGAGATTGATGCACATCAGCCGTTGGTAATCCTTTATCCACAAGAGGGAATCACCGCTCAGATAGACATGGTAGAAGCCCTTGTATTGTTTCAGCGGATATATATATTCGGGGGTAGGCTGCAGAGAGGTGAAGTTGGCTCCATCATACAGATTGACGTTCTGGGTGGTGGTAAATACCATTCTTCCGTCCGGAAGTTGGAGGATATAGCGTATCTGGTTATCACTCAGACCGTGCGAGGTGTCAATGGAAGTGAATAGAAAGTCATTGGCAGAGATGGGAAATGCCATGCTGAGACATAATACCAACACTACCATGAACTTTATATCTGTTGGATGGATTTTTCCCATCTTTATTTTCCCCCTTTCCAGATACTGATAATTTTTTTGCCTATTGCCAAAATATTCAGCAGTGATACAGCAAAAAATAATAGGCAACCGGTCAATATGCATGGAAGCAGTGAACCGCTCTCCAATTGCGGGAAGAGGTTTTGGACTACTTCTATATAGTAACTGCGTACCCATGCCACGCTACCGATGGCGAGTAGCAGTACCAGTACATTCAGCCCTACTGTCAGTATATAATAAGGCGTGGCTACCCGCGTCGGGCTATATCCTATCAGCAGCAGGTTTTCCAGTTTTACCGTATTCTTTTGGAGAAGCAGGAAGATGCTCAGCATCAGGATGTAGAATGACAGAATGCTGATGAACAGTCCTACTCCCATGACAATAGCTGTAATGAGGCGCAGGAAATAAGTTGTCTTTCCGGCATCCAGATTGTTGCCTTCGGTTTCGTAATTCTTTTGCTGGAAATAGTCGGTGATGGCTGTGTCGGTAGGATTCTTCACTTCCACAATAAGTCGGGACGGTTCAGCTTCTTTTTCCGGTGCAAAATTCTTGTTGGCCCAGTCCATGAAGGATTGGGGGACGAGAATGGTATTCAGCCGGTTGGAGAATCCTACAATGTTGCCTTTATATTGTTCCACACGTCCGTTGCCCCGCATCATGATATCCATCTGTACCAGACTCATCAAACCTTCGGAGAGTTTCGGCAGACTCCGGCTTTGTGCAAAGCCAAAGTTATAGAGGTTCAGATAATTGCGCGGAACGATGATGGGAATTATCCGGGTATCTTCATCAAAATGCCATTTGTCCAGACTGACATCCACATATTCGTCGGGTACAGACTCGAAAAACATCTCTGTCGACAAGCGGATACCGGCTTCCTGCATACCGAGTCCGGCAGAGACTTTGAACAAGGAAGGAGTGAACGCGCCTACCCCTTTGGTGAAAGGTTGGGCTTTCAGGTCTTTTATCTCATCTTTGGAGAAGGTATTGCTTTTCCCGGCAAAGCTGCCCAAAGTACTGATTTTCTTGGTAGCAATGATATAATCCTTCTTCATGAAACTGTCCCCTTCCGTAAAAACGGGAAGGACATCACGATAGAATTGTACGCTCAGCAATACAATCATCATGCCGAAGAGATTGGCGAGGAAAAAGCCTGCCAACTGTCCGACACTGATGTGCTGGCGGAGAAGTTTCCAAACAAGTCGGTTCATATTAGCCACATTTATAATTGATAAATTTCATCATAATCCAATTCCAGATGTTTGCCGATGGAAGTCACTATGATTCCCGCTCCTTGGCGGCTGGCTTCTTCTGTCAGCAGCCTGCCCATGATTGTTCCGTTCTCGTCATCCAGATGGCTGACGGGTTCGTCCAGGAAGATGAAGTCGAAAGGCTGGCAGAGGCTGCGGATAAAGGCGACTCTTTGTTGCTGGCCGAAAGATAGCTTCCCGGCTTTCTCGTTTACCTTGTCGGCAATGCCGATTGCCTCGAATAGGGTAAGGACTTCTTTCCTTTTTTTGAAGTTGGTAAGCCGGTTCTTCAGTTGTATGTTTTCGATGGCGGTAAGTTCGGGAAAGATACGCAACTCCTGAAAAAGAATGCTGAGGGAGTGTTTGCGTATATCTGTCCAGTCATTGACGGAGAGTGAACGGATATTGCGCTCATCAAAGTTGATGATTCCCTGATAATCGTTGCGGTAGCCGTAAACATAGCTGCAAAGCGATGATTTTCCGGTGCCCGAAGCGGCTTCTATGAGATAACGTTTCCCTTTGTGGAACGTAATGTCCCGATGCCATACGTCTGAGGTAATGGCATCACGGTCGGCAAACACTTGAGGTAGTGTTTGCCGTAGGTGAATCCTATTCATGAGTGGTATTAATCCTTAATCTCTAATCCTTAAATTACATTCCTGCAAACTGCTTGATAAAGTCCACAATCTGTTTCAACGCATTAACATTCTTGTTCTTCAGCTGCAGGGTAACGGTTGCCTTGTCCTCGTTGCCGACAGCTTCCAGATACGAGATATTACCGAGCAGCGAGTAATAGGTGCTATACTCTTGTCCGCCAAATCCAGCTAGCATTTTTACAACGGGCAGGTCAAGTACGGCTTCCGCATTGATGACAAAGGCTGTACGCTTGCCTTTTAGGCTGGAAGCGAAGTCAGTCTCTTTGGCAGACGGGTCGGCGGTCTTACAGGCATTCTTATACAGCAGTTCGTCATTGGTGGCGTACATCTGTTTGTCTCGTATGCCGAAGAATATGTTGATAGCGCGTGATTTATAGACATATTCATTCTCATTCAATTTCACGATGTCTTCGCCGCGTTTCAGTCCCAGTTCGGACTTTTTCTCATAAAGGGCTTTCAAGGGAGCGTCGTTCTTTACGCTGGCATAGGCCAGGAAAGAAGGATTGCTGTTCATGGTTACATTAATAAGGCCTATGGTCAGGTCGTTGTGGAAAGCACTGAACAAGTCTTTTACTTCAGCGGCTTTGGTAATGGAGAAATCATTCTCTTGCAGCACATTGTAGAACTCTTCTCCATTGATACCTATGCTGAATAGCGCCAGGGTAGATTTTGGGAAATACTTCAAGAACGTGTTTTCGATGGGACAAGTACTTTTGATTTGCTTTTCGAAAAGTGCTTTCAATTCTGTGTTCTCGGTATAGCTCTCTACTTTCAGTTCTATTTTCCCTTTTTCGAAGGAGAGACTTCCCAGCATCTTCAAGTCTTTCAGGTCGATATTGTGGGATATTCCGTAATTCAGCGGATTGGCGTATGCACTCAGCAGGCTGGAAGGAGAGATGAGCATATTGATGTCTCCATCCTGCTTTTGCATTTTCTTGAAAGCGGTGTTACTGTTGATGCTGTTTTCTCCGGTCTGTTTCAGCAAGGCGGGAATTCCTTCTTTGACTTTTTCCAGTTGCGATGTGCCGGTGTAGTTCACCATCATAAGCGTGGTAGGAGTGAAAGCGAGCAATGCCCGCTTGTTGATTTGTGCAAAACTGTAACCGTCCGCTTCTGCCACATGGCTGATTATCTGTTCTTTCTCCGTAACTTCCAGAAGCTTCAGCAAATCATCCTCACTTTGAACCTTGGCTACCATGGTGGTGTAGGGGAACGAGGGAGCGTTGAAGACATAAATCGGCGCATTGACGTCCACTCCCGATTTGGCAGGGTCTTTCAGTACAGCCTCCAATTGTTGGAAAGTAGCTGCATTCATATCGCTTTTCAAGGCATCTGTCAGCTTTTGCAGTGCTTCTTTAGTCTCTTTATCTTTGGTACCGGCCTTGTCTGCCAATGATTTTAAATTGACAGCGATGACTTGCGAGGCATCGGAAGGAATAACGTTGGTGTATTCTGGCTTTTTGGACGAACAAGCGCTTATCAGCACGATGAGCATTGCCAGTACTGAGAAGTGGAAGAATAGGTTCTTTTTCATATAGTTTTTGTTTTAGTGAGTATCATTGATTCTGTAAATTGAGGATGTGGCAGGCAACCAGTGCCGCCGTCTCTGTACGCAACCTTGATTTTCCCAAGCTGATGGGGATAAAATCGTTTTCCGTCGCCTTCCGGACTTCCTCTTCGCTGAAGTCTCCTTCAGGACCGATTAGTACGAGAGCGTCCTCTCCGGGATGTACCATATCCTTCAAAAGCGGTTTTTCGCCTTCATAACAGTGGGCGATGAATTTCTGACCCAGAAAAGGCTGTGTGATGAACTTGTTGAAGTCTGTCATTTCATTCAGTTGGGGCAGGCGTGCCTTGAGCGACTGCTTGATGGCAGAAACCAGAATTTTGGAGATGCGCTCCGTCTTGATGACTTTCCGTTCCGAGAAACGGCAGTTCAGGAATGTCAGTTCATCAAACCCTATTTCCGTCGCTTTCTCGGCAAACCACTCTGTACGGTCCATGTTCTTGGTAGGTGCCATGGCAATGTGCAGATGACCTTTCCACAAGGGGGCTTGCGGAAGGGTTTCCAGAATATTCACCAGGCAGCGTTTGTTGGTAGCCGTACTGATTTCGGCGCGATAGAAGCAGCCCTTTCCGTCTGTCAGCATAACCTCGTCGCCTGCTTGCAGGCGTAAGACCCGTACGGCATGTGCTGCTTCCTCTTCGGGCAGTTCTGCGTGGGTCTGTATGTCGGGAGTATAGAATACGTGCATGTTACAAATTGTTTTTGAGTTGGTTGATTTGGTCTCTTATCTGTGCGGCTCGTTCGTAATCCTCTTCTTCGATTGCTTTTTGCAGGGCCGTTTTCAGTATGCCTATCGTGTCTTCCTGCAGCAGTTCGTCTTTGTCCGGTTCGCTGCCTCCCATCGGGTCGGTGGAACCTTCGGCGGTTTTCAGACATTCTGCTTCGAGGATGTCTTCGTAGACAAAGATGGGGGCATTCATGCGCAATGCCAGGGCAACGGCGTCGCTGGTACGCGCATCAATCCGGAGAATGGTTTCTTCGGCTTTCATATAAAGGTAAGAGTAAAATACCCCGTTGTCTACTTTATAGATAAGAATACGCATCAGTTTTACACCCAGCACCTCAAGAACGGAAGCAAATAGGTTATGGGTCAGCGGACGGGGCGGTACAATACCTTTCATCTCGATGACCATAGCTTGTGCTTCGGTGGCACCTATAATAATCGGAAGCTGGCGTTTGCCACCCACTTCACCCAGTACCAGGGCATAGGCACCCGCTTGCGCCTGGCTGTTGGAAATGTTTAGTACTTGTAGTTCTATCTTTTTCTTATTCATACCTATTAAATCAACCTGACTCTCAATCAGTTTTTCTCTATTTTTTCCGGATTATGTTTATAGCGGAACACCATTCCAAATAGCAGACCAATGACTAAAGCATATCCTGCAAAGATAAGCCATACCGGTGTCCAGTCGCGGCTTACCAGTCCTCCGCCTTCGGCATATACCGAGAAGGCATCCACCACGGCTCCGCTGGCATAACCTCCGATGATGGCTCCCACACCGTTCGTCATCATGAAGAACAAGCCTTGTGCGCTGGCACGGATACTGGGATGTGCCTCCATTTCTGTAAACAGCGAGCCCGATACATTGAAAAAGTCAAATGCCATGCCGTAGACAATCATCGAGAGAATGAGCATCCAGAGTCCGCTTCCCGGGTCTCCGAGGGCAAAGAGCCCGAAACGGAATACCCATGCAAACATACTTATTAACATAACACGCTTGATTCCGAAATGTTTCAGGAAGAAGGGGATGGCAAGGATAAACAGCGTCTCACTCATTTGCGAGATGGAGAGCAGGATGACGGAGTGTTTTACACCGAACGAATCTGCATATTCGGGTATGGAAGCAAACGAACCCAGGAAAAGGTCGCCGTATGTGTTTGTTATTTGAAGGGCGGCTCCCAGCAGCATGGAGAACAAGAAGAAGATAGCCATCTTCTTGCGCTTGAACAGCACCAGTGCGTCCAGTCCGAAAGCGGAGAGCATCGTTTTTCCTTCGCTGCGCATGGGGGGGCAGGCTGGCAAAGTGAAAGCATAAAGTCCCAGCATGGCTGCCGATATGGCTGCCACATAGAGCTGTGCCGAACTTGCCTTGAACCCGGTGAGGTCCACAGCCCACATGGCACAGATAAAGCCTACCGTTCCCCATACACGGATGGGAGGGAAGTCTTTTATCAAATCCATCTTATATTTTTCCAATGCATTGTAGGATACGGTGTTGGCCAGAGATAGTGTAGGCATGTAAACAAGCATGTTGAGCAGCATGGCCCAGTACATGTGGTTGTATGTGGTGGCAGTTGAAGCATAAATCAGAGCACCGGCACCGATGAGGTGGAGTATGCCATAAAGGCGTTCGGCGTTTATCCATTTGTCGGCGATGATACCGGTCAGTCCGGGCATTATCAGTGAGGCTATACCCATGGTTGCAAAGATTGCTCCGATTTGTCCGCCTTCAAAATGTAACGTACCGCCCATGTAACCACCTAATGAAATCAGCCATGCTCCCCAAACGAAGAATTGCAGGAATTGCATGGCAGTGAGTCGGAATTTGATGCTCATAATATTAGCTTTTTATGTTTTGAATTATGTAATAGATGCAAATGTACAATGAGACTAGGAGAAAAACAAGTTCTGTACGGCTTTTTCTTCAACGAAAGAGATTAATGAGGGATGGGTTTTGGGAAGGAATGTATTATAAAAAAAGAAGGGTATCTATCCCAGACACCCAATCTTTATTAACCTTAAATCTAATACCATGAAAAACACAGTGCAAATATACACGGTTTATGTTATATAACATGCTGTTTTGGCGTATTTCTGCTTTTTATTAACTCTATTTAAGAAAAGCAGGCTAACAAAGCCTGCTTTTTCCTTTATTCTACATATAGAACCAGTCCTTTCAGGTATTCCCCTTCCGGATGATAGATGCTGACCGGGTGGTCGGCAGGTTGCGTCAGTTGGTGCAGGATGCGTACGCTGCGGCCGGACATGGCAGCGGCTGTGAACACGGCGGTGCGGAAGTTTTCTTTGCTGACGGCTTGCGAGCACGAGAAAGTGAAAAGAATACCTCCGGGCTTGATTTTTTCGAAAGCCTTGACATTGAGTTTGCGGTAGCCTTGCAGGGCATTGCGCAGAGCATCGCGGTGCTTGGCAAAAGCAGGAGGGTCAAGAACTATCAGGTCGTATTGGTCGCCCATGCGGTCAAGGTATTTGAAGGCATCTTCTGCATAGGCGGCATGGCGGGTGTCACCCGGGAAGTTCAGTTCGATGTTCTTGTTGGTCAAGTCGATGGCTTTGGCGGAGCTGTCCACGGAATGCACCAGTTTGGCGTCTCCACGCATAGCATATACGGAGAAGCCGCCGGTATAGCAGAACATATTCAGTACGCTGCGGCCTTTGGCATAACGTTCCAGTAGCGAACGGTTCTCGCGTTGGTCTACGAAGAAACCGGTCTTTTGGCCTTTCAGCCAGTCGATGTGGAACTTCAGGCCGTACTCCATGGCTACATTGTCCGTGCTACCGCCTTTCAAGAAACCATTCTCCGGATAGAGGTCGGCCTTGAAGGGAAGGGTCGTCTCCGATTTGTAATAGATATTGTCAATCTGGTTGCCCATCACTTCGGTAAGGGCATCGGCAATGGCCATGCGGTCGAGGTGCATGCCGGCAGAATGTGCCTGCATCACTGCGGTGCGGGCATAAATGTCGATAACAAGCCCCGGCAGGTTGTCTCCCTCCCCGTGCACCAGGCGATAGGTGTTGTTTGTCGGGTTTCCGGCTATGCCGATACTGCGGCGCATGTCGTATGCTATGCTGAGTTTGCGTTTCCAGAAGTCCGCATTGATTTCTTCGTCTTGGCGGAAGGTCAGTACGCGTACGGCGATACTGCCAATCTGAAAATGCCCTTTGGCTATGAATTCCTTTTTGGATGTATAGATTTCAACTACTTCCCCTTCTTCGGGCTCTCCGTCGAAATGTGCGATGGCGCCGGAAAACACCCACGGGTGAAAACGCTTTAATGACTCCTCTTTATTGGGTTTAAGGTATACTTTGTACATATATATAATGTGATTAATGTGGTAATGTGATAATGTGCATTACATTACCACATTATTATTGGCTTCTATCTCAAAATCTCCTGTCCGTTTCAGTTCTTGCAGCTTGTTGTAGATGTTGAGGCATGCCCAGGCATCGGTGGCGGCATACAGTTTCTGCGGTTCGGTCAAGGTTTCGGCTTCCCAGTTGGAAAGGCGCTGGCTTTTCGAAATCTTTTCCCCGAAGAGGATGGCATATATCTTTTGCAGGCTTTTATCCTGGATGCCGAAAGCGCGGACGTATTCCTGCAATTCAATGCACGCATGTTGTTCGAAAGGAGCACGCTTGTGCAGCATCATGAAGTCATCCCGCAAGGAAAGGCCTACTTTCGTTACACTTGGGTTTTCCAGCAATGTGATAACCGGCAGAGTCAGTCCCGTCAGGTTGAGGCGGAACAGAAAGCAATGTTCCTCTGAGGAAATCTGCAGCAGGGCCACCTTGTGTATCTGTCCTTTTGTGAACGATGGACGGGTTTCGCTGTCTATGCCCAGCAACGGGCAGGACTTCAGATAGGCGACTGCCTTCTCCGCTTCCCACGGTGTCTGTACGACATGTATCTGTCCCGGAAAGGCGGCTTTGGGCAGGTCTTTCACTGTTTCTTTATCTATTGTTCTTTTGATAACCATAATTTAATATTCAAAGTCTGCGGTTTCCTCCTCTTCATCCTCGCCTTGCGCATACTTCACCTCGTGCAGGGCACGCAGGGTGTTGACAAGCTTTTGTCCCCAATGGAGGCGGAAGTTTTCCTGGCAGATGGCAAGCGAATCGTTCATCGTCTCGTTGAAACCCAGCTGGAATACGAAGATAAAGTCCTTGATGTCCTGGTATATGTCGGCCAAGTCTTCGGAAATGTTCCTGGTGATGGGCTGGTCACTATACTTCATGTCGGATACGAATACGTCCAGGTAGTCGTCTTTCTCGGCCAGGATATTGGCGAGGTTCATGCGGAGTACCTCATAGGTCTCTTCGGTGACGAATGTTTCCGGCGCCTCGTCTCCTATGGTTTCGCACTCGGGCAGCATGGAGGCCTTCAGGTAGAGCAGCGGAAGTATTTTTAAGGAGGTATCGACGAACGCGGAACGTTTCACCCCTTCCGCTTGTTCCAGAA